>Ga0105044_10002255_pt1 | contig 26206 bp, 23 predicted proteins | sample MAT01_FD_78092 | JGI IMG/M metagenome (GOLD analysis project Ga0105044, IMG submission 78092) | Freshwater microbial communities from Lake Fryxell liftoff mats and glacier meltwater in Antarctica - MAT-01 | ecosystem: Environmental > Aquatic > Freshwater > Ice > Liftoff microbial mat | place... | reverse complement strand
CGGTCGTGGTGGGGGCGACCGTTGTCGAGGTCGTCGAGGTAGAGGTGGCGCTGGGATTGAGCGGGGACGTCAGCGTGGTGCGGGGCTTTTCGGGGCGCAACTTCTCCGTCTTGGCCTCCACGAAGGGCGCTGGCCCCAGGGCCGCCGCCGCGAGGGTGGCGGCCAAGAGTCCTGACACGACGACAGCACGCCGTCGGCGGAGGCCACGCTCCGTTGATCCGTGGGCGTGAACAGTGGGCAGGGTGGTTTTGCGAACGATCATCGAAGCGCTCCTCATCAGTGGGCCGGACTCCGCGCCAGCCTGCGGGTCCGTGACGTTCCTGGGCATCGGCACGGGCTCGGCCGTGCTTGAGCCTTCTGGCCTATGCCGGCCCGGAGGCGGGACTGCGAGATCAACATTACAATTACATTACGAACATTGCGAAAGGATGACAGGGACCCGCCGGATCAGCGCAGTGAGCGCGACCGTGGGAACGTCATCGCCCCGGAGGGGGCCGCCATCGATGTCCGAGTCAGGTTCGAGGGTGAGAGTGCCGGCATCGGCAGATCAACCGTCACCCGGACGGCCCGACCACCTGCGGCGCTAGCGGCCGCTGGCCGGGGCGGGGCGCCGATGATCGTCACCGCCGACTCAGCGGTGGCCGCTCACAACGCCTTCCAGACCGCCACGTGGACCTGCTCCAAGACGGCCTGGTGGGGCTGTGATGCATCGACCACCGTCGCCCCGGTGTCGCTCCAGTCGTGGGCCCACACCTCAGCCGCTCGCCGTCGGACGAAGTCTGGGTCCTGCTCGGGGCGCCGCGCCACCGCTACCTCCGGGTCGACGCGAAGGACGATTAGGAGGTCAGGCAACTTGATCGCCTGGTAGTAGCGGACCTCGCGACTCGAGAGCCACCGGGCGATGGGCCGCTGCTGGATGCCCGGCAGACTCCGGGTTCGCGGCCCATCCATCAGCGTGATGCCCTCGAGGGGGAACCGATCGGAGATGACGATGGCTCCTCGGTCGGCGGCTCGACGCGCACTTCGATACAAGCGATGCCGGTCGCGGGCGGTGAGGGTGTGGAAGAGCACGAAGCCGTGGCCAGGAAAGCCAGCCGCCTCCCAGTCTGTCCACGCCGGGAGCGCGCGGGTCTCGCTCGCGATACGGAGCCGTCGCATGGTGCCCCCCAGCACTCGGGTCAGTCTCGACCGCGGCGGCTTCCCGAGGTGGACCGCGCGGGCAGGGAACCGTCGGGCGATAGTCTCGGACACTGCGGCCACGGCTGAGGACTTCCCCGAGCCGTCACCGCCGAGCACCCCGACCAGTAGCCCTCCGGTGTCGAGCGAGCGACGACTGACGGGGCGGCCGTCTTGGTGCCCGCGCCACAGGCGGCGCCAGAGTCGAATCCGCAGGTCCGTAGCGGCGGGCCGACGAGCGAACGGCTCCAAGACGCGAACCAGGCGACGGCCGACGACGGCCCGAGTCCATCGGTTGGCGTCAGGTTGGAGTGCGGCGCGGCACTGGGCGAGCAGCTCGGCGGACAGAAAGGGGAGGTGCTGGACGCGTAGTGCCTCGAGCTCCTCCGTGGTCGATCGCTCCGACAGGAAGGCGAGCTCGCGACGCTCAGACGCAGTCAGCCGTCCTTGGCGCGCGACCTGCGTGTCCCAGGGGCAGTGCTTGACGACCATGCGCAAGACGAAGATGAGCAGCTCGAACGCCCGGCTCGGGACGGCCACGGGGCCGTCGAGGAAGCGGGAGGCCAGGTACTCCTCCTCGAGCGGCAGGCGGAAGTTCTTGGTCATGTCGTCGCCGAGCACCAGCTGGTAGTGGGCTTGGACGTGCACCATCCGTCCTGATTCTCCATCCCGCCCGAAGTAGTCGATCAGGCCCGGAACGTGGCGGTCGGGCGATGGGCGGGCGATCCGGAAGCCGAGATCATGGATGGTGGCGTTGAACCGAGTGTCGTCTCGTCGGGCCACCAGTAGGTCGAGGTCGTTTTCGGCGGTCAGGGTCCGGTCGATGGCCTCGTTGCTCTTCCAGTGGCAGTAGACGACGCCGTCCCGGTCGAGCGCGCGGAGGAGGTCAGCGACGAGGGCAATCGGCCGCGCTCGGACTCCGTCCCCCTCCGGACCCGCAACGAGGCTGGGCACGCTAGGCGTGGCTCATCACCTCCGCCGTCAGCTCCTCGTAAAGGCGCACATAGGAGTCAACCACGAGGTCTAGATCGTAATCGGTCTCTACGGTCGCTCGGGCAGCCTGTCCGAGACGACTCCGGGTGCCTTCGTCATCGATGATGCGCTCGATGCAACCGGCCAAGGCCAGCGGATCACCAACCGGGAAGACGAGACCGTTGACGTCGTCGTCGACCACGTCCACGTTGCCTGGGATGTTCGAGACCACGACCGGGAGGCCGTGGGCCATCGCCTCCAGCAGTGCGTTCGAGAGCCCCTCGGCGAGGGATGGAAGCACGAACAGGTCCGTCTCCTGAAGGGATTCGTCCGCGGCCTCCTGCTGGCCCACCAGCTCCACGCAAGCCTCGAGCCCGAGCCGTCGAACGTGGGCCTCCAGAGCGTCCCGGTGGGGACCCTCTCCGACGAGGCTCACCCGCAAACGCCCTGGCGAGCGACGATGGACGAGCTGGACCGCGTCCAGCAGAGTCTCGAGCCCCTTCTGCGGATGGAGGCGGCCGACGAACACGGCCCGGGCGACCGGGCCAATCGCGTAGTTCGGCTTGGGCGTCACACCCTCCAATGCCACCCCATTGGGGAGTGAGACGATCCTCCGATCGGGCACGCCCACTGTCTGGAGCTCAGTGACGACTGCTTCGTTGAGCGCGACGAAGCGATCGCTCCGCAACGCCTCCGGTAGGAGGAACCGCGCACCGCGGAGCTGGCGGTCGAGGCGCATCTTGTTGACGTCGCTGGCCTCGCCGCTGTTGGCAAGCTTGGTGATCGTTGGCCGTCGGCAGAGATGGCCCACCCGCACGGCGACAGCGCTGTGGTAGTTCATCCCGTGGACATGGATCACGTCGTAGCTCCTCCGGGATCGCCAGAGGTGCCACGCGAGGCTTCCCATGTAGATGTAGCCCCCCAAGGTGCGCAAGCCGCGCACGCCGAAGCACTCCCACAGCGTCTGGTGGCGGAAGACGGGGATGTCGTCGATCACCTCGCGATGCTTCGTGCCACGGAACCACCACCCGGTCACGATGCGAACGGGAATGCCGCGTTCGGCCAAGCTCCGGGCCAGGGTCTGCGCCTGCCGTTCGGTGCCCCCCACCCAAGGATGGAACAAGCGCACCACCATGACGACACGCGGCGGCTGGGTGTTCACTGCCATTGCTCCAGCACCTCCCCGGGTCCCGACTCGACTCTGACGAGGCGGGCGCGGGCAGTCGCGGCTCGGGCCTGACCACCGATCTCCCGGTACCTTTCCCACGAGCGGATCGCCCCTGACAGGAGGTGGTACCGCCACAGCCAGGGCAGTAGCCGTAGCTCCGCGCTTGGGAGGTCACCTGCCTGGCGGTAGCCCGCGATGAAGGCGCCCTGGCGGGCTGGCGGCAGGCGCAAGGAGGCAATGACGATGTCGAGGAGCCGCCAGTCGAAGCGGGCCAGCTCGAAGTCGTGTACGACCGTTGTTCCGTCACGACGGAACAACAGGTTGTGGGCGCCGAAATCGCCATGGATGAGCTGTTGGGGGGCGTTGGCGTCGTGTACTCGATCGGCTGCCTCGATGAGGTCCCGACGGTGCTGGTCGGACCGCGCCCAGAGCCATTGCACGTCTCGCTCAGCCTGTGTGTCCTCGGGCCGGGCTGGGCTGTTGCGCAAGCGGTCCAACGCGGCCAGGTGCCAGGCCAGATCGCGCTCGCGGCCGCCGTCGCTGTCGACCCCGAGGTGGTGGTGTCCGACGGGCTGGAAGCCGGTGAGCTCCCTGTGCAACCTCGCCATGGCGCGGCCAGCCTCGGTCGTGACGGCTCGACGCTGCTCGGCGGACAGGAACGTCGCGGCGAGATGCCGCCCGGGTTCGAACTCGAAGGAAGCGTGGAGGCGTCCGCCGACTTCGACCACGCTGCTCCCCGACGGGGTGTGGTCGAGCTGGGTGGCCGGAAATCGCCGCTCCTCGAGGTGATCGATGATCGAGTGCTCATGGGCGATCGTGTCGATGTTGGACGTCTCTCGGTACTCCTTGAGGACCTTGCGGCCCGCGGACGTCCTCACCACGACGAGGTGGTTGCGCCAGGTCAGGGGCAGGTTGGCGGGCTTCCCGAGGAGCTCCTGACCGAACTGGGCCACCACGAGGGCAGCATCAGCCTCGCTGATCCGGGGAGCGTGGGTCCGTGCGGCGATCCACCCGGTGACCCGGCTTGGCTTCGGTAGCAGAAGCTGCGCGCCCAGCGGCTTCAGTGGAGGGGGGCCCATCGATCGAACCAGAGGAGCCAGTCCAGACTCGGCTACCGCCCGGCCGACTGTGGCGATCGCCTCGTGGGGATCTTCTCGGTTGTTGTCGATGTCGATGACGGGCCAGCCTCCGTGCTCCATCTCGGCCCGCACGAGGGTTGTGGTCTCATGGGCGTGCTGGAGGAAGCGCTCGATCTCCGCCGGCGGTCGGTGGCCGAGCCGGGCCCACACCCCCCGTTCCTGCACCCGAAGTCGGCAGACAGCCGGCGACGCGTTCACGGAGACGACGAGATCGGGCCGGGGCAGCCTGGCCAGGTACGCCGCGACCTGCATGGCGGTGGGCGACTCCACCGGGGACGAGTGCAGCTGCACGGTTCGGTGCACGAAGCCCTCGTCGATCACGATCGCCTCTGTGGGCCGCGCCATCGCCCGGAGGAAGCCGTACGAACCCATCATGCGCATGTACCAGTAGAGGACTCTCCGCTCGCTGGCGTCAGCCTCGGGCGGGCGCCCCCGTTGTGATGTCAGGACGTAGCGCGTGAGGTCGATGTTCCGCAGGGCCAGCCGGACCGTGTGCGATCCGCTCGCCAGCCGGTACACGCCCCACAGTGCAGCATCCTCAAACCGCGCTGGCACCACCCGACTGGCCACGCGGCCCAGGACCGTGCGGGCTGCGAACGGTCGAGCCGCCTCCTCGACGGTGAAGGGGGTAAGCCCTTGCGCCCGGCAGCCCGCCTCAACGCCGACGATCATGGTGGTCTTGCCCGCCCCGGGAGCTCCCAGCATCTCGATGATCACTGCCACCGGTACCCACTGAGGAAGGGCACCGACTCGATGAGGGCCAGCACCGCGTCGATGGACGCTTGGCTCCAGTCCAGCGATGAACGCTCCCCGGGGCGGTCAGTCTGAATGACGCCGGCGCACCCATCGAGGTAGGCCGCGCTCGTCGCCAGACCCAAGAACCCGCACACTGTCCCCAGCTCCGTCGCAGGGTCGCCGGTGAAAGACTCGTATCGCACGGTCAGCAACCGCTCCGGCGGAAGCTGTGTGCGCAGCCCGACGAGCCGATGACACTGGTCCGCGTAGTCTTGGATCGCGTTGTCAAAGGTTCGCTGGCCACGCCGAACCATCGCCGAGATCGGATCGAACGGGTTTCGAACCACGTGGATGTACTTCGGCACGGTTGGGGCCATCAGTCGATCCAACTGCTCGATCAGCTCGGGATGGGCGCCGAGTCGCCGAGTCGTCGGACCCGCCCGTACGTCACCCAGAACTCGCACTCGATCGGCGCGGCCCTGGAACGAACCGGGGACCTCGAGCGAGTAGGGCTCGAGGCGTCGAGCTGTCACCCTGCCCTTCATCGCCTCGCGTCGTGATCCCTTCTCGACCAGGTGGCAGAGCTGATCTCGGCGGAAGCCCGCCTCGAGATATCGGAGCAGGTCGACCTCATCAGAGACCAGCGCGTCTGGGTGGGCATCGATCATCGAACCGACCAGCGAACCACCGCTCTTGACGTGGCCGATTATCACACAAAGGGACTTGACCTCCGAGAAGCGCCTCGGGTTCCTGCGGCTCGCGTACCTGGTCGCCGCCGAGCGGCGAGCGAGGTCGACCGATCGAACGGGACCGGTCGAACGGATTCGAACTGCGGTCGTCGACCCGAGCACGCGCCGCCAACTGCCCGAATCGAGCCGCTGCACCCACTCCCGCTCGAACCTTCCCTTCATGACGTCGTCACCACGAGGCGCGCGATCGAACTGGTGAGGGCTCGTCACGCTCGCCGGCCGTCGGCACCGACACCAGCGCCGCAATGAGCCCGAGCACGAGCCACCACTGACCGAGCCCGTACACGACTCGCATGTTGGAGAAGTTGTTCACGGCGACATGCGCGAGGATTACGGCCCAGAGCAGAACGATGAGCTTCCGGCTGGCCAACCCCGTGCGAGGGAGCCGGGAGAAGGTGACGATGGTGCGAGCGAACAACCACATCGCCGGCCCGAGGAAGAGCAGCACCCCGACGAGACCCTGTTCGGCGAGCAGGGTCAGGTAGACGTTGTGGGAGGCGTGGTCCTTCTCGGGGATGGACCCGCCGACCGCGGATTGGAACTGACGGTCGAACTCATCGAAGGTGCTGTACCCCCAGCCGTTGAGCGGCTTCTCTTCGAACATCCGCAAGGACGCCAGTGCGATCGGGAGACGCTCCAACGCGGTGTCCTCGCTGCCGAAGCGCTGCCCGATCGTCGCGATCTGGCCGGAGGCAGCCCCGGTGAACGCGAGCACCACGAGAACCGGCGCGAAAGCGAACGCCACTCGCCGGAGAGAGGCAGGATGCACGAACGTCGCGGCGATGACAACAACGACCGCGGCGAGCCAGACACCGCGCGAGAACGTCACCACCGCCATGAGGACAGCGGCCCCGAACAGGGCCCGCAGCGCGGTCCGAGCGGCCCGGCGGTGGGCGGTGGCCGCGGCATGGAGGAGGTAGGCGCCGGCGGCCAAGACCGTGACTCCATACACGCTCGGAGATCCCAGTGATCCGATGGTCCTGGAACCCACCCGTCCGATCCAATCGCTGGGAAGCGTCTCGGGTGCCGCCCAGGAGGCAATTCCTAGCGCGGTCTGCGCCACCAGGATGATCGCAGCCATTGGCACCAACCAGCGCAACGACTCGTCCGTTGGTCGGATGAGCCGCACGATCAGGTAGAGGCACATCGGGATCACCACCCGGTCGTAGAGCGCGATGAGCGAGGTCGCGGCCTCAGCGGAGGTGTAGGCGATCGACAGCGTCGTCACGAGCACATACATGGCCATCAAGACCTCCGGTCCTCCGAGGCGACCGAACGGTCGAGCGCGGAGGCCGAGGGTGTGTGAGGCAACCAGCGCGACCAGGGTGATGACGGGCAAGGCGCGGTGGACGATCCAGTACCCGTAGCGCGGTACCCCGTCGGTCTGAAGGAGGTAGGGGGCGAAGAGCAGCCAGAGTGCGACGGCGGCCAGCGGCAGCCGGTGCAGCACCACGAAGCCAGGGAGCACGAGCACCAACGCGAGGGCTACATACCAGAGGCCTGCTGCGACCAGGTACCCCACGGTCACGCCGGTTGCGGCAATGGCAAGGGTGAGGGCGAGAGCCCGGGCCGGCGGCCAGGTGGCCAGCCGGGTCAGACCGGCCCCGCCGTCGGTGCAGGTGTAGGTGGCATCACTCATCGGGTTCCACGAGCATCCGGCGCCCCGGCTGGCGACCAAACCGGCGGGGGAACCGTTGTTGCAGCGCCTCCGCCCCTCTCCACATGACCAGGCGTGCCATCTGGCTCGGCCAGTCGTTCAGGTCGTAGTGCAGCCGATCCACGGCGGCGAGTCGCACTGGCTCGAGCTTGTACTGGTACCGCTTCATGCGACCACCGGCACGCTTCTGCATGAACCTGAGCTCTGCGGAGGGCAACCGGCCGCGGAAGCGGCCGATGTGCTCGGCCTTGAGTATCGATTCCTCTTGTTCGACCGAGGCACCGGCGGTGAGGCGATCGCGAAGTCGGGGTGCACCGGCCATATCTAGCATGGCCGGTTCGAAATCCTCCCGGAGGAACGAACAGACGAGCCGCAGCGTCGACTCGGTGTCGGTGATGAGGTCCTCGAAGCGGACGATGAGGACCTGGGCTGGATAGCGAGCAGCATGGCGCTCCGCCAGCTTGGTCGAGTACTGCCAGCGGGCCGTCGCTCCACCCGCCCGACCCCGACCCTCCGGCCAGAGCTCCAGGGAAGCCAGATAGCGGTCTCGTGGGTCACGAAGCATGTGGACGATCCGCACGTCGTCGTAGGCCTCGATGAGCTCTGGGATGTACCGCTCGATCAGCCCTGTCTGCGCTCCCCACCGCGGTTTGCCCTCTCGCTCGGCGAAGTGGATCAGGAAGAGCTCGAAGAGCCTGGCGTAGGTCGGCGGACCTTGCGCGAACTCCGATCGCACGCGGGCGGGATCGGGCTTCAGGAACGTGACGTGCTTGTACGAGAGGAGGGCGGTGAGACAACGATCCAGGTTCTTGGGCTTGGCGAGGTTGCCGTACTGACGATAGAAGTACGTCCACATGTTGGATCCCACCGCCGGGATCGCGATCCGAGAGTGTGACGTGAGGTACGCACTCATCGTGGTCTTCCCGCAGCGGTCGAGACCGCCGACGTAGACCGCGCCAGTCGCGGCGGGTCCCTGCGGCCTTGCGGGCCGCTCCTCAGCGGGCACAGGCAAGTCGCACGATCTCCTCGTGCCCGGCCAGGCCAAGAGAACTGCACTCACACGTCGTCACGGTGGCCAGCTTCGCCGCCGAGCCTGCTCCGCTCGTTTCCGCCAGACGGTCTCGCCAGCCGACCAGGATCTCACCAGCGCGTGCGGCCGCAAGATCTGGGAAGAGCACGGCGAAGGTGTCGTCTCCCACGTAGGCCAGGATGTCCTCGGGCCGGAGGCGAGCCTGAAGGGCCTGGCCGGCGTCGCGGCGCTCGAGCGGCGCGATGCCGGCGGCGGCGCGTGAGCCGTCCCCAGGCGCGAGGGCCACGAGCCCAACGGTGAACAGCGGGTTGTGGCGAGGGGGGGACGACGAGGCTCGGGTCGGGAGGTCGGTCGGGACCCCGCAGCGTCCCAGCTCCTGGCGGAGCCGAGTCAGGAAGTAGCCATCGCTGTAGAGCCCGGTGTCGCGGTCCCAAATTCCCTGTACGCCAGGAGCGGCAGGCTCTCGCATGTACTCGCGACCGAAGGCGAGGACGGCTCCAGCAAGGAGACCGAGGGTCATGCCGACCAGCAACGTGAGCGTGTTGTTCGAGCCCAGGACGCTTGGGTCGCCGGGCGGATCGAGCTCCTCGAGCAGATACACCTCACCGAGATCGTCCAGGTAGGTGGCTGCCGCTTCCCCGACCGCCGAAGCGTAAGCGGCGACGGCTGCAGGGTCGGAGCCCGTCGCACCGATCTCGAGGATGTTCGTGCCCGGGATCACTTCGCTGGTCACCCCCAGGCCCTCCGTCGAGATCCCAAGGGTGGTCAACTGCCGGCGGGCTCGCTGCTTGACCGCGTCGCTCCGGACGATGCGCGCGTAGGTCGCGTTGATCTCGACGCCACGGTTGAGCGCCTCGGTTGCACGCACCGACTCGGCCGCCACCAGCGAACGCGGTCGTACGACGTAGGTAGCGCTGGTCTCATAGGTCGTGCCCACTGGCCGGAAGAAGTACAAGGCGAGGACCGTGATGAGCGTGACGCCCGCGACGATCCACCAGTTTCGAACGATCGCTCGCAGGTAGTATCTCAGTTCCACGGGACAGGGACCTCCCGTTCGCCCGAGCCCTTGCCCGACCGATGCCTCACGCGGTCCAGAACCCCTCGGGCGCGCTGCACCACGCGGTCGAGTACGCGCCGATCGTCGGGCTCGAGCCGCAACACGGCGATCAGTGCCACGAACACGACGCCGATCACGATGGCGACCACGGCGAGGAGAGCGGGCCCGAGCGGGTCAGGAAGGGCGGCCACCAACGGCCAGGCAACCGTCGCCGAACCAAGGGCGGCGGCGAAGGGCTTCCAGCTGTGACGGTCCCACGGGAGGATGCGCATGATCACCCACAGTTGCACCACGCGGATCAGGTTGATCAGCACCGTCGACACGAGGATGGCGATCGCGGCTCCGGTGACTCCCCACAGAGGGATCATGATCACGTTGGCCGCCAGCGAGATCACCATCCACGCAGTGGCGTTTGCCACCTTCAGCTTGTTGTACGGCGACATGGCGATGATCGCCCCGCACATCCCCGTCGAGGCATTGACCACCTCCGCCGAGGACGCGATCACCAGCGCCGTCGCACCAGCCGTGAAGCTAGAGCCGAACAGGTTCAGCAACGAATCCGACGTCAGTGCCATGAACACGAAGACGGGGAGGCTGACCGAAAGCGTCCAGCGGGTGGTGGTGACGTAGAGCCGGCCGACCTCCGATGAATCCCCGATGTCATGCAGTTGGGCCAGCGTCGGGCGCAGGGCCGTGTTGATCGAAGCGTTGGCCAGCCGGCCCAAGGCGCTCGCGCTCGTCACGACCGAGAAGATTCCGACGCTGGCGGCCGTGCTCACCACGCCGAGGAGCAGGGGTTGGATCCGGGTTCGGAGGATTCGGAAGAATCCAGTGAGCCAGAACGGGAAGGCGAACGCCCCGATCTCCCGTACGTCACGCCGGGCAGGCTGCGGCAGGCTGGCCAGGGGGATCCGCCGGTCGATGAAGGCGAGCATCGCCCCGATCGAGACGAGGTAGGACAACAGGAAGGCGATCCCAGCCAGGGCGGGTGTCATCCCGACCGGTGCCAACAACAGCAGGAACGCCAACCGGCTCACCGGCTGGATCACATGGTCGGCCAATGCGGACTGATCGATCCGCTTGCACCCCACGAGCACCGCTTTCAGGAGCGTGCCCATTGCGATGGTGACCGCCATCGCGGCCGAAAGGGCGAGCAGCGGCGTCAGGTCTGCTTCGTCGAAGACCCGGAGCGCGATCGTGTCCGCGAACACGGCGATGCCGACGGCGATCAGCAGGACCGGGATCAGCGTGCCGACAACGCCGACCTGGAGCGCACCTCTCGCTCCCACTTCGTCGCCTCGTCGGGTGAACACCGCGATGAATCGCTCCATGGCGACATCCAGGCCCAGCGAGGCGAAGCTCGAGGCGGCGAAGCCCACGCTGATCGTGAGGATGTAGAGGCCGTAGCTCTCCGCGCCCAGCCAGCGGGCGAGAAGCAGCGCGGCGACCAGGCGGACGACCGAGGAGAAGGCGGTCCCGCCGGCGAGAAACCCAGCCCCCTTCGCAACCTGCACCAGGTCGTCACCGCGGTCGGCGGGAGGCCGAGTTGTCCTGCTCACAGGGAGCTGACGATCAGCTCAGCCTCGGGATCGCCCACGAAGCTTGATCGCTCGAACTGGCAGGCAGTCACGGAGACCATGAGGTCCCGTCCCATGCGGTCGCGCAGGAGCGTTGGAGCGATCGATCGGCGCCACTGCTGCACGAGTGTTCGGGCACCATCGAGGTCGACGTTCGGCAAGATGGCGGCAAAGCGGCTTTGGCCGAGGTGAGCGAGGACGTCTTGCTCGCGGAGTGTCCCGGCGATGCTGGCCGTGACGGCCGAGAGCTGCGCGTCCGTGATCGTCGCGGGGTCCTCGGCTTCGGCACCGTGCTGACGACGTCGAAGGACCTGCAACACCCCGACGGAGAAGAGGTGGTCCGGTGCGCCGCTCCTGGAGATCTCTTCGTGGAGTCGCAACGCAAGGTACCGGCGCGTGTAGGCGTGCGACCGCTCGTCCACCACTTCGCGAGGGCGGCTCCGCGGGGGCGCGGACGGCATCCCGCGTTCCGCCGCGACCGCCAGCCCGAGACCGGCGGCGAGTCCGGCTGCGCCGCCGAGCGCGGCCATCCGCCCCGTCCCTCGGCTGATCGGTTCTTCGGGAAGGGTGGGTGCGTCGAGCCCGACGAGAAGATACGCGTCGTTCCCCGCTCGCACGTACGCTTCGGTGAGTGCACCGGCGGAGCTCGCCATGGCGCGGGCCAGGCGAGGATCGTCGCTCCGGGCACCGATCACGACGAGGTTCGCGTCTGGCACGACGGAGCTGGTCACCTCTACCGCGCGTACCTGGGCCTCGGTCAGACCGAGGCTCTCCCGCGCTTGGTCAGCGATGAGGCTGCTCCTGGCGATGCGAGCGTAGGTCGACACGATGTCATCCGTGTCGGTCAGCGCCACGGTGGCCCGGACGAGATCCGAGGCGTCCGCCACGTCGGCTCGCACGACGTAGGACCCCTCGGATGTGTACACCGGAGCCCGCTGCTGGGCCCACCCACCGACCAGGACGGCCGCGATCACAGCCGGTGTGAGGATCAGCCACCACCATCGTCGAAACAGCCAGCCCACCTGTCGAAGGCTCATGGGTGCGCCGTTGCTTTCTCATGACGCACCGTTCTGCCCTGTTCTCCCCGCCGGGTGGCCGCCCTCGCCGTTCCGAGCGCCCAAGTCGCGGAGACGATACACCCGACCGCGGAGGGAGGGTATCGCGCGTCGTGTCGGCTTCGGACCTGACGCTCGCGGCCGGCTGTCTCTATCCTGTGGCGCGATGTCACAGCGGAGCTCCGGACAGACGGGGCCGGTCTTCCTCGCCGGGGTCGATCGGTCGGGCATCGGGCTCCTCGGGGAGGTGTTGGAGTGCCATCCCGACCTGTCGATGACGCGTCGGACGAACTTCTGGGCGTTCTACGCCGATCGCCTCGGAGCGTTGACCAGCCCGGCGGCCGTCGATCGGTGCATCGATGAGATGATGCGCAACGCACGGATGCGAGTCCTCCGGCCGGATCGGGACCGCCTGCACGCCGACTTTGCTCGGGGGGCACCCACCTACGCCCGCCTGTTCGAGCAGCTGCAGCTGCAGCTCATGCAGCGTCGCGGGTGCTCACGATGGGGTGACAAGTCCCTTGGTGCCGAGCGCTTCGCCGAGTCGATCTTCTCTGCCTACCCGACCGCGTCGATGGTCCACGTCCTGCGGGACCCCCGCGACAGGCATGCCGCCCATGCCAATCACCGCGAGCTCCGGCGTCGCGACGCGGGTCGCGGCGCGGCTCTGTGGCATTGGTCGGAACGGCTGGCACGCAAGCACAGCCGGCGCTTCCCCGGCCGATATCTCGTCGTGCGCTTCGAGGACCTCATCCTTGAGCCCGGGCTGGCTCTGGAGGGCGTTCGTGAGTTCCTCGGCCTCGCCAGGCCGGTCGGGGCGATGGAGGCCTCGCCCCTCTGGACCACCTCGATCGGCCGCCACCGCCAGGACCTGACGCCGCAGGAACGACGGTACTTGCAGCTGGTCCTCGCCCGGGGCATGCGCCGGAGGGGGTACGCGCCCGATTCTCTCGATCTCACCGCTCGGGAGGAGGTCTCCTTCTGGACCCGTACGCTCCCGGTCGACTCGGCGAAGGCCGCGGCGTGGATTGCTGCGAACGCCCTCCGCCGAGAGCGAGGCCGGAACCCGTCAGACCGGCGTCTGGAGCCGATCAGCGAAGAGACGGTGACCCCCTGTGAGTGAGACCCCAACCTTCCCGAGGAACACGAGCCCAGCGGTCCGACCGCTTCGAGGCGCGTGCGTCTGGCTGACGGGACCGAGCGGAGCGGGCAAGACGACCGTCACCAACGCGTTGCTCCCGCTGCTTGCGTCAGCCGGTCGGCTGGTCACCGTGCTCGATACCGTGCCGGTACTGGCCAAGACCCGCGGGGAACGGAGCAGCCGAGGCAAGCTCTTGCGCAAGGCTTTCGTCGCCTCGGAGGTCGTTCGGCACGGTGGGATCGTGGTCTGCGTGACCGTCAGCGCTCGTCGCTCGGTGCGTCTCGAAGCTCGGAAGATCGTCGGGTCGGACCAGTTCGTAGAGGTCTACTTCGATCTTCCAGCGGAGCTGGCCGAAGCCCGACGAGAGCAGCGCGGAAGTCGTCGTTCCATCCGGAAGCGCGCGAAGGGGCTCGTGGTGCGGGCCACCCGAAGCCGCGCTCGCCGTCCCGGTCGGGGCTATGAACCGCCGACTGCGCCCGAGGTCACCATCCGGGCGGGGTCGTGCTCTCCTGAGCAGGGGGCCCAGTTGGTCATGGAGGCGCTGCGGTCGGGCGGTTTCCTCAACCCCTGAGCTTCAAGCTCCGAGCGTGGTCGAACTGACTGGCCAGCCCCTCCTCGATGGTCACGTCGGCCTGCCAGCCGAGCCGGGCGCGGGCCTGTTCCGTCGAGCCCCCCGTCCGGCGCACGTCCCCGCGCTGGCTCGCCTTCTGGATCACGGGCACCTCGTGGCCTGCGAGTGATCCGATGAAGTCGATCACCTCGCGGAGCGAGATCTGGGTCCCCCCCGCCACGTTGACGAAGGTCCCTGACGGGACATCGGCGATCGCAGCCGCGAGGTTGGCGCGCACGACGTCGGTGACATAGGTGAAGTCACGGATCTGGGAGCCGTCGCCGAGCATGGGGAACGGCTCCCCCCCGAGCGCCGCCTCGCAAAGCCGATGAAACGCCATGTCGGGGCGCTGGCGTGGCCCGTAGACCGTGAAGTAGCGCAATGACACGGTGTGGATCCCGAGGTTGGCACCGTAGAGGCGACAGAGGTGCTCCGCCGCGAGCTTGGTGACGCCATACGGGCTGTGGGGCGCTGGGAGGTCATCCTCCGAGGTGGGGTAGCGCTCCGCGTTGCCATACACCGAGGACGAAGACGAATACACCACCCGAGGGGGGTCAGCCAGGGAGGCCACTGCTTCCAACAAGCGCTGCGTTGCGGTGATGTTGTCCTGCAGGTACGTCGCGAAGTCCGATCCCCAGGACGCGCGCACGCCAGCCTGTGCCGCCAGATGGAACACCACGTCGACGCCTCCGACCAGCGGACCAACGTCGGCGGTGGCAAGGTCCTCCTCGCGAAGCACGAACCGAGGGTGGGCAGACGCGGTGGTCAGGTTCTCCCGCTTGACGCTCTCTGCGTAGTAGTCCGAGAAGCGGTCGACGGCGGTCACCTCCCAGCCCTCGCTCAACAAGGCCTCGACGACGTGGCTCCCGACGAATCCTGCCGCTCCTGTCACGAGCGCCTTCATCGATTGGGTCCGATGACCATGTCGCTGTCCCCGTCTCCGCTCGCCCAACGTCCCGTGCCGTCCATGTAACCACGCATTCCTCGGTGCGGGACCCCCCGAAGCAGGAGCAACGGGGGGACGGGCTCACCTTCAGCGGGCCTTCAGTGTTCATTCGTGATCACATCCCCCACCTCGCCGGTCTCCTCCGCCCGGAGATGGCCGATGTGGCGTCATGGGCGGAAGCGTGCGTTGTGGGCGCGAGCGATGATCAGCTGGCCTCGGTGCTGCAGCAGCGAAGCGACTACAAGCTCGTACTCGACCTGCATCGAGCGGCACACTCGGATGCCCTGCGCCAGAACGCCGCCTATCGCGGGGCCAGCTGGTGACACGACTCGGCGGCCCGGCCGCGGAGGCCGTGTGACCCGCTCTCCAGGGGCGCTCAGGCCGCTCCGATCCCGTCAGCCTCGCAACTCGAGATGCGGGTCTCGGAGGCGCTAAGCCTCGATCCAGCGATCGAGGCTGGGAGCGTCATTGAGCCGTAGTCTTGCGGTGTGGCGTTCGACCCGAATCGCTGGACCCAGAAGACGCAAGAAGCGGTGAACCGCGCGGTGGAGTCGGCGAAGGCGGAGTCCAATCCCGAGGTCACCCCCGAGCACCTGCTCGCTGCTTTGCTGCGCCAGGAAGAGGGCATCGTCATCCCCATCCTCCAGCGGGTTGGGTCCACCCCGCTCAGCCTGCGCGACGCCGCCGACGACGCTGTGGCGAAGCTCCCGAAGGCCTACGGCAGCGAGGCTCGGCTGTCGCGCGAGCTGTCCCAGCTGATCGAGGCCGCCGACGCCACCCGCATCGACCTCCACGACGAGTTCCTCTCCACCGAGCACCTGCTGCTCGCGCTGGACGATCGGCTCGGCATCGATCGAGAGCAGCTGCTGGCTGCCATGCAAGAGGTTCGGGGCAGCCACCGGGTGACCTCACAGAACCCGGAGGAGCAGTATCAGGCGTTGGAGAAGTACGGCCGGGACCTCACCGAGGACGCCCGCGCGGGAAGGATCGACGCCGTCATCGGGCGCGACGAGGAGATCCGGCGGGTGATCCAGGTGCTTTCTCGACGCACCAAGAACAACCCGGTGCTGATCGGTGAGCCAGGGGTGGGCAAGACGGCGATCGTCGAAGGGCTGGCGCGCCGGATCGTCGAGGGTGACGTCCCCGAGAGCCTCAAGCACAAGCGCCTGATCAGCCTCGACCTCGGGTCGATGGTGGCAGGCGCCAAGTACCGGGGAGAGTTCGAGGAGCGGCTCAAGGCGGTGCTGAAGGAGATCACTGATGCCGAGGGGGATGTCGTCACCTTCATCGACGAGCTGCACACGGTGGTCGGTGCGGGCGCGGCGGAGGGGTCGATGGACGCGAGCAACATGCTCAAGCCGTTGCTCGCCCGTGGCCAGCTGCGACTGATCGGCGCCACGACCCTCGATGAGTACCGCAAGCACATCGAGAAGGATGCCGCCCTCGAGCGCCGATTCCAGCAGGTGTACGTCGGCGAACCGAGCGTCGACGACACCATCGCCATCCTGCGGGGCCTGAAGGAGCGCTACGAGGTGCACCACGGGGTGCGGATTCAGGACGCCGCGCTCGTGGCCGCAGCGGTGCTCTCAGATCGCTACCTGACCGGGCGCTTCCTCCCTGACAAAGCCATCGACCTCGTCGACGAGGCAGCCTCGAAGCTGCGCATCGAGATCGACTCGGTGCCCACCGAGATCGATGTGGTTGAACGTCGTGTCCGCCAGCTGGAGATCGAACGGGTGGCGCTGTCCAAGGAGACCGACGCGGGAAGCCGTGATCGGCTCGAGACGCTCGAAGCCGACCTGGCCGACCTGATCGAGCGGCGCGACGCCATGTTGGCAAGCTGGACCAACGAGAAGGAGGCCATCAGGCGGATCCAGGACCTCAAGGAGGAGCTCGAGGGTCTCCGCTCGGAGCTCGAGCGTGAGAACGACCTCGAGAAGGCGGCGGAGATCCGATATGGCCGGATCCCTGAGCTCGAGCTCCAGGTGGAGGCGGCGAGCCTCGCGCTCGGAGAGCTCCAGGGTGTCAATCGGATGCTCAAGGAAGAGGTGGACGCCGAGGACGTGGCCGAGATCGTGGCCAAGTGGACTGGCGTACCCGTGTCGCGCCTCATGGAGGGGGAGAAGGTCAAGCTCGTGAGGATGGAGGCGGTCCTCCACGAGCGGGTGATCGGTCAGGACGAGGCGGTCACCTCAGTGGCCAATGCGATCCGTCGGTCGCGGGCGGGCTTGTCCGACCCGCACCGACCGATCGGCTCCTTCCTCTTCCTCGGACCTACAGGCGTGGGCAAGACCGAGCTGGCCCGGACGCTCGCTGATTTCTTGTTCGACGATGAGCGAGCCATGGTCCGAATCGACATGTCCGAGTACTCGGAGAAGCACGCGGTCAGCCGCCTCGTCGGCGCTCCTCCGGGGTACGTCGGGTACGACGAAGGAGGCCAGCTCACCGAGGCGGTGCGGCGGCGGCCCTACTCCGTGCTCCTGCTCGATGAGATCGAGAAGGCGCATCCAGACGTGTTCAACATCCTGCTCCAGGTGCTCGACGATGGTCGGCTCACGGATGGTCAGGGCCGGACGGTCGACTTCACCAACGTCGTACTCATCATGACGTCCAACCTGCCGGGCAACCCCATCGACCACTTCCGACCCGAGTTCGTCAATCGGATCGACGAGATGGTGCGCTTTCGGGCCCTCACGCAGGCGGACCTGGCTCCCATCGTCGAGATTCAGCTCGACCACCTCCGGGAGCGGTTGGCCGATCGTCGCATCACCCTGGAGGTCACCGAGGCCGGCCGAGCGTCCCTGGTCGAAGCGGGCTACGACCCCGCCTTCGGCGCCCGACCACTGAAACGGGTGATCCAGCGGCAGGTCTCCGATCGACTGGCCAACGCCTTGCTGGACGGCACGATCATGGATGGCGCGACCGTGGTGATCGACACCGACTCCGGTGGCCTCACGCTCTCCGTGTCGGACGGCTGAGCACATCATCGGCGGCGTCAGCGCGCGACGATCACCAAGTGAGGCCCGAAGAGGCTCAGTGGTTGGCAACCGGCGTCATCGTCGGCCATACTCTCGCCACAGAACAATCAAAGGGAGCGCTCGTGGGCACAGTGGACTTCTCAATTCGTACGGTGCGGCGGCTCGTCGTCGCGGGGGCTTGTTCGGCGGCGCTGGTGATCGGCTTGGGGGCCGGACCGGCCATGGCCGGCGACCAGCACTCCGGTGGCGAGTCGCCCAACGACTTGTCAGTGGACCCGGGAGACCCGGGCGGCCTGGCGGGCCGTTCCGTGGAGGCTGGCAGCGGCGGCCTCCCGGTGACCGGGTCTGACGTTGCCGGGATGGTGGCGCTCGGTGCCGCCGCCGTGGCGGTGGGCTCGGGCGCGATCGTGGTCTCCAAGCGCCGCGCCCGTCTCAGCACCTGAGCTCCCCCCAGCCCGGTTCAGGGCATCGCCTGGCTCCGCGGAGGGCCGCTCGCGTCCTTCTGCTCCTCGTGATCGCCTGGTCGACGTGGGTCATCTGGACGATCCTCAGCGTCCGGTCAGAGGCCTCCGCTGCCCGGGTGCAGGTGCAGGCCGAACGAGATGTCGACGCCCGCTCGTTCTTGGACGGCGACACCAACGCCGAGCTAGCAACCTATGCCGAGCAGTTCGCGGGGCTTGAGGAGCGGCTCGATCATCCGCTGTTGGCGCCCGTACGGTGGGTTCCAGTGGCCGGCCGTCAACTCGATGCCGCCCGCCACCAGATGGGCGCGGCCGCAACGGGTCTGCGCGCGGCCGCCGCGATCGGCGAGCAGCTTCGCCCGCTCGTCCGTCGCGGGATGAGCGCTGGGCCAGAGCGGGTCGAGACGCTTCGCTCCGTCGAGCGAACGGTTCGAGACGGCGCCCGAGAGCTCCGGGGGCTCGACCTCGGCCCCGGTGACCACCTCATCGGAGCCTTGTCGGACTCGCGAGGTGAGTTCGCGGAGGCCCAGTCCGAGGCCGTCGCGACCCTGGACCGGACGGCTGCGATGAGCGCGGGCCTGGCGAGGTTCTTCGAGGGCCCCAGCGACTACCTGCTCTTCGCCGCCAACAACGCGCAGATGCAGAACGGTCAGGGGATGTTCCTCTCCGTGGGCGTCCTCCACGTGGAGGACGGTCGTATGGACCTGGGACCGGTGGAGTCGATCAACTCGCTCCCCGAGGTCCAGTCACCGGTGCCGCTCGAGGCCGATCTGGCGGCGCGCTGGGGTTGGCTCGATCCAAACACGGATCTCCGCCATCTCGGCCTCTCGGCCCGGTTTCCGGTGACCGGCCGCACGGCCACCGAGCTGTGGGCGGCGCTGGGCAAGCCCGAGGTCGATGGGGCGCTGGTGGTCGATCCCTTGATGATGGAGGCCATCATGCAGACCACCGGACCGGTGCGGGTCGCAGAGAAGACCTGGACGCCCGACGAGGTCGTCCGCTACACGCTCCACGACCAGTACCAGGTGTACCTGGGAGGTGGAAAGGACAGCTCCTACACCTCCGACCGACGCGACGAACTCGATGGCATCGCGAGAGCGGTGATCGACTCGTTCGAGCAGTTGACGGAGGTGAAGCCGGAGTTTCTCGACGACATTCGCCGGTCGGCCGGGGGACGACACCTGCTTGTGTGGTCGGCCGACCCCGTCGTCCAGCGGGGCTTTGAAGCGGCGGGTGTGGACGGACAGATCAGCCCAGACTCGCTCCTGCTGTCCCTGGTCAACCGGAGCGGCAACAAGCTGGACTGGTTCATGCGGACCTCGACTGAGCTGACGATCGAGGAGGGCGACGGTGGTTTCGATGCCGTCCTGGCGGTCACCGTGACCAATCAGGCCAAGCCTGAGGCGCGCGAGCCTCAGTACGTCATCGGTCCGTATCCAGGTTCAGGCCTGGACCCGGGGGAGTACCTCGGACTTGTCACCCTCAACCTGCCCGAAGGCGCCACGAACAGCCGCTTCGACGGCGTCGATCCGCTGGCGGTCTCGGGGGCCGACGGTCGCAACCGGACGATCGCCGCCTGGGTGCGATTGGCTCCCGGGACATCGACCACGCTGGTCGCGCGGTTTCGGCTCCCGGCCACGGCGACGGTCCTTCGCATCGAGCCCAGCGCCCGAGTCCATCCAACGCGCTGGTCGGTCGCGGGGGGACCGAGCTGGAAGGACGATGATCGGCGCACGCTCAACCTGTGATCCCGGTGGAGCGGTCGACCCCGGGTAGGCTCGCCGACCGTCCCTGAGACCACCAGAGGAGGCGGGCTCGTGCCTGCGACGATCATCGTCGGGACCCAATGGGGAGACGAGGGCAAGGGGCGGTTCGTCGACCTCTTCGCCAAGGAGATGCACCTGGTGGTGCGCTACCAGGGAGGGCACAACGCTGGTCACACACTGGTGGTGGACGGCGAGACGTTCGCACTCCAGCTCATCCCGAGCGGTGTGCTCTACGGCCACATCACCCCGGTGATCGGCAACGGTGTCGTCGTCGACCCCAAGGTGCTGCTCGATGAGGTGGCCATGCTGGAGGGCCGCGGCGTCGACTGCTCCAAGCTGAAGGTGTCGGGAAACGCCCATCTGATCCTGCCCTACCACCAGCTCATCGATCGCGTCGCCGAGCGGCACCTCGGCAAGAACGCCCTCGGCACCACCAAGCGAGGCATCGGGCCGGCCTACGCCGACAAGGCCGCCCGCGTCGGGATCCGCGTGCAGGACCTGTACGACCCCGAGATCTTCCGAGAGAAGCTCACCCTCGTCCTCAAGGACAAGGCGCCGATGCTGGCCAAGGTCTACAACCAGCTCTCGCCGACCGTGGACGAGATCGCTGACGTGTACCTCGGTGACCTGGCCCCTCGCATGCAGCCATACGTCGCCGACACGGTGAACCTGGTGCACGAGGCGCTGGAGGCCGGCCAGCACGTGCTGTTCGAAGGCGCCCAGGCCACCTTCCTCGACCTCGATCACGGCACCTATCCGTTCGTCACCTCGTCGAACCCGATCGCCGGTGGTGCCTGCACGGGTGCCGGGGTGGGTCCACGCGACATCGACCGGGTGGTGGGCGTTGCGAAGGCCTACGTCACTCGCGTGGGGGCCGGGCCGTTCCCCACCGAGCTGCTGGACGAGACCGGCGAGGCCATCGTGGAGCGCGGCCACGAGTTCGGCACCAACACCGGACGCAAGCGTCGCCCGGGCTGGTTCGACGCCGTGATGCTGCGTCACGCCGTGCGACTCAACTCCCTGTCGGAGCTCGCCATCACCAAGCTCGACGTGCTCGATGCCTTCGCCGAGGTGAAGGTGTGCGTGGCCTACGAGGTGGACGGCCAGCGCATCCGCCACCTGCCCGACAACCAGTCGGTGCTGCACCGCGTCACGCCCGTCTACGAGACGTTCCCCGGGTGGGGTGGCGACCTCAGCGACGCCACCGAGCCCGGCCACCTGCCCCAGAGGGTCCACGACTACGTGGCCTTTCTCCAGGAGCAGGTCGGGGTGCCGATCCGCCTGCTCGGCGTCGGTCCAGGCCGAGACCAGTACGTCCAGCTCGGCACCTAGCCCTTACCGGTTCTGTGGACGCTCACGGTCGGTATCCGACCGTGAGCGTCCACAGAACGCCGGGGGTGTTCCATGCGACAGGATGTCCCCTGTGAAGGTCGCGGTCATCGGGTCGGGAGGGCGGGAGGCGTGTCTGGCCTTGGTGCTGTCGCGGACGGCCGACGTGGTCGTCACGCCGGGCAATCCCGGCATCCCCGGTTCGGTGAGTACCCCACCCGAGGAGCTCGACGCCGATCTGTACGTCGTGGGTCCCGAGCAGCCGCTGGTGGACGGACTGGCCGACCGGTTGCGAGCGGCCGGGAAGCTGGTGTTCGGACCGGGCGCGGATGGGGCTCGGGTGGAGGGCTCAAAGGCGTTCATGAAGGACCTCGTCCAGGCGGCGGGCGTGCCCACGGCGCGCTACGCCGCCTTCACCGAGGTCGAGCCGGCGCTGGCGTTCCTTCGCACGCTGCCGCCCCCATGGGTCGTCAAGACCGACGGCCTCGCGGCCGGCAAGGGGGTGCTCGTCACGCCCGACCTCGCCGCGGCGGAGGACGACGTGCGCGAAAAGCTCTCGGGTGCGTCGTTCGGCGTTGCGGGGCAGACCGTCGTCATCGAGGAGGGGATGGTCGGTCCCGAGGTGTCCCTCTTTGCGCTGTGCGACGGTACGAGGGCGGTCGCCCTCGCGCCCGCCCAGGACTTCAAGCGGGTGGGTGACGGCGACGCCGGCCCCAACACCGGCGGGATGGGGGCCTACTCCCCGGTGCCCGGGCTGGCCGAGGAGTTCGCGGACGACGTGATCGCTCGATTCGTCCAACCAACCCTCGACGAGCTGCGACGCCGGGGCATCGACTACCGAGGGGTGCTCTACACCGGCCTGATGCTCACCGCGGAGGGCCCCAAGCTCGTCGAGTTCAACATCCGCTTCGGCGACCCCGACAGCCAGGTGGTGCTCCTGCGCCTGACCTCCGACCTCGCCGTCCACCTCGCCGAGGCGGCCGCCGGAGCGATCCGTACCGAGCCGACCTTCGCCGACACCGCGGCGGTGCTGGTCGTGGCGGCCGCCGAGGGCTACCCCGGCTCCGTCCGGTCGGGTGACGTGATCCATGGCATCAAAACCGCCCGGGCCCAAGCGGGGGCCACCGTGCTGTGCGCGGGCGTGGCGGTCGACGATGATGGCCGCCTGGTCACGGCCGGAGGACGGGTGCTCGACGTCATCGGAGAGGGTCCGGACGTCGCCACTGCTCGTACCCGCGCCTACGCCGCGCTGAGCCGGATCACCTGGTCTGGCTTGCACCACCGCACCGACATCGCAGAAGGGGTTTCGTCATGAGCGACAAGGTCGCCATCCTCATGGGGTCGCCGAACGACCGGGACAAGATGCAGCCGGCGGTCGACACGCTCGAACGCTTTGGCATCGAGGCCGCCGGGACGTCGCTTCTCGTGGGTCAGTCGGCCAGGGTGGGCTGACGGTCTTCCCACCACGGGGTGGACCAGTCGGTCTCCGCCATGGCCACCGGCTCGAGCGACTTCTCGGCGGCGCTCTCGCGAGCGGCTTGCTTCGTGGCTTTGGCCTCGACGCGGATGGCCTTGGCGCGGGCCCGCATGTCTCGCTTGGGCATGGCGGGGCGAGCGGCGACCGAACGCACGCCGCCGGCCACCATGGCGCAGTTCATGCAGTACGGAGGCTTCTTGGGGCCGAAGGGGTACACGAGGCAGTTGCGACACCAGGCACCCCCGCAGCGACGGCAGATCGCCGAACCCATCTCGTGCGGGTGCTTGGCACAGCTCTCCATCGCTCGCCCCTCCTTGCGTCCACCAACGGCCTCATCCGTCCACTGGGTAACGGCCCGGCGGGCGTTGATCTTGAGCCGGGGGCATACGTCGGGCCGGATGACCTATCGGCGTCGGCACTCGCCGTCCGGCACCCCGCCATCGGGTGGGGACGCGCGGGCCCTGCGTGGGAAGATGTCGGAGATGCCTGGAGCGCACCTCCCCAACGTGCTGGCCGCCCGGTACGCCAGCGCACCCATGGCCGAGATCTGGTCCCCGGAGCACAAGGTCGTCCTCGAACGGCGCCTCTGGGTGGCGGTGATGCGAGCCCAGGCCGACCTCGGGGTGGCGATGCCGGCCGCCGCCATCGACGACTACACCGCCGTCATCGACAAGGTCGACCTCGAGAGCATCGAGGCGCGCGAGCGCGTCACCCGCCACGACGTGAAGGCGCGCATCGAGGAGTTCTCCGCGCTGGCCGGTCATGAGCTGATCCACGCAGGGATGACGTCCCGCGACCTCACCGAGAACGTGGAGCAGCTCCAGGTGCGCGCCGCCCTGGAGCTCATCCGCGATCGCATGGTCACGGCGTTGGTGCGCCTGGCGCGGCGCTCCGCAGAGCATTCCGAGCTCGTGCTGACGGGTCGCAGCCACAACGTCGCCGCGCAGGCCACCACGATGGGCAAGCGCTTCGCCAACGTCGGCGAAGAGCTGCTCCAGGCCCTCCGTCGGGTGGAGGAGCTCCTCGTCCGCTACCCGCTGCGCGGCATCAAGGGGCCGGTGGGCACGCAGCAGGACATGCTCGACCTGTTGGGAACGGCCGAGAAGGTCGCCGCCCTCGAAGCGGCTGTGGCCCACCATCTGGGCTTCGACGCCACGCTCACCAACGTCGGACAGGTGTACCCGCGGTCGCTTGATCTCGATGTCGTCTCGGCCCTGGTCCAAGCCGGATCTGGCCCGGCCAGCCTGGCCACCACGATTCGCCTCATGGCCGGGCTCGAGCTGGCCACCGAGGGGTTCCAGCCCGGCCAGGTGGGCTCGTCCGCCATGCCCCACAAGATGAACAGCCGTTCCTGCGAGCGCATCAATGGGCTCCTCGTCGTGCTGCGGGGCCATCTGTCGATGGTCGGCGAGCTGGCCGGTGATCAGTGGAACGAGGGCGACGTGTCCTGTTCGGTGGTGCGGCGGGTCGCGCTGCCCGATGCCTTCCTGGCGGCCGACGGTCTGTTCCAGACGTTCCTCGCCGTGCTCGACGACTTCGGTGCCTACCCGGCGGTGGTGGCTCGGGAGCTCGAGCGCTACCTGCCGTTCCTCACCACCACCAAGGTGCTCATGGGCACCGTGCGAGCCGGCGTGGGGCGCGAGCTGGCCCACGAGGTGATCAAGGAGCACGCCGTCGCCGTGGCCCTGGCCATGCGGGAGGCGGGGGCCACCGACAACGACCTGCTCGACCGTCTCGCCGCCGACGAGCGGCTTCCGCTCGATCGCGACGCGCTCGGCGCCCTCGTGGGGGAGCCGCTGAGCTTCGTGGGCACAGCGATGGCCCAGGTGGCGGCCTTCGTCGCCCAGGTCGAAGGGGTGGCCGCCCGCTATCCCGCGGCGGCGTCCTACCGTCCCGAGCCGATCCTCTAGATCGCTACCGTTGGCCGCGTGACTCTGCCTCTTCCGCACCTGTACTCCGGCAAGGTCCGGGACGTCTACGCCGTCGGTGACGACCAGCTTCTGATGGTCACCTCCGACCGCCTCTCGGCCTTCGACGTCGTGCTCGACGAACCCATCCTGCACAAGGGCCGCGTGCTCACGGCCATCTCGGCGTTCTGGTCCGAGGTCCTGGCCGACATCGCGGGCAGTCATCTGGTGTCCACCGATGTGAACGACCTCGAACCCGCGGTGGCGGCGGCCGAACCCGATTTGGCGGGGCGGATCATGCTGTGCCGCAAGGCCGAGATGCTCTCGATCGAGTGCATCGTGCGCGGCTACCTCTCGGGGTCGGCGTGGAAGGAGTACAAGGCCAGCGGCACCATGCACGGCCAGGCGCTGCCGGCCGGCCTCCAGGAGAGCGACCAGCTCCCGGAGCCCGCGTTCACGCCCTCGACGAAGAGCGATGTGCACGACGAGAACATCTCCTTTGCCCGGGCCGTCGACCTCGTGGGGGAGGAGCAGGCCACCCAGGCTCGGGCCATCTCGATGGCCCTCTACACACGGGGTGCGGAGATGGCCCGCGAGCGCGGGATCATCATCGCGGACACCAAGTTCGAGCTCGGCGTGGTGGACGGAGAGCTGGTGGTGTGCGACGAGGTGATGACCCCCGATTCGAGTCGCTTCTGGCCGGTGGCTGAGTGGGTGCCCGGCAAAACGCCCCCGAGCTTCGACAAGCAACCAGTGCGCGACTACCTCGAGACCCTCGACTGGGACAAGAACCCGCCGCCGCCGCCCCTCCCCGCCGAGGTGGTCACCGCCACCAGCAGCCGCTACATCGAGGCCTACGAACGCATCACCGGCCGGTCGTTCTCGGCGTGGCCGGGCGTCTCCTAGGATCGGGCTCATGCTCTTCTCGGTGCTGGTCGAGACTCGCCTCCGTCCTGGGATCGCCGATCCGCAGGGCGCCACGATCGAGCGGTCGCTGCCTTCGCTGGGCTTCGACGGCATCCGGGGCGTGCGGGTGGGCAAGGCCATCCGCTTCGAGCTGGAGGCCTCCGACGAGGACACGGCGCGCGCTCACGCCGACGAAGTCACGCAGCGCTTTTTGATCAACCCGGTGATCGAGGCGGCGGACGTGTCTCTCTCGGTGGTCGAGCCCGCCTGATGGGCGCTCGCGTCGGGGTCGTCCTGTTCCCGGGATCGAACTGCGAGCTCGACGCCCTCGAGTCCATCCGAGACCTCGGCGGCACGGCCGACCTGGTGT
>Ga0105044_10002242_pt1 | contig 26289 bp, 18 predicted proteins | sample MAT01_FD_78092 | JGI IMG/M metagenome (GOLD analysis project Ga0105044, IMG submission 78092) | Freshwater microbial communities from Lake Fryxell liftoff mats and glacier meltwater in Antarctica - MAT-01 | ecosystem: Environmental > Aquatic > Freshwater > Ice > Liftoff microbial mat | place... | reverse complement strand
GAGGCCAAGGCTGATGCGCTTGTTCTCGGCATCGATGTTGAGGATCACGACGTCCACCGAATCACCCTTCTTCACGACCTCTGACGGGTGCTGGACGCGCTTGGTCCAGGACATGTCGGAGATGTGAATCAGACCGTCGATGCCCGGCTCGATTTCCACGAATGCGCCGAAGCTGGTGAGGTTGCGCACCTTGCCCGAGATCCGCGTGCCGACCGGGTACTTGAGCGGCAGGACTGCCCACGGATCCTGCTCCGTCTGCTTCATGCCGAGCGAGATCTTCTCCTCGTCGGGGTCGACCTTGAGCACGACCGCTTCAATCGCCTCGCCGATGCTGACCAGCTTCGACGGGTGGCGGACGTTGCGGGTCCAGCTCATTTCGCTGATGTGCACGAGGCCTTCGATACCCGGCTCCAGCTCGATGAATGCGCCGTAGTTGGTGATCGAGACCACCTTGCCGTTGACGCGCGTCCCAACCGGGTACTTCGCGGCAACGTCCTTCCACGGATACGCCTGCAGCTGCTTGAGACCGAGCGAGATACGCTCACGCTGCCAATCGATGTCGAGAACCTTGACGTCCAGTTCCTGCCCGATGTGCACCATCTCGGTGGGGTGCGAGATGCGGCCCCACGACATGTCCGTGATGTGGAGCAGGCCGTCGACGCCACCGAGATCGATGAATGCACCGAAGTCCGTGATGTTCTTGACGACACCCTTCCGCACCTGATCCTTCTCGAGCTCCTTCATCAACTTCTCGCGCTTGCCGGCGCGCTCGTTCTCGAGGATCACTCGACGCGAGACGACGATGTTGCGGCGACGCTTGTTGAGCTTGATGATCTTGAAGTCGTACGTATGGCCAAGCAGTTCGTCGATGTTCGGAACGCGACGCAGCGCGATCTGCGAACCCGGGAGGAACGCATCGACGCCCATGAGGTCGACGACCACGCCACCCTTGATCTTCTTGACGAGCGTACCCGTGACCGGCTGATCGCTTTCGTAGGCAACGCGGATGCGTTCCCAGACGCGCATGAAGTCGGCCTTCTTCTTCGACAGCACCACCGAACCTTCGGAATCCTCGAGATGCTCGAGGAGCACTTCCACCACATCGCCGGCCTTGAGGTCAGGCAGGTCCTTGAACTCTTCAAGCGGAATCGATCCTTCCGACTTGAAGCCGATATCGAGAATGACGAGGTTCTCGCGAATCTCCATGACAGTGGCCTTGACGATCTCACCTTCTTCGATCGAGGCCATCGTGCCCTGGTACATCTCGATCATACGCTCGTAGTCTTCCGAGGTGTATTCGTCTTCCTCGTAGAGTTCAGGGCGGCGGTTGGCAAGCGGTCGAAGCTGCGAGCGCTGCATATCACGCTTCTCGCGAGCGGTCAGGACCGTGCCGGTTGCGGTGTCGTCGAGGATCATCTCGACTTCAGGTTCGGGCATGAAGAGTGTGGCTCCAGAATGCGCGGTATGGTGAGCTCGCCGCGCCGAGGCTAGGGTATCCCGCGGCCCATGAGGGGCCGGCGAAATGCGAACCGTAGAAGCTAGTACGGGCGGCAGGTCGGGTCAACGCGGGTGGGGGCCGGCTGGGTCAGGCGTCGTGCTCTCCGCGGGCACGCTCCACCGCCGCCCGCGCCAGCGCCACGATCCGGGCGACCTGGTCGGCCTGCGTCAGGTACGTCGTATCGAGGAGAATGGCGTCCCGGGCCTGAACAGTCTGGATACTGTCGGCCGCATCCCGCCGGACCAGCAGCTCCGTCTCGGCGGCGATCTCATCGTCCGCCGGCGATCGGCCGAGGCGCTGCTGGAGGCGCCGACGGGCCCGCTCCCATGGGTCGGCGACAAGGAAGATCTTGAGGGTCGCATCGGGGAACACGGCGGTCCCGATATCCCGGCCATCGACCACCACCGGATGGTGCAGCGCCGCGGCTCGGACCTGTGCATTGACCCACGACCGCGCGTCCTGCAACTGCGCGACTACCGAGACACCGGCGGTCACATCGCTCGCACGCAACCGCTCATCATGGCGTGTACCATCGATCAGCGGGATAAAGGTGCGTTCACCCGGAATCAGCGTGACGCGCGAGCCACCGGCCAGCACGAACGCCGAAGTCCAGCTGCTCAGGTCGGGGTTCGCTTCGAGGGCCGTCGCAGTCAGCGCGCGATAGAGCGCGCCGCTGTCGACGTGATAGATCCCCAGCTGGTTTGCCACCCACTGCGCGGTACTCGATTTGCCCGATGCGGCGGGACCGTCGATCGCTATGACAAGCGGAGGCTCACTCATCGGGCCCCCGGAAACCCGGCGAGGAGCTCCCAGAAACCTGGGAACGAGACGTCGACGCAGTCAGCGTCATCGACCGTGATCACATGCTGTGGCAACGAACCCACGACGCCGAAGGCCATCGCGATGCGATGATCGGCGTGAGTCACGACGTGCCCCGCCAGTGCCTGCGCACCACCACGCACCACGAGACCATCGGGGAGTTCATCGGCGTCGGCCCCGATCGCACGGAGGTTCGCAACGACCGTGGCAATGCGATCGCTCTCCTTCACACGCAACTCGGCGGCGTCGGTGATGCGAGTCTCTCCATCGGCGAACGCCGCCAGGCAGGCGAGCATCGGGATCTCATCGATGAGTGCGGGAATCTCGTCACCGCCAATCACGACTCCGCGGAGAGCCGCGCCCGGCCCAACGTGAATGTCGGCCACGGGTTCACCGCCGCTCTCGCGCCGATTGGCACACTCCAGCGCCACACCCATGCGGCGCAACACCGCGAAGGCACCCGTTCGCGTCTCGTTGATGCCGACGTTGCGGATTTCCAGTGGTTGCCCGTGCAGCACTGCCGCCGCAATCACAAACATCGCCGACGACGGATCACCCGGCACATGGAAATCCAACGGTGCCAGCTGTGCGACGGGATCGAGCAGGATTGCGTCATCCGTCACGATCAGCGGCGCGCCAAGCGCCGTCAGCATCCGTTCGGTGTGATCGCGCGAGCGTGCAGGCTCCTGCACTCGCACCGAACAGCCGGACACCAGACCACCGAGCAGGATCGCACTCTTCACCTGAGCGCTGGCCGTCGGGCTGACCCAGTTGATGTCCCGAAGGTCGGTGCCGCGTATGGTCATCGGCAGCCCATCGTCACTCACGAAGCTGAATGCCGCGCCCATCTGCGTCAGTGGTCGCGCAATCCGGCGCATGGGGCGCCGACTCAGACTCGCATCACCGACGAACGTGGCGGTCATGAGGTGACCTGCGACAACGCCCGCCATCAGACGTGCGGTGGTGCCGCTGTTGCCGCAGTCGAGATCACGCGACGGAGCGAGCAATCCGCGCCGTCCGCGACCAACGATGCGCAACGTGTCGGTTGCGGACCAGTCGCCGGGGAGCGTCACACCGAGCGCCTGTAACACGGCCGCAGTGCTGCGCACGTCCGCCGAGGGAAGCACACCACGCAAGACGCTCTCACCGGTCGCCAGCGCCGCAAACATCAGCGCCCGGTGCGAGAGAGACTTGTCGCCTGGCACCGTGTGGCTAGGAATGCGCGTCAACGCAGCCACGCCTCGAGTGCCGTGGCGAGATCCGTCTTGTCATCGCGGTACTTCACGATCACCGGCGTCTGCAGACTGAGCCCCTCCGCCTCGGCGTACGCACCGCGCATTCTCCGGGCGCCGGGGACCACGACTGCGTCAGCGGGAATGATCAGCGGCTGCGCTGCCGAGCCGCGATGGACCCGCTCGTGCACGAGGTCGAATACTGGCGTGCCGCGCGTAAGAACCACCCCTGCCCCGAGCACCGCGCCCTGACGAACAACTGTCCCTTCGTAGACGCCGCAGTTCCCGCCCACGATCACATCGTCCTCGATCACCACTGGTGACGCGTTGATCGGCTCGAGCACACCACCGATCTGCGCCGCCGCGCTGAGGTGCACGCGAGCTCCGATCTGCGCGCAGCTGCCAACAAGCGCGTGCGAATCGATCATCGTCCCGGCCCCGACCCAACTTCCGACGTTCACGTACATCGGTGGCATGCAGACAACGCCAGGTGCCAGATAAGCCCCCCGTCGCACGCTGCTGCCACCGGGTACCACACGAACGCCATCGGCCAGTGTGAACCGACGGGGTGGCATGGTGTCCTTGTCGATGAAGCTGAAACTGGCGGGCGTGCTGTCAGGTGACAGATCCACCAGCTTGCCGAGTCGGAACGCGAGCAGGATGCCCTGCTTTACCCACGCCACCGCGCGCCACTCACCATCGTCACCGCGTTCGGCAGCACGGAGATCACCACGCTCCAGCGCGTCGAGCACCTCGCTGACAACGTGTGCTGCTTCGGGTGGGAGTGCCGTGCCAGCGGGCGTTGCGGCGAGTGCCCGCACCGCCGCACCGAGAGTATCAGCATTCATCGCTCAAGGGCTCCAGCCGCCACCAGCGCATCGCGCACAGTGGATTCATGTTCGGGCGCCAGCGGCACCAGTGGGAGGCGCAGGACATTGTTCGCGCGGCCGAGGTAGTGCAGCGCCGCCTTCATCGGGATCGGGTTCGATTCGATCCCGGAGGCCCGATACAGCGACTTGAGGCGGCCGTCGTACATGTGCGCGGCGTTCACGTCGTTCTTCAGCATCGCGTGGGTCACGGCCGCCATCGCGCGCGGAGCGGCGTTCGAGACCACCGAGATCAGGCCGTTCGCGCCGCGCGACATCAGCTGCACCGTGACCGCATCATCGCCTGCAAGAACCGAGAAGCCGTCGGGACGATTGCGCAGAATCTCCTCGATCTGCGCGATGTTGCCGCTGGCCTCCTTCATCGCAACAATGTTCGGGTGTGCGGCCAACGTCAGAGTCGTCGACGCTTCCATGTTGCTGGCGGTCCTCGACGGCACATTGTAGAGAACAATCGGCCGCTGGACGGCATCGGCAATCGCAGTGAAATGAGCGATGATACCACGCTGCGGCGGCCTGCTGTACATCGGCGATGCATGCAACAGGTGCGTTGCACCCGCTTCGAGGACGAGCTTTGACAGAGCGATCGCTTTTTTCGTGTCATTCGACGCGGCGCCGCCGATCACCAAGACGCGCCCCGCCGATACCTCCGCGGTGATGGCAACCACGCGGAGGTGTTCCTGCTGATCGAGTGTGGCCGCCTCGCCGGTGGAGCCGCATGGCACGAGGAAGTCGATGCCCTCGCCGATCTGCCATTCGACGAGCGCGCGGAGTGCGGTCTCGTCGACATCGCCGGCCGTCGTGAAGGGCGTGATCAGTGCTGTGCCACAACCGCGCAGGAGTGTCATGTCACCGTCGCTCATCGGCGATCTCCGATCAGTTCGCGTACGACGTCGTCCATCGTAAACCACCCTGTCTTTCCATGAAGCCAACGTGCTGCGAGAAGTGCTCCGTCAGCGAACACTCGTCGGTCTCGCGCTTCGTGTGTCAGTGTGACCTGTTCGAACGGGGCGTCGAGGACCAGCATATGAGTACCCGGCACATGGCCGACACGCACGCTCGTAACGGGAACTGCAGCGCCGCGCGACTCCTCCGCGAGCATCGCCAGCCGCCGCGCCGTCCCTGACGGGGCATCCTTCTTCAGGGCATGGTGCGTTTCGACGAGGTGTGCGTCGAAGCCAAGCGATGCCGAGAATCGGCGCGCCGCATCGGCCAGCACGCTGCTGAAAAGGGTGGCGCCAACGCTGAAATTCGGAGCCACAAGCGCTGCACCACCGGCCGATGCGACGACCCGCCGAACGTCCGCCTCGGCGTCGTCCCAACCCGTGACACCGATTATGACTGGCAGGGCAGCGGCCATGCAGACGGCGGTATTCGCGGATACGGCCTCGGCGACGCTCACATCCATCGCCACATCAGCATTCGAGCTGCGCAGCGCTTCAACCGATGCAGGAGTGTGCCGACCGAAGGTGGCGACGATCGCGGCATCACGCTCCGGGGCGAGCGCGAGGATCTCACGCCCAAGACGGCCGGCGCCGAAGAGAGCAATGCGCAGCGTCATGCGTCTGCTCCCTCGAACAGGGAATGGTGCAATGCGCGCATGGCATCCGGAACGTCGGCGTCATCGAGGAGAATCGTGAGATTGATGGCGCTGGCGCTCAATGAGAGCATGTGAATCCGACGATGACCGAGCGCACGCAACACGGTACCCATCGCAGACGAGTCATCGGCGATACCCGAGCCGACCACGCTGACGATTCCACGACGTCGCTCCACCGATACATCGCCGATCTGTCGCAGTGCGCCAAGCAGGATATCCAGCGGCGCTGAATCGTCCACCGTGACCGAGACGGAGACTTCGCTCGTAGCGACCACATCCACCGAGACTGCGTGTTCGTCAAACAGCTCGAACACGCGACGCAGAAAGCCGTGCTGAAACAGCATCTTCCCCGTCGCCACGCGGAGGATCGTCGTGTCACGCTTGGCGGCGATCGCGGTCACTGCACGCCGCGGTGCGTCGAAGGTGATTCGTGTACCGTGGCCGCCGGGGTTGTGGGAGTTGTAGATCCACACCGGAATACCAAGGCGCACCGCTGGTGCAATGGTTGCCGGGTGCAGCACCTTGGCCCCGAAGCTTGCGAGCTCACTCGCCTCATCGAACCGGATCTGCTGGATCGGCCGGGCGGCGGGTACCACGCGCGGATCGGCGGTCAACATCCCGTCGACATCGGTCCAGATCTCGATCGACTCTGCCTGCAGCCCCGCACCGATCAGAGAGGCACTGTAGTCGGAGCCGCCACGACCGAGCGTGGTCGTGATACCGTCGGCACTGCTGCCGATGTAGCCGCCCATCACCGGCACCAGACCGCCGTGCACCAGCGGCGCGATGATCGCGCGCGCGGCAGCGGCGATGGCCTCGGGCTGCGGCTCGGCCTTTCCGAAGTTGGCGTCCGTGATCATCACCTTTCTGGCATCGACATGTGTCGCGGCGATGCCACGCGCACGGAACGCGGCAGCCACGATCATCGATGACGCGCGCTCCCCCATACCGGCGATCACATCGAGACTTCGCGGTGTGATGAACCCCAACACCGAGAGCGCCTCGCAGAGCGACGCCAGCTCATCGAAGATCACGCTGATCTCGGCAGATACTTCGCCATGCTCCGCTGAGTCGGCGAGAAGGACATCCACCTCGGCCAGATGCCGTTCACGCAATCCCTGGACGCTGCTCACTGCGGCGATGAAGTTCCCGTCGCTGGCCTGACGCGCAATGCCGAGCAGCGCGTTGGTGACGCCGGCGAGCGCCGAGACGACGACGATCGGTTGCCGATCCAGTCGTCCGCGGACGATCTCGGAGGTTCGCGCGATCGCGGTGGCATCGGCAACGGAGGTCCCGCCGAACTTGCTGATGATCATGACGGTCTGATCACGCCGCGGGCGGCGAGGAGTTCCGCGTTCTGGATCGACGCACCGGCGGCGCCACGAATGACGTTGTGGCCCATCGCGACGAAGCGGAGGTGCAGCTGCGGATCGCTGCGCACGCGCCCCACATGCACGCTCATTCCTCCGTCGGCGTTCACGTCGCGGCGTGGTTGCGGACGATCGTGCGCCGAATGAACGACCAGCGGTCCTGCTGGTGACGACGGGAGTCCATGTGCTGCGGCGTCACCGCGCCAGCGCCCGAGCACGTCGAGCGCAGCTTCGGGAGTGACTGACGACGCGAACTCCGCTGACACGCAGACCGTGTGACCGTGCTCCACCGCCACTCGATTGGTGTGCGAACTGGTGACAAAAGGAGCGTTGACAATCACGCCATTGTTCAGCGTCCCAAGGATCTTCTGACCCTCGGACTCCAGCTTCGGCTCCTCGTCGCCGATGTACGGAATGACGTTGCCGAGAATGTCGAGGGCGGAGACGCCCGGGTATCCCGCCCCTGAGATGGCCTGCATCGTTGCCACGAACAGGCGCCGTGCACCGAAGGCCTGATGGAGCGGCGCCAGCGCCAGTGCGAGGACGATGGTCGCGCAGTTCGCATTCGTCACGATGGCTCCCGTCCATCCGCGCGCTGCGCGCTGCACTTCGATCAGCGCGAGATGCGAGGCGTTGATCTCCGGAATGAGCAGCGGCACATCGGCCGCCATGCGATAGCTCTTCGCATTGGAGAGTACGATCGCACCGCGCGACGCAAATGCAGGCTCCAGCTCCTGAGCCGGTCCACTGTCGAGCGCCGAGAAGACCACCGATTCGCGGATGACGTTCGGATCACACGGCTGCACGATCAGCGAGCGAACCGACTCAGGCATGCTGCCGTCGAGCCATTTCGTCGCCTCTGCATATGATTTCCCTGCTGATCGTTCCGATGCGGCGACAGTCGTCACGACGAACCAGGGGTGATTGGCGAGCAGTCGGACAAAGCTCTGGCCCACCATACCCGTCGCGCCGAGGATGGCGACTGGCAGCCGCGTTCCGTTGAATGGGTGCGCGATCATCGGTTACGACGCCAGCAGAGTACGGGTGAGAGCCATGTACGTGTCGACGCTGGCACGCAGTTCGGGGACGGAAACGAACTCCTGATCGGTGTGGGCGACATGAATGGAGCCGGGTCCAAAGAGCAGCGGCGTGCCCCAGCGCGGCAGGAGCGGGATGTCCGAGGTGTACGAGACGGAGCGCGCTTCGAACCCTGGCACGGTGTGGAAGTGCTGGGCCGGGATGTAGGACCCCCACTCCAACGTTGCGATGCCACGGGCCCACAATTCGATCGCGGCGCGTAGCGGCGCCGGATCGCCGACGAGACGGAACATCAACTCCGCTTCGCACTGACCCGGGATGATGTTCGCTTCGGAGCCGCCGCGAATCGTACCGATGTTCACGGTCGTATCACCGAGGACTGCGTCGGTCGGCAGCGGCAGCGCGTGCACCGTTGGCAGGAGCTTCAGCATTGGCTCGATTGCCGAGACACCGAGTTGCGGGTAGGCCGAGTGCGCCTCGCGTCCACGGGTGCGGACCGTCACGCGCATCGAACCTTTGCACCCCGACGCCAGGGTGCTCTCGGTTGGTTCACCATTGATCAGAAAGCGACTGGTGGCCGCGAGGTGATTGGCTGCGCGAGCGCCGTCGCTCCCCTTCTCTTCACCCACGACGAACAGCAGATCGACGCGCTCTTCGCCCTCGGTCGCCAGGCGTTCGGCGGCCACCATCATTGCTGCCGCGATGCCCTTGGCGTCACACGAACCACGACCGAAGAGCCGGTCCCCCTCGAGGCGGGGCGGGATGTACGGAGGCACCACGTCCAGATGCGTCGACAGGGTGACCCCGCCCCCGCGGCGCGTGGCCCAGACGTTGCCGCGCCCAGGCGTGACCTCCTGGATGTGCACGTTCCAGCCCCTGCCGAGGAGCCAGCGGCTGACGAAGTCGATGGCCGGTCCTTCTCCGCCCGAGGGGGAGTGGATGGCGAGGAGTTCGGAGGCAAGCGCAATAACGTCGGTCATTTGCGCAAAGTAGTCGGGGCGGCCATCAGAAACCGTGTCCGCTCTCCGGCAGTCAACCCTCGGCGACACGATGGTTCGGGGCGTCGCGGCTACGAACGCCGGTCGCTCGGCGCGTGGTGCTACAGTGCCCGGGGTGGGAATCGAACCCACATGACCTTGCGGCCAGGGGATTTTAAGTCCCCCGCGTCTCACCATTTCGCCACCCGGGCGGGGTGGAGGGCAAAGTACATCAGCGTTGGTGCGCGGAGTACGCGCTCCCCGATCATTCGAACACGAGGCAACCACGTGGACGAAACCAAGGGGACGTAGATCTTGGAAATCAAGGGGATGAAAATCAACGAGGGGAAATCAAGGGGGAAATCAAGGGGACGTAGATCTTGAAAATCAAGGGGACGAAAATCAAGGGGACGTAGATCTTGAAACGCACCAAGAACTGGTTCCCCTCTCCATCGCCAACCGCTTACCCAATCAAGATCTACGTCCCCTTGATCCCGCCAACCGCTTACCCGATCAAGATCTACGTCCCCTTGATCGCGTCCCCTTGATCCTCCTCCTCGAGCCCTTCTGCGATTGTCTGATCATCGCGAGCGACCGACGTCGGAGCGACTGACGCAGAGACGGCGCGAGTACGATCAGCTTCCGTCGCACCTGCTCTGCCGTCCGCTACTGAATCGTCCGCCGCATCGCGGCCTCAAGCGCCGCACGAACCGCGTTCCACTGCGCCTCCAGATCACGCTTTCGCGCGAGGACCCCCGCCAGCGGCCGACCCTCTGCGCTGCCGGAGCCGTAGCCGCCGTCACCTACCAACGCACTGTACAACACACCAAAGTGTGCCAGCAGCCTCGCCGGTACCAGAGTCTGCCCAGGTGCCGGCGCGGCCACGAGCTTCCCCTCGATCGTCGCCAGCGCCGCACGGTGTTCGGCCGACTGCGCACGGATCTGCGCGAGCGCTGCATTGATGCGACTGATCGTGTCACGCACGCCGCTTGCCGCAGCGAACTGCGCGTCGTAGTCGGCCTGTGTGAGGGACCGATCACTTGGGTTGCCGATGATTGTGAGCGGAGCAGTGCGTGTGACGGAATCGGTGCGGAGCGTGACGCGATATGTGCCAGGTGGCATTTTCACCCCCTGCCCCACGTATCCGGCCGACGATCCACCGGACGACCCACCCGACGACGCAGGCCCGGTGCCGCGCAGGTCCCAGTTTGCCTGCTGAAGTCCGGGCTTCACTGACAGTTTCGCGCTACCGAGGGCACGCGCCGTCGCGCTGTCGGCGCTGTAGCTGCGTACCACCGCGCCGGTGCGGTCGACGATCGTGAGGCTGAGTGACGACACGCCACCGGCCAGCACGAAACGGATCATCGCGCCCTCGGGCAAATCATCCGGCAGCGTGAGGTCCACTTCGCGCAGCGGCTCACCCACCACGCCGCGCGCCGCCGGTCGCGGTGTGAACAAGCGCGCGGTGGCCAGCGAGCGATCCGTCGCCAGTTCGCGCAACGGCGTCAGGTCGTCCAGCACCCAGAACGATCGCCCCTGCGTGGACAACACGAGATCGTCGCGGTGCACCTTGATATCCGTCACCGGCGTTGCGGGCAGGTTGAGTTGCAGAGGCTGCCATTGTGCGCCGTCGTCGAATGACACGTACAAGCCGAACTCCGTTCCTGCATACAGCAATCCTCGGCGCGCCGGATCTTCGCGCACCACACGTACGAAGTGTCGCGCGGGAATTCCGTTCGTGCCGTCAGCGATGCGCGTCCAGCTGCGGCCGAAGTCGTTGGTGCGGAAGATGTATGGCGTGAAATCATCCTCGCGATACCGCTGCACTGACAGGAACGCGCGACCAGGCGCATGTGGTGAGACTTCGATACGGTTCACCGTGCCGCGCACGGGCATGCCAGGAGGTGTGATCTCGGTCCAGCGCGCGCCATCACTGCGCGTCAGATGCACCCGCCCGTCGTCGGTGCCAACCCAGACCGTCGCCGAGTCGTGCGGAGAGGGCACGACGCTGAAGATGGTTGTGAAGACTTCCACTCCCGTGTGGTCCGGCGTGATCGGACCGCCGGGCCAGCTCTGGTAGCGCCGATCGGTGGTGGTGAGATCGGGCGAGATGCGTGCCCAGGTGTTGCCGCCATCGCGGCTCCGGTATAGAAACTGACTGGCCTGATAGAGCGTGCGAGGGGATTGCGGTGATACCACGATCGGGGCGACCCACTGCCACCGGTTCGTCATGTCCGCGGGGGCGAGTGTGGTGGCTTCGGGCCACGCCTTCACCGAGATGCGGGTGTCCGTTTTCACGTCGTAGCGATTGATGGCACCGCCGTAGCAGCCGCCCCACAATGTTTCCGGGTGATCGGGGTGCAATGCCACCGGGCCGGTCTCACACCCGGCACCGTAGCCCCATTCCTCTTGCGGGCGCAACGAGTTGTGCAGTCGACGTTGCAGCACACTGATCGCAGTGTTGTCCTGCTGCGAGCCATAGATGCGGTACGGATACTGATTGTCCACCTGCACGTCGTACAACTCGGCTGTGGGCTGGTTGTACATCGACGAGAATGTACGCCCATCGTTGAGCGTCACGACCGCACCGCCGTCATCCGAGATTGCAAACACTTCGGGGGTGACGGGATTGACCCAGATGTCATGCACGTCGCCGTGCGGCACGGGGATCGTCGAGAACGTCGCACCACCGTCGACCGATCGCAGCGCCGCCAGGTTCAGCACGTAGACCAGATCGCGGTTCCTCGGATCGGCACGTACGTGGCCGAAATAGAACGGACGGCCGCGCACACGCACTTCGCTGTTCACCCGAGTCCATGTCACACCGCGATCGTCGGACCGATAGAGTCCGCCGTCCGGCTCGGCCTCGATCAGCGTCCAGATCCGGTTCGGGTCGGCTGGCGACACGGCCACCTCCACCTTCCCCACCATGCCCTGCGGCAGGCCACCTCCCACCTTTTGCCACGAATCACCGCCGTCGGTCGAGTGATAGAGACCGCCTTCGGGTCCACCGGAAATCAGGGTCCACGGTTTGCGCTCCGCGCGCCACATACCGGCCCACAACTCGCGCGGATTGTCTGGGCTCATCGCGATCGACACCGCACCAGTGCTGTCGTTCAGTGCGAGAACGTGAGTCCACGTGTTACCACCGTCCGACGTGCGGAAGATTCCGCGCTCGCGGTTCCGGCCAAACGGATGTCCCAGCGCGGCGACAAACACCAGATCCGGATTGGTCGGATGCACCACCAGCTTGCCGATCGCACCGCTTTCGCGAAGGCCCATGAACTTCCAGCTCTTCCCTGCGTCGACGGATTTCCAGACGCCAGTGCCTGATGAGACGTTACCGCGGATGGAGGCGCTCCCGGTGCCGACGTAGATGACGTTCGGATCGCTGTCGGCTACATCGATTGCTCCGATGTTCCCGTTGTCGAACCAGCCGTCGCTGATCGAAGTCCAATGTGTGCCTGCGTCATCGGACTTCCACACGCCGCCGCCAGTGGTGCCCATGTAGAACAGGTATGGCTGGCTGGCGACGCCGGTGACGGCCGTCGAACGCCCGCCGCGGAACGGGCCGACCATGCGGTAGCGCAGGCCGCCGAACATCGCCGAGTCGACGGCACCCTGCGCCTGGGATGGAGACGGAGCGATCGACAGCAGGATCGCAGCGGCCAGACGACAGGCTCGCCGCGCGCGGGTGGGGGTCTCAAATGTCAGCACAATGGGCAGGGGCTGGACCGCGGCCTGACGGCGCGCAGCGGCTTGGTGAGTGACGCGTCGGGATCGGCGTTAAAGATCTCCTACGACAGAGGCGGCGTCGCCGTTGAGTGCGCTCGGAAACCGTGTCTCTCTGCGGTCAAGATCTACGTCCCCTTGATTCCCGATCAAGATCTACGTCCCCTTGAAAAAGCGGGCGCCCCCAGCTCACAAGCGGACCAAACGGAACACAACGAACGAGCGCGGCCCACCACTCACTGGTGAACCGCGCCATCGTGCCACGCAGAGCGGGAAACGGGACTCGAACCCGCGACCCCAACCTTGGCAAGGTTGTGCTCTACCAACTGAGCTATTCCCGCATGCTCGTAAGATAGGCACCCAGCTCAACCGCGACAAGCGGAACTGAATCAACTACCCTGCGGCCCCTCGGGACGCGTCAGCCATACGACGGTCGCCGCCAGCAGACCGGCGAGCGCGGCATCGCCACCGTTGGCCGTCGCGCGACCTTCGGCATCCACAAATTCCGCAGCGACCCCGCCATCCAGCGGCGCACGACGGAGCCATTCCAGCACCGCCACGCTGTCGGGGCCGCACAGGCGTGCCAACACCGTGGAGAGCGATGTCGTTTCCGTGGACAACGCACGTGCCGTCCGCGTGAACACGGCGTCGTCGGCGTCGATGCCACCGTAAATCGGCAGCCACAACACCGAGCCGACAGGATCGTCAATGCGGGAGGCGGCGCCACTCAGATCGAGCGCCGTGCAGAGCGTCTTCTTTCCCCCGTCCGCGCGGGCAAAGGTCCGCTGCAGTGCAGCCCGAACCGCCTCGCCATCAGGGATGTCGCGCGCCGATTCCTCGTCGAGCGTGCGGCGCAGAATGTCGAGTGCAACCGCTGCCACTCCGTTGCCGTGCGCGGTAAATGGTAACGGCGCCACAGCGCCAGAGGGTGTTACCTCTGTGGAGTACAACGGCAGCTCTGCGTGACGTCGACCGGCCAGTTCGTCGCCAACCAGATACAGCGTATCGGCGAGCACGGGGTCATCGATGATCTGATCGTCCTTTGACTCCATGGTGTAGCGATCCACCGCCAACACGTAGGCTGCAGCCCCTTCCAGACTGAATGCCGGCTCGAACATCGTCCCGTCGAAATAATGCGTACCACGACCGGGGGCGTAACCGTGCAGCTCACACATGCGCAACAGCAGTTCGCGCGCCAGACCGGGATCAGCCAGCTGCACCGCCGGCAGGGTCATCATCAACGCATCCCACTCACGCATCGTGACGCCTGCGGAGTGCCACGGAACGCGCGTGCGCATGATGTAGAAGTGCGCATCGTCCAGCGCACGCCCCACCGCGTAGAAGTACGCGAACAGCAGATTCTGATTGACCAGTCGGTCGAGCGACTCGCTCCCCGTCGTCTGCTGCAACGCAGTCAGTGCATCGCGCGTGGCGGCCAGCAGCCACTGCCATCCGCGCCGACGCATCGCCGCCGACGTGGCAATCGCTCCGTCGCGTTCCGGGCCCGCCGCGATGTAGAACGCCATCTCATCGCGCGAGCCGGAAGCGATCGTCACCGTCCGCGCCAGACGCACTGCGCCATCGGCGCTCGCTGCAACCTCACCATCTCCATCGGCCGCCAGCGCGAACGCTGCCAGACCGGGGGTCACACCGGGATCGAGCACCGCCACCCCGTCATCCAGAGCGCCCTGCAAGCGCCCCGCCGCGGGCCTCGCGCGGCGCACGCGAGGCACCAACGCCCCACCCTCTCCGGTCAAGGCGATCGTAACCGTGCGCGGTGTGGGACCACGATTCTCGATCGCAAAGGTGTAGACCGCCCCGGCCATGTCCGCATCGCGCCCGAACGGGCAGAAGACCATCCCACGAATGACCAGCGCCCCGATGGTGCAGGTGAACGTGGGCAACCAGCCGAGAGCACGCTCCCAGGCCATCCCGCCGGCGCCGAGGGCGACGGTCTCGCCGTCCACCGTCACGATCGGGCGCAACAGCGGGGCCTCATCGCCTCCATCGCCGTCGGTCGCGACGAAATCCAGCGCCGCCCGCGCACCACGATGCAACACACTCATCCGATGGATGGCGCCGGTGGCCGGATGAATGCACGGCAGCGCCAGCCAGTGGTTGCCGGTCAGTTGCCAGGGGACAGTCGGAAGCGGAATGCGATCCATACGGCGGACGGGGTAAATTGACCGGAGTGCGCCACACGGAGACGCCTACCGCACCGGTAGCAGCTCGGAGGCGCGGATCGATCACCGGACTGACCATGCTCGAGAGATGTGAACATACGCGACTCAGCGCGCTGATGTGCGCAGCGCTGACTGCCCTCACGCTCGCGGGTGGACGTCTCGCTGCCCAGCCCGTCCGTGGCATCGGCGACGACGCCCTGACAGCGCCTCGCGGTGGGATTCGCATTCAGGTCAGCACGTCGATCGCCGATGCGAACCAGCGCTACGGCAGGAACACGCCGGGACGCGCCAACGGCTCGCGTGAACCCCTCGGCATCGACTTCACCCTCGACACACTCGGCGTTGCGCAGTTTCCCGGCCTGGCGGCGGCGCAGACAGCACTCCGGACGCTCACCGGCAACCCCGCGTTCACGCTCAATCTGGGCCGGAGCAGCCTGTCGTCGAACATCCAAACACAGACGACACCGATTCTGCTGGAAGCCGGCGTGACGAACCGCCTTTCGCTGAGCGTGCTCGTGCCGCTTGTGAGCGTGCGAAACGAAGCCGCATTCAACATCAACAGTTCGGCGACAGGCCGCGGGAACGTGAGCTTCAATCCGGCGCGAGAGTCGGATGCGTCGGTCGCGAACAATCAGCTCCTGATCACGCAGCTCAACACCGCACGCGATCAACTGGCGGCGCTCCTTGCGTCGTGCACCGCAAATCCATCGTCGAACGCTTCGTGCGCGAGCGTGATCGCCACCGCGCCATCGATCACCTCAAACGCAACCGCCTTCACCCAGGGCATCACACAGATCTACGGCACGACGCGCCGAGGTGGGGCCGCCTTTGTGCCCTTCGGTGGCAGCGCGGCGGATTCGGCGATTCGCAGTCGCGTCAACACGTTTCGCACTCAGTTTCAACTGTTCGGCATCACCGCACTGGCAGCAACGACCGTCGGTCCGTCGCGCGCGACGGCAGCGATGACCCCCGATGGCTTTCAGCGAATCGTGACGGATTCGACGGTCGGGCTGTTGGCGGAGCCCCTCGGGAGGATCACGCGGCAAGGGTTGGGAGATGTGGAAGTGGCGGTCAAGCTCCGACTCTTCGACTCATTCGGTACCCGGTCTGACACGATCCGCTTTCTTCCGCGCGGTGTGAACGTGCGTCAGAGCATCGCAGGCGCATACCGATTGGGCACCGGAACGATCGACCGGCCGGACAACCTGCTCGATGTGAGCACGGGTGACGGCCAAAACGATCTGGAGGTACGATCGTTCACCGACATCATCATCGGTCAACGTTTCTTCACGTCGTTCATCGCGCGCTACACCGTGCAGATGGCAGACCAGTTGATACGTCGGGTCACCGATCAGCCGGAACAGGTCTTTGCACCGCAGTATCGCGAACGATTGGTGGATCGGAAGCTTGGCAACCAACTCGAAGTTGAGCTGACGCCGCGTTGGACGATCAGCGATTATTTCTCGATCGGTGCGCAGTACCTCTTCCGCAACCGCGCGGAAGACACTTACAGCGGCACCTTTGCAGTGCCTGTTTCCGAAACCGGGCTGCTCGCGCCACTCACACTCAACGCCAGTACGCTCGGATTTGAAACCGCAGCAAGCGAGCAGCGGCTTGGCTGGGGGCTCACCTTCTCGTCGCTCGCGGCATTCGCGCGTGGAAAGGCGAAGTTCCCGATCGAACTGCAGTACTTCAATTCGCGCACGGTGGCAGGGTCGGGTGGCGCGGTTCAGAAGCTGTCGATTCATCAGCTCCAGATGCGTCTCTACCCTCGCCTGTAAAGCGAGGAAGGTACGTCAGCGCTTTTTCGCGCCGCGCGGCGTTACGGACGGTGTTACGGGCGGCGTTACTCGTTGCGCACTCGAGCCTGCGGCGCCACCGAGAAGCAGCTCTCCGGCGTGCGCCATACTCACAGCACTGAGCGGATCGCCGCCGAGCATGCGCGCGACTTCGACGGTTCGCACGTCGCCGCTGACGACACGGACGTCGGTGGACGTCACTCCATCCGCCGTACCCTTCTCCACGACGATGTGGTGATGTGCGCGCGCCGCCAACTGCGGCAGGTGCGTAATCGCGAATACCTGATGTTGGGCAGCGAGGGCACGCAGCGCATCGCCGACCTGCTGACCGACGCGACCGCCAATCCCGGCGTCGATTTCGTCGAACACCAGCGTTGGCACGCGATCGTGCGCCGCCTGGGTACTGGCGAGCGCCAGCATCACGCGCGACAGCTCACCGCCGCTTGCAACCCGGGACAACGGACGCGCATCGTGGCCAGCATTGAGTGCCACACGAAACTCGACCTCCTCCTGCCCGTTCGGCCCCGGTTCGTCTCTCGGCGGCAGCGAGACGGAGAACTTTCCTTCGGCAAGACCGAGCGCCGGAAGCTGCTGCGTGACGGCGTCTGCCAGCTGCTGCGCCGCGCGACGGCGTGCAATGGTGAGTTGCGACGCTGCATCGGCGAACGTCGTCTGCGCCGATGCGAGCCGCTCGTGCAGCAGCCGCAGATCGTGCTCGGCGTCGTCGACCAGTCGCAGCGCGTCGCGCGCGTCCGCCGCCTCAGCCAACACGTCCTGCGCGGTTGGCCCGTACTTCTTGAGCACCTTGAACACGACGTCGCGGCGACGCTGGGCCGCGGCGAGACGGTCGGGATCCAGTTCCACTCCCGCTGCGTACGCGTCGGCATCGCGCAACAGTTCATCGAGTGCATACGCCGCATCGTCGGCCAGCTGGACAAGCCGATCGGCGCCACCATCGATACGACGGAGTTGAGCCAGCAACCGCTGCACTACGCCAACCTCTGCGACCAGTCCGGCGCTGTCATCGTCACCGCCGCCGAGGCGACGCACGACCTGTTCGGCGAGTGCGCGAAGTTCACCGGCGTGCTCGAGCCGTTGCAGTTCATCCTGCAACCGCTCGTCCTCCCCAACTTCGAGCTGGGCCCGGTCGATTTCCTCGACGACGTGGCGCAGGAAGTCGGCGCGCTGCTCCGCGTCACGCTGACGTGCGCGGCGGGCGGCGATGGCAGCCCGCGAGTCGAGCACCGCTGCGTGCGCGATCGCCACGTTCTTCGCCAATCCGGTGGCGCCGGCGGCGGCATCCAGCCAACGCCGCTGCGCTGATGTATCGAGCAGCGAATACGCCTCGTGCTGTCCGTGCACGGTGACCAGCAGCCGACCGATCTCACCCAGAATGCTGGCCGTGACAGGTGTACCGTTGATCCACGCGCGGGCCCGGCCAGGCGCGATCTCACGCTTCAGCACCACCGTGCCATGTTCGTGCTCCAGGCCACGCTCGTCGAGTGCGGCAAGCACGTCACCACGCGCCGCGACATCAAACACCCCTTCGACGGTGGCACGATCAGCACCGGTGCGCACCATGTCGAAGCTCGCACGTTCACCGAGCAATACCGTGAGCGCGCCTACGATGATCGACTTGCCAGCCCCCGTTTCTCCGCTGAGAACGTTGAAGGCCGGTGCAAGTGGGAGCGTCACCTGGCGAATGATGGCCAGATCGCGGATGCGGAGTTCAAGCAGCACAGCCCACTCAGTCGCGATCCACCAGGCCGCCCCATCCGAGCTTCTCCCGGAGGCGCGAAAAGAAGAAGCTCTTGTTGTCCACGCGAGCGACGAGAATCGGATCGGGCGACCGCTGCACGTGCAGCGTTTCACCGGCGCCGAAAGTTGCACCCACCTGCCCATCGACGGTGATCAGCAGCTCCGTCGCTTCCCGGAGCACTTCAAGCGTCAGCTTGGCGCTCGGTGGCAACACCAGCGGACGCATGGCGAGCGTGTGCGGCGACACCGGCGTGAGCAGAATCGATTCCACGGTTGGTACGATCACCGGCCCCCCCGCCGACAGCGAGTAGGCGGTCGATCCCGTCGGTGTTGCGGCGATCACACCGTCGGCCGAGTAGCGCGCCACCTCTTCGCCATCGACTGTCGCGCGCAGTTGCAGTACGCGCGCAAAACCACCCTTGTGCAGCACGACATCGTTCACCGCGCGCCACCGATAGTGCTCGCGGCCGACGGCATCGGTGACATGCGCCTCGAGTGTCATCCGCTTTTCGACGACGTAGGTCCCGGTTGCGATGCTGTGCAGACTGATACCAAGGTGTTCTAGCGAACCGGATGTCAGAAACCCGAGCCGACCCAGGTTCAACCCCGCGATTGGGATCTGTCGGCCGCGCAGGAACCTCGCACCCCGTAAAAACGTCCCGTCACCACCGAGGGTGAGCAGGACGTCGAGCGGCGTCTCCTCAGTGAGCGGGGCGGCGTCGCGCGCATCGTCCAGCAAGCCCCGTTCCACGTACAAGGCAACGCCGAGTTGCGGCGCCAGGCGCTGCAACTCGGCGAGCACATCCTGCAACCCTTCGTAGCCGCGGTGTCCGAGGACGCCGAGTCGGGTACTCACCCGGCGAGCGCTTCGGTCTCGTGCAGCGCGCGCACCTTCTTGGCGATACCGGCCGCGTCGAGGCCACACATGGCCATCTGGCGCAGGCGTGATGCCGCGTAGATGAATACATCCGGGATACCATGCGCCGTCACGCGAACCGAGGGATCGAGCTTCGCAACGACCTGCGCCATGTATGCACCGAAGCCATTGACCACCGTGCCCTCTTCCACCACCAGCAGCTGCTTGTGATCCGCGACCAGCGCCGAGAGCGTCAGAGCATCGTACGGCTTCAGGTAGCGGCAGTTCACGACGGTTACGTTCACACCTTCGGCGGCCAGCACATCGGCGGCAGCCAGCGCCTGATTGACCATCGTACCGACGGCGAGGATGGCAAAATCGCTGCCATGACGCAGCACTTCCCACGTGCCGTGCGGCACTGCTGGAATCTCGGCGATCGGCGGCGGCGAATCCGGCGAGGCATCACGCGGATAGCGCAAGGAGAACGGGCCCTCGTTCTGCTCGACGCCGGTCCGAAGCAGCGCCAGCATCTCCGTCGCATCCTTGGGCGCGGTGACGGTCATGTACGGTACCGACAGCATGTAGGCGATGTCGTACAATCCCATGTGCGTCTCACCATCTTCGCCCACAAAGCCGGCGCGATCCATTGCGAAGATCACCGGCAGGTGTTGGATGGCGCAATCATGAATGACGTTGTCGTAGGCGCGTTGCAGGAAGGTCGAGTAGATCGCGACCACCGGCTTCACCCCGCGCGTCGCCAACCCCGCGGCAAAGGTCACGGCGTGCCCTTCGGCGATCCCGACGTCGAACGTGCGCGCCGGATGCGCCTTTGCGACGATGCCGATGCCGGTGCCGCCTGGCATGGCCGCGGTGATCGCCGCGACTTCCGGCTTTTCCTTCATCAGATCGGCGAGGCCCTGCCCAAAGACCGCGGTGTAGGCGGGGTTGGCCGTCGACGTCTTGAGCTGCTTCCCCGTCGCCGGATCGTGGCCGGGGGGAAGCGCGTGCCACTTCTCGCCATGTTCGCCGGCGGGAAAGCCTTTGCCCTTCTGCGTGATGACGTGCACCAGGCGTGGGGTCTTCAGATCACGCACGGCCGTCAGCGTGTCCATCAGTGCATCGATATCGTGCCCGTCGATCGGTCCGAAGTAGCGGAACCCGAGTTCCTCGAACAGCACGCCCGGAGTAAGGAACGTCTTGACACTTTCTTCCCACTTCCGCACCAGAGACCCGATCGGGCCCGGGACGCTGTCGACCAGATCACCGACGGCGCTTCGCACGCGATTGTAGAGTGGATTGCGCTGGACGCTGACGAGATACTTGTGCATCGCGCCGACGTTGGGCGCGATCGACATCTCGTTGTCGTTCAGGATGATGATGATGTCGCGATCGGAGCTGCCGGCGTTGTTGAGACCTTCGTACGCGAGGCCGCACGAGAGCGCCCCGTCACCCAGCACCGCCGCCACCTTGAACTGCTCGCCCTGCAGGTCGCGTCCCACCGCCATGCCATACGCGGCCGAGACGGAGGTCGCCGCATGACCGGCGCCGAAGGTGTCGTACTCGCTCTCGCTGCGCTTGAGGAAGCCGGACAGGCCATCCTCCTGCCGCAGCGTGCCAAAGCGATCACCGCGGCCGGTGAGCAGCTTGTGCGGATAGCCCTGGTGACCCACATCCCAGACCAACTGGTCCCTGGGTGTGTCGAGCACCGCGTGCAACGCCACGGTCAGCTCGACCACACCAAGACCGGCACCGATGTGGCCGCCGGTCCGGGAGCAGTTATCGATCAGGAATGCCCGCATCTCTGCGGACAACGCCCGTAGTTCGTCGCGGGACAGTCCCTTCAGGTCTGCGGGCGACTTCACTCGGTCGAGGATGGACATTGCGTGGCTCCGAGAATGGTGTGCTCCGTTGTCGCGAGGCTCGAGGACAGCGCGAAACGGCCGACAGGTGAATGTACGGCTTTTATGACTGCCGGGTAACAAAAAAACGTGCCAGGTGCTCCAACTGCGGCGTGAGGAGCCCCGCCGACTGCAGGGCCTCACACCCTTCTTCCACCAACGCCTCCGCCCGCGAAACCGCTCCGTCCACGCCAAGCAGCGCGGGATACGTGGACTTTGCGAGGGCGATGTCCCGTCCCGCCGTCTTCCCCAACTGGTCCGTCGTCGCCGTCACGTCCAGGACGTCGTCGGCAATCTGAAACGCCAGTCCGATCGCGTCGCCGTACTGCGTGAAAGCAGCCATCTGTTTGTCGGAGGCTCCTGCCGCCAGGCCGCCCAGACGGACCGACACCGTGATCAGCGCGCCGGTCTTGAGCCGATGGATGCGCTCGAGATCCGTCAGCGCCAGCGGACGCCCCTCCCCCGCCAGATCCAGAAGCTGCCCGCCGATCATGCCAGCGCCACCCGCCGCACCCATCAGCTCCCGCACGATGCTGCCGGTTGTGGCGGCGTCGAGTCCGAGATCGCCACAGGCCGCCGCCGCTGCTCGCGCCGCCAGCGGCACCATTGCGAGCCCCGCCGCCGTAGCCACCGGAACGCCGTAGACGATGTGCGTCGTCGGGCGACCGCGCCGCATATCGTCGTCATCCATGCACGGCAGGTCGTCGTGCACCAGCGAGTAGGCGTGTACGACCTCGATCGCCGCTGCCAGCGTGCTGACGTTCGACTCGCCACCAGCGGCGGCGTACGCGGCGCTGGTGAGCACGGCGCGCAGTCGCTTGCCCTCACCGAGAAGGCTATAGCGGATCGCGGCGCCAACCGCACCCGGCGCGTCGGCAAGGTAGGCGTCACAAAAGCCAGTCAGTGCGGCCGCGACCGACGCGCGTTCGGCGCGAAAGGTCAGGTCCGGCGCGTCAGCTGCGTTGATCGGCAACGATCAGGCTCCCATCGATGGATTCCACCAGCTGTTGGACGCGGGTATCGGCGTCGGAGAGGGCCGCCGTCGCTTCACGCAGGCGGGCCACACCTTCCTCGAAGAGCGCCAGCGCCTGCGCAAGCGGCAGACGGTCCCCTTCGAGCTCACCGACTATGGCCTGCAGCCGCTGCACGGACTCCTCATACGTCATGTCTCTCCCTCCTCCTGCAATCCTGTCACGGCGTCAAGCGGTGCGCCAGAGCGACGCGCCGTGACCCGTGCGCGAACGGCACCATCTCCCAGCAGCAGATCAAAAGGTTGGTCTGCCGCAAAATCATCCACGCTCGCCATCGCGACTCCGTCCAGCGAGCGCGCGACCGCATAGCCTCGACCGAGCGTCGCCAAGGGGCTCAGCGCATCGAGTCGTCCGGCGAGCGCTGCGAGCGTTGCCCGATGCGGTGCGACGATCGTGGCCGGAACGCCGGCGAGGACGGGACGGAGCGCGTCGAGCATTGCGATCCGGCGGCGTACACTGCGATCCGATGCGGTGGCCATCGCCTGACCAAATGCACGAAGTCGCGCCCGCTCGAGCGCTGCAAGGCCGCGCGCACCGGCGGCAAAGCGTCCGCCGACGCCGGCAACCAGCTGCCGCCGACGCTGTACGGCACGCTGCGCCGCTGAACGCAACCGCCGGTGCAGCGCATCCGTCTCCTGCAGCAGCGCCTCGCGATCGGGGACGGCCGCCTCGGCCGCCGCCGACGGTGTTGCTGCGCGCAGGTCGGCGACCAGATCCACAACAGTCACATCGATCTCGTGTCCAACCGCCGAGATCACGGGCACGGAGCAGGCGGCGACCGCGCGCGCGACGCGCTCGTCGTTGAAGGCCCACAGATCCTCGCGAGCGCCGCCGCCACGCCCGATGATCACGACATCGGCACCGCCCCAGCGTTCGATCTGCGCCATGGCACGCACGAGTTCATCCGCGGTGCCGTCGCCCTGCACCTTGGCCGGCACCAGCACCAGCTGCACGCCGGCAAACCGTCGCGATGCCACCGCACGAATGTCCTGCAGCGCAGCGCCATCGGGACTCGTCACGACGGCTACCACCTTCGGCAGCCGCGGGAGCGGACGTTTGCGCTCCTCGTCGAGCAAGCCATCGGTACGAAGGCGTGCCAGCGTCTCTTCCAACGCCTTGCGCCAGAGGCCATCGCCTTCCGCGCCGAGTCGGGTGACGCGCAGCTGCAGATCCCCGCCAGCCGAGTAGACCGTGAGCTGACCCAGGGCCGTGACGAGCATGCCGTCAGACGGGCGGGTCGGCGCGCGCTGGGTGTCACCGCGCCACATCACACAGCGAATCCGCGACTCGGCGTCGCGCAGCGAGAAGTACCAGTGACCGTTGCGGTGCGACTTGAAGTCGCTGATTTCACCGCGAATCCAGAGCGGTGTGAAGGCGCCTTCGACGACATCCTTGGCGGCGCGCGTCAGCGTCGCCACGGCCAGCGCCGTCTCCGCTGTTTCACCAGGGTAGGCAGTCGGCGACGGCTCGTCGAAGAAATCGGCCTGCTGACGCATTACGCGACCGACACGCGGGCCGCGGCCACCAGCGTACTCCTGAGTAACATGGCGATGGTCAGTGGTCCAACACCGCCCGGCACCGGCGTGATCCTGCCAGCGACCTCGCTCACCGAAACGAAGTCCACGTCTCCTGCCAACACATAGCCGTTCTTCGCACGCGGCTCGTCGACGCGATTGATACCGACATCGATCACCGTTGCCCCCGGCTTCACCATGTCCGCCGTGACGAAGCGCGGCCGACCGAGCGCCGCGATGAGGATATCAGCGCGCCTGGTGTGCGCGTGCAGATCGCGCGTCCTGCTGTGACAGATGGTCACGGTCGCATCAACCCCTGGCTGGACAAGCAGGCTCGCCATCGGCTTGCCGACGATGTTTGATCGCCCGACGATCACGACCTCGGCGCCGACCGTCGGCACCTTGCAGCGCCGCAACAGCTCCATCACTCCGGCAGGCGTACATGGCGCAAAACCATCGGTCTCGCCGATGATCAACTTGCCGGCGTTGATCGGATGAAAACCATCCACGTCCTTCGCCGGATCGATGCGGCGGATCACCTCGTCGGCGTTGCACTGCTTTGGCAACGGCATCTGCACCAGCATTCCATGAATCGCAGGGTCGGCGTTGAGCCGATCGACGACGCTCAGGAGTTCGCTCTGCGACGCGGTGGCGGGCATGCGAATGGTGACCGAATGCATGCCCGCCTCTTCACACGCACGACCCTTGTTGCGCACGTACACCGCGCTCGCCGCATCCTCGCCGACCAGCACCACGGCCAATCCCGGCACCACCCCACGCGCGCGCTGTACCAGGACGGCGGCCGCCACTTCGTCGCGAATTGCGCGTGCGACGGCGATACCGTCCATCAGCTCAGCGGGCATAGTCCACCGTGCGGGTTTCGCGTATGGCCACCACACGAATCTGGCCCGGGTACTGCAGTTCGGCCTCGATTCGGCGCGCGATCTCCTCGGTCATGGTCTGCATGCGCACATCGTCCACCTGATCAGGCGTGACGATGACGCGCACTTCGCGTCCGGCCTGAATCGCGAAGACGCGTTCGACGCCGCGATAGCTGGAGGCGATCTTCTCGATCCCTTCCAATCGCTTGACATACGTCTCGAACGCCTCGCGTCGTGCGCCCGGGCGTGAGCCGCTGATGGCATCCGCAGCCTGCACCAGGACGCTCATCTCCGTCTCATGCGGCACATCGTCGTGATGGGCCGCAATGGCGTTCACCACGAGTGGGTTCTCGCCGTAACGCGTGGCGACTTCCACACCCAGTTGCACGTGCGTCCCTTCGTGCTCATGGGTCAGCACCTTCCCGATGTCGTGCAGCAACGCAGCACGCTTGGTCATGGCAACGTCCAATCCCAGTTCAGCCGCCATGATGCCAGCCAGCCACGCCACCTCGACCGAATGGGAGAGAATGTTCTGACCGTAGCTGGTGCGCCACTTCATTCGACCGATGAGTTTGATGATCTCCGGGTGCAACCCAGCCACACCGGCCTCGTAAGCTGCCGTCTCACCAGTCTCGACGATCCCCACCTCGACCTCTTTCTTCGACTTCGCCACCACCTCTTCGATCCGGCCCGGATGGATACGGCCATCAGCAACCAGCTTCTCGAGCGCCAGCCGACCCACCTCGCGGCGTACCGGGTCGAAGCAGCTCACGACGACCGTATCCGGCGTGTCGTCGATGATCACATCGACGCCCGTGGCCAGCTCGAAGGCGCGAATGTTGCGCCCTTCGCGACCGATGATCCGCCCTTTCATCTCATCGTTGGGCAGCGACACCGCTGAGACCGTTGTTTCTGCAGTGTGTTCCGCAGCGATACGCTGAATTGCGAGCGCAACGATCTTCTTCGCCTCGCGATCGGCGTTCCGACGGGCCGACTCGCGAATTTCGCGCAGGCGATTGCCGGCGTCGGCGTGCGCTTCCTCTTCCAGACGCTTTACGAGCTCGAGCTTGGCTTCGGCGGCCGTGAGTCCGGCGAGCGTCTCGAGCCGTGAGCGTTCGCTCGCCAACAGTTGCTCCAGCTCAGTCTGCCGGTCGGCGACGACCTTCTCGCGCCTCCCCATCTCGCTGGCGCGCTTGCCGAGCTCGCGATCGCGCGTCTC
>Ga0105044_10002241_pt1 | contig 26292 bp, 19 predicted proteins | sample MAT01_FD_78092 | JGI IMG/M metagenome (GOLD analysis project Ga0105044, IMG submission 78092) | Freshwater microbial communities from Lake Fryxell liftoff mats and glacier meltwater in Antarctica - MAT-01 | ecosystem: Environmental > Aquatic > Freshwater > Ice > Liftoff microbial mat | place... | reverse complement strand
TTATCTAGGAGTTGTCTAGGAAAAGATCCCGCTTCTGGTTGCCATCTGATCGATCCTAGCCAGCCACAGCCTAAAGGAACCCCAAAAGCAACGGGCTAGCCATTGATCGCAGGGGACTCAGGATTGAGCGATTAACCCTCAATGGACGGGGGAATGGCACTCGACTGATTGAGCTGAGCGAGTTGAGAGTGAGGCTGAATCAGTCAAGTGCCTCACCTCCGCCAAAAGAGCGCCATTAGAGGGGGAGATGGGGGGCTAGAGAGCTTTTTGCGGAGTAGGATTTTGCGAGGCTGACCTAGGAAAAAGGCGGGTAGGTTGAATGGGGTTGAGGTGGAGCAATCGCCCGACCCCACATATCCCATTTTTTCGTAGAGCCTACAGGCGGCAAGGTTGTTTTCTAATACATGCAGATACAGGCTAGAGCAGTTCCAGTCTTGGGCAATGGGTTCGCAAGCGGCTAGCAGTTGGGATGCCACCCCTTGGCGACGATGGGAAGCCGCTACGGCCATATTTGAAATGTAAGGCACACCCTGAAACCAGGCATACCAGGGCATAAAGAATTGCGGACGCAGACTCATTTCAACGGTGCCTAGGATGGCTGGGGAGAGAGACGATGGAACGCTGGGATGGGGCGATCGCGGCACCGCCACCAAGCATCGGTAATGGGCCGTCCGATTGCGAATGCGGCTCCGCAGGTCTTCGCGCAAGGCCATGCGCATGAGGGGATACAGCAGGCTCGTCAGCCCATCCTGGCGATGAAAGCTAGTCGCCAGCACATCCGTTAGGGCTTCGAGATCCGCCATCTGTACTGGGCGGATCAAGTAAGCCGTTGGCTGTGTAGAAGAGGTGGCTGACGTGGAGTCGGGCAAGGTTTTGCAGCAAAAAATGAGGAATAAAAACAGGGAAGCTAAATGAAGAGAACGACGAACCATCCAGAATTCTGATTAGGCACCACTGATCCCGAAAGATCGGTCATGGGCATTGCTAAATGACCCTGTGATTTCGCCAGTATTTAGAGACAGCATCACAAGACTTGCAGAAGCCGTTGCATAGCCAGATTTAGCAATGCCCGGTCATCTCATCTCCTTAGAATCGAATCTCCCTGCATTCGTGGCAGGAAATAGGTGGCAGTCAATAGGTGGTAGAAAAAATCTGGAGGTCGGTTTTCCTTATCATAAAGAAGATCAGCAAGATCCCCTCAACTTAGGGGTGGTGAAAGGACTCACGGATATACCGTAGGCCAAAAATAGGATAGGTATCTCTATGGCTTTGGGAATGACCTTGAGACCGTCTCCCTATTCTTAGATTGTACTGGGGGGCGCTAACAGCGCAAAGAAGATCAATCAGCGCTGGTTGCGGCAGATCGTGGCGGCCATGGGCAGGGTCAGCGCGCCACGGCTGTTCCTCTTAACACTGGCTGGGGGTAGGGCACGAGGCGTACCCAAAACCACAGCCATCCGATTTAGACAATCTCCTATGGAATTTGGCTGATATCCACTGCCACAGGCTTTTGATCGCCGTCATGGCATCTTGAAAATATGGCCTCTTACCCGCTCGCCTACCCCCGACGATGGCTCTCATGGTCAGATCTGGCAGACACTGAGCCAGGGTTGCGAGCCTTGAAGCGTTAGTTGCCCCCAAAAGTGGGCATTCTAGATGTGACTGAACAGAATAGCGCAAGCAGGGCTGAACATTGCCATGTTTTTTAATCGGCCTTGGGGCAAAGAAAGGAGCAGTCTACGGGGGTGCCAAAGAGCCTCAGCCTCAAGCAAAACCATCGTTTAAGGAGGTTTTAAAGTTGCATACCCGTGTAAATCCTAATCGCGCTACCATGTGTGAGCGGTAAAAGGGCGATCGCCCATATCAACCCTTTTCTCCATCCTGGCTTGGGGCATTTTTCTGATAGTTTCGGTCGTTTGATACCTGGTGCTACTTTCTATCTATTTATTTTATTGATTCCCCATCTACCTCGATCAGTCTCTACCTCGGTCAGTCATCCCTGGGTGCTTCGACGAATGCCTGCATTCTCTCGTATTTGCGTATTGGCTAGGCCTCATAACTTGTAAAGCCTGACCTTGCAGAACCTCGTTCCGATCGGCTGTTTTATGCTGTTTTATTAGGTGTGCCGCCTTTTACCCTCACTATAATCGCGGCTACAATGTGGCTAATTGATTTACCTTGTCCTGATCTAGCCCAGTGTCCCTGGGGAAAGGTTATGGTTAGGTATTCAAGCAAACGGCAAGTAGACCCATGCAACGGGCAATATGTGAAAGGGGAAATAGGCAAGCCATTATCAATAGGTAGCCCATCCTCTAGTCAGGACGCCAAAAGTCAGGATGTCAAAAGTCAGGACGCCAAGAGTCAGGATGTCATCGCATTTACTTTTCACTCGTTGCCTACGCTGCAAGGCTCATTCTATCGTCTAGTTCTAAGCCAGCCATTCTCAAGCACCGGATCACCATCCGAAGACCTGCCTCGGCAATGTCTATAGCCATGGGATATGCAATGGGATCGAGAGGCTAAATGTTAAATCCAGGCTGTAGGTTGATTGCAGAACCAAGAAGCACATCCAACGGTCTTGTTGTCGGCTCTTCGGAGTCAGCGACAGGCTTCCTAGGATCTCCCCTAAAATCCTTGTTCGATGATTTAACTGCCTCAGAGCAGGAGCGCAGTGCATGGTAGCGTCAGAGCCAGCAAAATCAAAAATCCTGGTCGTAGACGATGAGACAGATAACCTTGATCTGCTCTATCGCACTTTCTATCGGGACTATACTGTGCTGCGCGCCGAAAGCGGTGCTGAAGCCTTGGCCTTGCTAGAGCAGGAGGGTGGCGTCGCGGTCATCATTTCTGACCAGCGGATGCCGTCTATGAGCGGTACTGAGTTTTTGAGCTTGACGGCAACCCAATACCCCGACATCATTCGGATTATTCTGACGGGCTACACCGATGTTGGCGATTTGGTTGATGCGATCAATGCAGGTAAAGTTTTTAAGTATGTCACAAAGCCTTGGGATGACGAAGAATTAAAGGCGTTGGTACGGCAAGCGGTAGATACCCATAACGTCCTTAAGGCGCGCACCGAAGGCCTACAACGCACCCTGCGGCAAGAAACCCTCCTCAACGCCATTACCCACACCATTCGGAGCGCCCGCAGTTATAGCCAAATTCTGCAAACGATCGCAGAAACTGTGGGGCACATGTTTGAGTTGGATGTTTGTATCATCCGCCCCTTCCATGATTGCCACGGCGACGCCGCTGAGGCGTTTATCTATCGAGCAAAGCTGAAGGATGCCCCGGTTGCCGACCCGACACCGACAGAATCAACAACCGATGCCTCGATGTTGGCTCAAACAGTGTGGGAAACCGAGGATGTCTTGGTTATCCCCAATGTCAATACAGATCCGCGTTTGCGAGGGGAGGAGGAGTTTGGCTTTTCACCACCACCGCCCCAGAGTTTGGCCGCGCTCACGGAGGCCAACATATGCTCCAGTGTGATTGTGCCGCTGATTTGCCAGCAGCAGTTGATGGCGGTGTTGGGGCTGCATCAAGTGGGGCGATCGCGCAATTGGCGAGACGATGAGGTGCAGTTGGCCATTATGGTAGCAGACCAAGCCGCCTTAGCACTCTCCCAAGCCCATGCCTACGAGCAGGTGAGAGCCTTGGCGCGGCGAGAAGCCTTGGTCAATACCATTACCTCGGCCATCCGCTCTAGCCTTGATCCCCAAGATATTTTTGCGGCCATTACCTTGCAATTGGGGCAAGCCCTCAATACCGATGGCTGTGCCCTGTCGCTATGGACAGAGGATGATGAGTTTGTGCAATGTGTCGGGTTGCATGACTCTGCCCATGCAGACGGGAGCTATCTTTCCTGGGAAACCATTTGGCCAGGCACGCGACAAGTTGGAGCCGTGGCCTCTAGCGCTGCGGAGGCGGCTAGCGGGGGCGATCGCCATCCACAGTTACCCCAGTCCTTAGTCCCTATTGAGGGCAACCCGGTCTTGCAGCAATTGCTAGCAACCCAGGCTCCGGTGCTAATTGAAGATTTGCAGAAGCATCCAGAGTTTAACCAGCCAGGTCTGCCCCTGCGATCGCCCGCTCGATCCCTGCTAGTGGTGCCCCTGCTCTCCGATGGCAAGATCATCGGCAGCATTTCGCTGCGGCAAATCCACGATCCCCGCCGTTGGCAGCCTGAAGATGTCGATCTTGCCCAAGCCGTGGCAGCTCAAGCGGCGATCGCTGTACAACAGTCGCGGCTCTACCAAAAAACCCGCCAACAGGCCGAGCAACTCATGGAGCTTGATCGGCAAAAAAATGAATTCTTCCAAAACATCTCCCACGAATTTCGCACCCCCCTCACCCTCACCCTCGGCCCCCTAGAATCTGCCGTATCACAGGAGGAAGGCTTAACCTACGAGCAATCTATTGTTGCTCTCCGCAATTCTCGCCGGTTGTTGCGCCTAGTCAATCAACTCCTCGATCTCCAACGGCTAGATGCTGGCCGGATGCAGCCTAACTTCCGCCCCTGCAACCTACTCGATTTTGTGGTAAATGTGGCCGATGCCTTCCGCCCCTATTGCGAGCGCAAGCAGGTCAACCTAGTGACCAACCTCCAAGATTGTCCACCGGTTTATTTAGATCTAGAACGGTTTGACAAGGTGTTGTACAACCTCCTGTCAAATGCAATGAAATTCACCACGGCAGGCGGCACCATCGCCGTGAGTGTCTATCCCAGCGGGGATCATTGCCAAATTAAGGTTCAAGACAATGGCATTGGCATCCGCGAAGACCAGATTCCCTATCTATTTGATCGGTTTCGGCAGGCCGATGGCTCCACCAACCGAAGTTATGAAGGCAGTGGCCTCGGGCTAGCCTTGGTGCGCGAACTAGTAGAGCTGCATGGCGGCAACATTTCCGTCGATTCTACCTACGGCAAAGGCTCGATCTTTACGGTGTGGGTGCCCATTGGGTTTGCCCACTTGCCTTCGGATCAAGTAATTGAGATCCCGGCGGAGCTAGAGCATAGCCGGGCGCTGATTGAGTTGGCAGATGTGGAAGGTGATCACCTAGAAGAGGCGGCGCGGGCAGCGGCGGCGGTGGATGGGCCCATGCCTGTGTCAGAGGAGGCGATCGCCCAGGCCGTGGCCAGCGAAGCAAGCAGTACGCCGATCAACGCCACCATCCTAGTGGTCGATGATAACGCCGACATGCGGAGCTACATTTCGAGTGTGCTCCAGCGGGCGGGGTATGCGGTGATCACCGCCCGAAACGGAGCCGAAGGCTTAGATGAAGCCCAAACCCAGCGCCCAGATCTGATCGTGACAGATTTGATGATGCCCGTGGTGTCAGGGTTGGAGATGATCCAATGGATTCGGCACAACGAAGATCTGAAGGGCGTCCCCATTGTGCTGGTGACGGCCAAGGCCGATGAAAGCACCCGCATTGAAGGGGTTGAAAAAGGAGCCGATGGCTATCTTTCAAAGCCTTTCAATGCCCGAGAACTGCTCGCAGAGGTGCGAAATTTACTGGCGCTCAAGGCAACCGAACGCCGGGTTGCAGAGTTAAACACCTATCTCACCGAATCAGTGCTCAAGCGCTTCCTGCCCCCCTCCCTGGTAGAACGCGCTGCTCGGGGAGACTTGGACCTTGATCTGCGCCCAGAACCGCGCATGATTACGGTGCTGTTTAGCGACATTATTGGCTTTACGCAGTTGTCTAACACCCTGCGATCGCGCCGGGTTGCAGAGCTACTCAATGAATATCTGACCGAAATGACCCATGCCATTTTTGAACATGGGGGCACGGTGGATAAGTTCATGGGTGATGCTATTTTGGCGATGTTTGGGGCACCCGAGGAAATTAGCCCCAATGAACAGGTGACGCGGGCGATCGCCGCTGCCCGCCAAATGTATCGCACCCTCGACCGCCTCAACGCCGGATGGATTAAGAGTGGCATTCTGACCGAGGCCAACAAAGTCCAGTTCCGCTGCGGCATTCACCAAGGGACTGCCGTTGTCGGGATGTTTGGTGGCGCTGAGCGCACCGACTACACCGCCATTGGCCCCAGCGTCAATATCGCCGCCCGCATCCAAGAAGCAGCGGAGGCCAACTCCATTCTGGTGTCTGCCGCAGTTGCCGACTACCTAGAACAAGACACCATCACAAAATTTAGCCCCCTCGAACTGAGAGGGGTCGATGAAACCGTCCTCACCTTTGCCATTCACATGGATCATGATGAAGAGTACGAAGACTCCTAAGACCCATGCAGAACCCTGCGCCAGCCTATCAGAACCGCCTCTCCCTCAGCACGATTTTCTTCAATCTAGAAGAACTGGGCAAGGTTGAATCTCGATCGTTACGCCAGATTCACGCCCCTGAGACGGCATAAACCTCGTCTAACTTGAAACCCAGAGTTTTCCCTCACTCTAAATCCCTCTCCCTAGGGAGAGGGACTTTGAAAGCTTTTCCGGCTCCCCTCGCCCTTTGGGAGAGGGACTTTGAAAGCTTTTCCGGCTCCCCTCGCCCTTTGGGAGAGGGGCTGGGGGTGAGGGCTAAAACTACAGTTCTCAACGTGGACTTGGTTTAAGCGCTCATGTCTTTACCCGACGGTGGCGTGAGAGTGGCGGCCTTATCTTGCAGAATTATGCACGCGGTTTCAGCCCCTACTGATCGCTAGGTCTTGTCAAAGGTCAACACTTGGCTGGCTAGCATATAGGCGTTTTTCCCCTGTTGCTTCGCTTGATACATTGCTAAATCGGCCTTTTCGAGCAACTCGGCGGGGGTGGTTCCATCGCTAGGGCAGAGGCCAATACCAATGCTAGTGGTGACGTGGATCGTCTGGTTCTCTAAGACAAAGGGGCAGGTGAGCGCATCCATCAGCTTTCCGGCCACGGTAATCACATCTTGTTCTAGGGGGATGCTGGGAAGCAACACCACAAACTCATCGCCCCCAAACCGCGCCACAATATCACTATTGCGGAGACTGCGGACTAAGCGCTGAGCCACGGCCTTGAGCAAGAGATTGCCCATGCTGTGGCCATAGGTATCGTTAATTTGTTTAAATCCATCCAAGTCGAGAAACAATACAGCGGTGATTTGATCGTTTTCCTGAGACCAATCAACAAAGTATTGGAGCTGCTCTTCAAAGAAATCACGGTTGGGGAGGCCGGTTAGCCCGTCATGGTAGGCCAAGTGGCGCAGGCGATCTTCGTTATGTCTGAGTTCGGCGTTGCTGCGGCTGAGTTCTTCGGTTTTACGTCGCAGTTCTACCTCTAGCTGTTTCCGTTGGGTGATGTCATGGATGAGGCCGACGAGGAAGAAGTTGCCAGCGGCATCACGGTGGATCGATCGCTTGGTCGCGACATCATAGGTATCGCCCCGGAGGGTGGTGAGTCGGGCTTCGGTTTCTTGGTCTGTGCCGCTGGTGAAGGTGTCTTCGTCTTGGGATCGCAACAGTTGGGCTTGGTCGCTGGGGAAAATGGCAAAGTCGTTTTGATCGAGGAGGTCTTGTTGCGATCGCCCAACAAACCGACAAAATGCTTCGTTGAGCACAATCCAGCGATGCTGCTGATCCTTAACAAAGATGGGATCTGGAATGGAATTAATCACGGAGTTGAGAAATTCCTTAGATTTATTCAGCTCATCTTGCAAATGCGTCTTGTGTAAGATGATGGCTGCGGCTCCACTACTCAAGGCTAACCCCGCAGGCACCATGGGTAACCACCAAGCCATGAGCAACAACCCATAGCTCGTCGCTCCTAGGGCCAGCATCAACCCCAAGATTGAGAGCAGCACCGGGCGGGGCTTTTGGAAGCGCCAGGTTAACCCGACGCCGGCCAAAGTCCAAAGGAACACCCAGCCACATTCCAAGGGTTCGGGTAAGGTGCGAATGAGCGATCGCCCCTCCAACGCCGCCCCCAAAATTTGGCTCACAAACCGCCCCTGCAACTCGACCCCCGAAATCGGGAGCGCACTCCCCTGCTGGCCTCGCTGCACCCCGATATAGAAAAAGTCCTTGAGGCTTTCGGCGGTTGAGCCAATCAAAACAATGCGATCGCGAAAATCCTCTGGGTTGATGTCGCCTGCCAATACCTGGGTCAGCGATACCCGCCGAAAGGGAGCCTCCGTTCGCCGAAACTGCGTCAGGATCTGATACCCCCCGGCATCTACCCGGACATAGCCTCCACTATTGGCCTTGAGCGGGTAAAACACACTCTGCCCCAACTGAAAATAAGGACGGTTGCGAGGAGCTGCTTGCAAGTCTAGGTTTTCAGGTTTGAGATAGGCTAGCGCCAACTGCAAGGCCAAACTACGGCGATTCTCCCCATCTAGATTCCAAAAGACCACGGAGCGCCGCACACGATTGTCTGTGTCTACAATTACGTTGTTGAAGCCGACTTGCCTGCGATCGCTCAATATGTCTGGGGCAGGAATGCCTAGGGTAGTCTCGTCAGCCAGTTTTTCAATGCCTATCAAATTGGGGGTTGTGGCGAAGATGGCTTGGAGAGCGGCTTGCCCCTCACCCACCGCTAGTTCCCGATAGAGATCGAGACCCACCACACGCGGTTCTTGCGCCTGAATCTCGGTAAGCAAATCGGCGAGCGTTTGATCGCTCATCGGCCACTTGCCCATGCGATTAATATCTTCGTCGTCAATGGTAACCAGGGTAATCCGGTCGTCTACGGGCACGGGGGGCTGCCACTGAGAGAACTCATCTAACGCAGCTAGCTCTAAGGATTGCAAAATACCCAGAAACCGAATGCCTAAGACACACCCAGAAGTGGCGATCGCCGTTAGCCCTACCCGACGATAGGCCCGCACCTGCTTCCGCGCGTATTCTAAAAATGACGGAAGGCTGCGAAATCCCATCCAAACCCTCAACAGCGATGTAATTTTAAACTCTGATCAAATCTTGGTTAGAACATCGATGGCACCTGAAGAGGCCGGGGCTAGGGTTGTGGCCAGACCTGTTTCAAATTTTCCTCAAATCGATTTTCTACCCTACCCTCTCCGCTATCACAATCAACCATCATAATCACCTTGGGCTTTTCTAGAACGGCCATTGGATCAATCAGGAGAATTGCATCCTAAATACAAAAGGACTATGTTCAAAATACCCAGGATTCGCGTCGGATTAGCAGGGCGATCTATTTTTTATCAAATTACTGGTCTGTCGGAAATCAACTGAGTGCCTTTGGCTGACTCCTTGGCCAGATAAGGAGAAACGACGGAGGAAAGAGAGACCTCTACGGACTGCAAAATGGCCATAATCGGCTAAATTTCTCCAGTCAAAATCTAAAATTTCGCCCGTCCTCAAGTGGCAGCCAGCCTAAAGCTTAGGGAGAATTTCGGGCAACAAGTCGGCGGGCACCATCGAGAGAGCCAAGTTCTGTCCGGCCAGGCCGTTGTTGCGATATAGCACGCGGATGGTTTTCACGATATGGCTAAGGGCGGTTTGGCGGAGATGGGGCTTCGCTTGCCAGCCTTGGAGGGCGCTGAGGTGATGCTGAAGGGCTAGTTCGAGATGTCGAGAGCAGGCTTCGACGGGCACCATCAACGCCGAGTCAGTGGCCAGTTGATAATGGGCTAACCCCAGGTTGGTATGGCTCGCGTAGCTATCGAAACTCAGGGTTGTGAGGGGCGATCGCTGCTTGAGTTGAGCCACGGCATGAAGTGCCGTGTCGTAGGCAGCAATGGATTTTTGCCAATACTCCAAGCGCTGAGGAGCATTTTTGACCGCCTGACTGGCCAGATGCCAAAACGCAGTCCCCAGATTATTTTGGGTGGCGGCATGGGCTGTCAGAGACTCCGCTGCCGTGCGGTATTTCAGCGCCAGTTGATAGGCTGCAACGGCTTTGCCCAGCCACTCTTGCGGATTTTCATATTGAGCCAAGTTCCAATAGGCGGTGCCTAGGTTGTTTTGGATCATGCCGTAACCCGTGGGGTCTTCATCGGAGCCACAGTAGGCTAGGGCTTCGCTGTAGGCGGCGATCGCCTGCTTCAAATATTCCTTGGGGCGCTCATGTTGAGCCAAATTCCATAGCGTTGTACCCAAATTATTTTGGGTCGAAGCATAGCGTGCTGGGTCTACCTCTGGCGATCGATGGCATAGTACCTCTTGATAGGCACGTACCGATTGTTGCAAATTCACAACTGGGTTTTGGTAGCGTGCCAAATCTGCATAGGCCGCTCCGAGGTTGTTGTGAATCATCGCCACACTATGGGAATGGAGCGCCATGTCTAACCGTGCTAACCCCAGCTCATAGGCATGAATCCCCTTCTGGAGGTGAGCTTCTGCCTCTGTCGTTACCGTCAATTTGCGCGACAGCATCCAATAGAGGTTGCCCAAATCATTCAGCACATCTGACCATAGAGGTGAGGTTTCAGATAGCCAAACCAACACCTGCTCATAGGCTTGGATGCCACCCCGTAAGTTGTCAGGCGCATCTTGCCCTTGCTCAACGCGATCGCGAAAAATATCAGCCAAGGTGCGGTAAGCATCTGCCAAAACGACCGGAGACGCATTCTGGCTATGGAGCCGCCCAATATGCTCGCGGAAAAGAGCGATTTGCCGATCTTCCTCAGGGTCTGAGGCGGAGACGAGGGGAGGAGCGGAGGAACTAGAAGCTTGAGCCGGGAGATCTACTTCCTTCACCAGCACTTGCACGGTGGTGGGGAGTACCGCCGCCACGGGAGCTGTTTTGGGTTGGCTGGGCGCAGTAACGCGGCCTAGGTTGCCCGCTGGAGACGACGCTATGGAGGCAAGCAGGTTGTTGGTCTGGCAATCGGAGAGGGGAGCCTCCTCCAGATCTAGAGTGACCGTTTTGACCTGCGCGGGTGGTGGTTTCACTGCTTCGCTGTCTAGCGTTGTGGCTGGTAGCGCCGTTGCCTCTAGAGTTAGGGCATCGTCTGGGAAGGTCTTGTTTTGGTGGGCACTATCTGGGAGGGCACTATCTGGGAGGGAAGATGGGATCGCTGGCGCGATCGCCCCTCTCGGGTCAAGCACACTGCCTGTCGCCAGCACCCCTACGGGAGCTTGGGAAGATGTCGCTTCTGTAGCCAAGGGAGGAGACAGCCTACGACCTTTGCCTTTGTTAGCGACTAGGGCGATCGCAGGCTTCCGGCGCGGGGTGGCGGCTGGCGGGTTTGGGGGCAGCGGCTCAGTGCGGGGCAGCTCACGGTGAATCAACGTCCACCCTGGCGGATCGGTGGGCGGTTTGGGGTTTGGGCGCGCAGCGTTGGGGGCTTGAGGCGTGGGCGACTGGGTAGCGTGGTTGGGCACAACGACGGCGCTGGCGTCTTCATCGGCAGGGCGTGGATCACCCATGAACTCAAAGATCGCCGTACGACAGCGCCAAAACTCTTGGGCTGACTGGGGCAAGGTACGAAACCAAGGGCGCGGCATCCAAAACAGCAAGCTGCAATCTAACACCGGCAAACTGCGCTCAATTTCCTGCAAATGGCTAAGAAATTGTCGCTGAATCGTAGCAGGCTGGCGGGTTAAATGCTCAATGCCCAAGAACTGAAAAGCAGGCACCGGAAACCGGCGTTTCCCTGTGCGGGGCGGTGGGTTGGCCGATAACCACTGGGCAATTTGCACAATGGGGTTGGGAGATTCTAAGCTCAGTTGCAGCGATACCAAGCGCGGGTAGGAGGGGTCTTCTTCTGTGATCCGCACCCGATCAGTGGGGGTATGGATAAGATCATGCTGGAGTTGATGGGCAAGGCGATCGCGCAATGGCAGGTCATCGCAGACCGCAATGAAGATCTGACGACGCATATTTAGGCTCAGTGCCAACTTTAACCGCAAATAGGTTTGTTGGTTTAGCCCCAAAATCTTTCGGGAGGAAGTGTCGATCACAGTTCAAGGCCGATTTCAGAGAAATCACGGATGTTTTTTTTGGAAGATACCTATATTTACCAGAAGCAAAGTATCTAGTCAGGATGAGTTAACGGCTTTCATCCTGCTCAGCGCTCTGATCGACAGATGGCATCTATGGCCTAGAGCCAACTGGGTAGAGTGTTTTAGAAGGGCATGAGCATCCTTTCAAGACGGATAGCTCTCACCCGGACTTTGGCGAAATTAGACCCTAGCCCTAGCGGGTATCAAACCTGCGATTCCCTTCCCAAACGCCTCCCTGGGGTCAGCCAACCAGCCATAAAGCAGAGTACAGATGAACGCAATAGATTCTAGCTCCACAAATTCGCTTTATGGATTCGCTTTACAAACTGGATTTGTGAATTCAATTTGTGGATGCAATTTGTGGATGCAATTTGCAGATTGCCTGGATGAACCGACTTCAGCGACGAGCGCGCATAGCCGCAGCTAACGATCGCCAAACCTCGGCGAGATGAATCCCTTTGCCTAGGAATTTATACGCTCTATCCACAGGTGTAGCCCTCACAAATGCAGCAAAAACCAGTCGCTCTCCCTGAGATGACTGGCTTTTTACTGATATTTTTAGCTGACTTTTGCAGGCAACCGTTGAGAGGTCAGCCTACAAAAAATGTCTCGGATTGGAGGCTAAGATAGTTTTTGCAATCCTAGGAAACTGCAACGGCAATCCATAGCAACCCAGCGATGAGGGCGATCGCCCCTCCCCCTAAAATGATGTAGGTCACTTTCTGGCGGTTGGTGGGAGGTTCGGCTTGGTACACCTTTGGCTCTGCTGCAAAGTTGTTCAAGCGCCCGCCATCTTCGGTGGTGTATGGCATATGTAAAGTTCCTTATCTTTTTGTAATGTTTTTTTCCTACACCTCAAATTGTAGCAAATTAAAGACGTTTACCTAACCGTAGATTCTCCCTTGAAATCGGTTGGCCGGGTTTTCTGTTGAGTCACGATCGGGCGTAACACCCAGTCAGAGCGGCAAAAATCAACCCGGTTCAACCATCAGCATGAACTAGAGGTCTGTTACAAAAGGCCATCTCAATCCCCATAGCAGGAGCTAAGCCGGGCGCAAAGGTTGCCCCTGCTTAGCCCTCTGACGAGACCGACATCAGAAACTGGCCGATCTGCTGGACTGCGCCTTGCAAGACTTCGGGGCTTTGCACTAAGGCAAACCGGACATAGCCTTCGCCAGCTTTACCGAACCCGGCACCAGGGGCGATCGCCACTCCGGTCTGTTCTACCAATTGCGTGCAAAAGTCAATGGATCGTTGGCTCCAAGGGTCTGGCACCTTTGCCCACACATACATCGTGGCACTGGGGGTAGGAACGTCCCAACCAATGGCATGGAGCGCGGCAACCAGGGCATCGCGGCGAGACTGGAAGGTTGCGACCGTCGTTTGAACCCCCGCTTGGGAACCCGTGAGAGCGGCGATCGCCCCTTTCAAAATGCCGCGATATTGGTTGAAATCGACCACTGCTTTGACCTGGCGCAGCCCACGAATCAGGTCTTCATTGCCGATGGCATAGCCCACCCGAAAGCCGCCCATATTGTAGGACTTAGACATCGTAAAAAATTCGATGGAGATGCTTTTTTGGGGGTCAGCCTGCAACACGGAGGGCGGTGGATCGCCCTCAAAGTATAAATCTACGTAGGGAAAGTCGTGCGCCAAAACCAGGTGATGGCGTTGGCAAAAGGCCACGGCCTCTTGGAAAAAGGAGAGCGGGGCGATCGCCGTTGTGGGGTTGTGCGGATAACTGAGCACCATCAGGCGCGCCTGCGCCAATACCGCCGCCGGAACGTCCTCAAATACGGGCAAAAATCCCTGTTCAGCCCGTAAGGGCATGGGGTACACTTGCCCTCCAGCTAGATAAATGCCCCCAGCATGGGAGGGATAGCTGGGGTCAGTGAGCAAAGCAATATCGCCTGGGTTCATCACCGCCAAGGGCAAATGCGCGGTGCCCTCCTGGGAACCAATGAGCGCCAGCACCTCTGTTTCGGGGTTCACCGCTACGCCAAATTTTTGGGTATACCAAGTGGCAGCGGCCTGCCGAAAGTCTTGGGTGCCATGAAACAGGAGATAGCCGTGGGTGCTGGGGTCAGGAAGGGCTTGGGCGATCGCCTCTAACACCGCAGGCGGGGTTGGCAAATCGGAAGAACCCACTGACAGGTCAACAATCAGATGCCCCACCGCCCGCGCCCGCGCCTTGGCCTGATCCATATCCGCAAACACATTGGCCTGAAGCGGTTGCAGGCGATCGGCAAGTTGCATAAAATTTCTCACCCACGGGCTGATGACAACACAAAACTGGGAAACCATCCACAAAACTGGGAGACCATCCACAAAACTGGGAGACCATCCACAAAACTGGGAGACAGTCTTCTCAGAACCGTTCAACGTTACCGTTCAACGTTTTCGCCCTAGAGGTGTTGGGTCAACACGCCCTCAATCCGTTGCTTATTGACAACACCTTCTACGGTCTCTACGGCTTCTCCTTGCTGAAACAAGACCAAGGCTGGTACGCCTTGGACGTTGCACCGGGCAACCGTTGCGGGGTTAGGGTCTACTTCCATTTTGACCACCTTGAGGCGATCGCCATATTCAGCGGCCAACGACTCTACCATAGGTGACATCAACCGGCAGGGGCCACACCAAGGAGCCCAAAAATAAACCAGAACCGATGCCTCCGTCTGAAGCACAGAGGCTTCAAACTCAGAATCACTAATCACATTGACACTGCTCATGCTGCACTGTGGTAAATAATCTAGACAACTTGCCTGGGTACTCGGCCTGAATAGTTTGGTCTGAATAGTTGGGTGTCAGATAGTCGGGCTGAGTGATCGGTAGAAGTGAAATCTACAGCCAAGATCAACAATGCCTGAATGCCTACAAAAATTAGGGCATTGGCCACAACCCAAAACCAGACCCCCTCGATCTAGAGTAGGCCAAACGGGGTACCTCGGCAGAGGATACAGCCTTGTTTTGCGGTTTTCTGCCTATCTTCTGGGGGAAGATTCACGGCGAGGGGAAATAGATAGGTGGAGGGAAGGGCGATCGCCCTCTCTTTTTCTCAAACCATCACCCAAAGAAATGGGACTGACCCTTGAAAGCCAATCCCATTTCCTTAAATCTGCAGCTAAACAACCGATCAAGCCCTTCTCTCAATTGAAGGGCCATTCAACCCCAACTTTGGCAGGGGTAACCCAGCCACCGACGCTTACAGTTGGTCGAGTTGGGTTTTGAGGGCTTCCAATTCTGCATCAACGGCTGCATTGCTAGGCTCAAAGGTTTCAGTCGCCGCCGGCAATGAAGCCGGTGCCGCTGTCTCTCCACCCAGCAGTTGGGCTTTCATCGCTGCCAATTCGTCATCCACATCACTGCCCGCTTCAAGTTGGGCAAATTGGCTCTCTAAGGTTGACCCCGCTAATTCTGCGGCGGCCTCAGAGCGTGCTTCCATTTGCATGACTTTTTCTTCCATGCGCTCAAACGCGCCCATGGCGGTACTCGTGCCCATGCGACCCATGGTGTTTTGCAGTTGCTCATTGGCCTTGGCCGCACTGGCTCGAGCCTTGAGCATATCTTTTTTCGTTTTGGCTTCAGAGATCTTGCCTTCTAGTGCAATTAGATTGCGCTTGAGGGTGTCAACCGTGGTGATTTGCTGATCTAGCTGAGTTTTTAGGGAATTGCCCATCTCTACTTGGGCTTTTTTGCGGCTCAGAGCCTCCCGTGCCAGGGTTTCATCTCCCTTCTGGAGTGCTAATTGTGCCCGCTGTTGCCAGTTGTTTGCCTCTGATTGAGCTTGATTAAATTGCTGCTGCATCCGCTTTTGGCTGGCGATCGCACTAGCCACAGCCTGCCGCAGTTGCACTAAGTCCTCCTGCATATCGATCAACGCCTGCTCCAGAATTTTTTCTGGATCCTCTGCAGAACTCACCGCAGCATTCAGGTTCGAGCGCACAACTCGGCTGACACGATCAAACAGTCCCATGACTCTCTATTTCCCTAATGTAGTGGACGGGGAGCGACTGCATACAAGATCAGCCGCCGGATTCACGTCTCTATCTTGACACAGCTACCTTGCAACGGCGGGATGTCTCCTACAATTTGCAATGAACGGTAAGCCCAGTGCCAAACCAGATCGGCGTCATTCTTCTCTATTCTAAAGGGCTATTCTAAAAGTTCAAGAAACCGACGAAAATCAGAGGGAGCCGCGATGTGCGCCGTTCCTCCGTCTATCTATCCTGCAAAGATAGGACTTTACCGCACTTCCGCACCCATAAAATCCATAGCCACTTCCGTAGCCATAAAATCCATAGCAAAAAAGTAGACATAAAAATGGATGACTCTTGTGGAGTCATCCATTTTGTCGTTTTATAACCGGTCACTTTGGGCTTGTTACGTTTGGCTGATTGCGTTTGAAGGATTATCCTTCAGCAGCACTTTCTCAGCCTAGATTCGCCATGATCCATTCGTAATCAGCCATCAGACCTCAGAAGATGTTTTAAGAACTAGAGCTTTACAGAAAACTGCTCTTTCTCAGGAACTTCCGCGTATTCTGCGACAATTTGCCGGAACTCATCGCCCTCAATGGTCTCTTTTTCAATCAGCAAATCGACCAGTCGATCGATCACGACGCGGTTCTCGCGCATCATCCGGCAAGCATCTTCGTAGCAATGCTCCACGATAGAGCGCACCTGAGCATCAATCCGAGAAGCAATTTCCTCCGAATACTCAGAACGACTCGTCCAGTCGCGACCCAAGAAGACCTCTCCCTGCTGACTTTCTAAGGAAAGCGGCCCCAAGTCAGACATCCCGAACCGCGTCACCATCTGCCGTGCCATCCCTGTCACCTGCTGGAGGTCGTTTCCGGCTCCAGTGGTCACTTCGGAGTCTCCAAAGATGATTTGCTCAGCGGCTCGCCCACCGAGTGCCCCAGTGATACGAGAGGTAAGTTGAGCCCGAGAGATCAGGCTTTGCTCTTCAGAAGGCATGAACCAAGTCAACCCCTGAGCCTGACCGCGTGGGATCAGCGTTACCTTTTGCACCGGGTCGTGGTGCTTCAACAGAGTGCCCACGATGGCATGGCCAATTTCGTGGTAAGCAATCAAGCGCTTGCTCTTGCTATCGACTAGGGGCGTGCCTTCCATGCCAGCGACAACCCGATCGACGGCATCATTGATTTCGAGCATCGTGGTCGCTTCTTTGCGACGACGAGCTGTGAGAATGGCAGCTTCGTTGAGCAAGTTGGCTAGGTCTGCCCCCGAGAAACCAGGGGTTCGGCGGGCGATCGCCTCTAACGACACATCCTTCGCTAGTTTCTTGTTGCGCGAGTGCACCTGCAAGACCTCTAGGCGACCTTTGATATCGGGCGGATCAACCATCACTTGGCGATCAAACCGACCCGGACGCAGAAGCGCCGAATCTAGTACATCGGCTCGGTTTGTGGCCGCGACGATAATAATCCCGGTGTTTCCTTCAAAGCCATCCATCTCGGTTAGCAACTGGTTGAGCGTTTGCTCCCGCTCATCATTACCACCGCCAATGCCTGCGCCCCGTTGCCGACCCACCGCATCAATTTCATCAATAAAGATGATACAAGGAGCATTTTCTTTGGCTTTGCGGAAGAGATCGCGCACCCGCGAAGCCCCAACCCCAACAAACATTTCAACAAACTCAGAACCCGAGATGCTGAAGAAAGGTACCCCGGATTCTCCGGCGATCGCCCTTGCCAGCAAGGTCTTCCCAGTTCCTGGCGGCCCAACCAACAAAACACCTTTCGGGATTTTGGCACCCACCGCCGTAAATTTCTCAGGCTTCTTCAAGAAAGTTACAACTTCCTGCAACTCTTCTTTGGCTTCTTCAATCCCAGCAACATCATCAAACATGATCCCCGTTTTTGCTTCCATTTGGAAACGGGCGCGAGACTTGCCAAAATTCATGGCCTGTCCGGGGCCACCGGGCATCGAGTTAGACCGCCGGAAGAGGAGAAATAGCCCGCCAATTAACAGCAAGGGGAATAGTAAGTTCCCTAACCAGCCCCAAACAGCGGCATCGTTGCGGGGTGGATGGCTATCAAAACTGATATTGTCTGCACGGAGCCTGGAGATTAGCTCTGGTGCGTTTCCAGGCAAGTCTACCCGCAAACGTTGAACGCGGTTGTCGAGTTCAGGATCAACAGCCTGCACGATCGCTGTACGACCGCTATCAAACAGGTCTACGCTAGTTACTCGTCCGGTATCCAAATACTCCAAGAAGCGCCCATAGGTCATGCGCGTACTCGCTGTATTGGTTCCAGATACCATGGGTGCGCCAGAAAAGGCACCTTGCCAAAAGAAAAACCCAATCACTAGGACTGGCAGCGTCCAGAGAAGAACAACTCTCCAGGAAAGTTTCATATGCAATATCGCCCTCTGATACAAATTTATGGCCTAGATCTCAATACCTCGGCTTAATATCCGAATATATCGAGGCTAGCCCGTTCCTTAAAACCATCATTTCTCAAAACAGCTCTTTCACGTCTGAGACAGTGTTTAAGGGCTGTCACTATATTCTGAGAAGTATTCTTAATCAAATTTAACCTAATTTGGGGGAACCAAGCAACCGAATGACTCAACTTGGTTCGGGTGCTTACCTCCATGGGATTTCTCTCTTCAGATCTTGCTATCAATCCAGATGCTTCCGTCAGAGGGGTTTTGGGCACCTGCCTAATGCGGCGGTATGTAGATCAACAATCATTGTCATACTAAGGATGCTTGTAGGGTTCCGTGGCTCTTACCACCCCAACTCTTTGTTGTCAGAATCCTGTGTTGTAGTTATATGAGTGTGTTGTATGAGAAAGAAACTCTCTATGGAGATCCTAGCGTCTGCTCTCAGCAACCTCCATCAGCAATCTCCATCAGCAACCTCTATCAGCGACTTCAATCAGCCTGTTACCACTCTTCTAAGGTCATGTCGATCAGCCGCAGACCCAATTCAGCACCCTAGATTGAAGATACAAAAGCAATAGGCGCGTAGCTTAGACATTGGCCTTCCGTGGGGCATTGGCCTTCCGTGGGGCATTGGCCTTTCATGGGGCATTGGCCTTTCATGGGGCATTAGCCTTTCATGGGGCATTAGCACGCTTTTCCTCTCACTCTGACATCTGGTTTGGTTTGCCCCTATGGTGCCTCGTTATTCCATTGTGATCCCACTTCTGAACGAAGAAGTGGTGTTGCCTGAGTTGTATCGGCGCTTGCGGTCGGTGCTAGAGCAGCTAGATGGCGACTCTGAGGTTATTTTTGTAGATGATGGGAGTGGCGATCGCACGCCTCATTTGCTCCGCGATCTGCATCAGCAAGATCCACGCATCTGTTATCTGCGCTTCGCTCGTAATTTTGGCCAACAGGTAGCCGTCACAGCGGGGCTTAACTTTGCCCGTGGTGCCGCCGTCATTACCCTCGATGCTGATTTACAAGATCCGCCGGAGCTTCTTCTAGAGCTGGTGCAACAGTGGCAGCAGGGCTATCAAGTCGTCTATGCTCGCCGTCGCCAGCGCCGCCAAGAAAGTTGGCTCAAGCAGAGTCTTGCCTACGGGTTCTATCGACTTTTGCGGCAACTGGCAGATATAGACATTCCAACGGATACTGGGGATTTTTGCTTGATGGATCGTCAGGTCGTCGAAGTTCTCAACCAAATGCCCGAACGCAATCGTTACATCCGGGGGTTACGAGCCTGGGTCGGGTTTCGCCAAACAGAAGTGCCCTATATCCGCGACCCACGCTATGCCGGAGAGGTGAAATACACCTTTCATCAGTCGCTAACCTTGGGGATCAATGGGCTGGTGTCATTTTCGACGGTGCCTTTGCGCCTGTCTATCTATATTGGGTTAGTTGCAGCAGCGATCGCCCTCCTCATGGCCGTGCTAGTGATCTATTGGCGGCTCTTTGAACCCAACTCCCCCGTCACCGGATTTGCAACAATTGCGATCGCCATCTTTTTTATCGGAGCCGTCCAACTCATCTGCTTAGGCATTCTAGGAGAGTACGTAGGGCGAATCTACGAAGAGGTACGCGGACGGCCCCTCTACACCCTGGCAGAAATTGCGGGCTTCACCCAACCATTTCCAGTCACGCCCAATCCGTCGTCGCCCCATAAAATCCACTGACCCATTGCGGATCAACTCTATTTTGAAGTGGATAGAAGACCCCATCTGTTGATCGAAAATCCCATCGAAAATATCTCACTTTAATCCAAGCGCATGTTTTGTCCAAGCGCATGATCGAGTTCATTTCTTCTTGGGTAAAACGTTGAGCAACCGAGGTTCACATGCTTCTAATTGAGGATGGTAGTAAGCTTCTAGACATCGCAAGTTGGTTTATTTATTTGGTGACTGTTTTTCTCAAGTACACCTATCAGACACCGCAAAATCTTAAGAAGATAGTCAAAACGTTAGTTGGAAATAGATACTTGTGAAAATTAGACATCAGATGATTGACCGCTATTTTTAATAGCTCATTAGATGGGGATCTTACTCTGCGTTTTTTAGGGCTTCTATATCTGCTCCACAAATTGCTTTGAGATTGCGGGTAATTTTTTCGATAGGCCAATCCCACCAGCAAATATCAAGGAGAGTTTGGAGGGTGATAGATCCGAAGCGTTGCCGAATCACTTGGGCAGGGTTACCGCCCACAATCGTATAGGGAGGCACATCATGGGTGACGAGGGCGTTAGTCGCTACGATCGCCCCATCGCCAATCGTGATGCCAGGCATAATAGTGGCGTTATAGCCAAGCCACACATCATTTCCAATTACGATGTCTCCCTTATTCGGCCAACCATCTGGCATTGCGTCTTCCCAGCCTTGGCCAAACACAGGAAAGGGGTAATTGGTGAGCCAATCGGTGCGGTGGTTGCCTCCATTCATAATGAATTTGACATCGGATGCGATGGAACAAAATTTTCCGATAATGAGCTGATCGCCACCGAATTCAAATAGGTAAAGAACATTTTTCTCGAAGTTCTCAGGGTTTTCAAAATCATCGTAATAGGTATAGTCACCAACGATGATCTGAGGGTTTTTGACGAGGTTTTTGAGGTACACCAAACGGGTTTGGCCGAGCATGGGATAAAGGGTATCGGGGGAAGGGCCGTAGGTCATGGTATATACCTCATAAAAATGCTAATTAACCCTCTAAAATAGCCACTGCCACAGGAAGAAAGTTGTCATTCCGGCCAAAATTGTCCAGAGGAGATCTTGTGTGAACCATCCGGTGCCAAAGGCCGCGATCGCCCCCACTAAGCGGGCATTGTCTAGGCCTAGTTCAAGGGTGCCGCTAGGCATCAGCACCGCTGGGACTACAATTGCTGTCAACACAACGGGGGGCACATAGCGGAGCGCATGAAGCAGCGACTTTGACAGATGAATGCGTCCGCTGAAGGCAATCACAGCATAACGAATAGTGAAGGTTACGAGCAGCATTCCGGCAATCATTAAGAATTCGTTCATGGCTTGGTGGAGAAGATTTGCTAGAAGACGGTTGACTAGAAGACGGCTCGATAGAAGACGGCTCGATAGAAAAGAAGCGTGGGTGCTAGACCGTCTATTTTCGGTATGGAGGAATGAGATAGCCTAGCCTGGATGCTTTTGGGTTTGGGTCAGGGATGCTTCGCACCAGACTCCGGCGGCAATGCCGCAAAGGGTGGCGGCCATGAGGCCCAGTTTGTGGGGCCAGGGATTGGTGAGGAGGGCGATCGCCCCTCCAACGACCACAGCAACCCCCATTGGGCGAGTTTTGAGATATGGGATGATCATGCCGATGAACGTTGCCGCCATGGCAAAATCTAAACCCCAGGCGGCAGCGTCGGGGATGCGCTGCCCCACGGCAATGCCTAGCCCGGTGCAGAGTTGCCAGTTGATATACATGGTGAGCGCGGCACCGAAGTAGTACCAATGGGCGCGGGGCGAACCGTTGGCGGTTTCGTAGCGCCGAATGGCGATCGCAAATACTTCATCGGTGAGCAAAAAAGCCATGGGTGCTTTCCAGCGCTGGGGCAAGGTCTTGATGTAAGGCAAGAGGCTCATGGCATAGAGCAGGTGGCGCAGATTGACGACAAAGGTGGCCAAGACAATCAGCGGCCATGCGGTGCCCACGGCCACCATGCCAATGGCAATAAATTGGGATGACCCAGCAAATACCACCGCAGAGAGGGCGATCGCCCCCCCCACCGACAGCCCGCTACTCAGCGCTAACGTCCCAAAAATAATGCCAAACGGGATAGCCCCAATCACAAGGGGCAGAATATCCCGTGCCCCTGCCCAAAATTCGGCGACAGGCGACGCGGGGGCGGGGAAATGAACCTGAGACATGGGTAACAACGGCCTAACCTCCAGCAAATGGAACCTTGGCTCTTAGCCTAGGGCACTGGGGGAAGACAGGTCTTGAACGTTCTTGCAGAGATCTAGATGGTGGAGTTGGTACCCTCGCTGATAATGACCGGGGGGAATCCCAAACACGCGCTTGAAATGGCGATTGAGGTGGCTTTGATCGCTAAAGCCAGTATCAGCAGCAACTTGGGCGATCGCCTCCTGTTGGGCGAGCAAGTGCTTGGCACGCAGCAACCGCAGGTGGGTGAGATAGGCATGGGGCGGCAACCCAAACTGATGCCGAAATGCCCGCAAAACTTGAAAGGATGACATCTGCACCAAGGTGGCTAAATCTTCTAGGGCAACAGCGTCGGCGAGGTGCGCTTCTAAGTACTCGCGCACACGCTGCATCTTGCCAGGATCGGGGCAGAGGGGTGTGGGGATCGGGCGATCGCACCCATGCCGCGCGATCAACTGCGCCAACAGCCACAAAAACCGCGACTCACAGGCCAACCGTAGATCTCCATTTTCTAAGGCGCGATGCACCTGCCGCAACCCCTGAGCTATCTGGGCATCGACAATCACCGGATTGGGGAAATAGGGCAGTGGCATCTCGCGGCCAGCTACCTGCGCCGCCACCTGCGCCAGCACCGCAGCATCGGGGTAAAACATCCGATAGCGCCAACCTTCGGCGGCGTCCGCATGGCCCGTATGCACCTCCCCAGGATGGATAATCGCGATACTCCCAGCCGGAGCCACATAGGAACAGCCGCGATACTGAAACGCCTCCCGCCCCGACTCAATCACCCCTAAGGCATAGCCATCATGCAAATGCCGGGCAAAGCTATGGGTCACATAGGTCGCTCGCAACAATTCCACCGTGGGCAAGGCGGGGTGCTTCCAAAATTTCGCAGATTCCTTCGGTGCAGAGTTGGGCACAGGAGTGGCGGCAGAGGGTAGTCAAGCACTAAAGCGCATAGCTGATAAGCCCAGCCTGTCTTGCAAGCTAAAATCTTGGGCACTCCGACAGAATGCTCATCAGCCCTTACCCCTTTCTCCATAAAGGCACAACTAGAAGAGCCTCATCACAATCTCTCTCCTAACGTAAGCCAGGGACTTGGGATGAAGGCAAAACCGCCGACTCAACCAAGAAGCGGTTAATTCAGACTCACTATTAACATATTTATCAACAGCGCTATATCAACAGAGCTATATCAACAGAGCCATATCAACAGCGCTATATCAACAGCGCCATTGGGCGTTAGTTTAGCGTCAAGCTCTCAACGCCGTACATCCTGCCACTGGGGGAACTCTGGCGGATGGAGAGGCGGTGTATCCCCTAAAACCGCTCTAGGTCTGTTGCAGCGCTTCTAACTTGGCTAACACCTCAGCGCTGTGAATGGCCGGATTAACACCCAAGAAAGTGGCGCGGAGAATGCCTTCGGGGTCAACTAGGTAGGTATGGCGGAGCGATCGCCCGGTCAGATAAGACCCGTAGGCTTTGCTGACCTCCCCTGTTGTGTCAGCCAGCAGCGGGAACCGCAGCCCTTCGGAATCGCAGAAGTCGGTATGAGAGGCCACGTCGTCTGTACTGATACCGAGGATTGTGGCGTTATGGTCGTGATATTGGGGTAAATCTCGCTGAAACCGCTGCGCTTCGAGGGTACAGCCGGAGGTGAAATCTTGTGGGTAAAAATACACCACCACCCATTGCCCAGCCAGGTCAGCCAAGGAAACGGTGCCATCTCCCGCATTGCTGGGCAGGGTGAAGGCCGGCGCGGGCTGGTCTAGGGCAGGCTGCGTGCCCCCAAGGGCAAGGGCTGGCGGGGTGGGCAACGCCATCATAAGCAGCGCACATATCAAGCTCAGGGCAATCGCCAACCGACGCAACATAGTAGATCTCAAAGCAGTTCTCAAGGGTAAACGGGCAATCAGCATCGAGAATCAAACAAGGAGCAGAGCAGAACTGGAGGAAGAGTCAATCTCTGGGAGGGGGCGATCGCCCTCCCGCTCCAACTCTTCAGGTCTGACAAGCCCTAAACCGCGTTGAGCTAGATCTAGGCCACAAGGAAAAACCTAGGATTTACAGACCGAGCTTTACATAACTTTATAAAGTCTAAAATAGCAGATCTCGGTAGCCGATTTGAAGGGCAGGGGCGATCGCCCCACTAATGCGGCTTAGCATCTCCGGCAACCCTGAATTTCAGCGAAGGACTTCAGACACAAGCTCGTCCTCAATTTCTGCGTCCCAATTTCTGCTTCCTAAATTTCTGCATAGGACGAGGATGCCCCGATGACAACGCCAGTTCAGGCTCAGTTCAAATGTTCAGATAAAGAAAACCTTTAAAAAAACAACTCCGCTACATGTGTCGTGTAGCGGAGTAATTAGTGCAAGTACCCCCAGGGGAATTCGAATCCCCGTCGCCTCCGTGAAAGGGAGGTGTCCTAGGCCTCTAGACGATGGGGGCTTGACTCGACCTTTATTACGTTAACGAAACCTAGGGGCATCTGTCAACTACTCTTGACTCTATTTTTTGGCAATTCGAGAACTTTTTGTAGTTTTGAGACGAATGCCCATCCCGCCAGAGATAGCAAAATTTCTCAGGATACTGACTAGGCAGGAGTTTTGCACGTTGGGAGATCGTGCCGATTGCGATTTACAGCAGATCAGCAGAGTTCCGTAGGCGGATCAGTTGGCGACGCATTTGGGGAGACGCATCGACCTCAGCCACTTCTTGAACATCCACTTCGACCTGAATGGGTTCTAAATAACCGTCTGCGCCATAGGAAAAAGCATCAAGGAGGGTTTCGAGGCACTGCTCGCGATCGCCCACCACACGCTTTTCTTCAATCACCCGAAATCTGAGCCGAATCTCACAATCATAAACACCAACACCAGAGGGGTCAGAAGAGGCTGATTGCTGTTTCACTGGTTTAGAATTCATAACGAACGAACACTTTGAAGATATAAGGATTGGCAGAATGGCTAGATAGACAGGTAGAGAATCAGGTAAAGCGCAGAATAAGGCTAATCCTTTGAGCTTAGCTAATGGCGTTCAGCGTAGAAGTTTAGAGTCACAACAGTGAGCAGATAGATGCAATAAAAAGATTAGGTATTATTGCGAATATCCTTTCAGCTACTACTTTTTAGCTACTGGCCAGATATTAAATAGGTGCTTAGAAATTGACCAAAAAAACAATCAGGTAACTAAGGTGCGAAAGGGTCTCATTTTTCTGGGTAGAGAAGGACTTGAGATTACAAAGTCTAAATTCAGACAAGGCATTTCAAGTCAACCATGAACAAGTCTTTCAGCTTCTGGCTTCCTCCCAACTTCTCTTAGCAACCTTTCTTTTGAAGTGATGACCTCAAAGTTAAGAAATCAAAATTAAAACCTAAAATCAAGAAACAGCCTTGAAAGGTTTTATGCGTTCTATAGTTTGAACATAACATCTTTGTTTTGTGGAAAGTAGAGGGAAACAATAAAGTGTCGATGAGGAAATTTTGAACACTTTATCATTGCTTTAAGAACGCCTAACCTTTGAGCAATCAAGGATCCCGTAGAATTAGGGAGCATCCTTTTTAAGGCTCCGTACCTTGTTATTTTTATTACATAGATCACATTTTGATCGACTTATGAAAATACTTTGAAAGATTCTTTGAGGGGCGATCGCTCTTTTGCATTGAAAGAAACATAGCCCTTGTGCCTAAACTGTTTGCGGGGTTGGATAGGCCATAAAAGGTTCATCGAGTTGGGCGCAACGAGAAACCCAATGCATTTTTAGCCAGATTGGGCATGGGAAAAACTACGCAATCACCCAGGGTTAGTCATGCCATCTGACTTTGGGCAGGGTATTGCGGAAGTTGAGGAATTCTTGGTCTGGGGTGCAGGTCTACCCAGGTTCAGGTCTGCCGATACACAGCCCTATTAAGCGGGTGCATCCCAATCCCAGTGTGTGACCCTCACCCTAAATCCCTCTCCCTGAGGGAGAGGGACTTTGAAATCCGGCTCCCCTTCTCCCTCAGGGAGAAGGGGTTGGGGGATGAGGGAGCCAAATTTGCAAAGGT
>Ga0105044_10002239_pt1 | contig 26303 bp, 21 predicted proteins | sample MAT01_FD_78092 | JGI IMG/M metagenome (GOLD analysis project Ga0105044, IMG submission 78092) | Freshwater microbial communities from Lake Fryxell liftoff mats and glacier meltwater in Antarctica - MAT-01 | ecosystem: Environmental > Aquatic > Freshwater > Ice > Liftoff microbial mat | place... | reverse complement strand
CATACGACTACCAACTTTTTAATCCGTAAATTGCCAGCGGGGTGGGAAATGTAATTTCCCCTTTTTATGTTTACAAAAAATGAAAACTCACTTGGAAACATTCCAAATCAGAAAACAATAAAACTAACTTTATTTCATTTATTATTAAAATACAAACCTCAAAGTATGAAAATTATAAAACCCAAATACGTCATAATTGGACTATTAATAATTACTGCTCTATCAAGCTGTACCACTACAAGAGTCGCTTCTTTATTAAAATCAGAGAATGATAAAATTGAATTTTACACAACAAAAATTCCAGACAGAAATTATACAGAGTTAAGTTATATTCAAACAGATGGCGGAATTTTTAACACTCCACAACAACTACTGAATGGACTTAAAAAGAAAGCTATTGAGTTAAAAGCTGATGCAGTAATCAATATTAAGTATGACTTTCAGGCTTATTATCCAATTGTATCAGGAACAGCAATAAGATACGAGAACAAATAATTAAGATTATTTAGTGGATTGAAAAGAACAATCAATTAGCAGCTAAAAACCTACTCAGCTTTCCGCTCATATTGGCAACATGCATGCAATTGCGCATAAGCTGAGTCATTTCCTTTATTCTTCTCAGTGTCGTAACCCACCAATGCAATCTTTTGCTGTATTTCGGTTAAGTTAATTTTTACACTATCAAATTCTACTTTGATGATTTTGGATTCTGTATTCCAATTTGCTGAATAAGCCGCAGGATTTGTATTGATAGAAGATTCAATCGTCTTTTTACACATTTCACAATTTCCCCAAACTTTGAATGTTTCAACCTTTAAATTTTCTTTTTTAGAACCACATGAAACGAACAGTAATATTCCAAGTGCGGTTACAACTTGATTTTTCATGGTTTTTTAAAATTAGGGTTATTTAAAAAGTCAGTGTCAGTTAAAGTATTAAGAAATGCAACTATATCCGCAATCTCGCTAGAATTTAACCTGTTTTTTTGAGAAGAAGCTAGTACAGGATCTAAATTTTGTGTTGCGTAAAACCCAGTATTATAGTGTTCTACACATTCCGTTAAAGTCGTAAATCTACCATCGTGCATATAAGGAGAAGTAACTGCTATGTTGCGTAAACTTGGTGTTTTAAACTTACCAATATCACTCGGTAAACCTGTGATTACATATCTTCCCTGATCAGCGTATACGGAATCTAAACCTGTATTCCGAAAATCATAATCTGTAAAAGTACCACCCAAGGAATGACAATGATTGCAATCTCCTTTTTGCATATCGCTAAACAAATTCATTCCTCTTAATTCAGCATCGCTAAAAGCCACTTCATTGCGCATATATTTATCAAATTTCGAGTTGCTAGTTATTATTGTCCTTTCAAATTGAGCAATAGCTTTTAATAGCATATTACTCGTAATGGGAAGACTACCAAAAGCATTCTTGAATAAAGTAGGATAAAAAGGGTGGCCATTTAATTCGCCCAACAACACTCCTATATTTTGATTCATCTCAATTGGATTGGTTATAGGTCCTGCAACTTGTGACTCTAAATCGTTAGCTCCCCCATCCCAAAAAAAATGTCGATCATACGCTAAATTAAACAAGGGCATTGCATTTCGCACCCCAACTTCTCCTTGCGTTCCTAAACTAAATTGTCGGTTATTATCTGTAAATCCATGTTCTTGCTGGTGGCAACTTCCACAAGATAAAGTGTTGGTTCCAGAAAGGATAGGGTCGTAAAACAGTTTTCTTCCCAATGCTATTCCTTCAACTGTCATGGGATTATTTTCAGGAATTGATACCTCAGGTAAATTAGAAGGTGTTAAAAATAGAAATGCTGTTGGAAATCCTGAAGTATCAATTGGATTTTCCTTTTTGCATCCATTATTTATTAAAACAAAAGGAAAGATTATTACACCTAAAAAGTATCGAAATCGCAGCATAATTTAATCTTCAAATTCTACAGAAAAAGAAGGAGGTAAATTGGTGCGCATAGATTCAATCCAACGTTCTTCTCCTGTAGGAAATGATTGTTGAATGTTGTAAAAATTAAAATTTAATGGCTCATTAATTCCAAACATTTTATTAATGTCTAACATAAGATTCATTTTCTGAGTGTTCTTATCAATAGTTATTGAAGCAATGTCTATTTCCACTTTCGATAAAGCAACATTTGAACCCAAATGATAAATCAGAGGTTTTTCGGTACCTGTAGAATCTATAAAAGCACCTTCCGCTTTTAGAAAAATATAGCCAGTACTCCACGACCAAAACATTCCATAAGAAATGTCTAAATCTCCTGGATGATTCAATGTTTGATTCGTAACACTATCCACACCAACTAGAAATTTAATTTTGTTATAAGTGCCAGTTGGAATGCTGTCTAAAATGAAATTTAGACTTTCACTTTTGGAATAATCTATCAATTCGAAATTACCAAATTTATATGAAGCTCCAGTTTCGTCAAAAATCTCAAAATTAGATACATAATATTTTAAAGCATCTAAGCGATATTGATTTCCTGCATTGTTTGTATACATCATTTGCCCCAATTGAAAAGGAACATTTTCAACTAGGTTCTTTATCGAAACCTTGAGCTGACCTCTTGGAATAGCTGGCAATGAGGCAGAAATTGCTTGTTCTTCCTTCATACAGCTACTCATTAAAAGAGCACCGAAAGCAAAAAAAAGTAGTAGTTTTTTCATCTCTTCAAAATTAGTAATAATTAAACAGTTTTTACAAATTCGCTTTTACGTTCTCCAATTTGTTGTCTCCACATAGCATAGTAAAGTCCTTTTTCGGCAAGCAATTGCATATGATTTCCAGTTTCGGCTAATTCACCTTTTTCTAAAACATAAATCCTGTCGGCATGCATTATTGTACTTAATCTATGCGCAATCATTACTGTTATGTGCTGTTTGCTAGAAGTTATATTTTCTATGGTCTTCGTTATTTCTTCCTCGGTAATACTATCTAATGCGGAAGTTGCTTCATCAAAAACTATTAATTGCGGCGACCTAAGCAATGCGCGGGCAATAGAAAGTCGTTGTTTTTCTCCTCCAGAAACTTTCATTCCGCCTTCTCCAATTACTGTATCAATTCCGGAATCGCTTCTTTTTAATAGGTTATTACAAGATGCTTTTTCTAATACTTCATACAATTCTTTGTCGGTAGCGTCAGGTTTTACAAACAATAAATTTTCTTTAATACTGCCTGCAAAAAGTTGCGTGTCTTGGGTTACAAATCCGAGATTACTTCTCAAGTCATTGATATCGTACAACTTAATATCTTCTCCATTTAATAAAAAACAGCCTTCATCTGTTGAATACAAGCCCACAAGTAATTTCACCAAAGTAGTTTTTCCTGAGCCCGAAGGACCGACAAATGCAATGGTTTCTCCTCTTTTTACCGAAAAAGAAACATCGCAAAGTGCTTTTGTTTGAGCACTTTTATGCTTAAAACTAACTTTCTCAAATGATAATTCGTCTAGATTTGTTAAATGTAAGGGTGCCGCAGGTTTCACTTCTACTGGTTTTGCAAGTATAACTTTAAATTGCTCTAAAGACGCTTCTGCTTCTCGGTAACTCAAAATTACATTACCCATTTCTTGTAAAGGGTTAAAAATGAAGAAGGAATAAAACTGAAGCGTCATTAATTGTCCTACTGAAAGTTCATTTCTGAAAATTAAAAACAACAAGAAGAACAGAATTGTTTGGCGTAGAAAGTTTACCATTGTGCCCTGAATAAAAGAAATACTTCTAATACTGCGTACTTTTTTTAATTCTAATTTTAAAATTTTTTGCGTAGCATCATCTAATCTCAATATTTCTTGAGAAGTTAAGCCCATACTTTTTATCAACTCTATATTTCTAATTGTTTCCGTTGAAGTCCCTGCAAGTATTCTAGTTTCAGCAACAATACTCTTTTGAACAATCTTAATTTTCTTGCTCAGAATATTTGTAATAGTACCCAAAATAATACTTGCTATAAAGTATACCAAAATAAGCCAGCCTTGAACTTGAATTGCATAAATAATAACGAATACAATTCCTACCAAAGCTACGAAGAGAATATTTATAAAGTTGGAAATAAACTTTTCCCCATCCGACCTTACCTTTTGCAAAATGTTTAACAATTCACCGCTTCTTTGGTCCTCAAATTCTTGAAAAGGTAATTGCAATGTATGCCTTATTCCATCTGTAAAAATATCTGCACCCATGCGTTGCATTGCCATGTTCAGCGCATAATCCTGAAATGCTTTTGCAATTCTGCTCACCATTGCAACTCCCATCGCTGCGCCAATCAACTGTAAAATGCCTAGTATAAATTCTCTTTGCTCGTAATCGCCTGCGCGGTTGGCAAAACGGTCAATTATTTTTCCATAAATTAATGGATCTAGCAATGAAAAAACCTGATTAATTGTTGCTAATAAGAGTGCAACGAGTACCAATTTTCTGTACCTATTTAAGTAGGAGAGTAAAAGCTTCATGTGATATGTAAGGAAGATAAAACGAAATTTGATTTTGTTTGTTCTTGCAAACTAGTTCTGAAGCGAAAATCAATTTTCGAGATTTTTTGCAAAGATAAAATTTTGCACGAACTCGATCATGATTTTAAAACGATACTTTTGACAAATAATTGAATGTGCAGTATTGATGAAAACTCTATTTTTAAGTTTGTTATTTCTATTTATTTCTAATGCTACAGACGCACAATTAAAAGATACCAATAAAGCATGGAACTTCAGTTGGGGTTACAACAGAGCTTGGTTTAGTAACAGCGATTTACATATTAAAGGTGGAAATAAACAAGATTTTACAGTCTACAATGTTACCGCTAAAGACCGACCTACTAAATTTACTATTAAGGATTATTTTGGCATTCAACACATTTGGATTCCCCAATATAACTATAGATTCGGCTACAGAATAAACAAAAATTGGGCGATCTCTTTAGGCCTCGATCACATGAAATATGTGATGGATAATAACCAATACGCGCAAGTTTCTGGAATTATTACTCCAGAAGCTTCCCCAAAATACGCAGGAACTTATTTGGATACGAGCATGTTAATTTCACAAGATTTTTTAAAATTTGAGCATACAGATGGATTAAATTTATTGAGTTTTGATGCAGAATATTACATTCAGTTATTTGTCAATAAAAATAATACATTGGGCATTTACCTTCAAAGTGGGGTAGGAGGTTTTTTTGTAATTCCCCGTTCTGATGTACGAATTTTCGAGAAAGGACTCAACAATAGATTTCATTTAGCAGGTTACTCCTTTGCAGCTAAATCAGGACCAACAGGTTTTTATTTTGGATTTAAAAGCAAAGTTACCGCACCCTAATTCTTCTTCCAACACCTAACTTTGCTTTCTTTTTTATTTTATTCAGCTTGCAAAGTTTAGATACAGTAGTTCTATTTTTCTTTGCAATCTTGCTCAGCGTATCGCCTCTTCTAACCTTGTAATACTTTCGCGCAGTTAATTCTGCTTTGTGCTTTGCAGCAATATGGAGATAGTCAAAGCTTTTGCTCGTTATTTGGATTTCTGGATTGGTACAAGCATACTGCTCAAATGAAATTATATCTCTTGGATTTATCTGTTGCCCTAAAAAGCGGACTTCAAAATGTAGATGCGAACCTCTAGAATGCCCTGTGTTTCCGCCTAAACCTACGGCATCACCAGCTTGTACGTACTCTCCCGCAATTACCTGAATTTGAGATAGATGCGCATACAGTGTTTCTAATCCATTCAGGTGCCTAATTATCACATAGTAACCATAAGAAGGACTGTATCTTGCCACACGAATGGTTCCTTCAAATGCTGCCAATACTAAATCGCCAGTTTCAAGATTGATATCGATTCCGTAGTGGTATCGATATTTTCTCCAACCAAATTCAGAAGTTATTTCGCCACAAGCTGGGTGAGAATAATCGCACATAGGGTCATGTACCAATCTTAAAAGCGTGGTATCTTTTTTTAATTTCAAATCGACCATGTAAGGATTAATCCTTGTGGTGTCCCAAATAGCATTGTATAAATCACAATTCAAAATAGCGCATAAACCTTCATCTTCAATCAATTCAAACGCTTCTTGGTTTAAATCTATTACTGCAGAATCTTCTTCTAGACTTTCACTTAATTCACCTTCAAAAGCAATGGTATCGGTTTGTAGTAGTTCATCTATTACTTGAGCATTCAATTTATTGGCTCCACAAAAGGAAATAAATAACAAGAAAATAGGAAGAAAAATAGGTTTTATTAATAATCTCATTGCACTTTCAAACGTTCTTTTTAATCAATTATTTTGGAGTGTGAAAATAAGACGTAATTTTAGGGCTCGAATTAAGAACTCAAATAATTGTCAACAAAATTATGCAATACCAAACAGAAGATATTTTTTTGCAAGGAAAAAAAGCTGAAAAGGAAAATAAACAATTGGTAGATAGGCTAATAAGAAAAAAGCCCAAAGACTTAGATGATGTTACAGAAGAGTTACACAATGAGGTTTTCGAGAAAATAGATTGTATGTCTTGCGGAAATTGCTGTAAAACAACAAGTCCAATTTTCTATCAAAAAGACATTGATAGACTTTCTAAACATTTTAAAATGAAACCTGGGAGTTTTGTAGAAAAATATTTACACATCGATTCAGATCAAGATTATGTTTTAAATTCGGCACCTTGCGCTTTTCTAAATACAGATAATTCTTGCTCCGTTTACGACATCAGGCCTTCTGCTTGCAGCACATATCCGCATACCAACCGAAAGAAATTTTACCAACTTCTTGTGTTAAGTTTTAACAATACGTTAATTTGTCCTGCTGTGCAGAAAGTGTTTGAAGGGTTGAAAAAAATATACATTTGATTTATTTATTAAGATTTTGATGATTTATTATTGCTATTTTGCTGCATCAATTAAAAAATGAACCGGAAAATCCTCAAGGCTTTATTACAGTTGTTTGCACTCGTTGCGAGAACAGACAGTAATAGCGAAAGAGGTAGATCGGTAGTTGAAAATTTCTTTAAAAGACAAATTAGTCACGAAGAAGTTGAAGAATACATGCATGAATTTGATGACTTAATTCAAATCTATCATCAAAAAGGAGACGAGAAAAAAGACCGTAAAAAAGCAGCCCTTTCTGCAGTTAAAGTATTAGTAATTTGTACCAGAATAAACGAAGAACTTACACATTCTCAAAAGTGCTTTGTTTTTGTAAGACTGGTTGAGTTTCTCTCTGCAGGTGGAGAATTAACTGATCGTGATACCGATTTTGCTCTTACCGTTGCTTCAACATTTAACATCGAAACAGAAGAAGTAAAAGACATTATGATTTTTGCAGGGCCTCATGGTGGTCCACCAGAATCAGAAAAATGGCTTGTAATTCATGGTCTTAATGAACCTCACCGCGAAAAATGCCATAATTTTATTTCTAATGGACTTGAATCTAAATTAAAAGTAATTCAAGTGAAAAGTGCGGGTATTTACTTTTTACGCAAATTTGGAAGTGATGAGGTTTACCTCAATGGACAGCAATTGTTTCATGGATATGTGTATGTTTTTTCTCAAGGTTCAGTAATTCGAGGTCCCAAAATTCAACCTATTTATTACAGCGATATTATTGGACATTTTCTAAAACGAGATGCAGAAAAGAAAATCATTTTTGAAGTAAAAAATATTCAATATAAATTTAGAAACGGAAACGTAGGGTTGCATAAATTTAGTTTCAATGAAGAAAGCGGGAAACTCATTGGAATCATGGGGTCTAGCGGAGCTGGTAAATCTACTTTACTAAACATCTTCAACGGGAATATCAAACCTTCTTCTGGAAACGTTTACATAAATAAGGTTGATTTGCATGAGTATAAGTCAGTAAGTCAAGGACTAATTGGATATATTTCTCAAGATGACTTATTAATCGAAGAACTTACTGTTTTTCAGAATTTATGGTTCAATGCGAAGTTGTGTTTTGCAGATTTAAGTAAAAAGGAACTTCTTCTAAAAGTAAATCAAACTCTAGAAGAATTGGGATTATATGAAATTCGCGATTTAAAGGTAGGTAGCACATTGCACAAAACTATTTCTGGAGGGCAGCGCAAACGTTTAAACATTGCATTAGAATTAATACGTGCGCCTTCTATTTTGTTTGTCGATGAGCCAACATCTGGATTATCATCAAGAGATTCAGAAAATATTATGGACCTTTTAAAAGAATTAGCATTAAAAGGAAAACTTATTTTTGTGGTAATTCATCAGCCTTCATCCAATATTTTTAAGATGTTCGACAGGCTGCTCTTGCTCGATATTGGCGGTTATCCTGTGTATTATGGAAATCCTGTGGAGTCGGTAATTTATTTTAAAACCATTGTAGACCATACCAAAGCAAATGAAAGCGAATGCATAGAATGTGGTAACGTAAATCCCGAGCAAATCTTTGATATTTTAGAGTCTCGCATTGTTGACGAGCACGGTCTAACTACCTCAAAAAGAAAAATTAAACCGAAAGAATGGAATATTTTTTTCAAAAGAAGCATCGTTTATCCAACTGAGGAAAAAGAAGAAAATTATATATTGCCTGAAAGCTCATTTAAGAAACCAGGACGTTTTACTCAATTTAAAGTATTCTTTAAAAGAGATTTTCTTTCTAAATTAAGTAATAGGCAATACATGGCTATTAACCTACTTGAGGCTCCGCTTTTAGCCTTATTAATGGGGTATTTTTTAAGATATAGTCCTGAAGAAAATTACAATTATTTTTCAAATTTAAATATTCCAGCTTATTTTCTTATTTGCATTATTGCTTCTTTATTTTTTGGCCTTACTGTAAGTGCCGAAGAAATTATTAAAGACAGTAAAATAAGGAAAAGAGAGAAGTTTCTTAATTTAAGTGAACACAGTTATTTATTTTCTAAAATAGCATTGTTATTTATCTTGTCTGCAATTCAATCTGCTTGTTTTGTAGTTGTAGGGCATCTTATGATGGGTATTTCGGGACTTTATCTACAAGATTGGTTTATTTTATTTAGTGTATCCTGTTTTGCTAATTTGTTAGGATTAAATATTTCTGCAACATTTAATTCGGCAATTACCATTTACATTTTAATTCCCATTCTCATCATTCCGCAATTGCTTCTATGTGGTGTTTTAGTGCGTTTTGACCAATTAAACAAGTCGATGAATACTACTATCGACAAAATTCCTTTTGTTGCAGATATAATGACATCTCGGTGGGGCTATGAAGCATTGGTAGTAAATAGATTTTCTAGAAATGAAGCGGAAGCTCCTGTTTTTAAAATTAACAGTGGCATTTCTGAAGCAAACTACACTGTTAATTATTGGATACCAAGAATGCTAGCTTTAATTGACAGATTAAATGAAGGGAAATGGAAACCAGAATACAAAGAGAATGTGAGTCTTTTCATCCAAGAAATAGATTCTAAGAATTCAACAAAAATCTACGGGACATTTACGAATCCTAAAAGATTTAGCAACAATGAAATCAAGGAAACTGAACTTGAAGAAGTCCAAATTTGGTTAGAAAAAATAAAACAAATTGCCAACCAAAGAGAAATTAAATTAAGGAAAGAAAAAGATAAAGTCGTTCAAAATTTTGGGCAAAAAATAAACGATATAAACAATAGAAATCTCAATAGCCAACTGAATAAACTATTATTAAAAAGTGATCAATTCGATAAGATAATATTGGATAGAAATGAAAATCGATACATAAGAAATTTTGAACCAATTTATCAAATTCCTATTAACAGTGATTTTATTTCAGGACATTTTTATTCACCTTATAAAATTATTGGAAGTGTGATAATTACAACATTCTGGGCCAATTTATTAGTTATTTGGGTGATGACTTTTATTCTTTATATCACCTTAAAAACCAAAGCATTTAAAAAGATTTTAAAATTAGATGAGTTTCTGAATTATTTGAAAGAAAGAAAAAAGGGAGCCTCTAAAAGTTAGATATCTAGGCAAACGAAAAATTAGATTTTGCTCATAACAAAAGGTACTTTTATTATCGCTTGGTAGTCTTCGCCAGCTTCTAACATATCTTCATCATCTTCTTCGTAAAACCATGTAACAGTGACTTTACTTTTATTACTAACATGTAAATTCTGCAACTTTTTGAAAATATCTAACAGACATTTAGAAGAACTCGTATTGAAGTATTCTAGTTGAATGTGCACATTCGTTTCCTTTATAGGTTGAATTGAATATTTATCAATCCAATCGAAAATTGGAGTGTAAAATTCAATTGAGTTTTCAGGGATTGAACGCCCTCTAAACTCAAGTTTTCCATCTTGGGCATTAAACTTTACAAATGGTGTTTTAGGAGATATATCTATCGAAAGGATTTCCATGTTTATTGTGTTACTTTAATAATCAAACTAAAAAAGGAATAAGTATTGTTAATTGGAGTAAAGCTGTATTCGAACTTTTGACCTGATTTGCGAGCAATATCAATCATTCCAAGTCCCCCTCCACCTTTATCTGAAAATGACTCATTAGAAAGAGTATTGATGTAGTATTCTTTTAGTTCATCTTTATTCATGTTGTTGATTCTATCTAATTTAGATTGAAAATCATCCACATTTTCTTTTAGAATATAATTTCCTGTAATTATTTTATAAGTGCTATTGCTACTTCTACCGATTAAAAATAGTGCTGAATTTTGACTATCAGATCTTAATAAATTTTGATTTCCGCTGCCATCGTTATGATGATAAAGGTTTTGAAGACATTCTACCAAAACATTGTACACTTTTTTCTTTAGTTTCGGCTCTTCCCCAATATTGTCTAACTTCGATTCCATGATATGTAAAATAGAAGTGAGCAAATCAGAAGTGATTTCTCCTTTGAAGGAAAGCATAATCTTTCCGTCTTCCATTTTTTCATAAAAATCGTAGATATCGAACATTTATTGAGTTTATTTAAAACCAGTTTGTAAATTATTTCTGCTTTCGAGCAAAAAGCCTACACAACCATATGTAGCTTTCTCTGAACCATCAGCTTCAGGTAAAGTCATTTCTACACGTAAATTCAAACTATTATCGCAAGAAAATTCAAATTCGGTTGGTAATTCTTCTGCTGAATTGCTATCAAATAATACAGTTTTAGTTCTGGTATCAAATACTTTAAATTCAATAGGAGCGCCCTTCGTAAGTTTATCTTCACCACAAAAAGTTAACCTGTAATCATAGCCTTTAAATGAAGTAAAGGAGAAAGTAGAGGTTTGACCAGGGCGGAATAATGCGCTTCTAGATTGAGAGTTGTATTTGAATTGTAAATCCTTTTTAGAAAATTTACACACCTTTTTATGGTAATCTGTACAATATACTGTTTTCTCTATTGAAGAACTTTTCTGTGATTTTACTTCTTTAGTTTGCATTAATGAGGCAAACAGAGTTAAAAGAATTAGGATTCTTGACATGGGATTTTAATAATTATTTTGTTGTTGATTTGTTTACTGTTAATTCATTTCTCACACTTAGTGCAATAGCGGATATTTTAGAATAATCAGCTTCAGTTATAGATAGTTTTGTAGTTCCTCCTATTACCTTTTTACCAGTGACTGAAGCACGTTCACTAGCCTCTTCTTTTATAGCATCAAATGCATCTTTGAGTGGTTTGATTGTATTTTTCGTTAAAGCTACTCGTTCGTCTGCGGCATGCTTTTCTAAATATTGAAATAAATTTTCAAGTGGATATTTTTGATCAGCAATGTATTGAATACTCGCACTATTTGCTTTAAACGCTCCTACAGATTGTGTACTTAAATAAATGCTTTCGGCCATACCTCCTGCAACAACTAAAGCCAAAGTAGCTCCTTGTCCATTATTCTCTAAATTTGAAGATGCATCAAAGAAAATTTCATTGGTAATTCTATTTAATGAATCTTTATTATTAAGATTCTTTTCAATTCTTTTCAATGTTTCATCATTTATAACGCTCGATATACCTAGCTCATCTGCTAGCTTTTTCATGTTGTTAAAATATTTTAAAACATCCGCTTTTTGATCAAATGTGGAGCAATAAAATAAATCACTACTATAAACACCAAAATTCACTGCTTTTAATCTTTGGTCAGTATACAAAGTAATATTGTCGACAGGATTCATTAAATTACCTTTTGCCTTTACTCCAAATTCTTTCAATTGTAAAAATAAGTCTCCTGGCAATGGAACTTGAAAAAATGCTTCAGGTGCAATATTCGTATCATTCACCACACTTGTATCCGAAGCCTGTCCTTCTTTATTAGCATTTCCACCACAACTTGATAAAACTATTGAATGTAAAACTCCCGCAATTATAGCGGGAAACACTCTTTTTAGTACTGGATTCATATAGATTGATGTAATTTCATTTTGCACAAACCTAAATTAAAATACTCAATCTACAAAAAATGAATTTAAATTCGATTCGTTTCTATAGCTGAAAACTTGTTTAAAATTAATAAGCATATCTGTTTCAAACAAAAAGCTAATGTATAATTTTATAAAGTTTTCTTAAAATTTATGGTAGCATTAAAGTCAATTTATATAAGTGTTATTGCCCTGTTTTGCTTCGGTCAAATCGCAGCGCAACCCTTAAAATCATTCAATACGAATCCTGAAGTATTTATTAAAGAATTAGAACAATATATTGAAACTGCTGATAAAAAAGTAGCAAAAGAGCTCATTCATGAATTTGAACCAATTTGGAAAACAAAATTATCTGCTAATCAGCAGCAAAGCATTATTATTACCTCTAATGCAATGCTTAAGAAGAGATATTCTGCTATTCCTAATTTTAAAGAATACATAGATTGTATTTCAGCTTTCGCATCTAGCGACAAATCGGCGCAGCAGTTTATCGATTGGAACATGACTTTAGAAAAGTATATGGCAAAAGCCACTGCTGGTAAATTTGCACAATACGTTAAAACTTGCGAAAATTTGTTTAGAAGTAATGCTTTGTATTCCACAGATGCTGTGCAATGGAAAGTAAATTCTTCACAATTTACTTTCCAATATGATTCCATTCCAAAAATTATCATCCCGGTAACAGATTTAACAGGAACAACTCGGGCAGATAGCACCGTGATTTACAATACTTCAGGAGTGTTTTATCCAACGAGTTATACTTTTTATGGAAAAGAAGGGAAATTGCTGTGGACCAGAGTGAACCTGAAAGAAAATGAAGCATTTGCTAAACTTAGAACCTATCAACTTATAGTTAAGACCACAAAATTTGTAGCGGATAGTGCCATATTTTCATTTCCAAAATACTTCAAAGATCCTCTACTTGGTGTGGTTACAGATAAATTAACAGATAATTCTGATAAAAGAGATGCAACCTATCCTCGTTTTAGTTCTTACAATGCTGAGTTTAGTATTCCAGAAATTTATAAAGATATAGATTACGAAGGTGGTTTAACCATTCAAGGTGCCACTTTATTGGGCTCTGGGAATGAATTACGGCCTGCTAAATTTACTTTCAAAAGAGAAGGGAAAATATTTATTGAAGCTACTTCAAAAGCCTTTTTAATTGAACAAAATAGTTTGCAAACCGCTGAAGCTGCTGTAATTTTTAGACTTGACACTGATTCAATTGCCCATCCAGGTTTGGTGTTTCGGTATTTCGATAAAAAACGAGAATTGTATTTATTGCGCAATAACGAAGGTTCTTCAAAGACACCATATTTCAATTCTTACCATCAAATTGATATGGATTTTGAAGTACTTACTTGGAAACTCGATGAGCCTACTATTAGATTTAAAGCAATCGCTGGAGCTGTTGAAAGTAAAGGGCTTTTTGAATCTTCAGATTATTTTAGGGAAGAGCGATACATCTTAATTCAAGGAATGGACGAACAAAGTCCTTTGTTGGTGTTGAGAAATTTAGCTGATAAGTTAAAGAGGGAAGAATTTTCCGCATCAGAAGCAGCCTCTTACTACAAATCTGAAATAACGCAGATTCGGCATATACTGCGCAGACTGTCTTACATGGGTTTTATTCTTTATAACGAAGAAACAGAGATGGTTACTGTAAAACCTAGACTTAGAAAATACATTCTTGCAGTAAATGGAAGAGCAGATTATGATGTAATTCAATTCAATTCAAATGTGGGAGGCGCCGAAAATAATGGAGAATTAAGTTTACTCAATTGGGATTTGCGCTTGCACGGTGTGGAAAGAATTTTTTTGAGCGATTCTCAAAATGTGGTTATTTATCCTAAAAACCAAGAACTAGTCCTTCATAAGAATCGGAACTTCGACTTCGCTGGTCGTATTATGGCCGGTCGTTTTGAGTTTTTTGGAAAGAAATTCGATTTTGATTATGACCGCTTCAAGCTCAATCTCGATAACGTAGATTCACTCCGCTTAAGAGTAGAAACAAGCGAGAAAGATGAGTTTGGAAAGGCGCAACTCAAAAAAGTGAAGACAGTTATTGAAAACGTAATAGGAGATATTTTAATTGACCATCCTTATAATAAAAGCGGAGTGAAGTCGCTGGCCAAATATCCCATATTTAATTCTGTAAAGAATTCTTATGCTTATTACGATCGGCGATCTATTTTGAGAGGAGTGTATAATAGAAGCAATTTTTATTTTCAAATAGACCCTTATCAAGTAGATAGTTTGGACAATTTCTCTAATGAAGGGTTGATATTTAAAGGGAATTTTGCATCTGCTGGTATTTTTCCTGATTTGAGAGAGGAATTGAAATTGCAAGAAGATTATTCATTGGGTTTTAAAAGAAATACAGGTGATATTGGTTTACCCATATATCAAGAAAAAGGAAAGTTCATAAACAACATGCAGCTCAGCCACAATGGTTTGCGCGGTGACGGTGAAATTCAATACATAACAACTTCTGCAAAATCAAACGATTTTGTTTTCTATCCGGATTCTGTGAATGCTTTCTGTAAAAATTTAAGTGTAAAGGCAGCAACACAAGGCAATGTAGAGTATCCAGATGTGGAAGCTGCTGAAGTAAAATTACATTGGGAGCCCTACAAACCCAACAAATTTGAAGTTGCACAAACTAAAGAAGCACTTTCACTTTATGCAGGAGAATCTAAGTTAAAAGGTAAAATTAGTATTGGTGAAAATGGAATGACTGGAAGTGGTTTGCTTGAATTTGCAAGTGCTGAAGTTGCCTCAAAAGAGTTCAGGTTTAAACGAGAAGATTTTAAATCAGATACTGCTTCTTTTGCATTTACTGCTCGTAATGAGGTGAATCCAGATGGAACAAAAGAAGTGGCCATCAAAACAGACAATGTAAAAGCGGACGTGAGTTTTAAAAACCGACAAGGACAATTCAAGTCAAATTCTGCTGATTCCTACATCGAATTTCCTGTAAATAAGTACATTGCATATATGGATGAATTGCGCTGGTATATGGATAAGGATGAGGTGGATATGAATTCTTCTATGAATGAAATTGATTTGATTGGTTCTCGATTCGTTTCGGTTCGGCCAGATCAAGATTCTATCACATTCGTTGCTCCTCGTGCAAAATATGCTTTGGCAGACAGAACAATAAGAACAGAAGGTGTAAAATTAATTCGTGTTGCTGATGCAACTATTTATCCAAACGAGGAGAAAATCAACGTTGAAAGAAATGCTGTGATGACTTCATTAACTAATTCGCGATTAACTGCCAACAACGATTTAAAATACCACGATATTTATAACGCAACAATTGATATTACTGCCAAAAGAAAATACAAAGCTTCTGGTGATTATGATTTTGAAGATGCTTTAGGGAAAATTCAGAAAATTAAATTTACCACTATTACTCAAGATACTGCAGGAAACACTATAGGCTCTGGAGATATTGAGGAAAGTTTAAAGTTTACTTTTAGTCCAGAATTTGAATTCCAAGGGAAAGTAAAATTGTTTGCACCAACTAAATTTTTAACTTTTGATGGAGGTGTGCGGATTTCTCACAATTGCGAAAACATTGCTCGTAATTGGTTGAAATTCAAGTATGAAATTGACCCCTCCAACATCATGATTCCAGTAGATTCATTTCCAAAAAGTATTGATAATGAGAAGTTAATGGCTGGATTAGTGTTGATTAAAGATTCAACTCATGTGTATCCTGTTTTTATGTCGAAAAAGCAAAAAACAGGCGACCAAGAAATACTCACTTCCCGAGGCTTTTTGAAGTTCGATAAAGCAAAACAAGAATTTCAAATTACAACGAAAGAGAAATTTAGCAATCCAGAATTACCCGATGATTTTGTAACTATGAAACAGGCCAATTGTGATGTTTCGGGTGAAGGGAAATTGAATTTAGGATTGGATTTGGGCCAAGTAAAATTGCAAACTTTTGGAACAGCGGCGCACAGCATAGTTAGCGACCAAACCAGTTTTAAAGCGACAATTGCCATGGACTTTTATTTAACACCGGAGTTGTGGAAAATGATTGAAGAAACAATTGCTGCAACTTCAGGATTACAAGCGGCCGACGTTACTTCAGCAGATTACAAAAAGGCATTAACCGGTTTAATTGGAAAAGAACCTGCCGATAAGGTGTTGAAAGATTTAGCGAGCACAGGAACAATTAAGAAATTTCCAGATGAGTTGAATAAAGCCATCGTTTTTTCTAATGTTGAAATGAAATGGAATACCGAAACAAGGTCTTACATTTCTGAAGGTTGGGTTCCGATTTCTAACATTGGTAAAACTTCTATTAACAAAGTGATAAAAGGGAAAATAGAAATGGTGAAGAAAAGGGGAGGAGATATCTTGAATGTTTATATTGAGTTAGAATCTCAGAAATGGTATTTCTTTAATTACACTAGAAACATTATGAATGTGATAGCAGGTGACGAAAATTTCAATAAAACTATTCGTGAATTGGATGGTAAAAAACGCTCCATTGATGTGCCAAGTGGGCAACCACCATATCAATTTATGATTGGAATTGAAAAACGAAAAAGAGACTTTTTAGAACGATAAATAACTACCAATAAGAAGGACAGGTAATTTTTAACACCTTTTGTGAGTAATGATTCAAGCAATTTCGCATTAAGAAAACATTAATCCTATATTTGCAACATGTTAATTACAGGACTAGCTTTATTGATGATAGCATATTTGCTTGGTTCTATTCCATCAGCAGTGTGGATTGGTAAAGCATTTTATAATACCGATGTAAGAGAATTTGGTAGTGGAAATGCAGGCGCTACCAATACGTTCAGAGTTTTAGGTAAAACAGCAGGAATTCCAGTTTTAACCATTGACGCATTGAAGGGTTGGTTTGCAGTAATGTTACCCGTTTGGAATTTGAGTGCTCCAGATTCTCCTGTATTGTTCGAAAATTTTAGGGTTTTGTGCGGAGCTGCAGCTGTTTTTGGACATATATTTCCTTTGTTCGCAGGGTTTAGAGGAGGAAAAGGTATTGCTACACTTTTGGGTGTTGCTGTTGGCATGCAGCCTACAGCAGCTTTGTTTTGTATTGCCTTGTTTACCATCGTGTTGCTGCTTACTCATTATGTTTCTTTGGGCTCTATTTTAGCTTCCTTATTTTATGGGACATTCATTATTTGGATTGAAAGAGCGCATCACGATGCCACCATTATCTTCGCTGTTACTATTCCATTGCTGGTTATATTCACCCATTTAAAGAACATCCAGCGCATGATAAAAGGGAAAGAAAGCCGCACTTACTTGATTCACAGAAAGCCAAAGTAGGCGTCAAAATCTTATTTGGTTTTTAACACACAAATTCGTTACTTTTGCATAAAATTTCAAAACAAGGATGAGAAACGCTACTCACTTTTTAGAAGAAGAAGATTCAGATACACTTTTACTTGAGGTAGATCAACGCCAATTGGTTTTATTTAATGATGATGTGAACACATTTGATGATGTAATACGTTGGTTAGTTGAAATTTGCAATCACGAATCAGTGCAAGCAGAGCAATGTGCACATATTGTTCATTATAATGGCAAGTGTAGCGTTAAAACTGGAAGTTTCGATGAATTGCAACCAAGAGCAGTAGCGCTTTTAGACAGAGGATTGTCGGTTGAAATAATGTAAATATTTAAATTTAAAGTAGTTACTAATAATTTTTATTTTACTTAAATTTTTTTGGTGCATGAGATAAAAAATTATCTTTGCGCCTCTTAAAGGTTCTGTAGCTTAATTGGATAGAGCACCTGACTACGGATCAGGAGGTTCGGGGTTCGACTCCCTGCAGGACCACTTCTTTGAATGACAAACGTCTGTAAGATAAGTACTTGCAGACGTTTTTATTTAATGGAGAACATTAAAGCGTAACAAATTAAAGTTGATTTCTTTGTACTAAGCGTCTTTAATTTTAAAAAAAGTAGTTCTTAGTGGACAGATAATTCCTTCACAACTTTTTATTTAACACAGATAGCTTTATCTCTTTAGGAAAACATCCATGTTAGCACAATAGGCTTATTTGGATATTCCAGGGAATGATAAATATGATAAAGTCGATGGATTTGGCAACCTCATTTGACTACGTTTGCAAATGCAGAATTACAAACTCCTGCAATGGCACAAATTAAAAACACTTGTCTCCCTTTATCTGGGAATGTGTTTTTTTATCCTTTCATTAATGTTTTTTCAGCTAGTTGCGGTAGGTGAATTGTTGGGGAAAGCACTTACAATTGTATAAATTATTTATTTACTACCGAACCCTTAGTAGGATTGTAAATTATTTCCACTTGACCACTTAATGTTTCTAAAACAGTTTTAGGAGTTGAACTCTCTAATTTCAGCACATTTAATTATTTTGGTAATTCCTAAATAGTAAACGTCCTCCATTGTTGAGCATCACCGGGCAATATCCTTTCTTCTTAAGTTTTTTAATTCAATTTTCCTTTCAAGCTACAGGAAATCGAAATAGCAACCGAACATTTCTTTTTAATAGAACTCTGAATTAAAGCATTTTGGAATTTCATTACTCTTGATCTTTTCGAGAATAATATGTTGAGCAATTCTCTTTTTTATTTTGGATTATTTATTTGGAAATAAATTTTAGTCAGAAATTCTTTATAGCTTTTTGCTTTGCGATTTTAGAATAATATGCTAAAATGCGAATTGATCAAAACTTGCTTTTCAATTGGAACTAAAAAATCTAGTTTCGAAATATTGAGTGAAGGTTTTTAAAATAAAACATAAATCATCTATGTTTTAAAGTGAAAATAATTTTGAGATTTTGATTAATATATCTTAGAACCGAATTAAAAACAAAATTTTTGATGTAATTTAAAGATACTTCATTCATTCCGATAGCCATTTTTAAGTCATTACGGATTCAGAAAGTGGCGTTAATGTATCTAATAAAATATTTTAAATTCCTTTTTCGGGTAGTTCATTAGTAACTTTTTTAAATAAAGCCAAGGTAGCTTTCATCAAGCCCGAACCAAGGCTTAAACGGGCAACGGGCTTCGTTTTTAATTTCTTGTTCACCTCAATATCAGACTTTTAAGGTTCCCTTTCTGATTAAAATAAAAAGGTACTCTCATGACTCAAACTATTTAAATTTTCGAACATCAATGCTCAGCTTATTTAAAAGTAAAATAGTAGAAAGCTGATTATTTTTTATTAAATAATAACCTTGGGTATCATTTAGTTTTGTTACAAAATTAAACTCATTATCAAACTTCCTGTTTAAATCAATAACAAGAATAGTTGAATAAATTCTATTTTCTTCTTCTATTAATCGCCAAGTCCTGCGTTCATAAGACGGACGAAGTGTATTTGGGAATTGTTCAATACATGCAGGACATCCATAATTATACACGTCATATAACCAATGATTACTTATAACTATTAATTCAATATTCTCTTTTTTTGAAATAGTGAATAATTTTGAACATTCTTTAAAGGCTAACTCATTTTTTAATATTGTTATTACATGATTTTTTTTTAAATTAAAATCAATAACCTGCTTAGACGTTGTGAGATTGATACTGGTAAAAATTACAGAAACAATTAAAGTAAAATACATCCATTTTCTGTTATTAATCGTTAAAAACGAAAGCATTAGTAAGAGCACAATAGGGACAGCAAGATACATTCTTGCATATGAAAAGAATACTGAATCGCTGCCGTCGTGTACTTTTGTAATTAATAAAGTGCCTAATATGATGAAAGGGATGATAAAAGAAACGATTGATACTTCATATTTATTCTTCTTATATAATGTTATCGCAAGGGGAATAAATGAAACGATAATTAACCATCCATTTTTCCAAAAAATTGGAACGATATAATTAAAATAAATATCAAGGTGAGATACTCCTATTTTAAGTAAATCAGAAGAAAATTTCGTTTGGTAGGAATGTAAATTGTAATATGGATGGATTATATAGAAGGTGTCAATAATGTAGTGAATTGAAAATCCTAAAATTAATCCAAGAATAGAATATATATAATAATATTTGTTTAGATAATTTTTAAAAAAAAATATGCAACATATTGGAATTGAGAGAATAATTGAGTTTGCGTTAATTGAATAAGCTAAGACAGCAATAAAAAAGACAAAGAAGAAGGCATATTTTGAATCGTATTTATATAAAAATAGAAATGACAAACTTGAAAATGCAATACCTGTGACAAAACCTCTTGGCATAGATGTGATAAATGAATACTCTATTGGTAATGTTAGAAATATGGAGAGTATTATTACACTGGTAATTTTAGAATTCCTTAAATAAGTAACAATGGATAATATAAATATCGGTAATAATGCTAAGGCTGTGGTTATTATAGGTAAAGATTTGAATATAGGGATTCCAAGTTTGATTAAAGGAACTGATAAAAATGCCTCTAACATGGTATTGTAAGCTTGGCCATAAAATCTAGGTTCATGGAATAACCCATTTGCATAATTTTTGGCCCCTAACCACATGATTGACTGATCACTATCAGTATATACAAACCCAAATATTTGTAAAATCCAGATTCTATATGATAAAACAAGAAGACTAACTGCTATAAATGATAATAGTTCTATTTTTGAATCTTGTTTATTTGGGCTCATTTCCTGATTCATCTTATGTTGAGGACTCGAAAAATTTTTAAATAAATAGTTAAATTTTAATTGAGTTGACGTTTATTAAAACGCTGTATTTATTCTTTCGTGTTTTTGGTGCTAGTAGCGCAAACATAGAATAAAATCTCCTGTTTCATTTTAATTATTTATTAAGAAATTTGGTTGTACCAAAAACTCATTATTTATTTCATCTTAAAATTTTTAGTAAAAGTCATTTCATGTAATAAGTTATGCTTCATTAAATTTTGCAACTAGTGCGATTAAATCCCAATTTTAATGTCGTAAGAAAACTTTTTAATTCCAACAATACCCGCAACTACAGGTCCAGTATGTATGCCAATACCAATTTCAAAATAGGGGAAACCGGTAGCTAATTTTCTTTGCGGATGTTAATGGATTCCTTGTAATTTAAAATGGCGCCACAGGAATATCCTATGATTTCATGAATCATTCCTATGTTGTTTGGCTTTACTAAAATCTTTGCGTGAGCGGTAGAAATGGAAAGCCCGGAATGCTGAGGAACGAGGCATGAGGACTTGCAATGGATAACGCGACGGATTGCCCCGATTGCTATCAGGGGCAATCCGGCACGCCCTACTATTCAACTTTTAATTTATTTTAGAGAGCTCCAATTAAATGGCTATCGTCCTTGTCTAATTTGAGTACTTTGGCGGAATGCCTCATAAATATGCTGAGGTAAATGCGCAGCAAGTTGCTTTTTAATAGTGATGTTAATATTATTTTAGAAAAACCTGAAGCCACAAATGTTGCGTATTTTTCCATTAATGGTTTGGCCAGTTGTAATTCTTGGGCAGCATATAACTCTTCGAAAAGTGCTCTGCTGTGTCCTGCCAACTGAATGGATTGTTGGATGCTTAGTGGCAATTGCATTTCGTAAATGCTTTTTATTAATGGAAATAATTGGTTGCGAATGCCGTTGGTGGAAGAATTTTGATGCACGCGGTACAAGAAAAGTTTATCTGGAACGCCGATCAATTTGCAACCTTGTTTTACGAGGGTTAACCACAACAAATAGTCTTCGCAATTTTGTAAAGGAAGTTTGGTGGTAAAAAGTCCTGCATTTAGTACTGCACTTCTTTTGCAAAGTACAGAAGATGTTGGAATTCTGTTTTTTCTATGCAATAATTTAATTCCATTATTACCTTGAATGATTCCTTTTAAGGCCTCCATGTCTATGGCAAGTGGGGTGGTTTTGCTTAATTCTTGAAGACTTAATTTACTATCGGTAATAAATAAATATCCGTTTGTAAATACTAAATCTGCTTGATATTTTTTTAAATAAGTAAGTTGTGTATCAATTTTATGGGGCAACCATTCATCGTCGGCATCTAAAAATGCAAGTAGCATTCCTGTAGAATTTTCGATACCGTTGTTTCTAGCTTTTCCTTGTTTGGCATTGACTTGAGTGATTGCCTTTACGTTTGTATGTTTTGCTGCTAATCCTTGTGCAATGGCAAAAGTTGAATCGGTTGAACCATCGTCTACTATTACAATTTCTATGTTGGTATAAGTTTGATTAAGAACACTTTCTACAGCAATGGTTAAAAAGGAAGCTGCATTATAAGCCGGAATTATAACACTAACCAGTGGATTTGTTTCTTTCATAATTAAGAAAATTCCATGGGAATTTAATTGCTGATTATTTTATCAACACGAACATACCACGGTCGAACTTTTCGATGTAATCTTCTCCAATATTTTTATCGACAAAGTCGAACTGCTCGTAAATAACTTTAAAATTATTTTTTCTAGCGCACTTGATTAATTCTGACTTTACAAACCAAAATGATTTGTAATTGGAATAAGATGCTGCAAAGTTTTTCTCGATAGATTGTTTGGATTCATTTTCGTCGAATTCATAAAACCAACGGCCTTTATACCCTTCGTTTTCTACAACTTCGGACAACCAAAAATCATGTTTTGCGGGATAATGGTAATTTGGAAGATTGAAAAGTTTTTTGGCAGACCTTTGCACCAAATTTAGGTTTCTACGGTTGTCGTAAAATGAATCGGGGTGTAATGCAAAATGGGTATGAATAATAGTGCAGGTAGTGCATTGTTTGGCCATTATTTCGATGAACTTAGCGGGTTCATCTAAATGGTAAAGTAGTCCTGCACAGAAGATTAGATCGAACGTTCCGTGATTGGCCAAATTCTTTACGTCATCTAACACATACGTAAGATTTGGAACGTTGTAGTGTGTTTTCACCCATTCGCATTTATCTAAGTTATCTTGTCTTGCATCCATTCCAATTACTTGAAATCCTAATTGAGCGAACGCCAATGAATAACCGCCTTCTAAACAACCTAAATCTACTACACGCTTGTTTTTGATTTCTTCTTTTGTAAACAACAAGTTTACTGTTCTTTCTATTGATTTCCAGCGGTCTGTATCTATTAATAAAACTTCAGAACCTGTCATTGTTCTCTTACCGTTTCCTAAATCAATGTTGTGCGCATTAAAGATCATTCTTTTCTATTTTAGCCGCGAATATAGTTAGATTTCCCAACTTTCAAAATTCTTTTGAGTTCTGCTCAATAGTGAAATTGTTAAGCAGTTATGATTTGCTAATAAAAGGAATTAATAATAAACTAAAATTGCTACTTTTGGAGGCTAAAATTGAGCTATTCATTTTAATAAAAGGATGAATAAATAATTTAAATAAATAATTTTTACGAAATTTAATACAATGGAAAATCAGAAAGAAATATTTGCTACAGCCGAAGGAGATCAATGGTTTTTAAGGAATCAAGAATCATACAAAAAAAACAAAAATGAGAACGGAACAATTATACAGTCGCTTCAAGATTTAGAAATTAAACCTAAGAAAATTCTTGAAATTGGTTGTTCTAACGGAACGAGGCTTCATAATTTTAATGTTGTTTTTGGGGCTGAATGTTTTGGCATCGATCCATCTACCAAAGCAATAGAAAATGGGAAAAAGGAATATCCTTCAATTGCGTTACAAGTTGGTACAGCCGACGCATTGCCTTTTGCAGATAATTCGTTTGATGTTATCATATTTGGATTTTGTCTCACTTGGTGTGATCGTAAATTATTATTTAAAATAGCAAGTGAAGCTGACCGTTGTTTATCAGATAATGGATATATGATTGTCAATGACTTTTATCCGTCTTTTGCCTACAAGAATGTATACACGCACACTTCAGGTGTTTTTAGTTATAAAATGGATCATGCAAAAATGTTTAGTTGGAATCCGGTTTATACGGAGATATTTAATACTGTTTTTACGCATGGAGGTTTTGAGAAACGCAATAATCCCGATGAGAAGGTTGCAATTACAATTTTAAGTAAAAATGAAACATTTGCGTATCCTTTAGAACCATTTAAAAAATAAATGCTAATTAATTACAATCTATTTTTGAAATTAATTTGAGAAATTTAAAGTGAACCTATTATTCAACTACAGCTTTTATTTGTTCTCGTAAATTATAACGACTACTCATTACTTCACCGTAGGCGCCTGCGCTGCGAATAGCTATAAGATCACCTCTTTTAGTTTGGGGCAAGTCAACTGCTTTACCAAAGCAATCACTGCTTTCGCAAATTGGACCTACGATATCGTATTTAAGCGTTTGGTTTTTTTCTATTTCTATTGAAGAATTATTTGCGCTTATATTTTCTATTTTATGGTAAGCCTGATACAAGGCTGGCCTAATTAATTCGGTCATTCCTGCATCTAAAATGGCGAAATTAGTATTTATTCCATTTTTAATATATAATACTCTGCTGATTAAACTTCCGCATTGCGCCACCACACAACGCCCTAATTCGAAATGAATTTCTTGTTGGGGTAACACTTCTAAGAAATTTTTGAATACATCGAAATATGCTTTAAAATCTACAATTGCTTCTTTGTCGGGTTCTTTGTAATTTATTCCTAATCCTCCGCCAAGGTTAAGATGTGGTAATAAATATCCTTTTGAAATGAACCATTTATTTATTTCATTTACCCGCAAACAAAGGTTTTTGAAAGGATTTAAATCTTGAATTTGGGAACCAATATGAAAATGAAGTCCAATGAGTTGAATGTGTGTACACTTTTTAATTTCATCTAAAACAGCATCAAATTGATACGGATTAATTCCGAATTTATTTTCTTCTAAACCGGTGGTAATATATTTATGCGTATAGGCGTCAACATTAGGATTGATGCGTAATGCAATAGCAGCGATTTTATTTTTATTTTTTGCTAATTCATTTATAATTTGTAATTCTTGAATGCTCTCTGCATTAAAACAAAAGATATCATTTTCTAATGCATAATTAATTTCTTTGTCACTTTTCCCAACTCCTGCAAATACTATTTTATTGGTTTCTATTCCGTTTTCTACTGCACGTTTTATTTCATTTCCGCTCACGCAATCTGCGCCAAATCCTGCTTCTTTTATAATGTTAAGAAGCGTTTCATTTGCATTTGCTTTTAGCGCATAATGAATTTGATACTGCTTTGGGGCTGCTTCTTTTATTGCATTTATTGTTTCTTTTAATAACGCAGTATCGTAATAATAGAAAGGTGTTTCTAGCTCTTTAAATAGATTGATATGTTTTTGAGTGAACATTTATTATTAATAATTAAATAAACTTTTATTCAATGCAATTAATGCTTCTTTTTTTAAATCGTTATTTACTAAAACAGAAATATTATTAGCACTTCCACCATAGGAAACCATGCGTAAGGGAATGGTTTTGAGGGCATCTACAATTTTGAAAATATATCCAGGTTTTGTTTTCGGGATATTGCCAACAATACAAATAATTGTTTGGTTTAAATCAACTTCAACCGTTGCGATTTGTTCGATTTCGGAGATTATTTTTGATAAATGCAGCGTATTATCAATAGTCAAAGAAACGGCAACTTCGCTTGTGGTAATTAAATCTATTGGTGTTTTGTACCGTTCGAAAATCTCGAATATAGAACGTAAAAAACCATGTGCCAACAACATTCTTCCGCTTTTAATGGTAATGGCAGTAATGCCGTCTTTTGCAGCCACAGCTTTTATTCCTTCTGCTGAAGTGCTGTTTGAAATAAGCGTTCCATAAGCATCAGGTTGCATGGTATTTTTAAGCCTTACGGGAATGTTTCTTTTTTGAGCCGGCAAAATGCAAGTAGGGTGGAGGATCTTAGCTCCAAAATAGGCTAGTTCGGCCGCTTCATCAAAACTGAGTGCATCAATTGGATGTGTATTGTCCACAATTCTCGGGTCGTTGTTATGCAT
>Ga0105044_10002238_pt1 | contig 26314 bp, 15 predicted proteins | sample MAT01_FD_78092 | JGI IMG/M metagenome (GOLD analysis project Ga0105044, IMG submission 78092) | Freshwater microbial communities from Lake Fryxell liftoff mats and glacier meltwater in Antarctica - MAT-01 | ecosystem: Environmental > Aquatic > Freshwater > Ice > Liftoff microbial mat | place... | reverse complement strand
TCGGCGATGTTGATCTGGCCCGTCTCGGTGCGGAAGGGGACGCCCCAGCTGGTGTCGTTGCGGACCTTGGGATCATTAAGGGCGGCACGGATGACGCGGTCGCCCGACATGACGCGGGCCTGCGTCTGGGTGTATCGGTCCATTTCCTGGATCTCGATGCCGGTGGACTCTTGGGCGAAGGGCTTGTCGTCGCCGCGGGGCAGGGCCTGATAGGTGACCGAGGCGCGGTACTGCGGGGCCAGCCGGAGCAGGACGTAGTACGCCCCGAGGCCGCCCAGCAGCCCGACGATGGCGGCGGCCAGCAGCGAGAGCTTGTGTTGTTTGAGCAGGCGCACGGGGTCGATGGCGGCCCCGCCAGCGCCGCCACTGGAGGCAGGCGCGGGCCGCGACGCGGGATACGCGGCGGGCGGGCGTGAAGGAGTAGCGGTAGACATCAATGGTTCCTAGCTTGGGCTTGACAACGAGTCTCGTCTGTCCAAAGGGTGGTCATGGGTTCTCGAGGCGGGGCCGACCGGACCGAGAGGGCAGAAAGCCCGGCATTCTCGGATCGGCCCGAAGCGGGGGTCTGCGTCAGTTCCCCCCGCGCATCTTCTTCTGCACACGCGCGATCTCGGCCTCAAACTGCACGCGGATCCGCGGGTCACGCCCGAGAATCCGGTCTACCTGAACAATCAGCGTGTCGGCCTTGGCGCGGTTGCCCTTGGCGAGCGCCACCTCCGTCAGGTGCAGCACCAGCGGCAACTGCTGTTGCGGGGTCATCGCCACCTCGCGGCCACGCTCGAGCGTCTGCTCGGCCTTATCAAGCTGGCCCAGCGCCAACTGCACCGTGCCCAGCGTGTCGAGCACGTTGGAGTTGTTGGGCTGGGCCGACGCCGCCTGCTCCGCCAGCGGGAGCGCTTCTTGATGACGCTCAAGATGCTTGGAGAGCGTGTAGGCCAGGTTGTTCATGAGGTTGGCGTCATCGGGCAACTGCTTGAGGAGCCGGGCGTAGAGGTCGGCGGCGGCCTCGTATTGCTTCTCGCTATAGAGCCCGTCGGCCGTCACCCGCACGCCCATCATCACGGTCGCCTTGTCTTTGGGCGCGGCGTACATGGCGTCGATGATCTTGAGCCCCTCGGCACGCAAGGCCGGGTCGGCCAGACGCACGCGGGCGAGCTGGATGAGCGTCGCCTCGGGGAACTGGCCGTCGGTCGGCTTGAGCGGCTCGATGATCGATAGCAGCTCAGACGCGTTGGGCACGGCCCGGCGGAGGTCGGAGAAGAACTGCGTCGCCTCGGAGAGGCTCGCCTGCTCCAGCCCCGCGAACGCCACCTGCACGTCGGCTTTGACGTCGGCCCCGCGGCCCTCGGCGGCGGCCACGCGAGCACGGAGCATCAACAACGGCGCGATGCGATCGGTCCCGATGGAGGGCTCGGCGAGGATCTCCTTGACCTTGGCGACGTCGGGCGTGGGCAGGGCCAGGAGCGACTCGCAGTAAAGCCGAGCCAGACCGGGGGAGCGGAGGTTCTTCCAGGCCTCGGTGAAGAGTTCGATGGCGTCGCGGTGCTGGGCCGCCTGGGCGAGCAGCTCGCCGGCCATGACGCGCCATTGCGGGTCGGGCGACTTGGCCATGGCGTCCTTGACCGTGCTGAGGGCCTCGGCGGGTTGTCCCATGCGGTTGAGCTGGCGAACCAGCTCGATGCGGATGCCGCTGTCGTCGGACGTCAGGCCCAGCCCCTCGCGGAGCAGGTCGACGGCCCGCGCCGGCTCCTCGGTAGAGGCGTAATAGCTCGCCAGCCGCGTGCGGGCCAGGGCGAAGCGCGGGTCGAGCTGCAGGGCCCGCTCCAGGTCGGTGATGCCGTCGCGGACGAGGTCTTTGTCGCCCAGCAGGAACTCGGCCCGCTTGACAAACCCGAGGGCCGACTGCGGCTTGGCGGCGATGGCGCGGTCGAAGAAGTCTTTGGCGCGGGGGCGATCACCCACGCCCAAGGCCGCGTCGGCCCGCAGCAAGAGCAGCGTGTGCTGGTCGTCGCCCTTGATGCCGCCCGACTTGTCGAGCGCCGCGCCGACCTCGTCGGCCTTTTGGAACTCATTGCTGCGGAGGTAGGCCTCGACGAGCCGCATCTTGACCTTGTTGTCGTCGTCCTTGCACTCCTTGGAGACGCGCTCGTATTCGGGAATGGCGGCCTTGAAGTCGTTGGCGGCGAAGTACAGGTCTCCGATCTCGCGGTCGATCTCGCAGACCTGCTTGTCTTGCTTCCCGCGGGCGGATTGGAGGATTTCGAGGGCGCTGCGGTTCTGGCCCATGCGGCTCATGAACTGGGCATACGCGATGTACATCGCCGAATCGCGCTTGGACTCGGGCTGCGACGCGATGAAGTCTTCCCACACCTTCTTGGCACCCAACACGTCGCGCTGGTTCGCGAACCACGAAGCCTCCAGCAGCACGATGTTGTTGCGCGACTGCTCGGCGGGGCAGTTGGCCTTCACCGCGTCGATGGCGCGGCGGGCCTCGGGGAACTTGTTGTCTTGCACCAGCAGGTTGGCCAGCTCGGTGGCGTTCTCGCAGTCCTTGGGGTCGCGGGCGAACTGCCGCTGACGCATCTCCGTCGCGCGGGCCTTGTCGCCAACCGAGCCCTCAAGCGTCAGCCAGAGGCTGGCGAACTCGGCGTCGCCCGACGCAAACTGGAGGTTCTGGCGGGCCATGATCAGGGCCTCGTTGACCTGCTGGGCGGAGATTTTGGAGCGGATATTGCCCTTGATGAGCTCGACATCGTCGGGCTTGAGCTGGAGGCCGCGCTCGAACGCCGTGGACGCTTCGGCGAACTTGCCGCGTTGGAAGCGGACCACGCCCAAGAGACGCCAGCACACCGGGTTGAGCGCGTCGACATCGACTGCCTGCTGGGCCAACTGCTCGGCCTCGGCCAGGCGGCCCTGCGCCTGCTCCAGACGCACGCGGAAGATCAGGCCCTGGACACGGTCGAGGTTCTTGCTGACGGCCAGGTCGCTCAGGCGCATCGCCTCGGGAAACTTTTTGGCATTGAGGGCCGCGTCGAACTCGGCGCTGACCACCAGGGCGTGCTCGGGCTCGATGGCCTTGGCCTTGGCCAGCTCGGCGGCCGCGTCATCGGGGCGGCTGAGGCGGGTGTAAAGCTGGTAGCGGAGCATCGACTTGATCACATCGGGCAGGGCCGCCGCCTCGATGCCGTCGAGTTGCCGCTTGACGGGGTCTTTGTTTTCGAGCGAGGCCAGAGCGTCCTTGATGCGCTTGTCATCGGGGGACTTGGCCTGGGCCTTGTCGAGCACTTCCTTGGCCTTGGCGGCGTCGTTGACCAGCACCAGGCGATTCGCCAGCGCTAGCGCCTCGGGCAGGCCGAGGTCGGTCATCGTGTCGGCGGCGTCGCGGAGCAGCTTGAGTGCGCCGGGCGCGTCCTGCGGCGACGCGTTGAGCTTCTGCTGCACCTGGGCCATCATCCGGGTGAAGGGGTCGTTGGCCTCGGTGCCGCGGATGACGTCGCGGAGCTTGGCGAGCGCTTCGGCGGCCCGCGTGTTGGAGGGGTCGAGCTGGAGGATCGAGTCGACGTGCTTCTGGGCCTTCACGTAGTCCTGCAGGCCGATCTCGATCTCAGCCAGGGCACCCAGCGATTCGATATCGCGGGCGTTGAGTTCGATGGCCCGGGTGTACTGCTGGCGCGCCCCGCCCGGGTTGGCTTGGCGACGGAGGATGTCGCCGAGCAGCTTGAGGGCGGCGAGGTCGCTGCGCCCGGTCTGGTCGAGGTACTGCGCCAGCAACCGGCGCGACTCGATGAAGTCGCCCTCGGCGTACTTGATCTTGCCCTCAAGCGACATCCCGCGGGGGGTCGTGGATCCGGCCATCTCGGTATACTTGTCGCGGAACGCACGGGCTTGGTCGAGCCACTTGGCCTTGTCGGCGGCGGGTTCGGCGGGGGCCGTCTGCCACACCGCCAGGGCCGCCTCCGTTTGCCGGGCCACGGCCTCTTCGCGCAGTCCGAACAGCATCATGCCGTCCTGGCTCAGCGGCAGATCCTTCATCGTGACCAGCTGACCCAATCGCTCGATGGCCTTCTCGAACTGGCCCGTGGCCAACTCGATTTCGCCCACCTTGAACAACGTCACAACGTCCTGCGGCGCACCCTCCAGGCGGTGCTCCAGCACGCGGACGGCGAGCTCCTCGCGCTTGGGCACGCCCATGCCCACCGTGAACTCGGCCAGGCTGATGGCCGTCTGGCGGTCCACCTTGTCGGCGGGCTCTTTAAGGAACTGGTCGATCACCTTCAAGATCCGCGGGTGCTGGGCCACGATGATGTCGCCGGACCTGGCATTCAGATCGGCCTTGCGAACGTCCTCGGAAAAATCGAACCGCGCCAGTGCCAAGCCCACGGGCGACCACACCGGGCGCTGCGCAACAAAGTCCTCCAGCACCTTGCGGCCCTCGGCCAACACCTTCTCGGCGTCCTGCTCCTCGCCCTTGCGGCGGGCCCGGTCCGAAGCCTGACGGTGCCACTCGGCCAAAAACGACGCCGCCTCGGCGTCGTCGGGGTTGGACGCCAACGCCGCCAGCAGGTCCGCCTTGGCCTCGGCGATCTTGTCATCGGGCTGATCAGCGACCAGCTGCATCAGCGTCACCCGCGCGATCCCGCGGTAACGCTTCACCAAGTCGACGGACTTCTCGCCCGCTGGGAAGTTGTTGATCGCCGTCTCGGCGGTGGTGTAGAGGCCCTCCCAGCCCGACGCCGCGGGCGGGACGAGCCGCAGCTCGGTGAGGATCAGCTCGAGCTGGCGGTTCTGCACGCCGGCGTCGCTGGGCAGGTTGTTGGCCAGCGCCCGCAACGCGAGCAGATACTCGTTGCGGAAACGCTCGCGATACGCCGTCGAGGGCGTGGGGGTCAGCTTGCCCAGGGCGGCGAGCCACTTGGAGATATAATCAGGGTTCCCGCGGGCCTTGTTGACGGCCTTGGCGTAGGCCGATGCCGCGGCTTCAAGGTCGCCCTTGTTCTCGGCCTCGGCGGCAACCTTGAGGTGGTCCGCCGCCGACTTGCTGATCGTGTTGTAGCCGATCGCCGCCACGGCCCCGGCGATCACGATCACGCTCGCGGAGAGGATGATTACAAACTTGGTGTTGACCTTCGAAGCCATATCAGTTCGTCCCTTTGATCATGGACCATCCTCGCCAGCAAAGCCCAAACCGGGTTCTCGGACCCGTCGGCACCATCAGACACTTCTACCTCGCCCGGCTCCGCCGGCACTCACGCGCAAACCAGTCGTTGGATCATCGGCCTCCGGCGGGGGCCGCTGAGGCTGCCCGCGCCGCACCGAGCGCGGCCCGACGCGGGTGGTCGTCCGGATAACGTCCCGCCTGCACTTCCACCCAGTCGGGCACCGACCGCATCAACTCGGGCAGCAGCTCGCTGAGCAGGCTGGAGGCCCGCGCGGCGAGCTCTTCTGCCGAGGTGATGCCGTTGGCCGAGACCTGTACTTTCAAGTAGTAGGCATAGTCATCTTTGAGATCGAAGGCCAATAGCCGCACGCTTTCGGCGGCGTCGGTGACGCCCCCGTTGGCGATGAACATGTACCCGGCGAAGAGCCGATCGCCCGACTTGGACGCAAACTCGGTGATCCGCAGCGCCGACTCGTCGACATTTCGCGGCAAGCGCACACGCACGCCGGGCGCGTCGGAGAAGGAGCTGCTCGTGCGCGCGGTCATGATTTTGCCCGCGTGTTCGCCTTCGACGCCGCGGTCTTCGAGCCAGCCCTGGCGGTCGAACTTGATGGGGATCACAAACGGCCCGCCCACGATCTGGAACCCGCCGCCGACCATGCAGCGCTCGGGGATGTGCGGGATGGTGTCGATCATGCCGGTGTAGTACGCCAGGTGCAGGCTGACGCTCTCGGGCTTGTCGCCGACGCTGCCTTTGCGGATATACGCGCGGGTCAGGTAGTTCTGGGTCCCCAGTTCCTCGACCATCTCGGCCGATTCCTGGTGATCCTGCCCTACGCGGATCCACGACGCCGTCTCGACGGGGATGGCCGAGACCACTCGGGCCGCGGGGGCCTGGATCGGGAGCTTGCGGAGGTGGATGCCCATGAAGCTCACGGCCGTGGGGATCGCGACGGCCGACAGCGTCATGATGGCCAGGGGTACCGCCACTACGGGGATGGCCAAGTACGAAAGATTCATTGGCCCGGGCCGCCACAGCACCGCCGGCGGGCCCGCCGGGGCCTTGGGCTTGTCGTCGGTGACGGCCTTGTTGAGGGCCCACACCACGCCCATGTAGAGCAGGAACGCCGGGATCAACAGCAGCGTGCCCACGAGCATGTGCGACTCGCCCTTGGCCAGCTCGGGGTTGTAGAGCGCGAGCACCCCCAGGGCGGCCACGCGGAAGATGTTCATCAGCACCGCGACGGGTACAGCCACATATAGCAGCACTACGCGCTGCCACCAGTGCGGGGCCCCGGCCAGCGCCACCGCCACGCCCAAGGCCAGGAACGCGATCACCATCCGCATCCCCGCGCACGCCTCGGCGACGTTGAGCGGGATCACCCCGGTGTCGGTCTGAACCTTCAAGACGTTCCCATCAACCTCCGTCGGCACCCCGATCATGTTCAGCAGCACCCAGGCGCCGTCGGAGGCGATCAACTGGAGCTTGAACGTGATGGCCCTCATGATGGGGTCGGAGACGGTGATCATGAAGATCAGATAAGCGATGGGCCAGAAGGCCACGCGGATGAGCCCGGGCCCGCCCACCAGCATCACCAGCCCGAAGAGCGTCAGGATCAGCGACCACCCGCGGACCATGTGGTTGTTGAGCGTGCTCACCTGGAAGATCAGGTAGCACATGATGCCCAGCACAAACGGGATGAGCGCGGGCCAGAACGTGCGGAACTCGACTCGGGCCAGCTCGTCGCGCTTGAGCCAGAGCAGATAGAGTGAAACGATGGGGACGAAATAGGCGTGGCCCCAATCGCCCGAGTTGTTCCACGAGATGAAGTTCTGGATGTAGAACCAGTGATGGAAGAGCCCGACAAACGCCAGGCTCAGCACGACCGTCGCGGCCAGCCCCGAGGGCGTCATCACCGCTACCCCCGCACCGCGCGCGGGCAAAGCCGCCTCGCTGGCGGGTGGAGCCGTGATCGGGTTGTCGGGAGTGATCGCCTGACTCACAAAGTCCTCTCGCTCCGCGCAGGGAAGCCCTGGGCGGAGATCCTTACGACCGACAAGTGGATCGGTTCATTCCACACCGAACAACACCTCACCCGAGCCTGAGACACGGGTGCCCTTCTGAGTAGACCGGCCGCCCCGGCCTGCCGAGCGGAAGGCCCGCTAACGGACTCATCCTTTCGCGGCCCCACGCCACCTCGCGGTCGGGCTTAACGGTTCGACGCTTGGTCGACACCGAACACGTCGCCCTGGAAGTTGCGATCCAGAACAAAACCAAACCCGTAGCTGAAGCGGAATCCTTGGCGGATCACCGCCAGGGGGAAAGCCCAGAAGTTGGTCCCGACGTTGATCATGTCGTCGGATTTGAGGAATATGTCCGGCTGGGTCCCCTCCGCAATCGCCCGCATGTCGAGTCGAACCGTCGCCTGGCGATCCGGACCGACCATCCGCGTCAAATCCACCCGTTCCGGGACTGCGTTAGGGTTAAGCCCGCCCGCCGCGTTGATCGCGCGAAGAATCGTCAGGCGGCCGTTTGTGGGGAGGTTGTACGGGCCTGGACGCTGCACATCGCCAGCCACATAGACCAAGCCCTCGTCATTGGCTGGTACGCGGATCACATCCCCCGGGCGGATAACTATGTTGTATTGAGCCGAACCCGCCAAAAGCGGGCCCACGGGCACCTCGATCACCCGCTGGGTGACCAACTGGTCCGCGCCCGGCACGCCCTTGGGGCCCGAATCGCCCGGGAGCGGCAGATCGATCGGTGCCGCGCCGCCCGACGGCTGAGTCGGCAGCGGGGCTGGGGTCTGACCCGGCAAGCTCGGCGGCAGCGGAACCTGCCCAGAAGCACCGGCCGGCAACGGGGCCACCGGTCGCATACCGGGGCCTTCGCGCATCGGCACGGAGGTACCCTCGGGCGAGCGCGGGGCCACGGGCCGAGCCCGAGACACCTGCACCCACTTGCCGTCCTGGAAGATCCAGAAGCTCTGCGGCAACCCCTGCGGGCTCGTGCCCGAAGAGGCCGTGGGCGAGTCAGAAGGCTGGGCCGGCGCGGCGTCAGTCGACTTCACTGAGGCATCGGTCGCGACGGGGGCCGGCGGCTTCGCGGCGGGTGCCGACGGGGGTTGCGGCTGCTGGACGGGGGCCGGCGGCATCACCGGCCTGGGTGCCGGCGGGCGGTCGCTCGGCAGATCGATCGGCGGCGGCTGCTTCTCCGACTGCGGACGGGCGGAGAAGATCGCCAAACGCGGGTTCTCACGCTCGTCGGCCTGCGGCTTGGGGGCCACGGGCTTGGCCAGCTCGTCGATCAGGTCGATCACGCTCTCGCCGCTCTTGGGCGGCGTGCCGGGCGGAGTTGAAGGTGGCGTGTTGGCACCGGGCTGGTTCGGCGGGTTGAAAGTCGGCGCGGTGTTCAACACTCCGGGGTTGTTGCCACGCGTGACCTTGTCCGAGAGCGGAATCTGGCGGATGACAAAGACCGACCGCGCGCCCTGACTGAACTGGCCCGCCGCCGTCAAAGCCTCCAGCAGCCGATAGTCGGGCCGCGGGATCTGATACACGCCCGGCTGGCCCACCGAACCCAGGATGTTGAAGGTCAAACCGCGCCGCGAGAGCACCTGGGCCGTCACGTTCGGGTTACGCAGGATGTTGCGGTCTTCCAGCCCCCTCACAACCGCGAGCCGGGCCTCGTCGATCGTCAATCCCACGATCGCGATGCTCCCCAACAGCGGCAAGTCAATGAACCCACGCGCGTCAACCTCGCGCTGCACGACTTCCTCGGCGTCGGTGCGATAAAGGTCCAGGATACGCAACTCCACACCGTCACCCGGCCCAAGGCGATAGGCCTCGACCTCGGGGATCAGGTCCTCGGGCCGCACCGGGCTGGTCTCGACGCTGGCCTGCGAGGCCGAGCCTTCGATCGCGACCAGACGCTCGAGGATCGGCACCGTGGTCGGCGTGTTCTCCCAGCGGCCCATTACGCTCTGGTCAAAGAACGAGTCGACCTCGCAGCCGAACATCGCCAGCGACGAGGCCGCCATCCCGGCCAGGCCCAGGAGACGCAGAGTGCCCATGTGCACGCGCGAGCGGCGGGGCTTGGGCATGTTCGGGCGTCCTTGCATCGTCGGGCCTCTGACCATAAAGCTGCTCATAGTGATCTCGGCAATCAAGACCGGTCTTCTACCTAAACACCGCGCCACCAACCAACGCCCGTCCGTCGTCGCCAGGCTCGTCCTGATCGCGTAGCGGCGGGCGGAGAAGATAGGTCGCCGCGGCCACGGACGCCGATTGGCCGACCTCCACCCCTACATGCTAACGAGTTACGCCCGCCCAAGTCGGGCGGTTGCCCGATCGGGATCATTCTGCAAAAGCGACCGCCGCACCCGCCCGTGTCTACGGCACCCCCGACGGGCTGGTTCGGAAGGGAACCTCTGGCCGGGCCCCGGCCCAACCGCCCGTTCGGCTCTAAGATCCAGTGTGATCCCCACGCCCCCGCTACACCCTTTCGGCTCGCCCGAGGCCCACGCCGCCGAGGCCATCGCCCGCACCCTGGCTCGCCACCCCCGCCCGCTCGGGGGCGACCCGGTGAAGTCACTGCCCTTGCCGCTATTGAGCTTGTCGGCGCAGATACTCAACAACGCGAGCGGTCAGGACACCCTGGCCGTGAAACGCAAGCCGCCCTGGCTCAAGGCCAAAGTCCCCGGAGGGCCGGGTTACGACCGGCTCAAGGCCATCATGGACGAGCACCAGCTGCACACCGTCTGCCAGGAAGCGGCCTGCCCCAACATGGGCGAATGCTGGGCCCGGGGCGTGGCCACGATCATGATCCTGGGCGACACCTGCACCCGCGCCTGCGGGTTCTGCAACGTCAAAACCGGCCGCCCGACCAGTCTGGACAAGGACGAGCCGCGCCGCGTGGCCGAGTCGCTGCGGTTGATGGACCTCAAGCACGTCGTCATCACCAGCGTCAACCGCGACGAGCTACGCGACGGCGGCGCGGGGATCTGGGCCGAGACCATCGTGCGATCCATGGACGCCTGCCCCAAGATGTCGATTGAGGTACTTATCCCTGATTTTATGGGCGATTGGCCGGCGCTGCAGATGGTGATCGACGCCAAGCCGCACATCATCAACCACAACCTCGAGACGATCCGCCGGATGTACCCGGCCGTACGCCCGAGCGCCAAGTTCGATCGCAGCCTCGAGCTGCTCCGCAGGGTGAAGGAAGCCGGGACGGTCGCCAAGACCGGCATCATGGTGGGCATCGGCGAGCGCGACGACGAGGTGCTCGAGCTGATCGACGATCTGCTCGCCTCGACCAGGGCCGCTCCCGGTTCGAACGACGCCTGCGACATCCTGACGATCGGGCAGTATTTGCAGCCGACGCGGAACCACCTGCCGGTGGACCGCTTCGTGACTCCCGAGCGGTTTGCGATCTTCAAGACCGAGGGCCTGGCGCGAGGGCTGAAAGTCGTCGAGAGCGGCCCCCTGGTCCGCAGCAGCTACCACGCGGATCATCAGGCGGATGGGCTGACCGATATCCTGTCCTTGCGGCGCTAGACCGCGGGATCCACCCATGCTGCACACCGACAAGGACCTGGTCAGCTTGGAGCTTGCACGAGCGATCGCGGCGCGGCTGTCCGAGCGGCCCGAATGAATCCACCCCGCGCGATCGAACCTAAGGCGTTGGCAGCAGCGCAACTTGGATTCGCCCAGGCTGCTGGCGTGCTATGCCGAGTGGATGGCGATTCTGGAACGACCGATCGACGCGGTCGCCGCGTGGCTGATCGATCCGAGTGAGCAGGGCCAACGGCTGCGTCAAAGCTCGCCTTTCGCCGAGACGCTGAGCCCGCGCGAGGTCTGGGCCATGAAGGGCTGGGTATCGCCGTGAAACGCCAAGATCTCAAACACGTGCTGCGAGCCGCCGCGGGAATCACCGGCTACGACCGCTTCGTTGTCATTGACTCACCGTCCATCCTCGGCACCCACCCTGATCCGCCCGCGGAGCTTCTCCATTCCGTCGAAGCCGATCTCTTCACGTTGCGATCGCCCGACGACGCTCAACTCATCGACGGGAGCATCGGCGAACTCTCGCCCTTCCACCGAACGTTCGGCTATTACGCCCACGGCGTCGGCATCGAGACCGCCGTCTTGCCGAGCGGCTGGCAGGAACGGCTCGTGCCCCTCCGCTCCGCCCGAACCAACGGGGCCGCCGGACTCTGTCTTGAGACGCATGATCTGGCCGTGTCCAAACTGGTCGCGGGAAGACCCAAGGACGCCGATTACGTGACCGCTCTGCTCCGTCACCGGCTCGTTGACCTGCCCCCGATCCGCAACCGACTCGAACATACCAGCCTGACCCCCGAAGCAAGGGCTGGATGCGAAGCTCGGCTTGCACGGTGCGCCAACGCGCGCACGTGAAGACTTCAACCATCCGGCGTCCGCCCTCGACCATCCCCCCCACTACCATCCGCCATGCTCTGGCAGCCTTCGTTACCCGACGAGTACATCCGCGCCACGCCCGACCAACTGGCCGGGCGGATTGCCGCACGCCGCAAGCAGCTCGGCTCCGACCTGGTCATCCTCGCACACCACTACCAGACCGACGAGATCATCCGCCACGCCGACTTCACGGGCGACTCGCTCAAGCTCTCGCAACTGGCGGCCGACCAGGTCGCCAAGCAAAAGGCCAAATACGTCGTCTTCTGCGGCGTCCACTTCATGGCCGAGACGGCCGACATGCTCACGCCCGAAAGCACCGCGGTGATCCTCCCCGATCTCTCCGCCGGCTGCTCCATGGCCGACATGGCCGACTACGACGACACGGTCGTCGCGTGGAAAAACCTCCACGAATCACTACAGAAGCAGGGCTGGGCGGGCCGCATCATCCCCGTCACATACATCAACTCCACCGCCGCCATCAAGGCGTTCGTGGGGGAGCACGGCGGGACGGTCTGCACCTCAAGCAACGCTCAGGCCGTGCTCGAATGGGCCCTGGCCGGCGGGACCATACCCAAGGCCGCCGACGAAGACATCAAGATCCTCTTCCTGCCCGACCAGCATCTGGGCCGCAACACCGCATCGAAGCTCGGCTTCGACGCCAAGCGCGAGATGGCCCTCTACGACCCGCGCCTCACCGCCAGGGGCGAGCCGCTGGGCGGCTCCAGCGCCCAACAGGTGCTCAACGCCAAAGCGATCCTGTGGGCCGGGCATTGCTCGGTCCACAAGCTCTTCCGCCCCGAGCACGTCGAAGCCATCCGCGCCGCCGACGCGACCCTGCCGCCCAGCGAACGGACCCGCGTGCTGGTACACCCCGAGTGCGTCAAGGAAGTCGTGGACGTCAGCGACGAGAACGGCTCGACAGAGTACATCATCCGCGCCATCCGCGGCGCCGCCACAGGCTCCCGCTGGGCCGTGGGGACCGAGTTCCACCTGGTGAGTCGCCTGGCCGCAGAGGCCGCCCAGCGCGGCGTGGCCGTCCGAATCCTGTCCGACTGCCAATGCCTCTGTACGACCATGTACCGCATCGACCAGCCACACTTGTGCTGGGTGCTGGATCACTTGGCCAAGGGCAAGGTGATTAATCAGGTCCAGGTGACGCCGCAGGCTCGCGAGTTGGCGCTGAAGGCGCTCGACCGGATGCTGACGCTGTCGGCGCTGCAGACCCGAAGCCCGCGCAATGAGGCGGCCGTCGCGACGATTGATTGATAGTGGATCACGGCGCACGCGCTCACCCGCGATGCCATCCTGCTCGCCACCGACACCAACCTGCGACGCGGCGAGAAGGACGCGGTCCACTTCCTCAGCCAGCGCGGCACGGCGGCGTAGCCGATCAAACAGGGCACGGAATACGCGTTGAATCCGTCGGGCCTGATCTGCGGCGGCTTCGCCGACAATCAGGACCGGCTGCAAATGTTTGCCCCAGACTGTGACGTTCCATGTGCCCGAAGTGGCCGTCCCGTCCTCACTCCTGACGGCCAGCCTTCAACGCCTCGGGCGGCTGCGGGTCTCGACGAACCCAGCCGAGGAAGGTGGGGGCACGCTGCCGGCGACCTCACGCTCGCACCAACACGGCGGAATCATGCCAGCAAACACCGATCACGCCGCCAAATGACGCGTCTCTGCGAGGATTAAACGGTGCAGAGCCATGCAGTGGGGAATGTTCAACTATCGCAAAGCGGAACAGCTTGGTTGGCCGAAGATCATCTGCAAAATGTCGGAAAAGGAAGCACCTCATGCCCCGTCTCCAAACCCTCTTGACGGCCATACTGGCGGGCGGCTGCCTCATCGCGCACGCCACCGCCCAAACCCCCACCGATGCCTGCGCGGCCGCCCCCGCCATCAATAATGGCACATACTCCTTCTCCACCGTGGGCGCCACAGACGACGGCCCAACCGACTCGTGTTCTTCCACCGTTGGTAGCGACGTCTGGTTCCGCTACACACCCGTCTGTGCTGGGTCCGTCTCCATCAACACCTGCGGCTCCAACTTCAACACCAATCTGGATGTGTTCAATGCCTGCCCCTCCGGCGGCGGCACCATTGTCGCATGTAACGACGACAACCCATTATGCGGCGGCGGGCAACTGGGCAACAGATCTTCGCTCTCTTTCAACGCCGCCGGCGAAATCACGTACTGGATCAGGGTCAGCGGCAACGCCAGCGACGGCCCCGCCCAGACCGGCTCGGTCGTCCTTGTCGTTCAAGGCCCCTGCGCCGATGCCGTGAGTTACCAGGGGCGGCTCGTCTCCGCGGGCGTGCCCGTCAACGGCGCCGTCAACCTCCGGTTCCAACTCTTCGATGCTCCCTCCGACGGCTTCCCCATCGGTCCAGTCGTCGAGAAATCAAACATCACCGCCACCGACGGCCTCGTCTCGACTCTCCTCGACTTTGGCCCCGGCGTCTTCGTCGCCCCGCGCTGGCTCCAGATCGCCGTCAACGACCCCGCCGCGGGCGTCGATTTTGTCGTCCTCAATCCCCGCCACCTCATCGCCGCCGCACCCCGCGCCATTCAGGCTGCCAACGGCGGCCTCGGCGGCGTCGTCATCGAATCCCACGTCGAGTCCACGGGCGTCTTCCTCAACTCTACAACGGCCATTTTCACCGCCATCGGCGGCACCATCCGCTCCAACGTCTCCCTGCCCACCGGCACCGCCGTCATGAACTGGTCCATCACCTTCTACACCACCGTCGCCAACACCGGCTTCGAGCTCCGGCCCGTCATCCAGGGCGCCATCGCTAAACGCGGCTTGCCCACGCGCCACTTCCTCAACCAGGCCAGCTTCCACGTCTCCGCATCGGGGAGTGCCGTGCTCGACATCGATGCCGGCTTGCACGACATCTTTCTCGAACAGCGGCGCTACGCCGGCACCGGCTCCTTCGTCCACGATTCGGTTGACTCCTCCTCCTCGACCGTCACCCTCCATCGCCGCTGAACCGGCTCCGCTCTGGCCACCCACACCCTCGGCGTGAGCGAATGGTGGCACCGATCCGCTAACCCCTGCGTGCCACCGCCCTCGGCTCGGCGAAGTCGGTGCCCCGGCGTGGCACGTTGTCGGCACGAACGGCCACCATCGAAGCCCGTTAATCGAGCCCGCGTGGCTAGAACTGCCGAAAAGATCGGGCGTGGAGACGCCAAACGGCATCAACGAAAATGGATTGATTGGCCGGTACCAAAGCAGCCAGCTTGAACGCGGCCGCTGAGCGCCGATGAGCAAGAGGACGCCGCCAACGCAAGGCGACCGGCAACACCCTCAAGGCAAAACTCGAATCTACGGTTTTATTGAACTCTCTCGGAAAGGTCAATCGGGCGTTTTGTTCCCGATTGACCCCTTCTTCCCTTCCTTCCCACGCGACACGAAAACAGTCGTTGTCGGCCGGTCTCCCAGCCGTCGGATAGCTATGCGTAAGAATAGACCGTTCGGATGCTCTGGCCACAAAAGAAATACCAAAACAGCACAACACCTAGGAGTTGTACCGTTTTGGAAGCGAACTTTTTACGAACTCGTGAAACAGGGCAATCTAGGCGACCGCTTATTCAGGTGGCACGTAGCCCTAACTCAGCCGACGCGGCAACCTCGGCAAGAGCCGCCCCCCGTGCGAGACAAGGAAACTAGTCCTCTTGCCGCCTGCCGCGGCAGGGTGATCGCCGGCGACCGCGGCGGGCCGGTTCCGGGCTACCATCGCCACATATGCCCCAGATCACGATCAATGGCCAGCCTGTTGAGTTCCAGCCCGGCGAGGTCATCATGAAGGCCGCCAACCGCGTGGCCTTGGATATCCCGCAGTACTGCTACCACGACGGGTTGTCGATCGTGGCGTCGTGCCGGATCTGTTTGGCCGAGGTCTGGATGTCCAACAAACAGACCGGCAAGCTCGAGCCCTACATGGGCGGAAAGCTCCTGCCCACCTGCCAGACGACGGCCACGGAGGGGATGGTCGTCTACACCGATAGCCCTAAAGCCGTGGCCAACCAGAAGGCCGTGATGGAATATCTGCTCATCAACCACCCGCTGGATTGCCCCGTGTGCGACCAGGCTGGCGAGTGCTTCCTGCAGGATTACAGCTACGAATATGGCCGGGGTCAGAGCCGCTTCGAAGAGACCAAGGTGAAGCAGCCCAAGAAGGACCTGGGGCCCAACATCTATCTCTACAGCGACCGCTGCATCATGTGTACGCGGTGCGTCCGCTTCACCCGCGAAGTCACGGGCACGGCCGAGCTGCTCGTCTCAGGCCGCGGGAACCGCGAGGAGATCGACGTCTTCCCCGGCAACCCGATCGACAACGAACTGTCGGCCAACGTCGCCGACCTGTGCCCGGTCGGCGCGCTGTTGGACAAGGATTTTTTGTTCGCCCAGCGCGTCTGGTTCCTCAAGGAGACGCCGTCGATCGACGGGATCACCGCGAGCGGCGACAACCTGACGATCCACCACAACGACGGCAAGATCTACCGCGTCAAGCCGCGGACGAACCTCGCCGTCAACAAGTGGTGGATCACCGACGAGGTGCGCTACGGCTGGAAGTTTGCGCACCGAGAAGACCGGTTGGCCGCGCCGATGCGCAAGCAGTTCGGCGTCGCCGTCGCCACCGACTTCGAACGCGCCTGCCGCGAGGTCGCCGAGGGCATGCGCAAGGCCGCGGGCGCGGGCAAGCGGGCCGCGGTGATCGTGAGCCCCATGCTCTCGTGCGAAGAGGCGTTTGTGCTCGGCCAGTTCGTGCAGTCGGTCGACCCGCAGGCGTTCCTGGCCGTGGGAGCGGTGCCGTTCCACGGGCAGGACAAGACCTTCCCGCCGGGCGACGCCAACGGCTTCAAGCTGTATGCCGAGAAGGCCCCCAACGCACGTGGCGTCCGCCGCGTGCTCGAAGCCCTGAGCCGCCGCTCGCCCCACAACGGCTACGTCGCGACCTTCGAGCAGATCCAAACTCAACTGGCCAACAACGAGATCGGCGGGGTCTTGGTGACGGGGAACTACCCCAGCGACTGGTCGACGCCGGAGTTCATCGCGGCGCTCCGCGGGAAGTTCGTGGCCGTGATCGACACGCTGCCCAGCGCCATCACCGAACGAGCCGACGTCCTGCTCCCGGGCGCGACGTGGGCGGAGAAGGCCGGGACATTCGAGAACGCCCGCCACATGCTCCAAGCGTTCGAAGCCGCGATCCCCGTTCGCGACGGCGCCCGCAGCGAGGGCCAACTCGCGTTCGACCTCCAGGCCGAGGCCCGACCCGCCCTTACAACGACGGCCCTGGGCGCGGACATCACCCCATCGGAACTTTTCAACGCCGCCGCGATCCGAGCACGAATGGCCGCCTTCGCGCCGGAGCTTGGCGTGTTCGTGAGCGAAGTATCAATGCCGGTGGCGGCGCTGCAACAGGAGCCGGAGATGCAAGTCGTGGAGGTATGATGATTCGCAAGGAGGATCGACTTGATGCAACTGCCCATCCTCCTCGCCGCCGGCCCTGACGACACGATTCTCTTTGCCATCGTCGTCATCGCGTTCCCGCTTTTTGGCGCGATGGTCTTCTTCTGGTGGCGACGGCAATACGGCGTCGACCCCGCGACCCGACGTTCGCCCGGCGGGCGGTTCGCGCGACGCCGCACACGGCGTGACGATGGCAACGTCGTGTACGTCCACAACCCAATCTTCACCGGCGTCGCCGCGGCGCACATAATCGGGCTCCAGCCCCCGCATCCGCACGGCGGCAAATCCAATACCCAACAGGATCCCGACGCCACGCGAAGTGATCAGCAAGGGCACCACGGAACTCATCAGCACGGCGATCAACCGATCGATCAAGGCGGCGACGGGCCGTTCACCGGCGAGATGAGCGGCGAGAGCGAATCGAGCGCGTCCGGCGGCGGCGGCGGCGGCGGAGATTGACCGCGCCAGTCACCGCGAGGTGACCTCCGCGGCTCCCTTTAACGGGCGACAACCCGCTCGCCCGCTCTAACAATCGTGCATGGCAGCAACCAGTCCCGAGGCCGAGTCCGCCGATCCCACGCATGTATACCCCGCCGAGCAACCGGCCGCGCCGGGCGTGGGCCTCACCGGGCCTTGGCCTGATCGCCTCGCGGCCATAGAAACCACGCTGCGCGAAATGTCGCTCCAGCCAGATCCGCAAAAGATGGTCTTGGCCTACGGACAGCGCCTGCGGCACTACTTCGCCTACGACGGGCTGATCGCGCTCTCACGCCGCGGGCTCGAATCACCCGCGTACCGCATCACGCGCTTCACCGGGTGGCCACGCCAGCCCGACCCGTGGAGAGAGCGCGAGAAGCTCCCGGTGTTCAAGAGCGGCGTGCTGAGCGAGCTGATCTATGGCGACTCGCCGCGACTCATCAACGACTTCACGCCCGACCCGGCCGACCCGGCCTTCGAATATCTCAAAGATGTCCGCTCGCTCGCCGCCATGCCCCACTTTGACGGCGGGGTCGGGCTGAACATGGCGCTCACGCTCCGCAACACCCCGAACGCCTTCGACCCCGAACGCTTCCCCGAAATCTTCTGGCTCAGCAACCTCTTCGGCCGCGCCACCGCGAGCCTGGCCATGGCCCGCGAGCTCGGCGAAGCCAACAAGCAGCTTGATCGCGAGGCCCGCGTGATCGCCGACATCCAACGCTCGCTCCTCCCGGCCGCCCTCCCGCAACGCAACGGGCTCGACCTCGCGGCGTACTACCAGACCAGCAAAAACGCCGGCGGCGACCTCTACGACTTCTTCCATCTGCCCGACGGCCGACTCGGCATGCTCATCGCCGACGTCTCCGGCCACGGCACGCCCGCCGCCGTCGTCATGGCCATCCTCCACGCCATCGCACACACCATCCCCAGCGGCCACGACGACCCCGCACAACTCATGGCCGGCATCAACGCCACCCTCACCGCTCGATACACCAGCGACGGCGGCACCTTCGTCACCGCGTTCTACGGCATCTTCGACCCACGCTCTCGCTCGCTCACGTTCACCTCCGCCGGCCACAACCCGCCGCTGGTCCACTCGGCCCGCCGCGAGAACGTGACGATGCTCGGGTCCGTGCAGTCGCTCCCCCTGGGCATCCTCGCCGACACGGTTTACAAGTCCGACCGTGTCACACTCGAACCCCGCGACACGCTCCTCCTCTACACCGACGGCATCACCGAAGCCCGCAACCGCCGCGGCACCATGTACACCGAAGCCCGCCTGGTCGACCTGCTCTCCCGATGCGCCGAAGCCGCCACCGCCCAGGAAACCCTCGATGCACTTCTCATCGACGTTGACGAGTTCGTCGACGGCACGCCAGCGGGTGATGATCGGACGATCCTGGTGGCCAAGGTGCGGTGAGCGAGCCGAGCGGGGGCGCGTTCGAGCGGGATGAGGAATGCTCCTGTCCCAAAGCACCCACTTCCAGAGCGAAGTCGGTGGCATGGAAAAGACTGGTTTTGCCCAAGTCCGGCGGTCAGTATTCAACGCATGCGAGCGAGGAGTGTCCAAGTGACCTGCCGAAGGGAGGGGCGAGGCCCCGACCGCAGGCAAGGCCAGAGCCGCCGCGAGGTCGGCGTCGAATCGGGCCGGGAGCACCTACCCACGCGACGAGCGCTCGTTAGAGGAATGAAGGCGCCCCGCCAGTCATACGCCTTCTCACTGGAACACAGCGTCATGTGTACCCAGCACCTCCGGGGCGACCTACTCCGACTCCTCATTCTTCCCGTGCAACGGCTGTGTTTCTGGGAGATCTCGCATCATGGCTTAGACGCCGCGCTTTCTGTCGGCCTTCCAAGCCACATCAGCGTCTGTCCATCATTCTTGGACAACGTCCGGATCAGCCCTGCCAACCCCAACCGCTCCATCCCACTCACCGCAAGCTTCACGCCGGCGAGTGGCCCGCTCGCATGTACACCGACGAAGCCGTCGCACTCAAAACGCACTGACCCTGCGCGGCTCCCACAAGCAGTTTCGCGATCGTAAGCGGGTCATCGTCCTTGACAATGTACCCCGAAGCGCCCTCCCGCAGCGCCCGGTCAATGAGCGCCGCGTGGGCGTGTCCGCTGAACATGACGACCCGAGTGGTCGGGCACTTGGAGACCAGCGCACTCAACGCCGCGAAGCAGTCGGCACCGGGGATCTCCACGTCCAATAGGACCACATCCGGGCGTAACCGGACGATCATCGCGACCGCCGCGACCGGGTCGGGCGACCACCCAAGCCAGCGGAGCAGGCCCGTCATGGGGAAGTAGTGCTCTAGCGCCTCCGCGGCGAGATTGTTGTCGTCCACCATGAAGACGCCGGGGATGGGAAGAGTTTCGCTCATCGGCTACTTCTCCGTCGCAGTCTGCACGCTCGCATGGCAGGCCTGTGTAATCGCGTCCCGAAGAGCGCCGGGGCTCGGCGACGGGCTCAGCACCGTCAGCCGCTCCCTCCCATTGTCAAGCCCCGCCGCGTGCTCCGCGCTCGACCCGCTTCCATTCTTATCTGAAGATTCTAGCTCCCCCTCGATGACGACCATCCGGCCTCGCGGGTGCTTATCCAGATACGCCCGTAACAGTGACACATCGGGTGTTTCTACCACCCACACCGCCACATCCGGCGCGGATGACTCCAGATGACGAAACGTCTTGAATGCCAACTGCTCTAGAAACATCATGGCCAGAGATTCCTCACGCTGCCCCTTGATGGTAATGGCGGCGGTCCGCAACACCCCCGCGACCGCCGTTCTCCCAGAAACCGCCGCAGGAAGCGTCATCGTAAACGTCGTGCCCTCACCCGGTGCTGATCGCACCGCCACCGTGCCACCTGCGGATTCGACGATGCCCCTCACCATCCCCAGCCCCATGCCGGTGGCAATCGCCCGGCCCTTCGTCGAGAAGTACGGCTCGAAGCACCGCGCCATCACCTCGGCGGGCATCCCCGGCCCGTCGTCCTGCACCAGCAGCCTGATCACCGGCTCGCCTGCTGGGCTCGTCGCGGCTTCCGCTGTGATATGGACGGTCCCGGCGGGCTGATCCGCCATCGCCTCCCCAGCGTTCTGCACCAGGTTGAGAACGGCCTGCGCCAGCCGATGCCGAGCGATGGTCACACCCAGGCCTGCCGGCACCCCGCACTCAAGCCGGATGTGCCGTGGGAGCGCGGCGTGAAGGATCTGGAAGGTTTCTTCGCACCACGCCTCCAGATCGGCGGCCGGCGTCGACGCCTCCAAACGCCCGGTGTCCATCGCCATCAGCCGCATCCCGGCCGAAAGCGTGCTCAGGTGGTCCAGCGACTTGCTGATGGCCGCAAGGTTCGTGCGAGCTTCTTCGGTCGTGCACGCCGTTTCAAGCATCCGCAATCGGGCCCGGACCGGCATGGTCATGTTGGCGATATCGTGCCCCAAACCCGCCGCCAATGTTCCCAACGCCGCCAGTCGCTCGGCGGTGTGCAAGGCCACCGTCGAGGTCGCCAGCTCTGCCGTCCGCTCCTCGACGGCCAGTTGAAGATCCTCGCGGTGCCGCAAAAGTTCCTTCTCGATGGCCTTCCGCTCGGTGATGTCGCGGATATTGCATTGGATGACGCGGTGGCCGTTCTCCGGATAGGCATTGGCGACCACCTCCACCTCGCGACGCTGCCCGCTCTTGCTTTCCAGCGGCAGGTCGTCGTAGCGGATATAGCCCCGCGTCTGCAGCTCGGACATCGCCGCGCGGCTCGCCGTCGCGTCCGCAAAAACGCCGATCTCCCACAGCTCCCGGCCCAGCGATTCGCCGCGCGTGAGGCCGAGCACTCCTAGCACGTAGGGATTGGCATCGGTGATCTGGCCCGTCTGCCCGTCGAGGATGAGCACGCCGTCCTTGGCCGCTTCAAAGAGCCGGCGGTAGCGGATCTCGGAGGAACGCAGGGCCGCCTCTGTCCGCTCGCGGTCGGTGATCTCCTCCACGATCCCTCCGAAACCCAGCACCTCACCCGCGCCGTCGCGCACCAGATACCAGCACTCACTCCAGACACGTTTAACGCCGGGCGCCGCGGGTGTCTCTCCAGAGAACTCATGATTCAGCACGGCTTCGCCCGTCGCCAGGATGCGGGCCGTCACCTCGCGGATCGAGTCCATGAGCGAGGGCACAATCTCGGAGACATGCCGTCCCAAATGCGCCTCGGCGGATACACCGTTCATCGCCGCGAGGCGATCGTTGATCCGCACGTAGCGCAGGTCACAATCGAGGAAGCAAAAGCCAATGGGCGCGGTACGGAGAAGCGTGTCGAGCAAGGTGCTCACACGCCGAAACTCAGCTTGTGCCTGCTTGCGCGCGGTGATGTCAACCGCCGCCAGCACCCCCGTCGCCGGGATGCGGATGCCGCCAACGTCTGCGAAAATGACCTGCTTCTTGACCGACAGCCAGTGAATTGAGCCATCGCGATGGACGACCCGATGGTCCATGACGAACGACCCGTCCCCCTTGGGATCGTGGGAGCGGTCCATATGCCGAAAAATCTCGTCGGCGTCGTCGGGATGGAAGGTGGCGTGGATGGCCGAGCGCGGCAACGCCACACCGGCCTCCAGCCCGAAGAGTTCCGCGGCGATGGCGTCCAGAACAACCGTGTCCTCGGCATAGTCAAACCGGTTCACACCCAGACCCGCCACCTCGACCGCCAGCTGCAGCTGCTGCCGGCTCAACTGCAAGGCCGACGCGCGGGCTCGAAGCTCCCGCGCCATCGCCCACCGCTCCGCGGCGTTCTCCACGGCGCGCGTCAGGCTATCAACAGTCATCCAGCTCTTGCCCAGAAAGTCCTGCGCCCCCGCCCGCACCACCGCGCGGCCGAGCTTCAAGTCGTCGCTGCCCGTCACCACCACCGTCGGGCAGATAGTCGACCCCTCCGCGTCGGCCAACGCCGCCAGCACCTCACCGGCAGCCATGTCCGGCAAAAAGTAGTCCAGCACCAAGCAGTCCGGAATCGATGCGAGGCACTCCCGAACCCCAGCCGCGCCATTCTCGGCCTCAATGAACTCATACCGCCGCTCCGACCCCTTCAGTAGCAATCGCCGGATCTCCGCCCGATCCTCCAAGCTGTCGTCGATGATGGCAACCTTCCAGAACTCATTTTTCATGGTCGATCCCCTTCTACAACAGGCAGGACGGCCCGGCTCAACCAATACGTCAGCATATCGACGAGCACCGCAAGGTGTTCCGGGTATTGCACCGGCTTGACGTGGTAGGCGTTGGCACCGGCGGCGTAGCAATAGCAGATGTCTCTCACGTTCGCCGACGTGGAAAGAACCACCACCACCACGCACTTGAGCGCCGGATCGGCTTTGATCGCCCCAATCGCCTCCCGACCATCGGTCCCGGGAGTATTCAGATCCATCAGCACCAGCGTCGGGCGGGTCTGGTCCTGCGCACGCATCATCGTCAACGCGTCGCCGCCGGTTTTCGCCCGGATCACCTCGGCTGGGAACCCTGCCCGCTTGACCGCCTCCTGCACAGTCTCGAAGTCCTCGTCGGAGTCCTCCACGATGACCAGGATGGGCACGCGGACAAAGGGCGGCTTCTTGGTCGCGGCCATGTCAGGTTCCTTCCCGCCGCGGCAGAGTGAAATAGAACGTTGTGCCCTTGCCCGGGGTCGAGTCGAGCCACACTCGACCGTGGTGGCGTTCGACCAGTTTCTGAACGATGGTCAGTCCGGCCCCCGCGCCGCCGCCGAACTCATCCTGCCCGTGCAAACGCTTGAACATCTGGAATATCTGATCGAAGTGCCGCGACGAGATGCCGATCCCGTTGTCCCTCATGAAATAAATCATGTGGCCCGCCGACCCCACGGGGCACCCGGGCCGCGAGTTGTCCTCGTCTGGAGCGATGAAACCGACCTCGACGCGCTTCTGCGGCTTGTCGTTGTACTTTAGAGCGTTCGACAACAGGTTGACGAAAATCTCCCGGCATCGCACCCGATCGCACTTGGCCAGAGGGAGGGGACGAGGTACAGCGATCTCCTGGGGTCCCTCGCTCCGCCGTGCGTCGATCATCTCGATCGCCTCCGTGACCACCTCGTTCAAGTCCCACTCCTCGGTCAGGAGCGACGCGCGCCCAACACGCGAGAAGTGCAGCAGCGAGTCGAGCAGGCTGTCCATTCGAACCGTCAGCCGCATCAGCCCTTCCAGCTTGCGGCGTTGTTCCTTGCCCGTCATGGTCGCGTCTTCGAGCAGTTGGTGCGCGTACTTGTGGATCCCCCGTAGCGGCTCCTTCAAATCGTGCGACGCCACATAGGCAAACGCGTCGAGCTCCTCGTTCGACTGGGTCAGATCGGCGTTGAGGTCCGCCAAACGCTGGGCCCGGCTGACGACCACCTCCATCACCAGCATCCGCAGCCGGGCGGCGGCATCAAGTTCCACCGTCAGCCACGGCAACGACCGCCCGCGCACCGATTCCTGGAACAGCTCGAAGCTCATCCGCGGGGTCAGCCGCGGGCCGTGTGGGCCGGGCACGATCGGTTTCTCGTGCGGGTTGCCGCCCCAGTTGATCGTCTGAGTTGTCTCCGGCCTGAACCAGAGGATCCAGTTCTGTTTGGCGCGAGAAAGCGGCACGGCCAACAGCCCGCTGGCCACATCCGCGAACGCGGCCGCCGGCGGGTAGTCTCGCGCAAGAGAGTCGGTGGCGTAAAGGGGTCGTGTCGCGGAGGCAAACTCCGGCCGTTCATTCAGCCACTCGCCCAGCCCCACAAGCTCCGACTCCGTCGGCGTGTTGCCCACGCACCACCAGCGGCCCAGATGGTACAACGCTGCCCCGCCCGCGCCGATGCCGTCGATCACGTTTGGCGTACCCACGGTCAGGGCCGTCAGGTTGTCGCCCTGCGCGGCCTGCGCTATCAACTGCTGGTGCGTCTCGTCGAGCTTCAGCCGGTAGGCCAAATGCTCCCGGTCTTCGGCCGCCTGGTACTGCAGTGAGACCACTTGAGCCAGGAACTCGCACGCCGCCCGAACCTGATACGGCACGTGCTTGGGCCCGGCGTAATGGTGACCGTTGATGAAGCCCCACAGTTCCTCGCCGCCGCGGATCGCAAGAGTGAGCGCGGCCGTCACCGTCATGTTCTTCAGATACTCGGTATACATGACCGATGCCCCACGCAAGGCGCAGTGCGTCATGGTTAACTGCCGTCCGGTGTCGGGGTTCGTAAGCGGGACGAGTTCGGCTAAGTCGCCCGCCACGTCCGGTACCGGCCGAATCCAAATCTGTTTGAAAACCTCCCGCGCAGGCTTCGGAATGTCCTCGGCCGGGTAATGCAGCCCCAACCACGGGTCCAGGTCGGCACGCTTGCTCTCGGCAACAACCTCGCCGTGACCATCAGCGTGGAACTTGTAGATCATCACCCGGTCCAGCCCGGTAAGCGTCCGGAACTCGTCGGCCGTCAAGTCGCAGAACTCTTGCAGGTTCCTGGCGGTCTGCAATCGGGCGACCGTCTTCTTGACCAACGCGTAATAGTCCGGCTCGCCCGCCACCGTGCGCCCGGTCGCCTCGAACTCGATCACCGCGACGCCATCGATCGTGTGAGCCGTCACATCCAGCGGTGGCAAGTCACCGCGGGCCGGGAGTGTGAACACATAGAGCGGGTTGCGCTCGGTCGGCTCGCTCGCCAGAAACGCCTTCAACCTCGCCTCCCCGTCAGGTCCAATGGCCACGCTCGCGGGCTTGTTCAAAAGCGCCTCCGCCGCGTGGCCCAGCAGCCGGTCGGTATTCTCGCTGGCCTGCAGGATCGTCAGGTCCGTCAGCCGCAAGACCAGCAGCGCCCCGTGCGCCAGCACGCACCCCGGCGTCTGCACCGGCTCGCTATCGCAGTTGGTGATCGTGACGCCGTGCCGCTTGATGCTGTACGGCTGGCCAGCCCATGGCGCTGCAGGGTCAATGGTGGGGTTCATCGGGCATCGCTCTCGACTGATAACCAACGGTGCAAACCCTTGAACGTCGCCTTCGCGGCGTCCACAGCTTCGTCCTGATCGGCCGCAGTGACCACAGCCGCAGTGATCGCCGTGCGGAACCCTTGCCACATCGCGCCGGTGCCGTCGCCGTAACCGCGGAAGAACCCGCCGCCCGTCGCCGGCGTCAAGCCCAACGATTTCTCCACCGCTCCGCTGATAATCTGCCCCCCAAGGGTCGCGCCTTCCATCACATACAGACAGCCGAATGCGGCGGACACCGTGCCGTGCGCTGGTAGCTCCGTGCACACCGGCAGCGCCGCCACGCTCGCCACCCCGAGCGCCCGCAGATCGGCCTCGAGAAGAGACGCCTTCTGACGCTGCGTCAAGTCGAAACCGCGCTCTGACCACCCGCCGATCTGCCCCAATCCGGCCTCGAGCGGCAAATAGAAGCCGTAGAAACGCCCCAGCGTGCGCACATACGACTTCAACGTGAGCGTTCCGCTCGTGAGATCGAGCACGGCCTCGATGGCCTCGTGCTCGGAACGTGTTTCGGCCCTGAGCCGAGCAAGGATTGAAGACGGTCCACGAGCGGTTTCGGTGTTCATCGCGCAGCCTCCACAAACGCCTCCAACAACCAACGCGGACGGCCGGGGCGAGCCTCGCTCACCCTCACGCCCTCCAGCACCAACGTGAGCCCCAACGTGGTCGTGCCTACCCCGCGCTCGCCATGGATAAGGGACAAACGCTTGGCCAGGAAACCCCCGGCGAGGGTGTGATTCCGGCCCAAAATGCCGGCTGCCGTGAGCGGAGTG
>Ga0105044_10002233_pt1 | contig 26336 bp, 24 predicted proteins | sample MAT01_FD_78092 | JGI IMG/M metagenome (GOLD analysis project Ga0105044, IMG submission 78092) | Freshwater microbial communities from Lake Fryxell liftoff mats and glacier meltwater in Antarctica - MAT-01 | ecosystem: Environmental > Aquatic > Freshwater > Ice > Liftoff microbial mat | place... | reverse complement strand
TACCAGCGATTCCTGCGCGCGCGCGACGGGTCGGTGTTCAGCACGCAGGTGGTGCCGCGTCTAAGAACGGAGTACCAGTTTTCCCGTGCGCTCTTTGCACGACTGATTGTGCAGGTCGAGTCGCGCGACCGTGATGCGCTGCGGGACCCGCGCACTGAACGTCCGCTGCTCACGCGAGGACTCGACGGCACGTACGCCGCGATCGGTCGCCGGAAATCTTTGCTTGGCCGTGCGGACTGGCTGGTTTCCTATTTGCCGAGTCCGGGGACGGTGATCTTCGTCGGGTACGGCTCAGCGTTGGACGCCAGTCTCAGCATGCGCCCCTTTGAGGCCGAGCGGGTGTCGGACGGGGCTTTCGTGAAGTTGAGCTATCTCTTTCGCGCCGGCGTTGCGAGGGTGAATGCGGCGGGTGCGGGTCGGTGAGGGCGGGGATGGTGTTGAACGCGAGCGCCTTGGCCCACTTTGTGGCCAAGTACAAGGCGAGTCAGCTGACGCAGCGCGTCAATGCTGTTAACGCCGACGAGGTTAGCCGCTTGGATCCTGCCTTGGTCGCCGCCCAAACCCGAACGCTGCCGCGCGAGTCCCGGTAGGCGATGGTTATTACGCCGGGGAACGTCTTGCCTCCGGCCAAGGCGTCTGGCCTTCCGCGCGATTCAGTCGTCAATGTCTCGCAAGTGTTGACCGTCCATCGCGACGTCTTGCTGGAGCGTGTGCGCCCGTTGTCGCCCGCGTTACTGAAGCAAGATCAACCAAGGCCTGCGATTCGCGCTGGACCTGTAGGGCGAAGGTGCGCGCTGACCTTCCGTAGCTATTGACGGCGGCTTCGAGGTTGGCGGCTTTACTCGCTATGATTGCTGACCCCAAACGGTTCAAGGCCGCCGCACTGGAACGCGATGCTTACGCCGCCGTCGCGTCGTCGAACGTGTCGCTCTTTTTCGACTCGACGAGCTCCCACTCCTTCGACGTCGGATCGTACACGGCCATGACCTTGATCGTCTCGCCCGGCCACACGTCGAACACCTTGCCCGTGTTCTGGTAAATCTTGATCTCATGCCCATCCTCGAACTTGAGGATGATCAACGGGTAGGCAGTGTTGCTGTACTGCTTGCGCAGCTTCTTCGGCGGATGGCTCGTGGGCGCGTTCATGCGTCTCTCGGTCAGGGGTCGAGAAGGATCTCTCGGAAACTGGGCATTCGTCACAGTTGGCGCCAGCGCTGAAAACACCGGCGAAGGCAATGCAACCGCATCAGGTGACCGTTGACGTCACCCCGGCAAATTGCTGCCACCGTCCAGTCGCCAGAATCTCGTCGATCGCTGCAACGCACGTCTCGAGTTCCGCGTCCGTCGTGTAAAAGTGCGGCGCGATCCGGATGCCCGCACCAGGCCGATAATCGATCACGACATCCTGCGCCAAAAGCGCACGCGCGACTTCGGCGGCGTGCGGCACATCAAACGCGACAGTCCCGCCTCGGCGCGCCGGATCACGCGGCGCATGGGCGCGCCATCCACGAGTATCTGCCTCGGCCAGCAGCCACGCCGTCTGACGCTGACTCTTTTCGCGAATGGCCGGCAACCCCGCCTCCGCGATGATGCGCAGGCCTTCAAGACCCGCGAACAGCGCCGGCACGGTGGGCGTGCCGGCCAACCAACGCCAACTTCCGGCCGCGTACTCCATACTCTCGGCGAACGCGAATGGCTTGCGATGCGCCTGCCAACCGGTCAACGCCGGCGCAAATCGCTCACTGGCACTGGGTGACGCATACAGAAAGCAGCCGCCCGGTCCGCCACAAAGCCACTTGAGCACGCCGCCGCACAGGAAATCGACGCCGAGCGCGTGCACGTCAACCGGAATGACACCCACGCTGTGATACGCATCGAGCGCAACCACCGCGCCCATGCGACGCGCGTGCTCGCAGATCGCCATCGCATCGAGAATGTACGCCGAACGAAAAAGCACATGCGAGATGGCCACAAGTCGCGTGCGCTCAGTGATCGCCGCAATCACCCGATCAGTCTCGATGCTGATGCCATCGTCGCTCGGCACCACCACGACCTTCGCGCCCAGTCGCGGCGCCAACGCATCGTACGCATAACGCACCGACGGAAAGTCCAGCGCCGTCATCACGATCTCGTTGCGCTCAGCCGGATAGTCAAGCGCCGTCAGGATGCTCGACATTCCCTGTGTCACGGTCGGAATCATCACCACTTCACCGGTCGATGCGCCGAGCAGTGGCGCGATGCGCGACCCCATCGTTACGGGCATCTCCCACCAGCCTTCGGCCCACGCGCGCACTCCGCGCGTCTTCCACTGCGTGGCGTACGTCTGCAACTGCTCGGACACACTCGCCGGCATCGCGCCCAGTGAATTCGAGACTAAGTAGGTGGACGTGCCGAGTATGGGAAACTCGTCGCGGAAACGAAGCAGCGGATCGGAGATGGTCACGGCAGTGAGGGCGGGTGGAAACAGTCGCAGAACGGGGCACGATGGTTGCATGCCACTGGGAGGAGTTTACTCACCCGAACAGACGGAGTGCACGATGCGCCTGTATAACAACGTACGTTGGACCGCCGCGATCCTATTCGCCGGCGTTCTCGCCATGCCTGCCCGCAGCCAGGCCCAGACGGCAGAGGCCGCACAGAATGGTGTGACCGCGCCGACCATGATCACATCGACTGTGATCGCACCGAGCGTGATCGTTTACGCGCCGGTCACGGCCGTAGAAGCGCCGCGACCCATCGCTGCCAACGTTGCGCCGCTGGGAACGCTGCCGCGTGGCGTCGGGTTAAGCCGCCACTCGGTCGCTGATTCAACGACGCCGCCGCTCCCTGCCCCAGCCAACAACAATCAGGGCAACACCGCACTCATGCTCGTCGGCGCGGGCACGATGATCGTTGGTGCGATCGTCGGCGGAGACGCCGGAACGATCATTCTCCTCGGCGGCGCAGCGCTCGGCATTTTCGGACTCTATCGCTACCTGTCCAACTAAGCATGGCGAGGTGGCGATGCTGGAGCGTCGCCACCTCTACTCACTGAGCCGGTAGTGACGCACCGGTAGTGGGCGCGACCTGCCTTGCCCGGACCCGATCCCGGCGATCTTCCATAGCACGATAGAGAACGGGCAGCACGAACAGCGTCAGCAACGTACTCGTGATCAATCCGCCAATCACGACCGTGGCCAGAGGACGCTGCACTTCGCTGCCGGGGCTCGTGGAGAGTGCCATCGGTACGAATCCAAGGCTGGCGACGAGCGCGGTCATCAGCACCGGGCGCAATCGATCGGCTGCGCCTCGCTTCACTCGGGCAAGCACATCATGTCCGTGTTGCCCGTCGTGTCGCAGGTGATTGAGATGCTCGAGGAGCACGACTCCGTTCAGCACGGCGATACCGAAGAGCGCGATGAACCCGATACTCGCCGACAGGCTGAGATTGAGTCCGCGCAGCCAGAGCGCACCGATCCCGCCAACGAGGGCGAACGGTACGTTCGAGAGCACCAGCAGCGCCTGAGGAATGGAACGAAAGGAGAGGTAGAGCAAGCCCAGAATCAGCAGCAGTGCAGCGGGCACAACGAAGGTCAGTCGACCCATCGCCCGCTGCTGGTTTTCGTATTGCCCGCCCCACTCGAGAAACACGCCCTGAGGGATCGTAACTTCGCGCCCAATCCGTGCCCGCACTTCTTCCACGAAGCCGCCCAAGTCGCGACCTCGCACGTTGCTCAACACAAGTGATCGACGCTGCGCGGCCTCATGACCAATCAATTCAGGACCGGTGGTCGTCGCCACGTCCGCGACAGCTGACAGCGGGATGACCTCCCCGCCGGGAGCCCGCACGGTAAGGTTTGCAATCGACGCGGCGTCCTGTCGTGACACTTCCGGCAATCGCACCACGATGCCGACGCGGCGGAAACCATCGACCCATTCAGCCGACGACTGCGAGCCCATGGCGAGTTCGACGGCATCACGCACGTCGGCAACCGAGAGCCCGTATTGCGCCAACGCTTCGCGCCGCACCTGCATGCGCACCTGTCCAGTGCCTTCAGCGATCTCGACACCGACGTCGGCAGCGCCAGGTACCGTTGCCACGACGCGACGCAGCCGTTCGGCGATCAACTGATTCTGTTGCAAATCGGGGCCGACAACCTTGATGCCGAGGTCGGTCTTGATCCCACTCTCTGCTTCATCCAGTCGCATCGCGAGTGGCTGGGTAAAGGAGACCCACAATCCCGGCACCTGCTTGAGCGCCGAATCGAACGCGGCCACCAAGCCTTCGCGGTCTTTCGCGCTCGTCCACTCACTGCGGTCCTTCAAGATGACATACATGTCGCCTTCGAAAAGTCCCATGGCTTCGGTGGCGAGGTCGGGTCGGCCTTCCTTCGTGACGACGGTCACGACCTCCGGGAATCGCTTGACGATCTTCTCGGCAGCAATCGAAAGTCGGGTTGCGTCATCGAGTGCGACGCTGGGCAAACGGCGCGTGTTGATGAGTATTGAGCCCTCGTCGAGCTTGGGCATGAACTCCGTCCCAATGCGCGACAACGACCCTACCGCGACAACAACCAGCACGACCGCCACCGCAACGACCGTTCGCGGCCGCCCGAGGACACGATCGAGCGTGCGCGAGTACGATAGGGTCAGTTTCGTCATCCATGGAGCGGGCGCGGCCGTGCCACTCCGCAGCGCCCATGACGCGACGGCCGGAACGTAGGTCAAGGCGAGCAAGAGCGAACCAAGCACCGCACACACCACCGTAAACGCCATCGGCTTGAACATGCGTCCTTCCATGCCGTCGAGCGTGAAGATCGGGATGTAGACGGCGACAATGATGGCGATACCAAACAGAATCGGTCGACCGACTTCGACCGCAGCATTCTCGAACAGATTCAGTCGATGCGTGTCCTCGTGCGTCTCCATCCGTCGAATGAAGCCCTCGATCATGACGATCGATGCATCGACAATGAGTCCGAAGTCGAGTGCGCCGAGGCTCATCAGGTTCGCGGAATAGCCAAAGATTGCCATGCCGGAAAACGCCACCAACATCGACAACGGAATCACCGAAGCCACGATCAGTGCCGCACGCACATTGCGCAGGAACAGAAAGAGCACGGCAATGACCAAAATGCCGCCCTCGATCAAGTTCTTCACCACGGTATGCGTCGTCCGATCGACGAGATCGGTCTGATCGTAAAACGGTGTCAACGTCACACCGCTGGGCAGCGCCCGTCGAATTTCCTCGACGCGCGCGCGCACATCGGTAATCACCCGTTTGGAGTCGGCGCCCTGCAGTTTGAGCACCATTCCACTGACCACTTCGCCCTTGCCATCCTTGGTGACCGCACCATTGCGCGGCAGTGCGCCGAGTGTCACCGTCGCAACGTCGCCAACGCGCACCGGCGATCCGCCTTGCGAGGTGATCACGATGCGCGTGACATCGGCGATCGAGTCGATGCGCCCAAGGCCGCGCAACGTGTAGCGTTCGCCGCCATTCTCGACATAGCTGCCGCCAAAGGCCAGCGAATTGCGGGACAGCGCGAGATGCACATCGCTGAGGGTTAATCGTCGCGCAGCAAGCCGCACCGGATCGACGATGACTTCCACCCGCTCCGTCAAGCCGCCCCAGGAATTCACTTCGGACACGCCCGGTATGGTGCGCAACCGCGGCCGGACGGTGTAGTCGTGGAGGGTCTTCAGTTGGGTGACGGTCAGCGAATCACTCGACAGCACGTACTGATACAACTCGCCCATGGGAGTGGACACCGGGCCGAGCGTTGGTTCGATACCTGCGGGGAGCGCACTCTTCGCATCGCTCAACCGCTGCTGGACGAGCTGACGCGCGAAGTACACGTCCGTACCGTCGGGGAACGGTACCGTGACGAGCGACAGGCCGAACTTGGAAATGGAGCGCACTGTCTGAGCGCCGGGCACGCCCATGAGGGTCGATTCGACCGGATACGTCACCAACCGTTCGACGTCTTCCGGAGCCATGCCCGGCGCGACGGTGATCACTTCCACCCGTATCCCCGTGAGGTCGGGAAACGCATCGAAGGGAATTCGGCTGAGCGCAAAGAGTCCGCCAACGACGATCGCGAGTACACCCATCACGACAATGCCACGCCGATGTAATGCGAAGTGCAGTAGTTGTCTCATGACACTACTCCGGAGCAGCGGCCGTGCGGCGCTTCAGCAACTCGGCTTTTGCAATCGCCGCACTGCGGACAACCACCGTGCGACCGACGCCAAGTCCCGAGAGCACTTCCATCTGTTGCGCCGACCGTCGCCCAACGCGTACCGGCACCGCCTCGATGAACACGCCACTTCCGCGCTGTTCGATTGCAATTACCACGGTATCGCCCTCCATCGCCTGGATCGCCGCCGCGGGAACGATGACAGCCGGGGTACCCGGGGTTCCGTACACAACAGCCTGGGCGAACGATTCAGCGCGCCCGATCTTCGCACCGTCGGATGGCGTCGAGAGCACTTCGACTGTGCGTGTCGCGGTATCGACGGTTGGCGCAATCCGTGAGACGGTCGCATCGCGGTGCCGCGTTGGATCGTCGGTCAGTGAGAAGCGGACTTGGCTGCCTACTCGAACATCGCGCGCCGCCGCTTCGCCCAAGTGCATCTGCAGCAGCAACCGTGATGGATCGCCGACGGTGATCAAGGGGGTACCCGGCAGCACCACCGTCCCTGGCTGCGCCTCTCGCGAGGTCACTACTCCCGACACGGTAGTGCGGATCAACACATCGTGCGGGTCGGTGCCCTTCGGCACCGGACCATCGCCGACCAAGTGGTCGATGAGCCCCTGCGCCCGCTCCTTCTCGGCCTCGGCCTGATCGAACATGGCGTCGGCCGTCTGCCGTGCCGCCTGCGCGCGCTCCAACTCCGCGCGGGACATCGCCTTCGCATCCACCAGTCGCGCGGCACGGTCTGCAGCGGTCCGCGCCAGCGAGCGATCCGCTTCGGCCGCGATCAGCTGCGACGACGCGCGCACGAGTGCTGAGCGGGCGTCCATGATTTCATGACTGTGAATCATCACCAGCACGTCTCCGGCGCGCACAACGTCGCCAACCCGAACAAGCACGCGCGTGATGCGTCCTTCCGTAATGGAGCCGACGGTCTGAACGGCCGCCGGGTCGAGCATCAGTCGCGCGGGCACCGTTGTGAATGTGCGCCAAGGCACCGTTCGTACCGTGTCGATCGTGAAGTCCGCAATGGAAACGGCGTCCGCGGAGAGCGTTGCCGTATCCGACGGAGTCGTTTGTGCGGTCGGGGGCTGCGTTGCAGGCGGCGCCGCATCGCTGCCCTTGCCACACGCGCCGACGGCCAACGCGCTGAGCGCGACACATCGCAAGTGAGCGCGTGTAATCCTGTTCCGTGTGCTCATGAACCAATCCGAATCGAAGAGATCAAGGGAAGGTCGAGCGGACTGTCCGCGTCGAGTCGCGCGCCGAGCGCACGTTCAAGTTCCAGCCGGGCAAGCCACGCATCGACGGCCCACCGCAACTGTGACGTCATTGCGTCAGCGGCGGCGCGCTCAGCGTCAAGCAGCTCGGTCAACGTTGCCTGTCCTTCGCGGTACGATGTGCGCGCAATGGCGGCGACCTCACGCCCGCGTTCAGCCAGCGTACGCGCACTGCCGGCAAGCGCCTTCATTGCGTCGTACGCACTGAGCGCCGCGACGGCGTCTGCCCGCACCGCGAGGTGTGCATCGTCACGCAACGCGCGCGCCTCGGCAACCTCGCCGCGGGCGCGTTGCCTGGCGCCGTCATTGCGATTGAAGACTGGGAACGGCACCGAAAGACCAACCTGACCGGTGAGAAAACCGCCGGTCTCTTTGCTGCCACCCTGGAGTTGCCAGTCGCCAACGACGCCGCGCCGTTCAGCGGTGAGTCGCGCTTCGGCCTCTCGCAGTCCCGCATCGCGCGCCGCAAGCTCCGGCCGGGCCGCCACTGCCACATTTCGGGCTGTTGCCGAATCGGGTGCGACAGGCATCGCCGGGGAGTCGAGTGACCCAAGCGCGAGCAGTCCCGCATCGTCCACGCCCACCACCCGCGCGAGTTCGGCACGGGCTCTCGCGTGCTCGCCTTGTAGGACTGCGAGTACCGTCCGTGCACGGTCCGCTTCCAGGCCGGTGCGAAGAGCGACGCCGACCGCGACGATCCCTTCGCGGGCACGCGTCGAGTCGACCGCTGCAACTTCATCGAACGACGCTGCCTGTGTTCGCGCGATTTCCACCTGGCCGCGCAGCATCGCCGCGTGCAACCACGAGCGGGCCGCGTTGAGCTCCGCATCACGCCTTGCCGCGGTCGCATCGGCCGTGGCTCGCTGTTGCCCCTGCGCTCCCGCTTTGCGCAAGGCGACGCGGCGACCCGTGACATCCACCGGTAAGTACACGGTCGCAAAAATGTCGGGCTGAAGCGAGCTGCCCAGATTTTCCCGGCGCCATTCGATCGTCGGATTCGGGTACTGCTGCTGCTCTCGGGTGCGACCGATCGCGATGTCACGCCGTGCGCTGGCCGTGCGTGCTCCCGGACCGTTCGCACGCGCCAGTTCGAGCGCACGCGGCAACGTCAGGGGGGCCTCCGTTGCCTGAAGTTGGACGGCGCCGGCCTGAGCGCGTGTGACGGTCGGCACAGTAAGCACGGCGATCGCCAACAGCGGCGCGCACCACGGGGCACGCCGCGTTCGTAATGGTTTGGGCATGGGCCCATCCTAGCACGCGTCGATGAATCCTGAATGAACGGATCCCCGTCATTTCCGGCGCACTCGTCACCCGAGCGGCACCAATGCACACGTCACGAGAACGAATACGTCGAATTGTTCAAGTACGAACGGACGTCGGCCGAAGAACAGTCGGAGCGATGACAACCTCGCGATCGTGAACCAACCACAGGACTCCCGCGTGCCCGCTTTCCCAACGCCTGCTGCCAGCCTCCCGGCCATCGCTTTTGCTCGTCCACATACCGATCCCCTGGAACGCATCCTGCGGGCCTACGATCGCGCGATCTGGGCGTGCGAATCCTTCGACTACAGGGCGTCGAGAAACGCCATCGGAACCCTTCGCCGAGCCCTGGAAATCGATACGCCTGAAGCACGCAGCTTCGATTCACTCTACGCGTGGTGCGAAGCTGCGGTCGACCGCCGCGACTTTGTCGCCCCCGCGCGGTGTCTGCGTGCGCTGCGTGGCGCCTGGTGCGGCGGGGCCGAGCCGCGTCCGTTCACGCCGCGATTGGATCGCCCGGTCTCGTAACGGCCGCCCGCGCGCCCGCGCTACGCCGGCGCGCCTGACGGATGTTGAGTCGGCAACTGGAGGGGTAGGCGCACGGTGATGAGTGTTCCGCGCTCCCCGCCCCCGCTGGCTACGTCAATACGGCCACCATGACGCGCCGCAATCCACGCGGCGATCGCCAAACCCAGGCCACTGCCGTCACTGCGATGCGCCCGGGCTCGGCCGCCACGATAGAAGCGATCGAAGACCCGTTCGATCTCCTGTTCGCCAATGCCTATGCCATCGTCCTCCACTTCGAGGACGGCGAAGCGTGCCTCCCGCCGGACGCGGACATCGACACGACCGCCGGGATGGCCATAGCGCAGCGCATTGTCGAGCAGAATCCCGATAAGTCGCCCCACCAACGTTGGTTCAGCGAGCACCGGCGTTTCGACCAAGTCGGTGGAGACAAGCGCTATTCCTGTACGCTCCGCGTCGGGTTGCCAACGCCGCAGTTCATCCGTGGCGATATCGTCGAGAAAGAGCGGAACCAATGGCGTAGCCATCCCGTCGTCACCGGCGTCTGCCCGCGCCAACTGGAGCAGTTCATCCACCTGTCGTGACATGCGAACAAGCTCCTCGTGCAACTGATCCATCACTGGCGTTGAATCGACGGGCACCAGCTTTGCGAGTTCCAGGCGAGCGCGCATGCGAGCGAGCGGTGTGCGAAGTTCGTGAGCCGCATCGGCCAGAAACCGCTGCTGCTGTTGCAGCGCCCCATCGAGTCGATCCAGCAGCGCATTGAAGCGAGTTCCAAGTCGACCGAGTTCGTCTGCCGGGTCATCCACAGGGAGACGTTTGCCACTCGAGGGAATGATTCCCGTTGCGGCATCCGCCATCTCGCCGACCGGTCGCAGCGCGCGTCCCGTCAGCCACCATCCAATTGCCGCGGCCAGCAGAACCAATCCCGGAATGCCGATCATCATCCACCGATCGATCTGTGACTCGATTGTGCGCATATTCGCGGCGCTTGCCTCCACCTCGATGATCCATCCCGGAGCCAGTCCCACTTCGAGCGGGAGCCTGACTTTGCGCACCGGCTCTGCGAGCGCGGCCAGCGGCCGGGTGCGTGGCTTTGAGACTGGTTCGTACAGTGTGCCGTCGGGGCGGCGAATGCGGATGGAGCGTTCCTCGAAGACGAGTTCGCTCGCGATGTGATCTACCGTCGCCTCCGTGGTCTGATACTCCGCGATCTCGACGCGGAAGAACTGTCGCACCAACTGCGCGGAGGCGCGCACGGAGTCCTCAAACTCATGGTCAAGCGCTGACCGCACCGCGAGTCGCAGCACGCCCGCCGTGCCGAGCAGCACGACCAGAAGCGTGGACGCATACAGCATCGTGAGACGCAGGCGGATTCGCGGTCTCGGACGATCGCCCCCGGTCATCGAACTGCAGTCTTGGGAACTGACAACCGGTAGCCCGCGCCGCGGATGGTCGAGAGCAGTGGCGCTTCGCCGGGCTGGTCGATCTTCTTGCGCAGGCGGGCGATGAACACGTCGATCACATTGCTGAACGGGTCGTAGTTGTCATCCCACGCATGGTCGCTGATGTACTCGCGCGTGAGCACACGCCCCTGTTCGCGCATGAGCACCTGCAGGATCGAGAATTCTTTGGTCGTCAGCGTAATCGTTCGTCCATTACGCCGTGCTTCGCGCGTTGCCGGGTCCAGTTCGAGGTCGCCGACACGAAGCGTCGTGGACGCCGCCGTATCCGGACGCCGCAGCAGCGCGCGCAATCGGGCGACCAACTCTCCCAATGCATACGGTTTGACGAGATAGTCGTCGGCCCCCGAATCGAGGCCAGCGATCCGATCGTTGACCGCGTCGCGCGCGGTCGCCATCAAGACGCGCGGGGCGGGATCGCGGTTCCGCAGGGCGGCGCACAGCGTAAAGCCGTCTTCGTCCGGCAGACGGAGGTCGAGAATCACGGCATCGTAGGGGCTGACGGCAGCAAGCTCCCTCGCCATCTTCCCCGTCGGTGCAGCGTCGACCGCGAACCCCGAGGCGCGGAGATAGCTGGTTGCGCTCTCGCGCAGCACTTCGTCGTCCTCCACAAGCAGGATCCGCATGCGGGTCAATCTATACAACGGCTGTTCATGACCAAGACACGACCGCCGCGCATCGGCGTCGTCTTCGGCGGCGGGGCCTTGAAAGGGATGGCCCACGTTGGTGCGCTCAAGGCGCTGGCCGAAGCGGGCATCACACCGAGCTTGTACGCGGGGTCGAGCATCGGCGCGATGATCGCGGCGGCCGCGGCGTCGGGACAGTCGGCCGACGACCTCACCGAACGCGCGATGGCCTTCCGTCGGCGCGACCTGTTCCGAATCAACCACCTCGGCATGCTGATGGAGCGCATGCTGTCGCGGTCGATCTACCTCGAAGCGCCGCTCCGAAATCTCTGCGACTCCCTCGTCGCCGATGGCACGTTTGACGACCTCGCGACGCCGCTGCTGGTAACGGCGGTCGATATCGAGCGCGCGTCGCCGCTGGTGTTTGGCCGACCCGGGTTACGCAACGTCCGCGTCCGTGACGCGGTCTACGCCTCATGTGCGCTGCCGGGGTTCTTTCCACCAGGCGTTGTCGGAGGGCGCACCTGCATCGACGGCGGCACCACCGACAATCTGCCGGTCGCCATTGCGGCCATGGGCGTCGATGCGCTCATCGCCGTGGACGTCGGGATCGCCGACGTGCCGATCGAGACCGGCGTTGCGACCCAGGGCTTTGCGTCCATCTTCATGCGCGCCGCAACAATGATGATGCACGAGCAGCAGCAGCATGCGCTCGAGCGGTGGACCTCGCCGCCGATGCTGCTGGTCCGACCCGCCGTCAATCACATCGGCTGGTTCAGCTTCGCACACGTCGATGAACTGCTGCGCGTGGGGTACGAGGCTACCAAGGAAGCGCTCAAGGATTTCGACTCGCTGCTCCGGGCCGAGGGGGGGATCTTCCCGCGTCGCCAGGTACAGCTGAGCGTCGACCGCGACGCCTGCACCGGCTGCGCGATCTGCGTGGCGCGCGCGCCGGGGATGATGGCGCTCGATGAACAGCGCAAAGCGTACCCGATCGCCCGCCGGCATGAGTTCTCGCCGGCCGACGGTGCCTTTGTCCGCTCCTGCCCGGTCGGTGCCATTCACGTCAAAACGGTGGCGGCGAGCGGTACATCGGCCGATATTCCAGATAGCCTCGTCGGTACCGGGGTTTCCATTTAGGGCAACCCACGGCGCGATGAGTGGCTTCGTTCCGAACGCGAGTGACCATCCACGGGATGCGTCGCCCGCCGGACCCGTCCTCTCCATGTCGCATCCCAATTCGTTCGGCAGCCGCGCCACACTCACCGTGGGCGTCCGTCAGTATGCGTACTTCCGATTGGCCGCGCTCGATGCGCTCCCAGGCAGTGCGGCAGCAACGCTCCCCTTTTCGCTCCGCGTCCTTCTCGAAAACCTGTTGCGTGGTGAAGACGGTGCCTTCGTCAAGAAGACCGACGTCGAATCACTTGCGCACTGGAACGTGAAGGCGCCGATCGACAAGGAAATCGCGTTTCGTACAGCGCGCGTACTGCTCCAAGATTTCACCGGCGTCCCCTGTGTGGTCGACCTCGCCGCGATGCGCGACGCAATGGTCAGACTCGGCGGCGACCCGACGCGCATCAATCCGCTGCAGCCGGTCGATTTGGTCATTGATCACTCGGTGCAAGTGGATGAATACGGCACCGAAGCGTCGCTCCTCCTGAACACCGACCTCGAGTTCGAGCGCAACGGCGAACGCTACGAGTTTCTCAAGTGGGGACAGACAGCACTGCGCAATTTCCGCGTCGTGCCGCCGGGCACCGGCATCTGCCATCAGGTGAATCTCGAGTATCTCGGGCAGGTAGTGTTCACCATGCAGCAGGACGGTGAAACGCTCGCGTACTGCGATTCACTCGTCGGCACCGACTCGCACACCACCATGATCAACGGCCTCGGCGTGTTGGGCTGGGGTGTTGGTGGCATTGAAGCCGAAGCCGCGATGCTTGGCCAGCCGGTGAGCATGCTCATTCCGGAAGTCATCGGCTTCAAGCTGCACGGCAAGTTGCCGGCTGGCGCGACGGCCACCGATCTCGTGCTCACCTGCACCGAGATGCTTCGCAAGAAAAAGGTCGTTGGCAAGTTCGTCGAGTTCTACGGACCCGGTCTCTCGTCGCTTGCACTGGCCGATCGCGCAACGATTGCGAACATGGCGCCTGAGTACGGCGCCACCATGGGCTTCTTCCCCGTCGACGCCGAAACGCTCAAGTATCTCCGTCTCTCTGGTCGCAGCGACGAACAGGTCGCCCTCGTTGAAGCGTACACGAAGGAACAGGGACTCTTCCGCACCGACGCAACGCCCGATCCCGTCTTCACCGACACGCTCGAACTGGACTTGAGCACGGTGGTGCCGAGTCTGGCCGGCCCCAAGCGTCCACAGGATCGCGTGCCGCTGTCGCAAAGCAAGGCGATGTATCGCGAAGCACTGGCGGCGCAGTTGGCAACGCAGAACGCCACGGCGTCAGCGCCTGCAGGTTCACCCGCCGCAACGATGGTGGCTGAAGGTTCGCCGGTTGCTACCGATCATGGCGTCGCCTGCGAACATCGCGGCGAGGCGTTCACGCTCACGCACGGGCATGTGGTCATCGCGGCGATCACGTCGTGCACCAACACCAGCAACCCGAGCGTCATGCTTGCGGCAGGACTGCTGGCACAGAAGGCCGTGGCGCGTGGGCTGCGAACGAAGCCTTGGGTGAAGACATCGCTGGCTCCCGGATCCAAGGTGGCCACCGACTACTTCAACAAAGCGGGCCTCATGGACTCGCTGAATGCGTTGGGCTTCAACGTTGTCGGGTATGGCTGTACCACCTGCATCGGCAACTCCGGCCCTCTTCCCGCCGTGATCAGCGAAGCGATCGAGAACGGAAATCTCAATGTCGCTGCGGTCCTTTCGGGCAACCGCAACTTCGAAGGCCGCGTCAATCCGCAGACCCGCTTCAACTATCTCGCATCACCGCCACTCGTGGTTGCCTATGCACTCGCTGGTCGCATGGACATCGATATGGCGACGGAGCCACTTGGCGCCGGCACCGACGGCCCCGTGTTTCTGCGCGACATCTGGCCAACGGCGCAGGAAGTGGAAGACACCATTCTCTCGAGCGTGAAGCGCGAACAGTTCACGACGCAGTATGCAAATGTCTTTGCCGGCGACGTACACTGGCAGGGAATTCCGGCTCCGTTGGGCGATCAGTACGCGTGGAACAACGACAGCACGTACGTGAAAAATCCGCCGTACTTCGACGGCATGACCATGACGCCGCCGGGTGTGCGCGCCATCAGTGGTGCGAAAGTGCTTGGCATGTTCGGTGACTCGATCACCACCGATCATATCTCGCCCGCGGGTTCCATAGCGGCCGCGTCTCCAGCAGGCCTGTGGCTGAAGTCCCTTGGCGTCGACAAAGTGGATTTCAACTCGTACGGAGCGCGTCGTGGAAATCACGAAGTCATGATGCGCGGCACCTTCGCCAACATCCGTCTCAAGAACGAGTTGACGGGGGGCAAGGAAGGCTGGTGGACGGCGACAGCGCCGGGGGCCGAGCCCGAGGCGATCTATGATGTGTCGATGGCGCGTCAGGGCGCCGGTGTCCCGCAGATCGTTATTGCGGGTAAGGAATACGGCACAGGTTCATCGCGTGACTGGGCGGCCAAAGGAACCGCACTGCTTGGTGTGCGTGCCGTGATCGCCGAAAGCTTCGAGCGCATTCACCGCTCCAACCTTGTTGGTATGGGTGTGTTGCCGCTCGAGTTCACGAACGGCGAGACTCGGCAATCGCTGGGACTGACGGGTTTCGAAACGTACGAAATTACTGGGCTGACCGATGCACTCAGCCCACGTGAGACGTTGACGGTCGTCGCAACGGCCGCCGATGGTAGCAGCAAGAAGTTCAGCGCGCGGTGCCGTATCGACACGCCGGAAGAACTCCAGTATTACAAGAACGGCGGCATTCTTCCGTATGTGTTGCGGAGTCTTTTGAAAGCGTAGTGCTGCGAGCGGTTCGCACAGTAACGGCGGGAGGACTTCGGTCTTCCCGCCGTTGCTCTTTCGGTCGGTGAATGCAGCAATGGGAGGCCGGCGATCAGCAGCGTTGCGCGTCCGATCATACAGCGCCGGCATCGCGCGGCTTAGTAGTCAATAGTGGCCGTCATCGCCTGAAACTTGCCGCTGAGAAGCTTACGTATAAGTGGTGATGCACTCACTGCTCCTGAATCAGCCGCGGCTCGCGCGCCTCCTCGCCTTTGCTACGCTGCCGATGGCATTGCCGGCTCAATCGGCACGCACCACGGCAGCGGACATTCGGGCTGACATTCCTGCCATCGAGCGCTACATCGCTCAGCAGATGGAGCGCAACCGTATTCCGGGTGTGGGGGTCGCAATCGTGTCGAATGACTCGGTGATATACGCGCGGGGATTCGGCACAGACGGGTTAGGTGCATCGGTCACCGAGCGCACTGGATTCGTGCTGGGATCCATGAGCAAGTCGGTCACCGCGCTGGCCGTCATGCAGCTGGTGGAGCGGAATCTCGTGCAGCTGGACGCGCCGGTGAAGCAGTATCTGCCGTGGTTTCGCGTAGCCGATGCCAGCGCGAGTGCGCGTATCACGGTACGTCAGCTGCTGCACCACACGAGCGGCATTCCCACCGGTGCATCGCGAGCCACCGGCGCGTCGCGCACCCTCACCGATCAGGTACGCGCCCTCGCAAATGTGGCGCTGAACAACGCGCCTGGCGCAGTGCACGAATACGCGAGTCCCAATTATCTGGTGCTCGGCGCGATCGTGGAGGCGGTGTCCCAGCGTTCGTACGCGGATTACGTGCAGGCGTCGATCTTTGCGCCTCTTGGTATGCGCGACAGCCACGTCGATCAGGCGATCGCGCTCGACCGTGAGAATCCGGGGCGCCTGTCGAGCGGGCATGTATACGTGGTCGGCTTCCCCGTGGCGCGCACGCTACCGCACGAAGGCGACCGGCTCCCGACTGCCGCGTTGATCAGTAGCGCCGCCGATATGGGGCGTTTTCTGGTGGCGCAGATGCGCACGGGTTCCAGCGAGCTGTTGAGCACCGCCGGCCTCACACTGATGCATACGGGTGGGGCGCCGTCAGGCAGCTTCTCGTACGCGTTCGGCTGGCGCGACGGCACGATCGCCGGCGAGCGCGCGGTGCATCATGGCGGGATCGTTCCGAACTTTCGGGGCAAGATGGTGATGTTCCCCGATCGACACCTTGGTATCGTGGTGCTCACCAACGTGTCGTCGGCGATTCCGTGGCCGATCGCTCCCACGAGTCACGTCATGGCCGACGAGATCGCCGCTGCGCTCGTCGGCGTGGCGCTACCCGCGCCGTCGGACAAGCATCGCTGGCTGTTCGCCGCGATCGGTGCCGCGATGCTTCTCGTCACCCTCGTTCAGCTGCGCAGTCTCCTGCGGATTGGGCGCGCCCGGAACAACGGCGGCCGGGCATCGAGCAAAGGACTGTCGATGTTCGCCGATATGGCATTCGTGGTTGCGGTGGCGGTGGTCGTTCCGCGACTGGCCGGGCTGTCATGGCCCGTGCTGCTATCCGCGGCCCCCGACGTCGCCTGGTGGCTCATCATCGCGTCCACGCTGAGCCTCGTTACTGTGGCAACGCGTCTGGTGCGCCGTGCAACTCGCTCACGGCAGCTTACCTGAACTGCTGCAGCGGAGCGCTGCGATCGAACGGCGCGACATGCAACATTCTGATCGCGCTCGCTACGCCCCCATGCGGTACGGTTCGGCATGTTCCCTTGCGTCTCCCTCGCCGAGTGTTCTAACGTATGTCCATGCCTGCAACGCGCGTTGAATGGACCGTCGACATGGTCGATGCGCTGGAGGATGACGGACAGCGCTACGAGCTCATCGACGGTGAGCTGTTTGTGACGCCTGCGCCGGCGGAGATCCACCAAATCGTCGCGCTGGAGCTCGTAGTGAGGCTCCACGACTACATAAAGCGCGAACGGTTGGCTGCCAGGGTAATGTTCGCGCCCTCCGACGTGCGTCGCGGCGATCGCACGCGAAATCGCGTCCAGCCCGATGTGTTCGTCTTCCGGCTTACCGATGGCAAGCGCCCGACATACCCATACCACCTGCGTGACCTGTTGCTCGCGGTTGAGGTCTCCTCTCCGAGCAATCCTCGCCTCGACTACCAGATCAAACGCGATCTGTATTTACGCGAAGGTGTGGCCGAATATTGGGTGCTTAACCCTGATGCGCGGAACGTGTCGCGCTGGTCTGGCGCGAGTGATCCGGGAGTCGTGCTGAGCGAGCGGGTAAAGTGGCATCCGGGCGGCGCCCAGTACCCCTTCGTGGTTGAACTGGAAGCCTTTTTTGCGGATGCGTTGGGCTGAGCGCACCGTCGAGCAACCCGATCGGCACGGGCCCCATCTTCCTGCTCGTGAACCCTGTCGCCGGTCGAGGACGCGCCGCCCGTCGCGCCGCCGTGGTGCAGGGCGCGCTCGAATCACTCGGCGCCGTCGAACGACATGACGCCCGAAGTGCTGGCGACGAAGCACGCATCGCGCGAGAGGCGGCTATGCGTGGCGCGCGCGTGCTCGCTGTGGTCGGCGGCGACGGTTCGGTCAGCCACGCGGCGCGAGGACTTGTTGAAACCAATAGCAAAACTCCGCTCGCGATTTTCAGTGCCGGCACTGGAAACGACTTCGCGAAATCGATTGGCGCGCCGGTGCACGATGTGCCTGCCATGGTCGCGCGCATCGCGCAGAGACACACCCGTGCAGTGGACGTCGGCTATGTGGACGACGTGCCATTCGTCAATGCAGCCGGATTCGGCTTCGATGTCGAGGTGTTGGAGCGCATGCGCACGCCTGGTCTACTCCGAGGGACCGCTGCATATGTAAACACGGCGCTCGGCGCGCTGATCGGCTATCGTGGATTTCGCGCGCGCCTGCGTGACGATGCCGAACGCGAACAGCTCATGCTCGTCTTCGCCAACGGTCGCTATTTCGGTGGTGCCTTTCACATCGCGCCTGCCGCATCGCTCGACAATGGATTGCTCGATGTCGTCTCCATCGGCAACGCCTCACCGTTTCGTCGGCTTGCACTGTTTGCCAAGGTGTTCAAGGGCACGCATCTGGCGGAGCGCGAAGTACTGCACCATCGGGTGGAGCGCTATCGGGTGTCGTTTGAAGCGCCTCCGGCCTTTGAGGCGGATGGCGAGTTACACCGTGCGCGTCGCGCCCAGGTCGAAGTGAGCGTCAGGCCTGGGGCGTTACAGGTCGTGGTCTGAGCGCGGGCTCGCGACAGGAAACGATCCGTCCTGCCCGATCGTTCGCTACCGATATTGCCACTTGGGTGTACCAAAACCGGCACAGATCGCCTCCCGGCGACTCATGCGTTAACGTCATAGCGATCACACGGGCCGTTGCCCGCCGACCGCGCGGACAGCCCGCGCCTTTCCAGGAGCTTTTCGATGTTCATGTTTTCGCGCAACGTAGCGCGTTCGTTCGCCGTCGCGGCGGTCGCTGTCGCCGCGACAGCGGCTGCACCGTCGTTCGTTTCTGCTCAGCCAGCGCCAGCCGCCAACGCGACGGTGCTCAAGGTCGGTGACGTCGCCCCTGATTTCACGGTCACGGCCGTTACGGCCTCCGGCGTCGACGCCAAGCCGTTCAAGCTGTCCGAGCACAAGGGCGAGACCATCGTCCTCGCCTTCTTCCCCAAGGCACGCACGAGCGGCTGCACGATGCAGATGCACGCCTATCGCGACAAGTACAACGAAGTGTTCAAGGGTGGAAAGAAGGTGACGGTTGTCGGCGTCAGCATCGACGAAGACTCTGCGCTCACGTCGTGGGCCAAGGATGACAAGCTCCCGTTCCGTTTTGCCGCTGACGTCGACCGCAAGATCGGTGTTGCCTATGGCGCCAGCGCGGGCACGGGCTACCACAAGCGTTACCTGTACGTGATCGACCCCAAGGGCAAGATCTCCTACGTCGCGACCCCGTTCCGTCAGGCGTCTGAAGAGGCGTACACCGAGCTTGGCGCCGCCGTGACATCGGCACAGGGTGCGAAGTAGTTCGTTCGCAGAGGCACGCCTGAACGGATCAACGCAGCTTTTGTCTCATCCCCGCGCCCTTCTCACCGCGCTTCATCGCGCGGCGGTGGAGGGCGCGGAGCCGTTTACGCGTACGCGTGACGCGGTCGCGCAGTGGGTGCGCGCGAACAGCGGAGCGCTTCGTGCACCAGCGCGCGTGCATCTCATCGGAATGGGGAAGGCGTCGATCGCCATGACGGCTGGCGCGGTGCGCGCGCTGCACGACGCAGCGCTCGACCCCCAGCACGGGATTATTGTCTGTGCGAACGCGAGCGCCGAGCAGGCCCGCGAATATGCGCGACAACTGCCCCCATCGTTCGCAATCGTCGAAGGGGATCACCCGGTTCCGGGCCCGGCCTCGCTTCGAGCGGCGGACCTGATGGAAGCGGCGGTGCAGGAAGTCCGTGCCGGGGACATTGCCATCGTGTTGCTCTCGGGTGGCACCACCGCGCTCGCGGCGGCACCGGTCGCCGAGCTCTCGCAGATGGTCGGCGATGCGGAGCAGGCACAGGCACACCTCGCGAATCTCGCCGATACGCTACTCGAATCAGGGCTCGCGATTCACGAGATGAATGCAATCCGACGCCGGATGCTGCGTTGGGGCGCAGGCCGACTCGCGGTCGTACTCGCCGAGCGCGGCGTAACGCACATCCCCGTGTTTGCGATCTCCGATGTCATCGGAGACGATCCGTCAGTGATCGGTTCGGGCCCCTGCTCTCCCGATCCACTCGACGCAGCGACATTTCTCGCGCTCCTCGACGCACACGATATCCGGAACGCACTCCAGCGGGACACGGCGCGTTTTCTGGGCATCTCGGGCACAGGTCATCCGCCCGCCGTTCCATCGCCATCGCACCCCGCGTTCGCGCTCGTCGACTATCGACTTGTCGCGCGCAACAGCGATGCCGTACGCGCACTCGCTGACGCAGCCCGTGCACACGGCATCACGCACGTCATCACAGAAACCGAGCCGCTCGAAGGCGACGCCGCGCAACTCGGCGATCGGCTCGCGCGCTATGCGATCGCACGCGCGAGACTTCTCGCGCCGGGAGAAAGTGCGCTGCTCGCATTCGGCGGCGAACCCGTCGTCAATCTTCGCGCCGTGTACGAACGCGCGTGGGAAGACGACGAAGTCGACGCGGACGAAGCGGTTGAAGCGACGCCTCCACGTCTGCAGCCGAAGCCCGACGAACCGATGCGGGGTGGGCGCATGCAACTGCTCGCACTCGCGGCAGCATTCGCACTTGAAGAGGCCGCCGCTTCAGGCGACGATGTCGCGTGGCGCATCACGGTGCTCGCCGCCGGCACCGACGGTCGCGATGGACCGACCGATGCCGCGGGAGCGATTGTCGATGCAATCACGCCGGCCGTGGCGCGCCGCGAAGGACGGCGCCCCGAACAGGATCTCGCCACCGGGCGATCGTGGTTTCCACTCGACGCAGCCAGTGCACTACTCCGTACCGGCGCGACAGGAACGAACGTCATGGACGTCGTTGCGGTGCTCATTCGCCCGGCTCGGCGCTGAAGCCACTGTACGCGCACGATATGACGCGCGCGTGAACTGCCACAACAACTCAGTACTGGCAGTCGGTCGAGTACACGTCCTTCGTGAAACCGGCCGACTCGGCGTCCTTGTGCGAAACAAAGCCAACCTGATCGGCGGCCTTGATCAGCTTCACCGTGTGGCACGCGGCCGGGTAGTACCGCTTTGACTTCTTCGAACCCACGAACGGCGCGTTGGTGGCATCGATGGCGTTTGCAATCGCCGCCGCGTCACTGATGTTGGCCGTACTCCCGCCTGCGGACGCGGCGCCCGATGACGACGCGCCCCCTGAGGCGCAGGCAGCAAGAACCAAAACCGCAGCGGACGACGCGATAAGACGGATAACTCGCATGATGAACCCTGATGGAGGGACTTTGTTGAACAACGTACAACAACTGAACGCTGTTAAATATGACGGTTGCGTCGCTTTTTGCAACAGCGCCCCGGTGCCTTCCCCTGCTCGACACTGTATGTTCGCCGCTCATGCCTGCCAAACGCTCCCCACGCCCTCGCGCTCACCCGACGACGCCCGCTGAACCGGCCCCGGAAGCAGGCCCGCCCTTGGCTGCTGCGGGAGCGCCCGTCGCGGAGACTGAATCGCAGGACGCTTTTCGCCGGCGTCCTCGGCAGCCCCGTGGCCAAGCGCGCGTGGAGTTGCTCCTTGACGCAGCGGCTGCCGTGATTGCGGAATCCGGGCTTGAGGCCGCGACTGCTGAAGCGATCGCGCTGCGGGCGCGCACCGCCAAAGGTTCGCTCTATCAGTTCTTCCCCAATCGGGACGCGGTCTTGGCCGCACTCGCGCTCCGCTATGCCGACGAGATGCGGCACATCCACGAAAAGGCGTTCCCGATCGACCCGCGCGGGCTCGCGCTTGAGCGGTTGATCGATCGCATCATCAAGCCGCTCGCGGAATTCCACGACCGCAATCCTGCGTTTCGTCGTGTCTTCGCCACGGTCGAAGGTCCGCTCGACGACACACACGGCGCACCGGCGCGCCTGCGCGCACAACTCTTCAATTCCTTTGTCGACCGGCTCGACGTGCTTTTTGCGTCTCGCAACCCCAAACTGCCCACTCGCGATCGTCGACGCGCGGCGTTGGTCAGCGCATCGGTCGGTCAGGCGGTACTAGCGCGACGCAGCCGTGCGATTGCAGCGGAAAAGAGGCCGTTGTTGGACGACCTGCGTCGGCTCCTCGTCGCGTATCTGGCACCGATCCTCGAAGTGCCGTCGGCGAAGCAGCGAAAGAGCGCCGCGAAGAGTGTCCCATCAGCCCCCGCAACCCGCTGAGCGCATTGCCCCCCATTGGCAACCTGACGAGCTTTCGGCATGCCTTCGAACTCCGTCTCCGTTGGGTTGATTCAGGACACCGCCTCGCCTGATCTCGCGGCCAATCTGCGCCGCGCGGTCGAACAGGTGCGTGTCGCCGCCGAACGCGGCGCGCAGATCATCTGCCTGCAGGAACTCTTCAACGCGCCGTACTTCTGCAAGTCGCTGCGCGCCGACCGGTTTGATCTCGCCGAGTCGGTCGACGGCGAAACGGTCAGCGCGATGCAAGCACTCGCCAAAGAGCTTGGCGTCGTGCTGGTCGTGCCGTACTACGAGAAGCAGGCGCCCGGCCTTTACCGCAACTCGGCGACGGTTGTCGACGCGGACGGTGCGCTGCTCGGCACCTATCGCAAAATGCACATTCCGCACGACCCGTTGTTCGAAGAGAAGTACTACTTCGCGCCCGGTGACGTCGGTCCCGATCTCCGGGGCGACAAGCATCCGGGGATCAACGGCTTTCGCATGTGGCGCACGAAGTTCGCGGATATCGGCGTGCTCATTTGCTGGGATCAGTGGTACCCGGAAGGCGCGCGGATTACATCGCTGCTTGGCGCGCAGATCCTCTTCTATCCGACGGCCATCGGCTGGCACCCGGCGGAGAAGGCAACGTTTGGCGACGCGCAGGTCGATGCGTGGCGTACGGCGCAGCGCGCGCACGCCATCGCGAATGGTGTCTTCGTCGCGGCCCCCAATCGCGTTGGCTTCGAAGCAGAAGCAGGCACTGATGGCATCGAGTTCTTCGGGCAGTCGTTTGTCTGCGATCCCTTCGGCCGCTATCTCGCCCAGGGAGATACCGAGCCATCCGTTCTCATCGCCGAGTGCGACCTGCGGTTGATCGAAGACACGCGGCGCAACTGGCCATTCCTGCGTGATCGTCGTGTCGATGCGTACGGCCCGATCACTCAGCGCTGGCTGGGCGGCGCGTGAGCGAGTCATCGGCGAGTGAGTCCTCGGTGAGCCGCGCGCGCGTGCTGATGCCAGCAGAATGGGCGCGTCATGATGCAACGTGGATTGCGTGGCCGCACCACGAGCCCGATTGGCCAGGCAAGCTGGGGCCGATTCCGTGGGTGTATGCGGAGATCGTGCGTGCACTCGCACCGCACGAGCGCGTGGAAATTCTCTGTCATGAAGAATCGGTGCGCGACGATGCGTCACGCGCCCTCGCGATGCATGGCGTGAACGCATCACAGTATCGCCTGCATCTGCAGCCAACCGATCGCGTGTGGCTGCGCGACTCAGGGCCAACCGGCGTGCATCGGGCCGACGGCAGCGTGGAGCTCGTGCATTGGGGATTCGACGCGTGGAGCAAGTACGACAACTACGCATTCGACGTCCATGTGCCCGAAGCGGTGGAGCGCGTCACCGGACTCTCGCGCACGGAGACGGTGCGTCCCGATACCGGCGAGCGAATGATCCTCGAAGGTGGCGGGATCGAAACGGACGGGTTGGGTACCATGCTGGTGACGGAAGAGTGGTTGCTCTCCGACGTGCAGGTGCGGAATCCGGGACTCGATCGCGCGGGATACCAAACTGCTTTTGCCCGGTACCTCGGCATCACGCAAACGGTCTGGCTTGGCGAAGGGTGTGTCGGCGACGATACCCATGGTCATGTCGATGACATCGCGCGCTTCGTCGCCCCTGGCGTGGTTGTGCTCGCTCACGAGGAAGACCCATCAGATGAAAATCACCGCCGCTCGCTGGACAACTTGCATCGCCTTCGGCGCGCCACCGACGCGCGGGGCGAGAATCTGCACGTGGTGACAATGCCATATCCGCGTGCCGTCATCATGGACGGCACGCGACTTCCAGCGAGTTACGCGAACTTCTACATCGCCAATGGCGTGGTGATCGTGCCAACGTTCAATGATGCCAACGATCGGATCGCACTGAACACGCTCGCCGAACTCATGCCCACTCATCGTATCGTTGGGATTCATGCGGTCGATCTGGTATGGGGCTTGGGCACGCTACACTGTCTTACTCAGCAGCAGCCAAGTGCGCGCGACGGAGCGACCCTATGACGATCCCACCAGTTGGAGACAACGTGCCGCCGAGCGCGCCTGAGCCTGAACTTCCGGCATGGGCCAAGCGCCGTTCGGTTGGCAACCAGATCCCGGACAGCGAACTCGCGGTTTTTGTCGGCAGCAAATGGGAAGGGACGTATCGCCGGAAGTTCGCGCCGTTTCTGGAGGACCCGTCGTTCGTCCCGACGTGGAACTGGAGTGCGGCGCTGAGTGCCGGGATCGCGATGCCCTTCTGGTTTCTCTATCGGAAGTTGTATCTGGTGTTCGCGGCGTTCTTCATGCTGCCAAGTTTCGCGCTTCGGTGGCTGACCCAGTCGGACACCATCCTGACGCGGGAGAACGTGCAGGCACCGGAGAATCGGTCGCTCGTGATGATGCTGCTCGCCATTCTGCTGTCGTCAGCCATTGCAGCCGGTGGCACCGCGAACTGGTTGCTCTTCCGTCGGGCGCGGGCCGCGACCCGGCTGGTCTCGATGCAGCAGCTGCCCCGCCCTGAGGCGATGTCGTTACTTCAGCGAATTGGTGGGGTAAATCGAGGCGGGACGATCCTCTTCGTCGTGCTCTCGCTGGTCATGGGGATTGCCCAAGCGTTTGCGTGACGCTGCAAAGCGTGGACCATCAATGGGTTGCTGTCCCCAGGCGCGAACAGCAACTTCGCCGTCCAGTGACGCGAAAGCGCGCCAGACTGTTATTCAGCAATGACTGACGCGGAGTTAGTCACCCGGACCCGCGATGGAGACACCGACGCGTTCGGGACCTTGGTGTCGCGGTATTACGAAGCTTGTCGTCGATTTGCCTACCACATGCTGGGGGATCGGTCGGATGCGGAAGACGTGGTTCAGGAGACGCTCATGCGGGCGTACCGGGCCATCGCGCGGTACGATGAGCGCGACCAGTTCCGCGGCTGGCTGTTCCGGATTCTGACCAACCAATGCCGCAACGCGCTCACCGCACGGGGACGCCGGACGCGTCGGTTCGTGCAAGATGAATTGGCCATCGATCAGGCACATGCTCCCGCTGCAGGGCTGCAACTCGGCGTCGAACATGCTGCTCTCTCCCGTGCCCTTGCCCAACTCGATGCGCTCCAACGCGAAGCGATTCTCCTCAAGTACGCCGAAGGACTCGAGTACACGGAAATGTCTGCGATAACCGGTGTCGGTGAATCCGCTCTCAAAATGCGCGTCAAGCGCGGCAGCGAGCGGCTGCGCGCTATCCTCGGCACCCGCGATGAGTGACCCGATGCGTGACCGGCAATGAGCGACGACAAGTCGATGCTGACCTTTCCGTCTCCCGACGAAGACGTAGTACTCGCAGCGCAGATCGCCGCGATGTATGCCGCCACGCCGACGCCGGAGGCAGGTGCCGCCGAACGCTGCGCCCGCGCAGTCATCGCGGGCTCGATGCACGCGTCCACCCGGAGCAGCTTGGGCGGGTTGCGCCCCCGTTGGTGGTGGGGCGCAGTCGCGGCAGCACTCTTGGTTGCGGTCACCTTGCGTCCTTGGCGCGCCATCGGTCGCGGCGGCGGCGCCAACGCGAGTACCACGACGTTGAGCGATGCCGGCGGCGTGACTCAGCCGACAGGGTTGGTCACCGTGCTCGCCAACGGAACAGCCGTTCGCTTCGACCTCAGACTGCCGGCGACGGCCAACGAGGTTGCGATCGTCGGCGACTTCAACGGCTGGGATGAGAATGCAACGCCGATGCTTCACCGCAATGGCGACGACAGTTGGTCGGCGCAGGTGCCGCTCACGCCAGGGCGCCATGTCTACGCGTTCGTGATCGATGGCACCCGGTGGCTCGTCGACCCGCTCGCGCCTCAGGTCCCCGACTCAGGCTTCGGACCGTCGAACGCGGTGGTGGTAGAAGGCGGAACTCAGTGACGGCGCACGGCGTCGCCCTGCTCGTCGTGGTCGGTCAGCTACTGACCGGCGCCGATCCGAGGCTGGCGGCGCCCGCCTTCGCGGGCGACAGCGCTCGTCGCGTGGCTGTCGTCGACACCACGCACAAGGGACGCAGCGATGGCCCGCAACTTCCCTGTCGTGTTGGCGACTGCGTTCG
>Ga0105044_10002231_pt1 | contig 26356 bp, 27 predicted proteins | sample MAT01_FD_78092 | JGI IMG/M metagenome (GOLD analysis project Ga0105044, IMG submission 78092) | Freshwater microbial communities from Lake Fryxell liftoff mats and glacier meltwater in Antarctica - MAT-01 | ecosystem: Environmental > Aquatic > Freshwater > Ice > Liftoff microbial mat | place... | reverse complement strand
ATCGTGCGCAATTGCCACCGGGCGCTCGGCTGAGTCAGGGGAGTTTTGCTGCCCGCCGGGTCATTACGACCGGTGTTCCCGTCTTTGGCGAGAGGGTGATGTTCCTGCGGGAGATCCTCTGGGGAGACTTTTCGGCCGGCCGCAGGTCACAGCGGCTCAGGACCTCGGTCAGGACGACCCGCATCTCGAACTCGGCGAAGGCGGCCCCGAGGCAGCGACGCACACCGCCGCCGAAAGGGATCCAGGAGTAGGTCTCGGGAGGGTTTTCGAGGAAACGCTCAGGTCTGAAGGCGAAAGGTTCGGGATAGGTGTCGGCGCGGGTGTGGGCCATCCAGATCGAGGGTGCGAGATTGGTGCCGGCTTCCAGGCGGATCCCGTCAACTTCGACCGCCTCGTCGAGGATTCGACCGGCGATCGGAATCACCGGGCGCAGACGAAGGGCCTCGCTGATCGTTGCGCGTAGGTACTCGTCGCCGCCTTCGGCCATTTCGGACTTCAGTAGCCCCAGGACGCGGGCGTCCCGCAGAACCAGGTCGAAGGTCCAGGCGAGCGCCGTCGCGGTGGTTTCATGGCCGGCTACGAGCAGGGTCATGAGCTGGTCCCGTAATTCGTTCTCATCCATACGGGTGCCGTCGGCGAACTCGGCTGCTGCCATCATCGAGAGGATGTCGGTGCGATCTTCGAGGCCAGGGTCGGCCCGGCGTTCGTTGATCAGGCCGTTCAACTCCAGATCGATCTGCCTGAGGCTTTCGGTCAGACCGGGGGGCCCGGCGGGGATCCCGAACCGACCGGTGAACAGGTTGATCAGCGGCCATCCGCCGACCGAGATGCGCTCGAGGGTTTTGCCGAGAAGGACGCGCAGGCGATCGAGCCTTTCGCCCTCGGTCACGCCGAACACCGTCCGCAGGATCACTTCGAGTGTGACCGCCTGCATACGTTCGTGGACCGGGAAGACCTCGTTCACCGGCCATGATTCGATCTCCCGGTCGATCGCTTCTTTCATCACGTCTTCGTAGGAACGCATCCTCTCGCCGTGGAATGCCGGCAGCATCAGTTTCCGTCGTGCCATGTGTTCTTCGCCATCGAGCAGGATCACCGACTTCTCTCCGAGGACCGGCTGGAGCAGGGCGATGCGTCCTTCCGGCAGGGCATTGGCCGGGTTCGAATAGGCGGCTTTGACCAGATCGGGGTCAGAGACCAGGATCATCGGTGTGTTGAAGCCGGCGAACCTGATGCTGAAGACTTCGCCGTAGGTACGTCTCGACTGCTCCATGAACTCGATCGGCCGTGCCACCCAGCGCAGGGTCTGGAGGGCGGACGGGATTGACGGGCCGGGGGGCGAATTCACGTTTACGGGAAACTACAGGGGACTACGAAAGGACCCATGACCGACATTCTCTCGCGCCGCGACCTCCAGTTCCTGCTTTACGAATGGCTAGACACAGAACGCCTGGCCGATCGTCCGAAGTTTTCCGATCAGTCCCGCGATGACTACGACGACATTCTGGAACTCGCTGAGCGGGTGGCGACCGACCGATTCGCGCCACACAACTCGAAAGCCGACGCGAACGAACCGCACATCGGTGAAGACGGCAAGGTCGTCCTGATTCCGGAAGTCGAAGAAGCCCTGAAGGTGTTCGCGGAATCGGGACTGCTCGCCGCGAGCATGCACGAGGACGTCGGTGGAATGAGCTTGCCCTACACGATCTCCAGCGCGATTTTCTCCTGGCTGCACGCCGCGAACGTGGGTACCGCCGCCTACCCGATGCTGACCGCCGGGGCGATCAACCTGCTGATCGCGAACGGCACCCCGGAGCAGATCGAGACGTGGGTCGAGCCGATGATCGAAGGTCGCTTCTTCGGCACCATGTGTCTGTCCGAGACCCAGGCAGGCAGCTCACTTTCCGACATCTCGACCAAAGCTGTGCCGCAGGAAGACGGCACGTACAGGGTGACCGGAAACAAGATGTGGATCAGCGGCGGTGAGCACGAACTCAGCGAGAACATCGTGCATCTTGTCCTCGCCAAACTGCCTGACGCACCACCCGGAGTCAAGGGGATCAGTCTCTTCCTGGTGCCGAGGTTCCTGCTCGACGATGACGGCAACGTCGGGGAGCCCAACGATGTCGTGCTCGCCGGTCTGAACCACAAGATGGGCTTTCGCGGAACCGTGAACACGGTCCTCGGGTTCGGTGAAGGGGTAAATAAGCCGGGTGGTTCGGCCGGTGCGGTCGCTTACCTGATCGGCGAACCGAACCGCGGTCTCAGCTACATGTTCCACATGATGAACGAGGCCCGGATCAGCGTCGGGCTCGGAGCGACCGCGCTCGGCTACACGTCGTACCTGAAGTCACTGACGTATGCCCGCGAACGGCCCCAGGGCAGGCCGCTGGCATCAAAGGATCCAGTTGATCCGCAGGTCCCGATCATCGAGCACACCGACGTCAAACGCATGCTGCTCGCCCAGAAGAGCTACGTCGAAGGCTCACTCGGGCTCAACCTGTTCTGCGCATCTCTGGTCGATGAGCAGGAGACCGCCGAAGATGAAAGCGCGAAGCAGAGGGCCGACCTGCTGCTCGAGATCCTGACGCCGATCGCCAAGAGCTGGCCGGCGCAGTGGTGTCTCGAAGCGAATTCACTCGCCATTCAGATCCTCGGTGGGTACGGCTACGCGCGCGAATACGAAGTCGAGCAGCTCTACCGCGACAACCGTCTGAACGCGATCCATGAAGGCACCCATGGCATCCAGGCGCTGGACCTGCTTGGCCGCAAGGTGACGATGAAAGGCGGCGCCGCGTTCGGTGCGCTCTATGAGCTGATCGCCGGTACGGCCGCGAGGGCGGCCGAACAGGGGGGAGAAGCCGCGGAACTTGGCGATTCCCTCAAGTCCGCACTCGACCGTCTGGCCGAAGTGACCGGAAAGCTCTGGGAGTCACGTGACCCGGAAAGCGCGCTGGCAAACGCCAGTGTCTACCTCGAGGCGGCCGGCCACATCGTGATCGCCTGGTCGTGGCTTGAACAGTTCCTCGCGACAGGGGACTCGGACGACGACTTCTACGAAGGCAAACGGCAGGCCGCTCGCTACTTCTTCCGGTTCGAACTGCCGAAGACGGCGCCTCAGCTCGACCTCCTGGCGAGCCTCGACCGAACCACCCTCGAGATGCAGGACGACTGGTTCTAGTCGATGAAAGCCTCAGTCTGCACCGGTTACGGATCACCGGACAACATCCAGATTCAGGAAGTACCCAGGCCTGCGCCCGGACCGGACGAAGTGCTGGTCCGGGTTCACGCCACCACGGTCAGCTCGGCCGATGACCGCATCCTGAGGGCCAGCCCTCCCCTGATCCGCGTGGCATACGGGTTGCGCAAGCCACGCAAAGCGATCTTCGGCAGCTCCTTTTCCGGGCTGGTCGAGCAGGTGGGCGCCGAGGTAACACGTTTCGCCGCCGGTGACCGGGTATTCGGGACGACCGACACGAAACTCGGAACCCACGCCGAATACATGAAGATCAAAGAAGACGGGTTGATCTTCCCCCTGCCGGAAGGGATCGAGTTCGAGCAGGCGGCATGCATTCCATTCGGCTTCTCTACAGCCCTGTTCTTCCTGCGCAAAGCGAAGGTGGGAAGTGGCCAGAAAGTCCTGGTGGTCGGAGCCGCCGGGGCCCTAGGTTCGGCCGGTGTGCAACTGGCCAGACATTTCGGGGCCAGTGTGGTCGGTGTCTGCGGGCAGGACGACAAGGACCTCGTCGAGTCACTCGGAGCGGCTGAGACCATGGACTACAGGAGCGTTGCCAGCAAGGACTACGGTTCGGACTATGACGTCGTGTTCGACACTGCCGGGAAAATTCCGATCGGGCAGGTCAAGGCACTGCTGAATCAGGGCGGGCGTTACGTCAGCGCCGTCCACATCTCTCCGCCGCGTGTTCTCAAAGGACTTTGGGTGTCACTTGCTTCGGGAAGAAAGGTGAGCGGCGGGATTTCGGTCGAGAAGAAGGATGACCTGGAGCTGCTTGCCGGACTTGTCGCGGCAGGTGAGATCGAGCCGGTCATCGGCGAAGGATTCGAATTCGCCGAAATCGCCCAGGCATATGGGCTTTTCAGGGAAGGTCGCCGGACTGGCAACACCCTCGTCCGGCTATAACGGCTCGGTTGGCTTTGTCCGGCGTCAGAACCCGGCCGGCGTCAGACCGCTTTGGCCCTATGCTGAAGTGATGGGTCGAACGATCAGTCCTTCAGGAATCACAGTCACCCTGGTGACAGTTTCGGACAGGTCTCACCTCGGTGAACGGGAAGACCTCTCCGGCCCGGCGGCAGCCCGGGATCTGGAAAACGCCGGTTTCAGAGTCATCGGGAATCCAGTGATTCCGGATGGCCGCGACGGTGTCAAGGCCGCCCTCATGGCGGCGATCGAAAACAGCTCCGACGTGGTGCTCACCCTTGGCGGGACCGGGGCAGGTCCCCGCGACGAAACACCCGACGGCACACTTCCGCTGATCGAAAGGGAACTTCCCGGAATCGCCGATGGTCTTCGGGCCGCCGGAGCCGAATCGGTCCCGACAGCCGTCCTCTCCCGGGGAGTGGCGGGCCTGAGCTACGCCACTCACGACGGACACCGTTCAGTGCTGGTCAACCTGCCGGGCTCAACAGGTGGCGTCCGCGACGGTGTGCAATACCTGACCGCGATCCTGCCTCATCTGGTTGATCAGGTGAAAGGTGGCGATCACTGATGTCCTCGGAAAGCACGGCTGCCCTGACTGGCCGGGTTGCTTTCGCCCGGATTACAGCCCGTGAACTGGACCTGGCCGAGCATCTCAACGCTGTCACAGGACCGGAATCCGGTGCGGTGGTCACTTTTACCGGCCAGATACGCAACCATGACCCAGATGCGACGGGCACGGTCGAATGTGTCGAGTACAGCGCCCACCCGGACGCCGCGAAGATCCTCGAGCGCATCGCCATGAAGGTATCGCTGGCCGGCGTGAACATCGCGGTCAGCCACCGGGTCGGCACTGTGGGTGTCGGGGAGATCGCCTTGCTCGCCTGTGTCGCTTCGGCCCACCGGGCGATCGCCTATGAAACGAATCGGCAACTGATCGAGCACATCAAACATGAGTTGCCGATCTGGAAACGCCAGATCGACACGGACGGACACCACAACTGGCAGGGGCTGCGGTGACCGGCCTGATCGACGGTTTCGGGAGGGTGCACCGCGACCTTCGTATCTCTCTGACCGACAAATGCTCTTTGAGGTGCACCTACTGCATGCCGGAGCACGGGGTTCCCTGGATGGCCCGGGAATCGGCCCTGACCCCCGATGAGATCGTCCGGGTTGCCGAGGTCGCAGTTTCGGCCGGGGTGGAGACCGTTCGCCTCACGGGTGGAGAGCCCCTGATCAATCCCGATCTGGTCGAGATCGTCGGTCGTATCGCCCGGATCAGGGGTCCATCGGGACCGGTCGAAGTGGCGATGACAACCAACGGAATCCGGCTGCCTGAACTGATGCCGGAACTCAAGGCGGCCGGGCTCGCCCGGGTCAACATAAGCATTGACACCCTTGACCGCGAACGTTTCATGGAACTAACCAGGAGGGACCGGCTGGACGACGTGCTTGCCGGGATCGAGTCGGCGAGGCTTTCTGGTCTCAGGCCGCTGAAGCTGAACGCGGTCGCCATGCGTGGCATCAACGAAAACGAGGTCGTGGACCTACTCGAGTTTGCGATGGACAACGAAGCCCAGATGCGGTTCATTGAACACATGCCGCTCGACATCGGCCACACCTGGGATCGTGGCGAAATGGTGCCGCGCCAGGAGATACTGGATCGGCTTTCGGAACGATTCCAACTCGAGCCGCTGGACGGGCGGGGAGGAGCACCGGCCGAGGTGTTCTCGGTCGATGGTGGGCCGTCTACGGTCGGTGTGATCGCGTCGGTCACCGCCCCCTTCTGTGCCTCCTGCGACCGGTTGAGGATCACTGCCGATGGTCAACTTCGCAACTGCCTGTTTGCTCGCGAAGAGCTGGATCTCAGATCTGCCTTGAGGGGCGGAGCCTCCGATCAGGCGATCCTCGGGATCCTCCGGGCAGGCGTGGCATCGAAAAAGGCGGGGCATGGCATCGACAGTCCGGATTTCGTTCAGCCGGAGCGCGGTATGAACGCGATCGGCGGCTGATCGCGGCCGGCACCCCTCGATTCAGCCACCCGCAAATGGCGGCAGCACATCGACCCGGCCGCCGGCTGGAACCGGGGAGTTCAGAGAAGTGCGGTGCTCGCCGTCAATGAAGAAAGAGCACTGTTCGAGAATCAGGCGCAAGCCCTCCGGCCGTCCTGCCGCCAGACCGTCAACCAGACTGTTCAGGTCGGTCACGTTCTCCAGCCTGGTCTCGGAACTGCCGAAAGCTTCGGCCGCTGCCGCGAACAGCCTGACCGACACCTGACTCACGGTCCCCCGAGGTTCCGGACGGTCGGCAGAAAGATCAATCCGACCTCTGCCAGGTGCCTGACTTGCCGCCTGTCTTCTCCTCGAGTCTGACCGACTCGATCTGCAAGTCTTTGTCGATGCCCTTGAACATGTCGACCAGGGTGAGCGCCGCCACCGACACCGCGGTCAGGGCCTCCATCTCAACCCCGGTGCGATCAGCTGTTCTGACGGTGGCCCTGATCTTCACCCCCTGCGAATCCGGTTGAAGATCGACGGTTGCGCCGTGAACACCGATCACGTGGGCGAGGGGAAGCAATTCGGCGCACTTCTTTGCGCCCTGGATGCCGGCGATTCTCGCCACTGCCAGAGCATCACCTTTCGGCAGGTTCTCATCTTCGAGCGCTTCGATCACGGCTGGGGGACAGCGGACGAAACCGGTGGCGGTGGCCGAACGCACGGTCGGCTCCTTTTCGGTTACGTCAACCATGCGGGCCTCACCAGAGCCGTCGAGATGGGTGAAGGTCAAGTGGAGCTCCTCTGCTCGTGGATGAATTGCTCGGGATCACGCAGGCGGACGGTCTCGACCAGGTCTCCCACCCGGACCTGCTCGATTTCCGCTGGAACCAGAGCGTACCCATCCGCATCGGCGAGACTGGCCACCAGATGTGATCCTGAGCCACCGGTCGCGGCCGGTGAGACCGTACGTTGCCGACCGTCACGGATACGCACCGGGATCACCTGCATTCGACCCTGCGGTGTCTTCCATCCTTCCGTTGCCTGCGCCGAAACCAGGTCCGGGAGAAGACTGAGGAAGCCCTGAAGCTTGCGCAGGCAGGGACGAACGAACATCTGGAAAGACACCCAGGCGCTGATCGGGTTTCCGGGAAGTCCGAAAACCAGTGGCCCGGTTTCACCGATTCGCCCGAATGCCTGTGGTTTCCCGGGCTGCATCGACACCCGGTCGAACCGGACCGCATCCGTTCCGTCGAACAATGCTTTGACCGGCTCATGGGCACCGACGCTCACCCCGCCGGTCATGACGATCAGGTCGCATTCTTCGAGGTGACGGTTGATAGTGCTTTCGAGTTCGCCGTCAGTGTCACCAGCTGAATCGGTGGTGGTCACGGCCCCGGCATCTTCGGCCAGGAGTGAGACCAGCAAAGCGTTCGAATCCGGGATCTGCCCGCGCGCGAGTTCCGCACCCGGCCCGACGAGTTCGTCGCCGGTGCTGATCACAACCACACGGGGTTGCCGGGCGACTGTTACCTCAAACGCCCCGGCTGACACGACGGCGGCCAGGGTTTCCGGTTTGATCTCGGTTCCGGCAGCCACGATCAGGTCGTCGATTTTCCGATCCTCACCGGCATGGCGCACATATGTACCCAGGGACGGGGCGGAGCTCACCATCACCTGATCGACACCGCAATCGGTCATTTCCTGGGGGATGACGGTATCGGCGTCGGTCGGCAAGGGCGCACCGGTCATTATCCGGGCGGCTTCGAGGGGTCCGATTCGGGGATCCTGATCGGATCCCGCGGCGACGTCACCGGTCACACGAAGGGTCACCGGTGATTGTTCACTGGCCGCGATCACGTCTTCGAAGCGGACCGCGTAGCCATCCATCGCCGAATTGGTCCAGGGTGGCACCGGAACGCTCGCCAGCACAGATTCAGCCAGACACCTGCCGCGAGCCTCGGTCAAAGGCACGATTTCGGTCTCGAGTACGCCCGTCGAGGCGAGGACCCGCTCCAGATGCTCGCTCGCAGTGATCATCGTTCGGATGGTACCGGGGCTCCGGGGCAGACAGAACATTCGGAACGCGGGGCTGTGAAGCTGGTGGTCGGCCTGCCGTACTTCAGGTCCAGTCGGAACGAACGAACCGCGTACGCGGGTAAATTGGTCCGATACCTCCGTATCTGAGGTCTGCTAGCTTGAAGCGATGTCTGGTACCGAGTTCAAAGTCTCAGAAGCCGCCGTCCTGCTCGGTGTAAGCGACGACACGATCCGCCGCTGGGCCACTGAAGGGCGGCTCGAGCTGCGTGAAGGTACCTCTGGCGTGAAAGTCGTCAACGGCAAGGAACTAGCGGCCATCGCTTCGGGTTCACCGGTCGAGAACGACGGTGCCCAAACCTATTCGGCACGCAACCGGATGCGGGGAATCGTGACCGCGGTGAAAGCCGATGGGGTGATGGCTCAGGTGGACGTCCAGGCGGGCCCCTTCCGACTGGTCTCGCTGATCAGCAGCGAAGCGGTCGAAGAGCTCGGCATCGAAGTCGGGAAGTCTGTCGTGGCAACCGCCAAAGCGACCAACGTCGGCGTGGAACTTGCCTTGTAACCAGGTTCTGTCTTCCCTGGCGGTTACCGCGGCGGTACTTCTCGGGTTCGCCGCGACCGGCTGTGGAGAATCTGAAGAGGATTCGCCTTCCGGAAGTGGCGGTGGGGTCACCGTGTTCGCGGCGGCTTCCCTGACCGAAGCGTTCAGTGAATTGGGAGACACATTCGAAACCAGGAACGACGGCACCGAGATCACATTCAGCTTTGCTGCCAGCTCCGAGCTTGCCGCACAGATCGAAGCAGGTGCACCGGCCGACGTGTTTGCGTCCGCCGACGAAGCGAACATGGCCAAGGTGGTCGATGCGGGACTCGCTGGCGGCAGGCCCCGCATCTTTGCCGGCAATGTGCTCGAAATCGCTGTTCCTGCCGGCAACCCTGGTGACGTCGAAGGTCTTGACGACTTCTCGAACGAAAATCTCCTCGTTGCGGTCTGTTCCCCCGAGGTGCCCTGCGGCAATGCGGCAGAACGGGTATTTCGCAAAGCCGGTATCGAAGCTTCGGTGGACAGTTTCGAAGCCGACGTGAAGTCGGTCCTGACCAAAGTCGAACTGGGGGAGGTCGATGCCGGACTGGTCTACCACTCGGATGTTCTCGCTGCCGGTGACGGCATCAATTCGATCGTGATTCCTGCTGAGAATCAGGTGGTCAACACCTACCCGATCGTCCTGACGGAAGATTCGGGCAATCCCGGCGGCGGAAACGAATTCATCGACCTGATTCTGAGTGACACAGGCCGGACCGAGCTGAAACGGCGGGGTTTCCTCGTACCCTGAACTCGACCGTCCGGCTTCACCAGACCTGAGCCGTCAATACCGGCCGCCGGTCCTTCTGTCTTGGCCGGCCGGGGTAGCGATCCTCTTCCTCTGCCTGCCACTGCTGGCGATCGTGATCCGGGTGCCCTGGGGGTCCCTGGGCGAGATCCTCACCCGGGAACAGACCCTTGAAGCGCTTGGTCTTTCACTGCTCACCGCGGGGCTGGCAACGTGCGTTTGCCTGCTGATCGGCATCCCGCTCGCCTGGTGGCTCGACTGGCTGGGCCGCTCGCACAACACCATTCCTTTCCGCATTGTCCGGGCCCTCGTACTGGTGCCACTGGTGTTGCCACCCGTCGTCGGTGGCGTGGCACTGCTGATGCTGCTCGGCCGCCGCGGCATCCTGGGTGGCCCGATCGATGACCTGACCGGCTTCTCGATCCCGTTCACTACTCCCGCCGTGGTGATCGCCCAGTCCTTCGTTGCCTTGCCGTTCCTGGTGCTCTCGGTGGAGGGAGCACTCAGGTCCATGGACAGGAACCTCGATGAAGTCGCACTTGATCTTGGGGCCAACCCGGCCCAGGCATTCCTGCTGGTTGTGCTGCCGATCGTTCGACCGGCAGTGATCTCCGGCGCTGTCCTGTGTTTCGCCCGTGCCCTTGGCGAGTTCGGCGCCACGATCACCCTCGCCGGCAACCTTCCCGGGGTGACCCAGACCATGCCAACCGCCACCTACATCACTATGCAGAGTGACCCCGAGGCGGCCTTGGCACTTTCTCTCGTGCTGCTGATCGTGGCCATAGGCATTCTGGTCGCTTTGCGCGACCGTTGGACCCGGGGTGTGTTCAACTGATCCCGGGCGATAGCCGGCCTGCACGAGCAACGGCGCCACACCCGAAGGTGCGACGCCGTTGCCCCGCTTAGCCGCGAAATCCAGTCGGCCGACTGGACCCCTGGGCGGCTAGCCCTTGACTGTGATCGCTGAAACGCCGATCACAAGGCCGCCCTTGAGATCTTTGATCCCGAAGGTGTCGTTGAGCAGCGCAGCGGCATCATCGGAGAGCTTCACGGTTGTGCCCTCCAGCGTCGCTGAGCCGTCCGGGTTCGAAATCAGCGGCTTGAGGGTCGAGCCGTCGAGGTCGAACAGAAGCGCGTCGGTTGCCGCTTCCTTGCCGTTTACCGAAACGGTGCCGGTCAGTTCGGAGGTAGCCGGGTCGATGACGAAGTCGGTCAGCTCGACCTTGGTCTTGCCGGCCGTGAGGCTGAGGCCGCTGCCGTCGTGCATCAGGGTGCCCTGAACGAACGGACGGTAGTCCGACTGCGGGTCGTAGTAAGTGACGTCTCCGCCGGTGATCGGGAATGCGGCGACACCGTCATTGCTGATGGTGGCGTCTCCAACCGGACCGGGGGCTACCTTCAGCGCGGTCAGGGCTTCAACGAAGCCGGCATCGAGGGTTACCTGGGTGTCGACTCCGGTAACCGGATCGATCTGGGCAACCGGCTCGGGTGGGCTGGAACTGTCGGATGAACTGTCGTCGCTGCCACAGGCAGTTACGGCGAATGAAAGGACCGAGACCATGAAGATCGCGGCGAAGACACGTTTGATGAGGGACATGCGGGGCATTGCTGACTCCTTGAATTGGGTTTTACTGCTTGTGGCCGAAATCCCGTTGAAGGGCTTCGGACCTTTCCCATCTCTTCGGTTCAGACCACCAAATGGATCATTGTCAATCGTAAGCATGTGTCTGAAAATGGTCGTTTTCCGCATGAAAAGAAGGGAAATGCGTCCCGAAAGGTTTTCGGGTTCGACCGGAAAGCACCGGTGAGAGGGGTAAGGTGAATCACGTTCCTGATCCAGACGGGGGCGCTCAGCGTAAGAACTTCATGTGAGAGCGAACAACCCGATAACACCGATTGCGAAATCCCCGGCCGCGATCAACCCAATTCTCACAAATTTAATCTTTTGGCGGGATGATCGCTGAATGACGCTCCCGCGAATGCTGGTCATCGCCAAGGCTCCGGTTGCCGGACTGTCGAAAACCAGGCTTTGCCCTCCCTGCTCACCCGGCCAGGCCGCCGAACTGGCGGAAGCAGCATTGGCCGACACTCTGGATGCGGTGGCGAAAACCGATTGCGCCGAGCGCATTCTCGTCCTCGAAGGGACCCCGGGCGATTGGCTGCCCGAGGGTTTCAGGGTTGTTCCGCAGGTTGGGGGTGGCCTCGGTGACCGTCTGGCCGGAGCTTTCGCCGCAGTTGACGGACCAGCGTTTCTGATCGGGATGGACACTCCACAGGTGGATTCCCGGTTGCTCTCCGAGTCGCTTGACACTCTGGAAAAAACGGAAGATCAGGCCGTTCTCGGGTTTAGCGATGACGGCGGGTACTGGGCCATCGGGTTCAAGCGGCCGGTTGCAGGGGCGTTCGAACACGTTCCGATGAGCACCGACCGGACGGGTCAGGCACAACTGGAAAGGCTGGACCAACTCGGTGTCTCAGTGAATCAGCTTCCGGTGATGAGGGATGTCGATTTCTTCGAGGATGCCAGGCAGGTTGCCCTGCAGTGCCCCGGTGGCCGTTTCGCCCGCGCTTTTCGTGAAATGGAGTCAAGCCTGTGTCCCGGCTGACGTTGAGAAGCGCCACCGAGGTGTACGAGAGTGGGATGGACGAACTGAGGTCGACGGTGAATCCGGCGAGCTACTACGCGGTCGGGGAGGACGGTTCCCGCCGCCTGCTGCCGATAAGCCGGTGGTTGTGCCGGGCTCCCGACGATGAAGAGCGCCTGCTCGACCGGGCAACCGGTTCGGTGCTCGACATCGGTTGCGGACCTGGCCGGCATCTGGCCGCACTCGGCCGCAGGGGTGTTGACGCGACCGGGATCGAGGTATCAAGGGTGGCCGTGGCGATCGCCCGCGAGCTGGGATCCGAAGTGATTCAGGGTTCGGTTTTCGATGTGCCTGTTTCTGGCTCCTGGAGCACAGCTCTGTTGCTCGACGGCAACATCGGGATCGGTGGAGACCCCGAACGCCTCCTCGGCCGGGCCTGCGAACTTCTTGGTCCCGGTGGGCAGCTGCTCGTTGAACTCGAGGGCCCGGGTTTCGAAACCCGGGCGGTGAACCTGAGACTCGAAGGCCCCAGCGACGTGAGCGAATGGTTTCCGTGGGCCTGGGTCGGAACCGACGCGATCAGTTCAATCGGAGAGGCGGCAGGACTCCAGTTGACCGATATCTGGTCGACCCGGGACCGCTGGTTCGCCCAGCTTCGCCTGAACTCGACGGCATGACTACCTTCGCCAAAAGGATGAAGTCGATACGGCTGCCCGCGCTTGGTGAGGAAACTTCGCCACCGGGCAGCGGCAACCTGGTTCCAACGATCGTTGCCGGCATTGCCCTGGCGACACTCGCGGTGGGTCTGATCGCGAAAGCCAACGGGATCAACTGGCGTGCCGCGACCCAGCCCCTCTTCATCCTCTACGACCCGGTTTTCGCCGGTTGGGCAATTCTCGCCGGCGTGGTGCTCGCCGGAGCCCTGTACCTGGCGTTTCTCCTTTGGCGAAGCGACATGCGGCCCGGCTGGTTTGGACTCGCCCTGTTCGGTCTGGCCCTGGTCACCCGGCTCGGTCTCAACCTCGCCAGGCACGGGCCAAAGGACTTCTACGAGATTTATGTCGTTGCACCCGGTGAAGCGGGTCGCCTCGAATACCTGTCGGCGCTGCCTTACATCAAGAACGGCCTCGCGCCATTCCTCGACAATTTCGCGTCGCTGGTGCCCGAACTTCCGGTGCATGTGGCGGGCCATCCGCCCGGGATGATGGTGTTGATCGACTGGCTGGGCATCACGACACCACAAGGTCTCGCCGCGCTGACGATCGTGGCGGGAGCCGTCGCAGCACCGATTCTCTACAAACTCGGCCGTGAACTTTTCGAGGAACGCACCGCGCGGGTCGCAGCGCTGCTCTTCGTGTTCGTACCGACGTCGCTGCTCTACGGAGCGACTTCGGCGGATGCGCTGTTTGCCACCGCCGGTTTGCTGGCGGCGCTCCTGCTGCTCTCAAGGAAGCGGTATCTGGTGGTGGCTGGCGCTATCGCCCTGGCGCTGGCTTCGTTCCTTTCGTACGCCTTGCTGGCCGCCGGCGGTTGGGCCGGACTCGTCCGCTGGCGTCGGGATGGCTTCAAATCAATGCTGCGGACCGCCGTGCTGTGCGCTGCTGTACTGATCGCCTTCTACGGCCTGCTGGCCTGGACCACCGGCTTCAACGTCCTGGCCGCGATCGAAGCGACCGATCATCGCTATCACGACGGCATCGCCAACGTGAGGCCCTACTTCTTCTGGCTGTTCGGTTCACCGGCCGCTTTCCTGATCATGCTCGGGCCGGTCGCCTGGTTCGCCGCGCGGTCGCTAGGCAGCCGTGAGACAACGGCTGTGGCACTGACCGCCGTGATCATCTTCACTTCGGTGCTCGGTTATACGAAAGCCGAAACCGAGAGGATCTGGATGTTCCTGGTTCCGCTGGCTTGCCTCGCGGCCGCCAGGGCACTGCCGGACCGTGCCGTGAAACCCGTCCTGATCGCGCTGGCCGCCCAGGCTTTTGTCATCCAACTGGTTTTCGACACGAGATGGTGAACCGGGTGCAGAAGCGTGAAGCGGGCTCAGCGCAACCTGGCGGTAGCGAATTCGTGCATTCCTTCTTCCAGGCCGATCTCTGCCCTGAAGCCAAGCTGATCAGCGGCCCTCGCCGGATCGGCGAACACATGCCTGACGTCACCGAGCCGGAACTCGCCGGTGACCCGCGGCTCAGGCGCGCCGGGGCCGGCTTCACGGGCAAGCAGGTCGGCCATGTCCTTGATGGTCCGGGTGTGACCACTCGCGATGTTGAAAGGTCCTTCGGCTTCCGAAGAGGTGTCAAGCGCAAGGATGTTCGCCCGGGCCACATCACGAACATGAACGAAATCCCGGATCTGGCCTCCGTCCTCAAAAACCGCCGGGGCTTCACCCCTCGCGACCGAGCTGCGGAAGATGCTGGCGACACCCGCGTAAGGTGTGTCACTGGGCATTCTCGGGCCGTAGACGTTGTGGTAACGCAGGGCTACACAGCGCACTCCGTCTGCTTCCCGTGCGAAAAGCGAGCAAAGGTGTTCCTGGTGAAGCTTGGATGCGGCGTAGACGTTCCGCGGGTCCATCGGTGCATCCTCACCGACCAGACCCGGCTGAAGGCTCTGGTCACAGGCCGGGCAGCGGGGTTCGAACTCTCCCGCCAGCAGGTTTTCACGTCGGCGGGCCCCGGGACGTACCGTGCCGTGAACGCCACATTCGTAACGTCCTTCTCCGTAAACAACCATGCTGCTCGCGAGTACAAGCGGCCCGCTGAAGCTTCGGTTGGAAAGTGCGGTCAGAAGCCGGGCGGTACCAAGGCAGTTGGCTTCGACGTAATCCTGCGCGTCCCCGAAGTCGACGCCGAGCCCGACCATCGCGGCCTGATGGCAGACCGCCCCGACACCGGCAAGGGCCCCGTCGTAGATGTCCGGGTCGGCCAGGTCGGCATCGACGTATTCCGCCCCGGGGTTCAGGTAGTCGGGCCGGCTGCTGTGGGCGGCCGGGTGGAAACAGTCGACCACGCGGACCTGCTGACCGTCTTCGACCAGAAGATCGACGATCTGCGAGCCGATGAAACCCGCTCCTCCCGTGACGAGAACGACACTTGACATCGGTCGACCCTACAAGAGGAAGGTCGGCCCTGATCGTCCTGGTTTCACTTGTGCTGCTCCTGGCTGCCGGGTGTGGGGACGAGGGTCCGGAGTTCGGTCCGGCCGCCGAACCGGCCGAATCCCCACCGAGCATGGTGGCCCCCGCCGGTAAAGTTGTCGCGATCGGGCCCGGGGCGGAAGGGATCGTTTTCGATGAGGGTTCAGGGCAGCTTGCGTTGGGCCTGCGTGAGCCTTACCGCCTGGCTTTCGTCGACCCGGAAAGGCTGTTCGTCACCTATCAGGTACCGATCCCCAATCCGGTAAGGCATCTTGAGGTATCACCGAAAGGCAGCCTGGTGGCGGTACCGGCTGAGTCGGCGAACACTGTTTACGAGATCGCACCCGGGCGGGGAATAATCAATGAAGTTGCCGGGGGCGAGCACCCACATGACGCTGCATACGCGGACGGCAAGATGTTCGTTGCCGACGAGTTCTCGGACACCATCTCGGTGATCAGGCAGGGGAAAGTGGTGGATCAGGTTCCGGCACCAGTCCAGCCGGGCGGGATCGCCGCCGTGGACAACCGCTACATCGCGGTCATCGCGGTGTCCGAACGGGTACTTCGGGTGTATGACGCCCGGACCAGCGAGGCACTCGGCAGCATTTCGGCGGGCGTCGGGCCAACCCACATCGAAACTCTCGGAGACGATGTGTTCGTTGCCGACACTGAAGGAGACCGGCTGCGACGGTTCCGGATCGGAGCGCAACCGGAAGAGGTGGCTTCGGTACCAGCCAAAGGCACCCCCTACGGGATCGCGGTGGATCCGAAACGACAGCGCATATGGGTCACTTTGACCGGGACGAACCGTCTTGCGGGATACTCGGTACGCGGTATGAGGATAAACAGGTTCGTTACTTACCCGACGGTGAGGCAGCCGAACTCGGTGGCTGTCGACCCTGGCACGGGTGATGTCTTCGTTGCGAGCCGGACGGAAGGTCTGCTTCAGCGCATTTCACCGGACCGGAAAGAGGAACCATGAAGCTCCCGAAACCAGGGTTCCCTGAGAACCCGCCACCCGGTCCGACCCGTCCCGCTTTCTGGAAGAGCCCTCTGCGGGGTCCGTGGCTGACCTCGATCATCGGCTCTGCCCTGCTACCGCTGATCATCATCTGTGCGGCCACCGGTTTTCTTTCACATGCGGCCTACAACCCGGCGCTTGAAGGCAACTCGTTCTTTCCGGATGGTGGCATCGGGGTGAACATCTACTTCTTCTCGTGGCCGACCAGCCCCGCATGGCTCTATGCCTTCACGCAGGGCCTTCACGTGGTTTCCGGGTGCGTCGCGATCCCGATCCTCTTCGCGAAGCTCTGGTCGGTCATGCCGAAACTGTTCGAATGGCCTCCGCTGCGTTCGGTCTCCCATTTTCTCGAGCGAATTTCGCTTGCCCTCCTGGTTGGCGGCGCCCTTTTTGTCTTCTTTACGGGTGTGCTCAACATCCAGCTCTACTACCCGTGGAGCTTCAGTTTTGTCCCGTCTCATTACTACGCTTCTTTCGTATTCCTTGCGGCGCTGGCGCTCCATGTCAGCCTGAAGTTTCCGACGATCAGGAAGGCGTACCGGGAGCGGGGGGTGGTGGCACCTCTGCGCACCGACCTCGAGCACACCGAACCGGAGCCTTACGACGAACGTACGACCACAGCGCTCGAGCCGTCCGCGCCGACCATTTCAAGGCGTGGGCTGCTGTTGACCGTGGCCGCAACTTCGGTCGGCATCGGTGTGATGATGCTGGGTCAGGTGGTTGGTGGGCCACTGAGGAAGGTCGCCCTGCTGGCCCCACGTGGCACCCAGCCGGGCAGTGGACCGAACGATTTCCAGGTCAACAAGACCGCCGTGGCCGCGGGAATCTCACCGGAACAGACCAGCCCGGCCTGGAGGCTCAGACTGGTTGGCCCGGCCGGAGCGGAACTCTCAAGGGCCGAGCTGATGGATCTGCCTCAGCACACCTACGATCTGCCGATCGCGTGTGTGGAAGGCTGGTCGACCACCCAGACCTGGACCGGAGTAAGGATCAAGGATCTGGCCGGCATGGCCGGCGCTCCGGGTGCCAGTGAGGTGCTTGTTGAATCGATCCAGGAGTTCGGATCGTTCAACAGCGCGACCCTCAGTTCAGGGCAGATCGCGGACGACCGGAGCCTGCTGGCGCTGAAGGTGAACGGGGTGGACATTTCACCCGATCATGGTTACCCGGCTCGCGTGATCGTGCCGGCAATGCCCGGTGTGCTCAACACCAAGTGGGTCAAGTCGATGACGTTCAAGGAGGCCTGAGTTGAAACGCTTCAGGGCCCTTTACGGTGCGTCTCCGCTTCACCTGATTGCCGTGATCGCGAGTTTCGCTTTCGTGACCTACGGCTTCATCAGGATTTTCGACAGTCCCGCGCCGGAAAGCACCATGTTGTTCTTCATCGCGGCCATCTTCGCCCATGACCTGATTGCATTTCCGCTCTATTCGGCGTTCAACCAGATCGCCTGCCGTTCGGTCGGCGAGAAGTCGAACTGGTCGCTTTCGGAACAGCAGGTTCAGCCGCTCAACTACATCAGGATCCCGGCGGTGGTCAGCGCTTTCTGCCTGCTGCTGTTCTTCCCGCTGATCTTACGTCTCAGTGAAGACCGGGTCGTGGCCAACTCGGGCCAGAGTGCCGATGTCTTCCTTGGCCGCTGGCTGGGCATCGTCGCCGTTCTGTTCACGGTTTCGGGGCTGCTTTATGCGATCAGGTTGCGCCGCTCCAACCGGGCGCTGGCCAACGAAGCTGCCGAACGGGCCGCGGACGACTGATCTTGCCTGACGTGATTCTTCCTGTTCTCGATGAAGCCGAGGCGATTCCGGGGGTGCTGGGCTCGATGCCGGACGGGTTCCGTCCGATAGTGGTCGACAACGGTTCGACCGACGGCTCGGCGGCGATCGCCAGGAGCCTCGGGGCGAAAGTGGTGCTGGAGCAGCAAAAGGGGTTCGGTTCGGCCTGTTTTGCCGGACTGATGGCCGCAGAGCACGACGTGATCTGTTTCATGGATTGCGACGGCTCACTTGACCCGGCTGACCTGACCCGGCTGACCGAGAAGCTGGCGGATGGGGCGGACATGGTGATCGGTTCCCGCCAGCCAGAACCCGGTGCGTGGCCTGTTCACGCTCGTTTCGCCAACCGGGTGCTGGCCGTGGAACTGCGCCGGCGGACCGGCCTGAATCTGACCGATCTCGGGCCAATGAGGGTTATGCGCCGTGAAGCGCTGATCGATCTGAATCTGAAGGACCGGCGCAGCGGTTGGCCGCTTGAGATGGTGATCAAGGCTCACGCCGCTGGATGGAAGATGGTCGAGGTGCCGGTGGCCTACTCCCGGCGCTCTGGCCGCTCCAAGGTGACCGGCACGGTCCGCGGAACTCGCCAGGCGATCACCGACATGTCCTCACATCTGCGTGACATGAACGGCGGGAAGGCTTGAAGCATCGGGCTCAGGCACCCACGTAGGGACGGGCAGGTGCTGATCCCTGGCCGGATTGCTGGACGTCTGCCGGGTCATTCCACCTGGCCCCGGGACGGGCAGGTGCGAAGTTGCAGGGGTTGGTTTCTTCGCGGATGCGTAGGGTTGACCTCGTGTCCGGGGCAGAACATATCGAGGGATCTTTCGCAGGGGCGGCCGGCGGCCGAATCCATTGGCGCGCCTGGCAGGCTGCGGACGCAAGGGCTCAGGTCATCATCGTTCATGGGTATGGCGAGCACGGCGACCGGTACACGAGACTGGCCGAGCGGCTGGCGGCTGAGGGGTTTTCGGTCTGGGCCAACGATCATCGTGGTCATGGGCTGAGTGAGGGCCCGCGCGGGGTTGTGACGCGCTTGAGTGACACGGTCGAAGATGTCGATCATGTCGTCGAAATGGCCCGGGCGGTACAGCCCGACCTGCCGATCTTCATGTTTGCGCACAGCATGGGAGGGACCATTGGCCTGACTTACGCGTTGAAGCATCAGGACAAACTTTCCGGCCTCGTCCTCTCGTCCGCGGCCGTCTCGCTGGAAGGCCTGAAAGTGCCTCGGGCCCAACTCGGATTCATCAAGCTCGTTTCGAAGATCGCTCCCCGGCTGCCCGTCAACCGCTTGCCGCTCGGAGGCATCTCGAGAGACCCCGACGAAGAGCGCATCTACATGGAAGATCCGCTGGTCCACAGGGGAGCCCAGCCCGCACGGACGGTGGTCGAGCTGCTGGCTGCGATGACGGAACTGCCGACCGAAGTCGGCCGCCTCCGCATTCCACTGCTCGTGATCGCCGGCTCGGCGGACCCGATCGTGCCCTCCGAGGGCAGCAGCGACATCGCCGAACGTGCCGGCTCAGCCGATAAACAGCTCATCGTCTACGAAGGCTTCGTCCACGAACTGATCAACGAGCCACCGGATGACCGCGAACGGGTAACCCGGGACGTGATTGACTGGCTGGAGAACAGAGTTCAGATCGAGAGAGCAGCCTGAAAGCGCAACTGTGGCTCCGGGCGAGGGTTTCAACCAGCAATCGGCAATGGATTAGTCGCTCGGGGGTCTCTTTGATTTCGGTTTCATGCTTTCGTCCAGTCCTTGCCAGCCTGACGACCGTGGTGGCCCTCAGCCTGGGCCTTCTACTGGCACCAATCGCTTCGGCATCGACCACCGATCCGCTGGACGGCTGTGGTGCATTCGCCGACGTTATCGTCATGCCCGACGGCGACTATGTCGCCCTTGGCAAGGTGTCTGGTTGTCCCGCCCCTGGAGGTACGCCGAACTCAAGCCGGGTGGTCCTGATGCGTCTGAACCCGGACGGGACCCGGGATACGGCGTTCGGCAAAAACGGTGGTGCTGTGGTTGCGACCAGTGGCGACACCTATGGGACGGGGACGGTCCACGCGGATGGCGACAAGGTGATCACCCACACTGACCAGGTTCTCACCAGGTTCAACCGCGACGGTTCGATCGACACCAGCTTCGCCGACGACGGTTCGATCGAACCACCGTTCGACGGGTCGGTCTTCTACACCACCGCGGTGGCGGTCCAGCTTGACGGCAGGATAATCGTCGGCGGCACGGGAGACGCGGCCTTGCCGCGGCTGATCAGGTACGACGTCGACGGCGACATTGATCCGGGCTTCGGAGGCGGTCTCGCCGAACCCCCGGTACCTGCCGCGGTCGGCACCTTCAATGAAATCAGCCAGATTGCGTTCGATGACCAAGGCAAGGTCCTTGTCGCCGGCGAGTCGGGACCCGACGACGCGGACTTCCGGAAGTTCACCGTAATGAGGCTTACGCCAACCGGAGATCTGGACACGAGTTTCGGCCAGGGAGGAACCGGCTTTGGTTTGACCTCGGGGCAGGTATACCGATGGGGTGGAGCGATCAGACAGATTCACCCGATCGGCCTCGAGGTCGACGATCGGATCTCGATCAGCTGGAGCGTGACGGAACCGGTCGGCAAGTCCGTCGCGCACCGCACGGAAACTGCCTCCCTCGATGGTGACGGCATTTCAGTTCCCGGAACGGGAGGGGCGGGACCAGTGGTCTTGACTGACGCAGTCCAGCTCCCGGGTGGCAATCTGGCGGGAGCCGGGTACCTGAACAATTTCTACCCGTACGCAAATGGACCACTGCCTCCGAATCAGTTCATGATCGCGCGGTTCTCCTCCTCAGGGGGAGGCGCTTTCAGCGATGGCCGGTCGAGCAGCATCATTGAGGCTGCTCCAGGCGGAGGAGCACTTTCCGGACTGGCATTCGATCCTTCCTCAAACTCCCTGATCGCCGTAGGAGGAACGGGGTGGACGGAATGCGCCCAGGGCATCTGCGAAAACCGGCAGGCCACAGCGGTACTCAAGGCGAATGCTGTCACCGGTGATCTCGACCCGGGATTCGGGGTCGGCGGCATCGTCATGACACCAAGAAACGTTTGTGCGGGAAGGATCGCGGAAAGCCAACCCGGCGCTGCCGTGCTGCCGTGGAATCGCTGCATCCTGTCGAAGCCTGCCCTCAGTGCGAAAGCGAGATTCATCCGTGGCGCCAGCCGCCGGCCCGGGTTGAAGCTCTCGGCGCAGCTCGACGACCCGCCGCTTCTGCCCACATTGATGAGGAGAAAGCTCCACCTGCGGATACCGGATCGCATGTCTTTCAGCCGGGGGAAAGTGCGGGTACAGGCCCGGGCTTACACGAGTGATCCGCTCGAGCCTGTGCCTGTCAGTCAGATCTCGACCTCACGTTCCGGTCGGGTGATCTCGGTCGGGTTCTTCCCATCGGAGATCTACGACCTGGACAACGGCTATTCAAGCTATCCCCCGAATACCGAAGTGTCCTTCGAGGTGACTGTCAAGCGAGGTTCGCTCAGGCCCCTTTCACGAAAGGCTCGGCGTGCAAAGCTGGTGTTCAGGGTTCGGGCAGCCAACGTCGGTTCTCGCTGGTACGGCAACGGGACCTCATCGAAGGTCGTGAGGGCGAGGCCGCCGGCAGCCGGACGGCGTTGAGCCATCGGCTCTTCCGGCCTTCGTCCAGCCCTTGACGAAATAGTGGACATGGATTTCATGAATCTGATACGTTGTGTTGATTCGGGGGCTTGGTAACTGGGTTCCTCTTCCATCGGGGCCTAAGCCGCCCAAGGGGAAACATGTTCAATCGAGTCAACGTTCCGCGCCGCCTTTCGGTAGATCCGCGGCCCAATCTCCGACGCTGCAGCGTCTCGCTGACGATCTCACTCTTTCTGGCGTTTGCCGGCCTCAGTGTCGCGTCAGCCGGAGCTGCAGCGACCGAGATGGTAGATCTGGGCGAAGCGTCCACCTACGGCGCGTTGAGCGGTGCCTCCATTGGCAATACCGTCAGCGCCCCGGGAGCTCCACACACCACCATCCGCGGTGATGTCGGTGTGAAAGCGAACACGGCGCCGACGGGCTTCCCGCCGGGTGTCGCCACCGGCACGATCCGTTTCGGAAGTTCAGTCGATCAGGCCCACGCTGACGCCGTTTCGGCATATGCCGACATTGCGGCCCGTACGGGTGGCGTGACCCTGGCGGGTGCGTTGGGCGGTGCAACAGTCCTGCCGGGCCTTTACACGATCGCCGGTGCCGCTTCGAACACCTCCACGCTGACTCTCGACGGTGGCGGAGACCCCAACGCCGTTTTCGTCTTCCAGGTGAATGGCGCCTTGTCTTTCGCTGCGGCGAGCCAGGTTGTGCTGACCAATGGAGCCCGGGCCTCACGGGTCTTCTGGCAGATCAATGGCGCCGGGGGGGTGGGGGCCGGGTCGATTTTCGCCGGAACCATGATCGCAATGGACGCTGTCGCGATAGGCAATGGAACGATCGTCAACGGCCGGCTGATCGCCCGCACCGGTGCCCTCACGCTCGACAACAACCAGGTCTACAGCGCCCCGCCGGTTGTGACTATCGATGGTGGAGTTTCGGCCCAGACAACCGATACGACACCGACTTTGAGCGGCACAACCGATGTCGAAGCGCCCGGAGTCGTCACCGTGACGATCGCGGGGCAGACCCTCACTGCCACACCTGCGGGTGGCGTCTGGTCGGTGACTTCGGCGATTCTGGCCAATGACACGTACCCCGTGCTGGCGTCGGTGGTCGACGGTGCCGACAACCCCGGAAGCGCCAGCCAGCAGTTGACGGTCGACACGGTCCTGCCAGAGATCACCCTCGACGGTGGCACCTCGGTGACGACCAATGATTCGACCCCGACGATCAGTGGGTCCAGTGATGTCGCGGCGGGCACCATCGTTCGGGTCAACATCGGCTCACAGAACCTCTTTGCCCTCGTGAATGCGAGCGGAACCTGGAACGTGGGGCCGGCCGTCCTCCTTGACGGCAACTACACGGTCAGCGCTTCGGTCAACGATCCGGCCGGCAACGAGAGCACCGCGACCCAGCTTCTGACCATTGACACGACGGCACCCGCAGTGTCCATCACCGGAGGCTCGGTCGCTTTGACCAACGACGCAACCCCGACCCTGTCCGGAACAGCAGCCGTTGCTTCGGGAACGACCGTCACGGTGACGGTTGCCAACCAGACCCTGACCGGTCAGGTCGGCGGTAGCCAGACGTGGTCGGTCACCTCGGAAGCACTCTCCGACGGTCCGCATCGTTTCGTCATGGCCGTCTCCGATATTGCCGGCAACCAGGCCAGCGCCGAGCAGATGCTCACCATCGACACGGTGGCGCCTCAGGTCGCCATCAACGGCGGGGCTGCTGCGACCACCACCGACGCCTCTCCAACCATTTCGGGCTCCTCAGACGCGGCACCCGGGACGACCGTCACGGTTTCGGTCGCCCAGCAGACTTTGACCACACTGCTTCAGGCAAACGGCAGCTGGAATACGAACCCGGGTTCCATCGGCGACGGCGTCTGGCAGATCCAGGCATCGGCCGAGGATCCCGCCGGCAACGTTGGCAGCGCCAGCCAGACCCTGTCGATCAATCCCTCTGTGACACCAACGTCGTTCGAACTGAAAGTGACAAGGACCGGAAACGGTCAAGGAACCGTCAGGTCAACCCCGGCCGGAATCCAGTGCGGATCCGACTGTTCCGAGAACCTCCCCGACGGGACCCTGGTCACTCTGATCGCCCCGGCAGCGCGCGGTTCCAACTTCACCGGCTGGGGTGGAGACTGTTCAGGAAGGTTGACCTGCGTCGTGACGATGGATCAGACCCGTGCCGTTTCCGCCAGTTTTGCCGACAAGGCACCGGTCGTCACCGCGCTTAAAGTCGTGCCGGGCAAAGTGAGCCTGAGCGGCAAACGCAAGAACACCATGCGCCGGCTCGGTCCTTTGGTCAAGCTGAAACTAACCGAGGTAGCAAAGGTCCGGTTCCGGATTACGAAGAAGTTCACGAAAGCGCGAAGCTTCCGGCTTCGGCTCAAGGCCGGCTCGAGTTCCGTCCGCATCCCGGTGAAGATTCGCAGGAAGCTCAATCGTGGCAGCTACAGGCTCACCGCTGTCGCAACCGATGCCATCGGACAGACTTCGAAGAAAAGACAGGTTGGATTCAAAGTAGTCCGATAGCAATCGCCCTCCGGACCAAGCGAAGGCGATACGAACGGTTTCGAAAGTCCGCTCGTATTCGCAGACGGAGGCGCACAGGCCGAGCTCCGACTACTGTCCCGAGCGAAGGCCCAGGGCGACGGTAGCTGCCAGAACGGTTGCCGGATCGTCAAGCCGGTCACCGTACAGTTCCCTCAGCTGCCCCATCCGGTAACGAACGGTCTGGGGATGGATGAAGAGGGCGGAGGCAATTTCTTCACGACGGCCTTGATGGAGCAGCCAGGCCCTCAGGGTTTCTGTCAGTTTCGCGGCCGTCGATGGGCGCAGGTCCTCGAGCGGCGCGAGGACACGAGCCCTCAAATCCTTCAGGGCTTCGGCATCGGCACCAACCACGAGGTCAACCAGATAATCGTCCGCGTCCAGGGCTTCTTTCGTCTCCGGGAGTCTCAGGTTCCAGACCTGAAGCGCCCGGGAATAAGAAAGGCTCACTTCTGCCCATGGGCGAATGGGTCCGACCGTTGCCTGTCGGCCGGCCAGCGAAGCCATGAGTCGATCACGGTCCGACGAAGTGATCACAGGCACCAGCAGAATGCGCAGATCGTCTTCCGGGTTTGACGCCGGGGAATCTTCGGAAAGCTGGAGCGAGCGGGTGTCGAGAACGGTGCCGACGCCGCGGGCGCGGGAAGCGGGGAGAATCACGGCGCAAAGATTCCTCGGCGGTTGCCACCCGGTTTGATCGGCTTCGGCCCGGAGGATGTCGGCGGAACCGCCGGCGAGCAGCCTCCGGGCGAAGCGCTCGAGTTTTCTCTGCTGGGTGCGGTCGAGCGTTTCTAGTTCTTCGGAGTATCCAGAGACGCTTGCGGCCGACAGTTCGTCGATGTAGGCGAAGTTCAGCTCGGCGAATCGGGACAGCCATTCTCCGGGGACACCGGCCTTTACTGCGACGAGGGACCATTCCCGCCAGGCGACACGGGCGCCCACCCGGTATGCCGCGAGCAGCACGTCCATGGTACGGCCGCTTCTGGCTTCGCCGCGGCCCAGTGCATACGCGCCATCCAGGGCAGGCTGGAGCGGGGAGGCCTGATCCGTGCTTTTCGCCCCCGCGGCTATGTTGAGGAACCCGCGGAGGGCCAGCTCAACCGCCCCGTCAAGGGTCGCGCCGGCAAACAGGCGCAGGTCGCCGTAACCGGGAACCTCCGAGATGACCGCCTCTGCGGCTGCGGCGGCAACCGAGGGGAGTTCGGCGCGCAGCTTCTTCGACAGGTCATCTGAAATTTCAAGGGTATCGGGGGGTCATTCGAACCGATTCTAGTCTGCTTCTTATTGTCTACGAACAAAAAGAGTCGATTAGCTTCACCTGTTACGGCCAAGAAGCTCACCTGAGAATGAATCAAGCTTCCGTTCATGCCAGCCACGCATACACGTCGATCACCGGTCACTGCCCTTCGCGAGAGGGCGGGCAGGTTTGCGGCGCTTGCCGCGACGCCACTCCTTCCGGAGGACTACATCGATCTGGTCAGCCCGCTCTCGTCGCGCACCGATCTTCGTGGTCGCATCGTCGCGATCCAGCCGGAGACCACAGATGCGGCAACTCTCGTTATCAAGCCTGGTCGGGCCTGGAAGGGCCACACGCCCGGTCAGTACATCCGGATTGGTGTCGACATCGACGGCGTTCGCCAGTGGCGGGCTTACTCATTGACCTCACCGGTCGACCGTCCCGACGGCTGCATCACGATCACCGTCAAGGCGATGCCGGACGGTTTCGTGAGCAACCACCTGGTTCATCGGGCCGAGGTCGGCAGGTCGCTTCCGCCTGGAAGAAGGTCATCCGGCTTTCGCTTCCCAACGACTTCGCCGACAGGGTGAATGCCCTGCCGGGCGAGATCGTGAAGGAAGCAGGCTCGATTCCCGGCGGCCTCCTGAGGAAAATGAAGAAGGTCCTGCGCCCGGAGAATGAGGAGACTGTCGCCACCTTTACCGAACTGCCTGCCAGGCCGGCGACTGAACCCGAGCAGCAGGCCGCCTGAGGCTTTCTCACGCCTGATTCGGCAGACTCAAGTTCGCCTGATCGCGTTGCCCAACTCGGGCAACAGCCTGCTTTTGGCCAGGAAATCGCTGGCGCCGGCGCTGAT
>Ga0105044_10002226_pt1 | contig 26393 bp, 22 predicted proteins | sample MAT01_FD_78092 | JGI IMG/M metagenome (GOLD analysis project Ga0105044, IMG submission 78092) | Freshwater microbial communities from Lake Fryxell liftoff mats and glacier meltwater in Antarctica - MAT-01 | ecosystem: Environmental > Aquatic > Freshwater > Ice > Liftoff microbial mat | place... | reverse complement strand
TGAAGCGTGAAGCGTTCAGGGTTTCGCGTTACAATACTCGAAACGTCTTCGCCACCCAACACCCCAGCGACACGACTCATGCTCCCTGCCGAGGTGCTTCATCAGGTTCGCCGTTTGCATCTGCGGGCTCGCAAGCTCGTGCAGAACGCCCTCGGCGGCGAGTACCACTCGGCGTTCAAGGGCACCGGGCTCTCGTTCGAGGAAGTCCGCGAGTACCAGCCCGGCGACGACATCCGCAGCATCGACTGGAACGTGACCGCTCGCATGGGCCAGCCCTTCATCAAGAGGTATGTCGAGGAACGAGAACTCACGGTGCTCCTCGCGGTTGATATGTCCGCGAGCCTGCGTTTCGGCACCCAGTCGCGATCGAAGCGAGTCGTCGCGGCGGAACTGGCAGCCCTGCTGGCGCTGTGTGCAGCCGGGAACAACGACCGCATCGGCCTGCTGGCGTTCACGGATCGCGTCGAACGCTTCGTGAAGCCGAACAAGGGCCCTCGCCATGTGCTGCGACTGCTGCGTGACGTGCTCGCCTTCGAGCCGGAACACCAGGGCACGAACCTGACGGCGGCGCTCGAATCGCTCAACCGCTCCCAGCGTCGTCGGGCGGTCGTCTTTCTGCTCAGCGACTTTCAGGACCCCGCGCCGGACCTCTTCCGCCGCACGGCGAGGAAGCACGACCTGATTGCCGTCCGCATCCGTGATGCTCGCGAAGAGGCCTGGCCCGCCGTGGGACTGGTGGAACTCGAAGACGCCGAGACAGGCGAGCGACGCCTCGTGGATACGAGGTCGCTCGCGTTCCGTCAGGGCTTCGAGGCAAAGGCGAGGGAACGCCAGGCGGCCTTCGCGAAGCAGGTGCGAGAAGCCCAGGCGGATCTCATCGAGGCGACGACCGACGGCAACCACTTTGACGCGCTGCTCGCCTTCTTCCGCCGCCGGGAACGCCGGAGGGCCCGCGGGTGAACCTGCTCACCGCCATCACTTCGCTGCTCCTGCTCGCGGCGGCCCCGGCCCTCACGACGACGACCGTTGCGGATCGCAAGACCATCGGCCTCGCGGAGTCCGTCGCTGTCACGCTCGTGCTGGAAGGGCCAGCGCCCCTGCGAATCGAGCCTCCCACGAACTGGCTCTCCGACGATTCGGAAGCGATCTGGCGGATCTCCGCGATCGAGCCCGCGAAGGTGGAGCCACGGCCCGGAGAGCGGGAACGCTGGTCGCTGCGGCTTCGCGTGGAGCCCTTCCTTCCCGGGGAGGCCGTGCCATTGCAGTTCGCCTCCGCGAAGGTGACGGCCGGCGGCGATTCGGCCCCCCAGCCGATTTCGTGGGACGGACTGGAAGTTCGCGTGATCACGACCCTCGACGCATCCACCGCGAAGCCACGGCCGATCACCGGGCTGGAACTGCCAGCCGTCGAGCCAACTCCTGTCGCGGCGACGACTGACGGTCGGCTTCGAGTCGCTGTGGCGTTCGCGTCGATCGCCCTGGCGGGGCTGATGTTAGTCGTGGCCCGTCGCCTGCATCGCCGCGTGCCGGAGTCGCCCTCCGCGTGGGCGCTTCGCGAACTCGCTCGGCTGAGTAGCGTAACGGAATCGACGGACTTCTCCCGCATTCTGGACCGAGTGCTCAACGTCTGCCGGGTATACCTCGAACGAACCACGGGCGTTCCTGCGACGAGGCTCACCGTCACGGAGTTCGCCGTCGCCTCCCAGGAAATCCCTGAAGCGAAGGAATGGAGGAGCTTCTTGGAATCGAATGACGCTGGCCGATTCGCGGGAGCCGGCCGAACTCGGGAACAGGTCCTCACAGCGATCGAGGAAGCAAATCGGCTGATCGCCCGCCTTATGGCATGAAGGTGACTGGCTGGCCCACCCCGGCGCTGACGCTTCGGGTTCGCCTGGGACTGCGATTTCCCTACAACGCCTGAAACTCCCCCCATTGCTGGCCCTCCCATGCGACGCTTTCTCCTTGCTGTATTCCTCGTGCTGCTCGTGCTCTGGGCACGCACCGCTGTCTATAGCGTCGATACCGGCGAATATGCCTACGTCACTCGCTTCGGCCGGCCGATCGCCACGCTCGATGGCACCACCGAGGCGGGCTTGCATGCCAAGCTGCCGTGGCCCATCGATGGGGTTATCCGGCTTGATCGACGGGTGCAGACGTTCGACCTCCCCGCCGTGGAATCGCTGACTCGCGATCCGCAGAGCCGCACGGTGGACAAGACGCTCGCGGTGGACGCCTTTGTGACGTGGAAGGTTCCGGACTCCGCCGCCGTTGATCGCTTCGTGCGCTCGGTGGGCACGCTCGAACAGGCGAAGAAGGTGCTGGGCCCGCGAATCAACGGCCGGCTGGCCGCGGTGATCAGCACGCTGCCGTTGGATGAGCTTGTGAGCGTCACGGATTCGGCCCTGGCGACGGCCGCGGTGGTGGGTCCGGCCGCGGTCGTCGGCGAGGAGGCTCGCTTCGACGAGATCAACCTTCGCCTCATCGACGAACGGGCCGATCGCATCCGCCAGCGTCTCCTCGGGGAATCCGGCAGCGACGCCGCCGATCGACTTCGGGACCGCGTGCTTGCGGACTATGGCATCGAGATCGTGCAAGTTCGACTGCGTCGCTTCGGCTATCCGGAGGCGGTTCGAGCCAGCATCGCCGAGCGAATCCGCAGCGAACGGGCTCGCAAGGTGGCGGACTACCAGAGCGAGGGCCAACAGCGAGCTGCCGACATCGCGACCGATGCCATTCGCGAAGCTCGCTCCATCGAGGCGAGGGCGAAGGAACAGAAGACGCTCGTCGAGGAGCGGGCCAAGAAGGAAGCCTTCGACGTGCTCAACGCGGCCCATGCTCAGGACCGCGAGTTCTATGTGTTCCTGGAAACGCTGAAGGCCTACCAGACGATGTTCGCCAAGACGCAGGACGTGCTGCTGTTATCGACGAAGCATCCGCTGTTCGACCTGCTGCTGAAGCCGCCGCAACCGGGGGCCACAGCGGCGCCGGAGAAGAAGTGACAGTCCAGGTTCGATGGGGAGAAGTTGTGAATCGGCTCGTTGTTCTCCTGCTGGCCCTTGTCGCACTTTACCTTCTCACGGGCCTGGCCCAGGTGGGGCCGGAAGAGCGTGCGGTGGTGCGTCGGTTCGGGGAAGTCGTCGCCCGTCCGGGGCCCGGGTTGTGGATCGGCTTCCCCTGGGGCATCGATCGCGTCGACCGCGTTCCGGTGCGCACCGCTCGACAGCTTCGCATTGGCTACGAACCCGAAGGCCAGGACATCGCGCTCACCTCACCCCCTGGGCAGATGCTCACGGGGGATCAGAATCTCGTGAACGTGCAGATCGTGCTTGACTACGCTGTCGGCGAAAGCGATTCCGATCTCGACGACTACGTGCTGCAACGGAACCAGGTGGATGCCGTGCTGGCCCGCGAGGTGGAGTCGCTCACCGGGGAGTGGCTTGCGGGGCGACCGGTGGACGAGGTGCTTCTCACGGGCAACGCGGCCCTGCCCGCATGGCTTGCCGCACGGCTGCCCGATCGCGTGGCGGCGAATCGCCTGGGCGTACGCCTTCAGCGTGTCAGCGTCGGCAGCCTCTCGGCCCCCGAGGAGGTGCGAGCTTCCTTCGAAGCGGTGAACGCCGCCCAGACTGGCATCCGCACCCGCGAGCACCAGGCCCGGCAGGACGCCGATCAACGTCGCCGCACCGCCGAGGCCGATCGCTACCGCATGGAGCAGGAAGCCGCCGCCTATCGCGAAGAGCAGCTCCGACTCGCCAGTGCAGACGCCTCCGCCTTCCGCGATCGGCTTGAGCAGTATCGCCGGATGAAGGCGAATCATGCGGATGTCCTCACGCTCTTCTGGTGGGAAGAGATGGGCCGCACGCTGGCGCTGATGAAGTCGCGAGGCCGAATCGACGTGATGGATGCGTACCTCGGCAAGGACGGGCTGGACATCACGCAGTTCGTCTCGCCGAAGAAGTGACGACGAAAAGACCGGTCGGGCCACCCCGTCGCTGCCACCGTTGTCGCTGCCACCGTTGTTGCTGCCACCGTTGTCGCTGCCACCGTTGTCGCTGCGGGTTCGCCAAGCTCGAGGCATGAGCCTGCCTTCAACAAATCTCACCAGTTTCTCTCGATTCCCAGGCTGTCGCTAGGCTCACGTCGACGCTGACTCACGTGCCGATCTCACCGCCTGCGCACATCGCACGGCTGACACTGGCTGAAAAGCCTGCTTACCTTCAAATTCGTCGGCACCTCTGGGGCTGGATTTGCACCCCCCGTGGAGTGGGCCACAATTCACTCGCACCAAGGTGGTACAACATGATCGGCACGGCCGCCCTCTTACTCCTCGTCGCATCCTGCTCGGGAGCGCCGCACCAGCCTCATCTGGCTCGCCCGGCGACTCCACGTGTCTGCGGCTATCTTTACCAACCCTGCCACGATCTCGAGAAGCCGATCCTTCTCCCGGCTCGGGATTACCAACCCCAGCCCGGCGATGTGCTCATCATGAGCAACACGAACCTGGCCTGGTCGGTCCTGTACAAGCTCGCCTTCACGGGGAAGCCCGGGCACGCTTCGGTGGTGGTTCGCCTGCCCTGCGGAAGGCCGGGAATCCTCGAAGCGGGGATGCACGATTCGCTCTGGACGAACTGCGTGCCTGCGGAGGAACGGCTCAATAGTTACCAGGGAACGATCTGGATCCGTCGCCGCAAGGCGCCGCTGACGGAGTGTGAGAATCGCCGCCTCACCGAGTTCGCGGAATTCGCTCGCGGCAACCGATACAACGTCCTCGGCCTGGGCCGACAGATCACTCCCTTCCGCACTCGCGGCCCCATCCGCACTTACTTCGTCGGCCATCCACGCGGCCCAGGCCACAAGTACTTCTGCGCCGAGGCCGTGCTCGAAGCTCTCGTGTATGCCGGGCTCCTCGACGCCGACACGACTCGGCCCTCCGCCACGTATCCGAAGGATCTCTTCTTCGACAACTCGCCCAACCTTTACATCAAGAAGCACCCGCCCCTCGCCTGCGGCTGGGAAACTCCGTCGCTCTGGACGACAGATGTCGGCAGCAACGCCAGCGGCAAGGAACGCGGCGGGATATCTCCCTGACCGCGGCGGAAGTCTTCCCACACGCCGTTGCGAACACCTCTCGCAGCGGTGATACTGGACATCGGCCTGGCTCCTCGCCCTCGTGGAGTTCCGCTGATGCTCCTTTCACGCCTGACGCTCCTGCTTCTCTTCACCGTCCTCATGGTGGTGATGGACTTCGGGACGGGGTTTCACTCCGAGGGTTTCCGCCCGCCTGTCGCCATAGCGGCAGAGCCACCGAAAGCTCCTGCGGTGGAACCCTTCGCGAAGCCGCCGGCGGGCTATCACAACGTCCCACTCAACGGGCACACCTTCACCCTGCCGGACGGCTTCACGATCGAACTCGCCGCGGGGCCCACGCTGGCCGAACGGCCCGTCTCCGCAGCCTTCGACGACAAGGGCCGGCTTTACGTCACCGATTCCTCAGGCGATAACTCGAAGGCCCCGGAGCAGGCGAAGACCAAGACGCATCGCATCCGCCGACTTGAGGACACCAACGGCGATGGCACCTTCGACAAGAGCACGCCCTTCGTCAAGAACGTGGCGATGCCGCAGGGGGCAATGTTCTACAAGGGTTCGCTTTACGTCGCGGCCCCGCCGAGCATTATGAAGTTCACGGACACCGACGACGACGGCATCGCCGACAAGGAGGAAGTCTGGTTCGACGGCAAGACCGTCGGCAACTGCGGCAACGACGTTCACGGCCCCTGGATCGGCCCCGACGGCTGGTTCTACTGGACCAAGGGCGGCTTCGAGAAACAGGAGTACACGCTGCCCACCGGCAAGAAGTGGAGCACGCGGGCTGCCCATGTCTTCCGCGCGAAGCCCGATGGCACCAATCTCGAACCGATCATGACCGGCGGCATGGACAACCCCGTCGGCCTGACCTTCACGACCACGGGCGAAGTCCTCGTCTGCGGCACCTTCTTCCAGCACCCGGCCGACGGCAATCGCGACGGCATCATCCACGCCGTCTACGGCGGCGTCTTCGGCAAGGACCACAGCCCCATCTACGAGCATCCGTGGACCTCGCCTTCCGTGCTGCCGATCATGACGCACCTCGGCCCCGCGGCGGCCTGTGCCCTGACGCGCTACCAGAGCGACCAGTTCGGCAAGGACTACGTGGACAACGTCTTCTGCTGCCAGTTCAACCTGCGGAAGGTCAGCCGCCACGTGCTGGCGCCTGAAGGCGCGACGTACAAGACGATCGACTCGGATTTCGTGGTCAGCAACAACCTCGACTTCCATCCCACGGACGTCATCGAGGACGCTGACGGCAGCCTGCTCATCATCGACACCGGCGGCTGGTACAAGCTCTGCTGCCCGACATCGCAACTGGTGAAGACGGACGTGACCGGCGCGATCTACCGCGTACGGAAGATCGGAATGCATACGAAGCGAGTGGAGCGAGCGACGCCGGGCGTGCTGATTCTTCGCCAGATTGGGGGGGAAACGTTCCTCAAGAGCCCGGACCCCCACGTGGTGAGGCAGACCGTCAAATCACTGGGCCAGGAGGGCCGCTCCGAGGCGATCCCGGCCATCCTGGAGGTGATCGCGAGGTCGCCGGATCGATTCCTGGATCACGCCTGCACGTTCGCGCTGATCGAGATCGGCGACGTCAAGACTCTCACCCACCACCTGGCGACCGGGGGACGTAAGCCCCCTGAGCCTGTGGGAAGCGGAACGTCGAGCGCCAGCTCCCCGCCGGTCCGTCGAGCGCTTATAACCGCCCTCGACCAGATCCCCGACGGCAAGCTCGACACGAAGTTCGTCCTCGCCGAGCTCGATTCCCCGGACGCGGCCCTGAAGGAAACCGCGTGGTGGATCGCAGGCCGACATCCCGAGTGGGGCGAGCAACTCGCAGGTCGCTTCGCCGAGCAACTCAAGAGTGCCCACACGCTGACACCCAGCGCACGAGACGAACTCGCCGAACGGATTCTGAAGTTCGTGAAGCACGAGGCCGTGCAGAAGACGGTGGGGGAAGCGGCGACCCAGTCGATCGATGCGCACCGGCTCGTCCTTCACGTGATGGCGCGCTCTGGGCTCAAGTCGCTTCCCAAGGCCTGGAAGAATAAGCTCGCTCTGGCACTCACCGACATACCGGGCCAGGCGGTCGATGCGTTTGCCGTCCTGCGTGCCATCCCCCCTTCGCCCGAGGACTACTCCGAGATCACGAGGCGGGCGTTCAATATCCTCGGTGAGGTTGGAGGCGTGCCGAAAGAACGGGTGCCGGCGTATCGACTCGGCCTCGCGTCCTCGATTCCTCCTGGCAATCCCGCGAGTCCTGAAACCTTTGACTTCCTGATTCAGAAGGTTGGACGCGATGAACCTGGCGAGACGCGAGCCCTTGCTGTGGAGGGGCTGTTGCGAGCGGGATTGACGGCCGAGCAATTCGCCTCTCTCTCCACGGCACTCAAGACCACCACGCCCATCGACTTCGCGAAGCTGCTGCCCACGTTCGCCACATCGAAGGAACCGGAGGTCGGCCTCGCCCTTGTGGCGGCGCTCTCTGATCTGACGGTTCGCAAACTCGTCCGTCAGGAACAGGTGAAGCCGATGCTCGACAAGTATCCCGCCGCGGTGAGGGTGGAAGCCGAGAAGCTTTACGTCCTCCTCGCCGAGGATCGCAAGGCGGAGCGGACGAAGCTTGACGCCCTGATTGCCCAGGCTCCGAAGGGCGATGAACGCCGGGGCCAGGTGGTGTTCAACAGTGCGAAGGCGGCCTGCATCGCCTGCCACAAGATCGGGTACGTCGGCGGCAACGTCGGCCCGGACCTTCGCCGCATCGGTGCGGTGCGAACCGAGCGAGATTTGATGGAGGCGATCGTCTTCCCGAGTGCCAGCTTCGTTCGCAGCTACGAGCCCTTCCGCGTCGTGACCACGACCGGCAAGGTGTATAACGGCATCCTGCGGAAGGACGCACCGGAGGAAGTGATTCTCGCCGTCGCCGCGGATCAGGAGGTCCGCATTCCGCGAGCGGACGTCGAGGAGACGACGCCGAGCACGGTCTCCGTGATGCCTGCGGGGCTCGACCAGCAACTGTCGCCGCAGGACCTCGCAGACCTCGTCGCCTTCTTGAAGGCGAACGTTCGCTGAATCCTGCCAGAGGGAATCACTTCTTGAGTTTGTCCGCGATCTCTCGAGCACGCTTGCCGGCCTCGCGGATCTGTTCCGGCGTCATCTGCTGTTCGAGGAGCGCGAGTGGCTTCTTGGCGGCGTCCTCTCCCTTGTTGGCGACGGTCTGCGTCCAGGCATGGGCTTCGACAAGATCCTTCGGAACACCTCGACCTGCGGCGTAAAGCGTACCCAGGATGCGTTGCGATCCCGTATCGTTCTGCTCCGCGGCCTTGCGGTACCAGTTCGCGGATTCCGTGAGATCCTTCTCCACCCCTTTCCCGGCTCCGTACATGTGGCCGAGGTTGTACTGGGCGTGCGAACTATTCTGAAGGGCGGCCTTGCGGAACCACTTCATCGCTTCGGTGTAATCCCGCGGGACGCCTCGAGCGTTGGTGTGCATGACGCCCATCATGCTCTGGCCGCCCGCGTGGCCCTGCTCGGCGGCCTTGCGGAACCACTTCACGGCCTCGGCGTCGTCCTTGAGCACGACGCCGCCCTTGGCAAAGTAGCCCGCAAACTTGTACTGAGCCATGGGATGGCCTGACTCAGCAAGGGCTTTCGTTTCCTGGAATTCCTTGAGTTGCTCCGCGGTGGGTTCCGCCCACAACAGCGATGGCGAAATGGTGAGCTGGATTGCCAGGAGGGAAATTGCGAAGACGTGTTTCATGGATCGCTAGACCACCAACCTCGCTCGACGCGACGAAGCGAGGTGGACGAGAGCCGTCGATTGCGCGTCGGGCGGATGACCGAGATCGCTAGGGCTTGAGCCCACCCAGAATCCAGTCGCGAATGAGCTTCTTCTCGGCCGGGGTGAGAGGAGTTCCGTCCTCGGGCATGGAGTCATCGTCCACGCGAAACCAGATCGAACTCGCCTTGAAGTCGCCAGATTTCACGCCGGCGCCGTTTTGCTTGCCGCCCTTGATCATGGCCTCGAGCGTTCGCATATCGAGACCGCCCTTCACGCTCGTGGCCCCGTGGCAATTCAGACATTTGGTTCGGAACATCGGCATAAGATCCGCCTTCAAGGAAACCTGAGCAACATCCTTCGGCGGTTCCACCTTCTTCGGCTCGGGCTCCATCTTCTTGGGCTCGGGCGTCGGTTCCGGTGTCGGCTCGACCTTCTTCGGCTCTGGTGTCACCATCGGCTCGACCCTGGGCTCCACCTTCTTCGGCTCCGGCGGCTTCGGGGCTGGCACCACGTTCGTCTTCGTCGGTTCCACCAGCGGGCTGGGCGGCGTTTGAGCCAGCGTCGGCGACGGCGTGCTCTGCACGGTCTCCACCTGAGCACCCGATTTCGACGTGCCGACCCACACACCGAAGCAGAAGCCGATCAACGCGAATGAGCCCCACACGCTCCAGCCGATCCACTGGCCCCGCACCGATAACGGCTCCTCCATCAGCAGCGGCGCTCGCTCCGCGGAACGATCGCCCTTCAGGGCCGGTCGAATTTTCGTCTTGGTCTTCGCCATGGGGTTGCCTCGGCGTGGTAAAGATCAATTCTCGTAAACTCTATTGTCCCTGGTCAGGGCCTGGAATCAAGTCGTGAATAGGCTGATGCAGCCCCGACGCTCGCCGCCCCCCTGGAAGAAATCTCAGGAAACGCCATCATAACAGTGTCGGAGCCCTGGGCTTCCACATTATCCTGAGGAACGGGCATGTCAAGGATTTTGGTGACGGGCGGAGCGGGCTACATCGGCAGCCATACGGTGAAGATGCTGCTCGGCGCAGGGCATCATGTCGTGGTGCTCGACAACCTTTCGTACGGCCACCGCGCCGCCGTGCCCGAGACCTCGCTCATCGTCGCGGACCTCCGCGATGTCGATCACCTTGACCAAATCCTCGTGGCCCATCGTATCGACTCCGTCATCCACTTCGCGGCGTCCACGTTTGTCGGCGAATCGGTGAGCGACCCCGCGAAGTATTACCTCAATAATCTGGTCCACAGCGCGAACCTGCTCGAACGTGTTCGCCGACATGGCATCTCGAAGTTCGTCTTCTCCAGCACCTGCGCGACCTACGGCGTTCCGGCGAAGTCCCCCATTACCGAGGCCGCGCCCCAGCACCCGATCAACCCGTACGGCAACACCAAGCTCGCTTTTGAACGCATGCTCGCGGACTTCGCCAAGCCTTACGGCATCGGGTACGCGGCCCTGCGTTACTTCAACGCCTCCGGGGCTGCGCCGGACGGCAGCATCGGCGAAGACCATACACCCGAGACGCACCTGATCCCCCTGGTGATCCAGGCCGCGCTCGGGCAGAGGCCGCACATCGAGATCTATGGCACCGACTACCCCACGCCGGACGGCACCTGCATTCGCGACTACATCCACGTGGACGACCTCGCGGCGGCTCACGTCCACGCGCTGGACCGCATCGAACCGGGCGTCGGCCGTTGCTTGAACGTCGGCACGGGCCGAGGCTACAGCGTTCGCGAAGTGATCCGCACCGTGGAAGAGGTCAGCGGCCGAAAGGTGCCCACGAAGGAAGGCCCACGCCGAGCGGGCGATCCGCCGGAACTGGTCGCGGCCGCCGATGCGATCCGCCGAGACCTCAACTGGGAACCGAAGTACACGGAGCTACGCACCATCGTGGAGACGGCGTGGAACTGGCATCGGAACAAACCCAGGGGCTACGGGAAGTAAGGCGAGCGGAAGAAGGAAATTTACCACAGAGCCACAGAGGACACAGAGTTCAGAGTGAGAAAGGACAGGGTGCAGGGTGCAGAACAAGGATTTCTCAGTGATCTGGCGTCATTCGATGGCGTTATCCTTTTCAAACGCACCACCCCGCTTTTGTCTTCCTCCCTCCGATCTCTGTGATCTCTGTGGTAAATCTCTTCTTGCCTATGGCCTAACTAAGGCGTCACCGATGTCCCTGACCACATCCACTGGAGCAGTCGGAAGCGGAACGGCGGGCGATCCAGCGGTTGCAGGGTGTCACGCCCGGCGTCGTCCCGTGCTCGACATAGCGATGGCAGCGTGATGATCAGCACGTCCACATTCGCTGCGGCGGGATCGAAGACGAGCTCGTCCGTCGCTTCCGATTTCTCTGCGTCGAGACGAACTTCCAGGGTGCGTCGCCCCACGAACGACTCGAAGCCTTCCAAAGGTGCATAACGTCGGCCGGACTCGTCTTCGAGCACCACGGCGCCACGGCCAGGAGTCGGGCCGCTGGGCTGCAACGGCAGCAGGGATACCGAATCGACATGGCGATCGCCACAGTATCGAACGCGGGTGGTCACGACGAAGGCCGGCGTCTCGGTGGTTCCGCTGGCGGAGTGAAGCTTCACTGGACCGAGACGCACGGACTCCACCGACATCTCAATCGGTCCATGGCGAATCCACATGCCGATGCCGGCATCGATTGGTTTCCAGACCTCTGGCAACGGCGGCCCACTCGACTGCGCGCAGCCGACAGGAGCAAATCCCAGGAGTGAAAGAAGGATGGAACGCATGAGCCACCAGGGAACGCGAACCCTGGTGGATTTTACTGGCAGGAGCCAGCACGGGTCGAGGGAATCCGTGTTTTGTTGCGGGGCTTCAAGTTCGCGATGGATGCTGTCTAGGTGATCGTGACAAGGGATGACCGCGACTATTGGCCAAGTTCAAAGTCCAACCAATTCAACCTCTCGTGAAAGAGTTGAGTTGCAGAGACTTCAACTCTCCGGCCGACTTGTTTCCTCGAAAGAAAATACACATGAATGTGCCCGATCGATCCTGAGTCGTTGAGGTGATGCTTGGCGTCCAAGAAGAGGCGATCGGCGGAGGGGTAAGAATATCGCATGTCGGACGAGCCATTGCTGCGGACAACAACTAGCGCAAGATTCGCGTCGTTGAACCGCTGTTCTCGAAGCTTGTTGACTTGGAGCACTGTTTGGGCCAGTTGCAAGCAATAGCCGCCAGTCGTAATCACGGATACACGCTGACCTCCAAGGTGGGGATAGAACCGATTGTCTCGACGATTGGTGACGAAGGGAGGCCGATCGGGCGTTGACGAAGCAAGAGTACGCAGTTCTTTTTCCAGGCGTTCCATCGCGTAGTCGTGTCGATCAAGAGAAGTGAACGCCACATTCGTCGCCGCTTGCTGAGTGAGTGAGAGATATTTTTTACCGGCGGGGGAGAGGCATCGGCTCCCGTCTTCGCGAATGATGAAATCGCCATACTCATTGCGAAGATAAATCCATTGTTCATTCTGTTTAAGGATGAAAGCATCTAGCCTACCTTCCTTTTCCCACTTTTCCAGAACACTCTCCGGGGATGTGAGACGAACCGGTTTGCGATCTCCCACCCAGGTGGAAGTACTGGAGAGTTGCGATTTTGGGTCCGCGAGTTGTGAGGACTTAGTTCGTCCTTGGGAAGGGTCAGCGAGTGAGGGGAAATTAGCGATCACGTTCGGAGGCGTTTCCGCGCTTTTCTTCGCTCGATCCAACAGACCAACTGCGACTCCGATCGCAACGCAAAAGCCTATAATGACTGTGACGATACCGGGCGAACTCATCGCTGCCTCCTGACGGTTTGAAAGGTCGTGAGCAACTTAGTAGTACACGCCCCAAGAAAGTACAGTTAATTCGTTCGGATTTTCGTCTTATAAGAGGGGGCAGCTGTAGCGCGGAGGGAATGCTCGGAAGCAGACGCTCCCGAGCACAGAAATTCAAAGACAGGTTTGGCTCTTGCTTACACCGCGGCCATGACCAGGGCGCCGTTCTGGCCGCCGAAGCCGAAACTCGTGGAGAGGCCGTACTTGACTCGGGCCTCGCGAGCGGTGTTCGGGATATAGTCCAGGTCGCAGACGGGGTCCGGGTTCGTCAGGTTGATCGTCGGCGGATAGACCTGCGTGTGCAGGCTCATCGCCAGAGCCGCTGCTTCGATCGCACCGCTGGCGCCGATGGAGTGTCCAATCATCGACTTGATCGACGAAAGCTGCACACCCTTGGCGTGCTCGCCCATCACACGCTTGACGGCGGCTGTCTCCATCGCGTCGTTGAGCTTGGTGCTGGTGCCGTGAGCGTTGATGTAGCCCACGTCGCGGAAATCGACGCGGCCTTCATCGAGAGCGCACTGAATCGCACGAGCGCCGCCGCGGCCTTCGGGGTCGGGCTTGGTCACGGAGTACGCATCGAAGCTGCTGCCCCAGCCGCAGACTTCCGCGTAGATCGTGGCGTTGCGGGCCTTCGCTCGTTCGTATTCCTCGAGCACCAGCACGGCAGCGCCTTCGCTGATCACGAAGCCGTCGCGGAGTCGGTCGAAGGGTCGGGAGTTCTGGTCCGCAGCCCGTGTACACTTGCTCAAGGTGCCAAGAGCGGTGTACGCGAGAAGCAGCAGCGGATCAATTCGGCTATCGGCGCCGCCCGCGAGCATGACGTCGGCATCGCCACGGGAAACAAGGCGGAACGCCTCGCCCACGGCCTGGGTGCCCGCGACGCAGGCGGTGACGACGGTGTTGTTCGGCCCCTGGCAGTTGAAGGCCATGGAGATATGAGCCGCGGTCATGTTTGGCAGATACTTCAGCAGCCATAGCGGGAACAAGGGCGAGTCTGTCCGGCCCGGTTCCAGCAGGCGGGTTTCGTCGAAGTTGCCGTCTTCCTGGCAGGCGCGAGCCAGCAGCGGAGCGACCTCGCCCAGGTCCATCGGCACGATGCCGGTGCCCATGACGACGCCGAAGCGTTCGGGATTTTCCTTGGCGATCTCGATTCCGCTATCGAGGATGGCGAGGCCCGCGGCCCCGATGCCGAACTTGGCGGCCCGGCCCATCACCTTCACCGATTTCCGGAAACGATCGGGTATGTACGGCTCGGGGTCGAAGTCGTGGACTTCCCCGGCCATTCGGATGGGATGATTGGACGCATCGAACGAACGGATCGGCCCAATGCCGCTGTGCCCGTTGATGCAACCATTCCAAAAGGCGTCTTTGCCGATGCCATTGGGGGCAACGACACCGAGCCCGCTGATGACGACCCTTCGCATGACGTAACCTCATTCGGCCGCCCCAAGCCTCGTCCTGAAGGGGGCCGGCACGTCACGCACCAGTTCGCGCACCGCGATTCCAGTCTTCGCGGCATCACCTGCGAACCCTTCCAACTCCTCTTGTTGGCCTGATTGGGGTGCCCAAACGATCCACCTTCTACATTTCTACTCTCCAGCGTATCCGACCGCAATCCCCTGAATTGCGCGGAACCCCAACAAGAGCGAGAGATTGCGGCCCGTCAGCGGTGTGGTCGTTACAATCGGAACGCTTTCGTTCCGATTATTCAGATCCGAACGGAAATCGGGCGCATCGGACGGGCCGTGCGACGAGCTCCATTGCCCGGAATGCGTTGTCTAGCGATCGAAATGGGGGGCAAGGTCTTACGAATGAAAGGAAGCGGGATTCGCCTCGCCTCCGATCTCGCGGAGGAGTTCTGTTGAGAGGTGTGATGAGCTGGCGCCGAACCCCGGTTTATCTTTTCTCCCCAATCGTGTCGAACCAGACGTTATAATTCGACAGTGCCCTCCCCCGGGGATGCGGCCGTGCCGCGTGTGGTGTGGAAGGAACGAACTCCGATGATCGACGCCGTACGGTGCCTTGCCAGAGGCGAGAGCCTTCGCCGAACCCTGTTGGCTCTTCTGGTCGCCTTCCTGTCGTTACCCCTGGCCTCGGCTCAGGAGAAGCCCGCGGCGAATGGCGGTCTCGTCGAGGATGCCCTGATTATCACCGTGCCCAACCCGCTCACGGGTGAGGCGGTCAAGAATATCAGCGAGCGAATCTCCCGGGCTCGTGCCCAGGAAGGGAAGCCGATCCGCAAGATCGTCTTCGACTTCAACCCGGACGACAAGGATGCGGCCACCGCGGATTTCTTCCTCGGCTTTGGCCTCGCGTCGGAGATCGCCCGGCTGCACGATGTCGCGACCATCGGTTTCGTGCATGGCAAAGTGTCCGGCCACACGGTTCTGCCCGCGATCGCCTGCAAAGAGCTGGTGATGAGTCGAGATTCCCGCCTGGGGCCGATCCTGGCGGAAGGGGTGGCCCCGCTGCGTGAAGGCGGAGCCGAGGCCGTCGCTTACGGACAAACCCTTGGCGATAGCCGGTCTTACCAGCTGGCGGCCCTCCGCAAGATGTACGACCCCGCGATTCAACTCGGGAAAGGCTTCAAGAATGGTGCGAAGTGGTTCGTCGACCTCACCAAGGGCGAGGCGGGGCTGAAAGCCGAGGGCGTGGTGAATGCCCAGGCCGTGCCTTACGGCCCACCCGGCCGCGTGGCCAGCTACGATGTCTCCGCAGCCCAGGATATCGGCCTTTGCAAGCTCCGGGCGGAGACGCGAGACGAGCTCCGCGAGCTTTACCAGATCTCGCCGGCCAGTTTCCGCGATCCTCTCACGAGCCGATCACCCATGCCGTTTCATTACGTCCTTCGGGGCGAAGTGGACCGTGGCATGAAGGAATCGATCGACCGCATTGTCAACGACATCAAACGCAAGAAGGGGAACGTCCTTTACCTCGAACTCCAGTGCACGGGCACGGATCTCGACGTCGCTCGTGAGATCGCGGACAACCTTCGCGCTCACCAGTCCGGCCCGGACGGCATCCAGATTGTCGCCTTCATTCCCGATCGCGCGCCGGATGCTGCGACCTTCCTGGCTTTCGGCTGCTCCGAGATCGTCATGAGTAAGCGGAAGGACACGCTCGACACCAACCGGCCGGACGAATATCGCGAAGCGGAGCTCGGCGACTTCGAGGCCTCGCTGGGGCGGCATTCCAAGAACCCCGGCAAGCTCGACCTCTTCCGCCGCAGCCTGAAGGAACTGGCTGAGATCCAGGGCTATCCGCCGCTGATCGTGGACGGCATGCTCGATCGCGACGCCGAACTTGTCCGCGTTCGCTCGGCCACGGACCTTTCACGCCGTCGCTTGATGACCAAGGCCGACCTTGACGCGGACAAGGCCAACTGGGTGCTCGAGAAGTCGATCAAGGCGAAGAACCACCTTCTCAAGTTGAACGCGACCCTGGCCTCGGAACTGGGCGTGGCGAGGCGGACCGTGGAGAATCGCAACATCAACGACGTCTACGCGGCCGACGGCGTCTCGCCGAACCAGGTGAAGGAAGCGGTTCCTGGCTGGCTCGATCAGTTCGCGGATTTCCTCAAGCGGCCTTCCGTCACGGTGATCCTTGTGCTCGTCGGATTCATCGGCCTGATTCTCGAGATGAAGGTGCCCGGCCTCACGGTGCCGGGGATCACGGCGGCGTTCTGCTTCATGCTCGTCTTCTGGTCGCAGTCGCGATTCAGTGGCGAGACGTTCATGCTGGCGCTCATGCTGTTCATCCTGGGCCTGGTGCTGGTGGCCCTGGAGATCTTCGTGCTGCCGGGCTTCGGTGCCCCGGGCGTGATCGGTGTGCTGTGCGTGCTCAGCGGCCTCGCGCTGGTGACGATGCCTCAGGTGCCAGAGACGGCGTCCGAATGGGGCGACGCGGGCAGCAAGATGGCGCAATATATGGTGGCGATGGCCGGAGCCGTGGTCGTGGCGGTCATGATTGCGAAATACCTGCCGCACATCCCGGGAGCGAATCGGCTTTTGCTCTCGCCACCCTCGGAGAATGGCGACGTTTACGCAGCCACGATCCTTCCCGGTATGGAACATGCGGCCAGCTTGCTCGGTGCGATGGGCACGACCAATACTCCCTTGCGGCCTTCGGGCGTGGTTCGTTTTGGAGAGCAGTTCGTGGACGTGGTCTCCGAAGGCGGCTACGTCCCCGCGGGCGTTCGCGTGCAGGTGGTCGAAGTCGAGGGCACCAGGATCGTGGTGAAGGAAGTGTGAGCCATTCAAGTGGTGTTCGCCTCGGATTCGTGGCCTTCTAAGGGGGTACGATCGTGTGGGTCAAAGGCGTGGTGAAGAACGGGACCGTGATTCTGGATGAAGGAAGCGACTTCCCCGAGGGAGCGAGAGTCGAGGTGGCGCTCACGGAGGCATTCGAATACCCGCATCCGCTGGCACCTTACGATCGAGACAAGGAGGTCGCCTTGCTTCGAGAGCGACTCGCGGAAATGGATGCGGGAGTTCCCGGGTACACGGTCGAGGAAGTGTTCGCAAAACTTCGCTCTGAGACACTCGAGCGAAAGAATCGAAAAGGGAGCTGATGCGTGACTCGGTACGTGCTCATTAACCCGGGCGCTTCTCGTGATCTCACGAAGATTTCCTAGTCCATCGAGATCTGGAAGTCGCCCCAGGCGGCCCTTCGCTGGCAGCAGCGAATCGAGCAAGCCATTGATTCACATCGAATCTTGCACGCCTCGCAGGAGCGATCGAAACCGGGTGACCTCTAAGAGTCGCAGCTAACTGATATAACTCCCTTATGGGCATCGACTACCTCAGCCTGGCTTTTGTCCTCATCGTGGTCGGGATCATCCTGCTCGCGGCAGAGATCCTGATTTACACGGGCGGCATCCTCATCGTCGCTGCCCTGTTCTTCTTTGGCATCGCCGTGGGGACGATCGTCGCGTACGGCGACACGATGGAAGCGGCCATCGCGATCGGTGGGCTTGCGTTCGGCCTGCCCGTTGTCGGCTATGTCTCGGTCGCGGCGTGGCGTCGGCTCGCCATCGGCCGGGCTCTGGGCGTGGAGGGGGGCGACATCACGGCGACCACGCTGCCGCAGATCGCGGAACTCGAACATCTCCGCGGCCGCACGGGGCGAACCGTCTCGCCGATGCGGCCCTCCGGCACCGTGGTCTTCGACGGCCGACGCATCGACGCCATGTCCGAGGGCATGCCGCTCGACGCGGGTGTGTGGGTGAAGTGCGTGGACGTTCGCGGGGGAACGGTGCTCGTGCGCCAGATGGATTCGCCGCCGGACATCAGCGATATCGACCCCGATGCCAAGGCTCCTGAAACGCCGCCGCCGCCCGAACCTGTGAAGCCCGCGAATTCGCCGAGAGCCTCGGAGCGGCCGCCGGACGATTTCGATTTCGGATTCGATTTGCCGCCACGGTGAAGTGAGAGATCAAAACGAGCTCCAATTGCCGCGTGGCATCCGACGCGGTGACGTGATACATGATTCTTCTTTGACCTTCCGGACACTCGTGTTACCTTGGGTCATGAGCGTGAGGCACAGCCGATAGACTCAATCGTGTGTACGACGAGCGGGCTTCAAAGTAACGGCGAATCCCACTCGGACTTTGCCAAAGCAATGTCGAATCATCCATCCCGATGGGGCCACCGGTTTCACGAAAGAGGATTTGAATCGCCTGGCCCACGCCTTCACCAATACGTCGGGGCACTGAACGATGACTCACCGTTCCGCTTGCCTTCTCGATCATCATGGTGCAGCCGTCGCCACCCTCGCTGTCCAGTTCCGCGATGGGCATTATGAAGGCACGATCGGCTTGAACAAGATCTCACCGCCGCTTCTCCAGTTGTTTGAAGAGTTTGAAGCGATTGTCGAAGGACAGATTTTCAGCCTGCTGGATGAAGTTCAGGAGAAGCTTGATAGCCTCTCGCTTCGCGTCGCCTTCGAGGATGGCAGTGATGCAGACGTACTGGATCTCCAGGTGTTCCCCAGCAGGAGGCAAGTCTCGTTTGCGACTTTGCCTTCCCAGGATCGCGATGGAGAGGCTGTTTCGATCGCCCCCGGAAACGATGGACAACGTCTACACTCCGAAGGTGACTTGCTACCATTGACATGACCATGGATGGCGATCGGATGGACCACCACTCCTCCGCTTGAACGTGCTCGATAAGATCTTCTCGAAGGCCCGGGTGCGACTCGCCCCGTGATCCTCCCTCTCGTTGAAAGGACTACCACCGTGACCTGGTTGAACACCATGGCACTCTTCGCCCAGGCCCAGAAAATTCCCGGCAAGGATTCCGCCGTGAACAACGTCACCAACACCCAGATCATCTGGATCGTGGTGGCGCTCATTCTGGTGCTCGTCTTTCTCGTCTTCCTCTTCGTCTTCTTCAGCTTTATCCGCCTCTGGATTCAGGCGAGGCTGACGAATTCGAATATCAGCCTCTTGAGCCTGATCGGCATGAAGTTGCGAAACGTCGACTACGCGATGATCGTCCGGCAGAAGATCGCCCTGGTGCAGGCCGGCGTTCGCGTGACGACGGAAGACCTGGAAAGCCACTATCTCTCTCGCGGGAACGTGCCCAAGACGGCGACGGCCGTCATCGCCGCTCACAAGGCGGGCATGGATCTTCAGTGGAGGACCGCGGCCGCCATCGACCTCGCGGGCCGCGATATCCTGGATGCCGTGAAGACCAGTGTGAACCCCAAGGTGATCGACTGCCCCGACCCCGGCAAGGGCCGGCAATATCTCGAGGCCGTCTGCCGCAACGGGATTCAGTTGAAGGCCAAGGCCCGCGTCACCGTGCGGACGAAGCTCGAACGGCTCGTCGGCGGTGCAACGGAAGAAACGATCATCGCCCGCGTTGGCGAGGGCATCGTCAAGGCGATCGGCTCGGCCGAGGACCACAAGCAGGTGCTCGCCAACCCGAACATGATCACGCAGACGGTGCTGCACTCGGCCCTCGACTCGCAGACAGCGTTCGAGATCGTGTCGGTCGACATGGCCGACATCGAGGTTGGCGAGAACATCGGTGCGAAGCTGCAGGCCGACCAGGCCGCTGCGGACCTTCGCGTGGCCCAGGCCGAGGCCGAGAAGCGCCGTGCCGCTGCCGTCGCTCGTGAGCAGGAGATGCGGGCCCTCGTCGAGGAGAATCGTGCCAAGGTCGTCGAGGCGGAGGCCCAGGTGCCCCTGGCGATTTCGAACGCCTTCCAGACCGGCCGGCTTGGTGTCATGGACTACTACAACATGCGAAACGTGATGGCCGACACCTCGATGCGAACGAACATCGCCTCGATGACCGGCGCCGGCGAGAACGCGCCGGGATCGCGGTAAGGCTCGTTTGCATCTCAGCCGCGACGCGGAATCTTCGGAGCGCGGGCATGTGTCACGCCCTCCGCTCCGAAGATTCCGCGTCGCGGCCAAGCAGAAGTGACCTGATCTGTGAGTGTGCCGCTTCACGACACTTTGACGAGATTCCTCGGAGCCACCGATGCCTGCCGTCATTCAAATCTTCATTGCGGTCGTCATCATCTCCGCGGTGGTCGGAGCGGTCGCACAATTCCTGAGCAAGATGGCCGCCCAGCAGAACAAGAGCGCTTCGGCTCGCCGACCCGAGGCGGATCGCAGCAGCGCGGCTGTTCGGCAGTCCAACACGGACATGGATCGCTTCCTCGCGGAGATCGATCGGCTTCGTCAGCGTAACGAGCCTCCCGCCGCGTCGCCGGCGACTCGTCCCGCTCAGCGTGTGGCTCGTCGCGCCGCAGAGCCGGTGCGTCCGCCGAGCCGACCGCAGGCTGTTTCGGAATCTTCCCCCTCGTTCATGCCCACGATGCCGACGCGAGCGGAGGAACTGCCTCAGGTTTCTCAACTGCCGCAAGTCTCGATGCTGCCGCAGATGTCGGTCCAGCCCTTATCGGCGCCGAATCCCGTTCCCTCGTTCGCCGCCGCCCCGCCTCCGATCGTCGGCGCCCCTGTCACGCCCGTGACCCCGCGCGCGGTCGTCGGCCGCCGTCGGGCCGCACCGCAGACCGAGTTCGCCGCTCAACTCACGGCTCTCCTCGGCACCAAGGGCGGCCTGCCTCTCGCCATCGTGCTCACGGAGATTCTCGGCAAGCCGAAGTCCCGGCCGATGTGAAGGCACCAGCTTGCATCTCCTCTCCCCCACATTCGTGCAGCGAAGGCTTCCTCCCCTGCGCTCAAAATCTAGATTAAGTGGCGTGTCGTCATCGACTCCCGACCTCTGACCCCTGATAGCTGCTCATGCATCCTCACAAGCCGCACTACGATCGCCACGCAGGCAACGAGACGAACAAGAAGTTCCTTCAGAAGATCAGCCGGCAAAAGATCGATCCGCCCGCGGTGAGTGCGAACATCTCTGCCGCGGATCTGCTGGACACAGTGTTCCTGTCGTACAACGCCGGCCGACTGCGCGAGGGCTGCCAGCTTTACGTCAAGAAGATGCTCGCGGACAACGGCACCGTGGGCCTGGCGCTGAGCGGCGCCCTCACGCCCGCGGGCCTGGGCATGTCCTGCCTGGTGCCGCTCGTCGAGGCGGGCTTCATCGACTGGATCGTTTCCACCGGGGCGAACCTTTACCACGACACCCACTACGCCCTGGGCATGGACCTCTACCAGGCCGGGCCGAACCTGCCGGACCTCGAACTTCGCGAGAATCAGGTCATCCGCATCTACGACATCGTCTTCGACTACGAGAACCTGCTGGGCACCGACAAGTTCTTCCGCACCCTGTGCCGTGGGCCGGCGTTCCAGAGCATGATGGGCACCGCGGAGTTCCATCACCTGGTGGGGAAGTATCTCGCTGAGCGCGAAGCGCAGACGGGCCGCGTGGGCAAGAGCCTTCTCGCCGCGTGCCATCGCTGTGCCGTGCCGGTGTTCACGAGCAGCCCCGGCGACAGTTCCATCGGCATGAACCTCGCCGCTTTGCAACTCGAGGGCTCCGCACTCGGGATCAACCCGCTTCGCGACGTGAACCAGTCCGCGGCCATCGTCTGGGACGCGAAGGCGAGTGGCGGCAGCAGTTCCGTCTTCATCCTGGGCGGCGGATCACCGAAGAACTTCATGCTCCAGACCGAGCCGCAGATCCAGGAAGTCCTGGGCCTGCTCGAAGCCGGCCACGATTACTTCCTGCAATTCACGGATGCCCGGCCCGACACGGGCGGCCTGAGCGGCGCGACACCCAGCGAGGCCATGACCTGGGGCAAGGTCGACCCCGACAAGCTGCCAGACTCCGTGACGTGCTACATCGACTCGACCGCAGCCCTGCCGCTGATCACGGCGTACTCTCTGACGCGAAGCCCCAAGCGTCCCTTGAAGCGACTTATGGACCGCCTCGCCGATCTGACAAAGCGACTCGAAGAGGGCTACGCGAAAACAAGGGCCGGGCGAGTGGAGTAACCCCGAAGTGAGTCCCAGGTCAATGTAGGCTTTGGAGCGCCGCGACCGGAATTGCTGTCGCAGCCTGCGCAATGGATCGTGACGAGTTGCGTTGATCGAGTGTGATGAAGCCGCGGAAACAGGCTGTTTCGGGGGGGACGTGCAGTCCAGCGGATGTGATGCTTCTTCAACTCCGTGATCTTCGCGGCAGAAAAACAACACCGCCCGGACCGTGCCGTTGCCCGGCCACGGGCCTTACCTCCGCTCCGTTCCATTCCGGCATCCGCATCCGCTCCATTCCACTACGCTACGGACGGCCCGGCTCCGCCGACTTTACTTGCCCGCCGGGGCCGACGGAACTCGGGCCAGCCGAAAGCCGAGGGCGTTGTCCAGGTCCCACGGATTGTCCCCGATACGGGCCTCCGCCCGGCAGTTCCCGGAATCGCCGTCCCAGCCGCCGCCCCGGCTCACCCGAAGCGGGGCCAAGGCGGTGGAGGTCCATTGCCACACGTTGCCGTGCATGTCGTACAGGCCCAGCTTGTTCGACGCATACGAACCCACCTTGGTCGTCCGTTCCAGGTACGGACCCTTGTCCGCCTTCCCGAACGGAAAGTTGCCGTTGAAGTTCGCTTCCTTCGAGGACAGGTCGTTCGCCGGCTTCGCAAAGTAGAAGTGGTACGAACACTCCTCCTCCGATGTGGCCCCGCCCCGGCACGCGTATTCCCATTCCGCTTCACTCGGCAAGCGGTACACCCACCCCGTCCCCTTCTCCTGCTCGTTCAACTTCTTGAGAAACTCCTGACAGTCCTCCCACGACACACTCTCCACCGGGAACAGTTTCAACTCCTCGTCCTTGACGTCCTTCACCTTGTCCTTGCCCTTCCCCTTCCCATTACGCGACCAAAAGCTCGGGTTCGTCCCCATCAACGCCTGCCACTGACCCTGCGTCACCGTGTAGACCGCGATCTCGAAATCCTCGTTGATCTCCGTCTTCTTGGCCGAACCCTTCGTGCCATTCCAGCCCATGTAGAACGTACCCTTCGGCAACGGCACGAACTTCAACCCCTGCGGGCCGTCCTTCGGCTTGGGAGGCTCCGCCCAGGCGGAATTGGCCGTCAGAACAGCCACAAGGCAGAACGCCCACACGATGGGATGCGAGGACATGACCAGTCTCCGTAAGTAAGGAACGCGAAAACAAACGGGGAAACGGGACACGACGCCCCGGTTCAACCCACCCGCCCGCCGCGGACACCAGCAAGTCGGGACAAGATTCCAGCCCACGCCGTAGGGCGGTTCGGGTTGTGGGTGGGCATGGGCGCGCCTCCATATCGCGGTCTTGATGATACACGCCCGCCGGAGGAAATGTCACGAACCTGAGACCTGAGATGACAGAACCGGCGTCGGTGTTCGTCGAAACAGTTGGCATCCCGAGCCACGGGCAACGACACCGGAGACCGATCATGCGTCCCGGGACTGGTGCATCAACAAGTGTTAGGGTTTCATCCCCAATGGTGCCGAAAGCGCCTGATTGGAGGGCTTGGTTCGTCGCGTTTTTGCAGCAGATGCGAGGCTGACACATCCAGGTGCGACAATGCTTTCCCCTGCGATGGTCGAGTATGACAGCGATTGATGTGCCGATCCCCGGCTCCGTTGGTCGGTGAGCGGTCAGGTCCGGCGAGAGCCCGTAATGTAGGCGGAGTGGTTGAGGTCGAAGTGAGCGGAGCGAACGATGCCCAAGCCGTTTGATGCCACGCTGAACGCGCTGATCGACGCCCACCTGGCCGATTGGGCTGCGTTTCTCACGGCCCGCGTCGGCGTGCCGGGCGGACCGGCCGTGCCGCTTGATACCGATCTCTCCGCCACGCTTCAGGCCGATCGACTCTTTCGCGTCGAGGCCGAGGTTCCGTATGCCATCCACCTCGAACTCGAATCGACCGGCCGGCTTGGCATTCCGTTCGAACTGCTGCGATACAACATCGCCGCTCACGCTGTCACGAGTCTTCCGATCCACTCGGTGCTTGTGCTTCTTCGACCGAAGGCGAACGCCAGCGATCAGGTCGGGAACTTCGAGATGCCCGGGGCGGACGGGCGGGCGTACCTGACGTTTCGCTACACGGTCGTGCGGATCTGGGAAGAATCCGTGGAGGGCCTGCTCGCCGCCGGGCTGGGCTTCGCGCCGCTGACGCTGTTGACGAACGAGGCCGCCGCCGACCTACCCCGTGCCTTCGAGCGACTGCTGGACCGCCTGAAGACTTCGGCCGTGCCCGGCCCCATCGCGAAAGACCTGCTCGGCTCGACATTCTGGCTCGGTGGGTTACGATACACTTCGGAGCGATTGGCGGAACTCTACCGGAGATTGAGCATGACTCTGGAAGATTCAACAACCTATCAGTGGGTCAAGGGCCTGGGCCGAGCCGAAGGCAAAGCTGAAGGCAAAGCTGAAGGCCAGGCGCAGGGCACGGTGCTGGAGGCCCAATCGCTGATCTTGCGGCTGGGGGCCAAGCGGTTCGCGTGCTCAGCACCCGTGGCTGTCGCTGCATCCGTGCAGGCCATCACCGACCGCGAGCAGCTCGAACGCATCGCAGACCGACTGCTCGACGTCGCGGGCTGGAATGAGCTACTGGCAACAGAGTAAGCTTGGAAACCCCGGTGGACGAGCCGCATCAGAATCACCCACGCCGCCCTCGCTATGATTCCGAGGCGTTCGCTCGGCTCACAAAAAGTCCTACATCTCCTGCGCTTCGAGGCGAAACGAAGCGTCTCCGCGGAGCCGTGGAACAGACCCGATACTCTGCCCCCTTCTGACGCGAGGCACCCATGCGACGACTCGTTCTGCTGGGAGTTTTTGGTCTCGTTCTCCCACTCCCGTCACTGGCCGCACCGCCCTCGCCTCCTGATCCCCTTTACGTCGATGATGAGCAAGTCTTCACGAACCTCATGGACAAGCTCACCGAGCTTGCGAAAGTGGGGAAACTCCTCCCCCACGAGAAGCTCAAAGCCAGGATCAAAGAGGGCCCCGCGAAGGTGACGGCTCAACTGCCGGGGAACAAGGCCCTGACGCCGGAAGACGTCTACAAGATGGCCCTGCCGTCGGTGTTTATCGTGGGCAGCGTCATCAAGGAGGACGACGAATGGATCGATGGCCGCTACGCCACCGCCTGGGTGTTGGCGGCGGATGGCGTGCTCGTCACCAACTGGCATGTCTTTGAAGAGATGGAGCCCAGCGAGGTCTTCGGTGCGGCGGACCATCTCGGGAATGTATACCCCGTCACGGATTTCCTGGGCGGGAACAAGGCGATGGATGTCGCCATCTTTCGCATCGACGCGAAGAATCTGACGCCTCTGCCCGTGGCCCGCCAGCCCGAAGGCGTGGCCGCGTGGGTCGCCGTGCTCAGCCATCCCGGCGATCAGTTCTACATGTTCACGCAGGGGCACATCACTCGCTACAGCCGAACCAAGCTCGAGGATGGAACGATCGAGAAATGGCTGAACATCACGGCCGAGTACGCGACCGGTTCCAGCGGCGGGCCCGTGCTCAACCGCCATGGTGCAGTGGTGGGCATGGCCGCCGTGACGGTGAGCATCGATTACCCCGAGGAGGCCGCGAAGGCCGTGCCGCCGGAGAAGGACAAGCCCAAGGACAAGCCAAAAGAGAAAGTGGAGGAGAAGGCTCCGTCGTCCTCCACCCTGCAAATGGTCGTCAAACTCGCGGTGCCAGCGACCGAGATCATGACGCTACTGAAGGACCAAGCGGATCAGCCCTGAATCACATGCGAGGCGTCAGGCGTTAACATCGAAAGCTATGGCGACATCACCGAATCGCTCAAGTGATGAGCGAGTTTTCGCATACCAGCCCGACGCGCCAGCGAGGGCCGTCAAAATCATCGGCCGCGTCTCTCCGACCTCCGCGAGTTCGGCTCACCGGAGCAGGATGCGGACACCTTCTCCATGTTCCACAGGCCAGGGAAATCCGACTCGAGCGTCGAGGATAGCACAGTCAAGGTCGTCGTCGCAAAGCAGCAACATCCTCACCTTTTCCGCCAGCTGATCCAACAACTTCCGCGGCTTCCCCTGCGGCGAAGATAATGGCAAAGAACCCGTGAGAGTTTCCTTGCAAGCGCCCGAATGGTCTGATAGATTCTACCTCATGACTGACCGATTTTAGTCTTCATCCCCGGTCGCCCTCTGTCACGATAGACAGAATTCTACCGGGAATAGACAGAATCGTAATAGGGAATAGGCAGAATTAATTCTGCCGACAAACTAGTTCGGCGGC
>Ga0105044_10002225_pt1 | contig 26419 bp, 21 predicted proteins | sample MAT01_FD_78092 | JGI IMG/M metagenome (GOLD analysis project Ga0105044, IMG submission 78092) | Freshwater microbial communities from Lake Fryxell liftoff mats and glacier meltwater in Antarctica - MAT-01 | ecosystem: Environmental > Aquatic > Freshwater > Ice > Liftoff microbial mat | place... | reverse complement strand
TGCCGAATTGACTCCCAAGGTCGATGCTCGGCGCGCCGCTGCGGAAATCAACTGACGCACTAACGTAATAACCTGGTAAACAGGCACGCTTTCGATCGGGTGCTCGACCCCATCCAACATGACCGCTTCGCCGCCCGTAGCGTGCGCAGCATTCGGCGTTTCATCCGCCGTGACGGTCTCGTCCTTTGTGCCGGCCGCGATCACGGTCGGACACGCTACCCGCGCCAGCACATCGTCTGTGAGAACGGGAGCGTCGCCGATTGCCGTGAGCAAGGCGGCCGTGCGCGAAAGCACTCGTTCCCAACCACCAGCATTTGCGTGGCGTGCTTCAAGAACTGCAGCAAAGTGCGGCACCTTTTCGCGGAGTTTCCCTGCATCGAGCCGACGCACCTCGCGCGCCGCGCCACCAGGCGTCCACGCGAACTTGGTCCCCAGAGTGACGATGCCACCGAACGTGCCGGGCGCGCGTGCTTCGAGCGCGAGCGCAACGTAGCCGCCCATCGAGTAGCCAAAGCACAGGGGCTTGACGAGTCCGCGAGCCGCGATCTGTACGGCGAGCACACTGGCGAATTTCGCGACGCCAAAGTCTTCATCGTCTGCGAGTGGCGTCTCACCGTGACCGGGAAGTTCGATCACATGCACATCGCACGCAACACCATCAATCAGGCGCAATGCGTCGGCGATGGGCTGCATCTGGGCCGCAGCGCCGAGCGCACCGTGGAGTACGACGATTGAATTCGTCATGTCTTCGTGTTGCAACCGAACGCAGGCGGGTACCACCGTTCGAAAGTCACGCGATCGTATTGGTGATCACGCATTTGAACTCGGTACCACGCGCCTCGGCAATTCCCAGCACATCGCCGATACAGAAGCAGGTGGCACCACTACCACTCATCATGCCGATCGCACTGCTGCCACGCACCTGCGCTTCAGCGGTTGCCGTTCTGAGTTGAGGTAGCAGCCCGCCCACGCCGCGGTGCATCTGCATCACCACATCTTCAAAGTCGTTCGTGGCAATCGCACTCACCGAACCCCAACTCGCGAACGCAGTCGCGTCATACATCCGCGCACTGATACCGGCGCCCTGCGCCTCGCGTTCTCGCGCCACCTCGCGATACGCCGCGCCCGTATTCACGCCCTGCGCGAACGTAAACAACGCCACGTCGACGACGGGCAACGGCGGCAATACCAGCAGCCGATCACCGCGCCCCCACGCCAACGCGAGACTCGCGCCGCTGACCAGGAACGGAACGTCTGCACCGAGAGTCCCCGCCAACGCAAGCAGTCGCGCGTCACCCAACGGCGCCGGCGACATCGACTCCAACGCGCGCAGAACCGCCGCGGCGTCGGCACTCCCTCCACCCAGCCCACCACCAACGGGGATCTGCTTGTCGATGGAGATCGACCAGCCGGTCTCCCACCCAGTCGCGGCGACGTACGCCTCAGCGGCCTTCCACGCGAGGTTCAGCTCGCGCGGCCCAAGCCCACCAGTCGGCATCGTCGGGCCATCACAGTTGAGCGTGCGATCACGCGCCACACCACCCACTTCGATGGTCACAACGTCATGAAGCTCGAGTTTCTGAAACAACGTCTCGATGCCGTGATAGCCGCTCGCCTCACGCGCCAGAATCCGCAGCATGAGATTCACCTTCGCGTGCGCCTGCTCCACGCGCTTCATCTCGCCCGTCACAGGCGAAGAAACCGGCAACCCGAAACTCTCACTCACAACTCGCTACTGGTGGTTAAGCCCATGAATCACGCCGTCGGCTCCGACTTGGCACTCTTCTGAATACTTCCCACGCTCAACCCCAGCCGCGCGAAATACACGGCACCAATCACGGTGATTGGAATGAACGTCAAAATATGAAAGCCGAGCGCCCAACTGACGGCCAACTCCTTCGGCACACCGTACACGTCGAGTCCGATGATCGACGCGGTCTCGAAGACGCCAAAGAATCCCGGGGAACTCGGAATCGCGACACCGATCGCCTGAATCCCCTGCAGAAAGAGCGCCGCTGAAAACGGCACGTCGATGCCCACCGCGCGAAAGCCGAGGTACAGGCTGAGCGCCTGCACGAACCAGTGCAGCGCGGCCCACCAGAGCACAGCGAGAAAGCGTTTACCATCCGTGAGCACCGCCAACCCACCAAGGCCGTGCCCCACGATGGGCACCAAGGTGTCGCGATGCTTCGGAGTGACCTTGCCCGCGATTGCCCCGACCATTGCCATCACGCGCTCGTGCTGCATCACCATTGCGAAGGAGATCGCAAGTACGCCGAGCACGGCGACAATGCCACCGCCTGCAAGTTGCGGGACCGTGCGTCCGCCCACGCTGATGCCTGATGGGAACGTGGGATCGAGCATCGCGACGAACATGAATCCGAAGATGGCAATCGCGTCAAAAATGCGATCGACAGCGAGCGATCCGAACGACGTCGTGATGGCTACCCGCGGCACTTCGCGTGTCAGCGCGAATGCGCGCGCGAACTCACCGGCGCGCAACGGGAACACGTTGTTCATCATGATGCCGATGGCTGTGCTGCGCCACAACGGACCGAACGGAATGCGTCCCGCAACCGGCTCGAGAATGGTGCGCCAGCGACGGGCGCGCAGCGGAAAGATCGACAAGTTCACGACGACGGCGAGCGCGAACATCGGCACACTCGAGTGACGCAGCACTTCCCACACGGCCGTTGGCGACACATCGCGCAGCGTCCACCACAGCAGTACAGCACTCAGGCCGAACCCGAGGCCACTTTTCCAATCAAGCTTCACGTCGTCGCCGCCAAGTCCAATAGATCAGAGAGTTCTTCGAATAGGGAGTGGGCTGCCGGATCGGCGAGCGAACCACGGTCCCAGTACGAACGGAGTTCGTCGCGTACTTCACGACCGCGCTTCACGGCCGAGCGGCCGCGATACAACAAGGTTTCGATGGGAACGATCACCGCTTCGGCAACGGGCACGGACACCGGATCCAGCACCGCGCCAACCACGACACCGGCCTGTGCATCGGCCCACGCGTGGTTGGCCTCCTTCACTCGCTGTGCCAGCTGTTGGTCACTCCACTCGCGGTCCATCAGCAGCTGCGCAAAGGCTTGAATCGCAATACGCTCGCGCGGCTGTGCGAGTGGAGCACGCGCCATGCGCGTGGCCAGCGTCGCGATGCTCGCCGCGCCGTAACTCTCCGATACGTCGGCCAAGCCAAGCAGCGCGCGACGGATGCCATCGCTGAGCGCGAGCTGTGACGGTCCCGGCGCACTGCCGGCCAATGCGGCGGACTCCCGCGCAACACCATCGGCGGCAGCTGCCATGTCACTCCGGAAGCGCACGGCGATCGTGATCGGCGGTTCGGGATTGCGCTGCAGAATGGCGGGCGAACCGTCATCCGGAAAAAAACGCGAGATCGGGACCACCTGACTCGCGGGGGACGACACCGGCGCATTCGTGGCGAGATAACCCGCCGCGACCGAGGCCAACGCGACCGACTGCGTGCGACTACGCCGCTGTTCGACCTCACTCCACTGCTGCGCGCGGCCCACTAGCGCACGCATCTCCACCATCGCGCCGTGCACCGCAAAGTGCAGCCGCTGATCCCATCGGAGCTCGCCGTCGCGCACGCCGGTCGCGATCCGTTCCACCGTGGAGGCGAGATCGGGCAGCCCTTCAAGTCGCGTCATCGTCGCGCTACCGCGCAGCGCCCGCGCCTGCGTCAGAAAAGCATTCGTGTCAGGCACCTGCTGCTGAGCGTCGGCCAACAGCTGGTCGAGGCGATCGAGATACTCGGTCGCCTCTATCTGGAAGAACTCGATCAGGGCCTGCGGTGCACTCATTGTGCTGAGGGTTAGCGGGAACGCGCTACATCCATCGCTTCACGAATCTCACGAACCGCCGGACCAAGCCCGACAAAGATGGCACGTCCAACGATGGCGTGCCCGATGTTCAACTCTTCGATCTCGGGGATCGCTGCAACCGGCCCAACATTCTCCACCGACAGCCCATGTCCGGCATGCACCGCCAACCCCAATGATGCAGCCAGGCGCGCGCTATTCGCCAAAGCGGCCAACGTGGCCGAATCACCGGGGGCGTGCGCGTACTGACCGGTATGCAGCTCGACAGCGTCCGCACCCAGGGCGTACGACTGCCTCACCGCATCCTCGGTAGGGTCGATGAACAGACTGGCGCGCACCCCGGCACGTTTCAGACGTGCGATCGCATCCCGCAACGCGCCCTCGCCCTGGACCAGGTTGAGGCCACCTTCGGTTGTGACCTCTTCGCGCCGCTCGGGTACCAACGTCACCTCCACCGGCCGCAACTGCTCGGCCAGGGTGATCATCTCATGCGTGGCGGCACACTCGAGGTTGAGCGCTGATGTGATAGTTGTGGCCAACCGGTGAACGTCGTCGTCCTGTATGTGACGACGATCCTCGCGCAGGTGCGCCGTGATCCCGTCGGCGCCGGACTGCTCGCAGAGCAGCGCGGCGGCAACCGGGTCGGGGAGCAGTCCACGACGCGCCTGACGGACAGTCGCGACGTGGTCGATGTTCACAAAAAGCCGTTGGTCGATCATGTTCACCGGTCGAGAGAGGCGCTGGTCTTGCGTGTGGTATCGATTCGTGAGCGGAAGACGGAAGTCATCACTTCAGCAGGGAGTTTTCGTGGGCCGTCAGGGAATCGTTGTCGTAGCCACCGCGGCGTTGATGGGGGCGCTGAGTGCTTGTACCCGCACCGCGGTCCAATCGCCCCCCGTCATTGCGAACTCCAATGGCTCCCCCACGGTTGCCGGTAACGTCACCGGTGCCGGTACGTCGCGAGCCGCGGTCGAATCGTTCCTCGTCGCGGTGAAAAGCTCCGATCTGCAAGCGATGTCGGGCGTCTGGGGCACGGCCAAAGGACCGGCGCGCGAGCTGATGAAGCGCGACGAGCTCGAAAAGCGGTTGGTCGTGATGCAGTGTCTGCTCATGCACGACAAGTGGCACTTTGTCGAAGATTCGCCGCGTCTGCAAACAGGCGGACACCAGCAGTGGCAGGTAGAACTCACTCGGAAGTCGTCGGTCGCCAAGACCACATTCAATACCGTCCCGGGGCCCGGCGGTCGTTGGTTCCTCGACGACGTCGATGTCATACCACTGAAAGACTTCTGCCGCTGACCCGTTGGTCTGGACGCACCGTGGCTGTCGTCGTGCGCCACCGAGCGCGCCCTTGTCCCCGCAGTTGCCACGGTCGCTAGTATTCAGATAACTCGATGAGCACCCCGCCCGTCGCACTGGGATGCAGGAAGGCGATCCGTTTGCCTTCTGCACCGATGCGGGGCGACTCATCGATAAGCCGTAAACCGGCCGCTCGGCATTTGTTCAACATGCCGTCGAGGTCGTCCACGGCGAAGCAGACATGATGGATTCCGGGGCCGCGCTTGGCCACGAACTTCCCGATGGGAGAGTCGTCCGACTCGGCCTCGAGCAGTTCGACCAGCGATTCTCCGGCGACAAGGCCCGCAATCGTGGCGCCATCGGCGTCATCGAGCGGGACCTCGGGCATGCCGAGGACGTCGCGGTAGAACGGAAGCAACTCGTTGAGGGTACGTACAGCAACGCCGATATGGGCAATGCGCGTACCGCGGCGGACAGGTTCAGTCATGTATTTTTGCGTGGGCTGACCCCTGAATTCTAATCCTGACGACACGTGCGGGTGAGCCCGGCTAGCGCCGGCGCCGTACGATGGAGCTACGATGGCACATGCGGTGGAAGTGAAGGACGATACGTTCGCGGCAGAGATCGAAGCACAGGCTGGACTCTCGGTCGTGGACTTCTGGGCCACGTGGTGCGCACCCTGCCGGATGATCGCGCCGATCGTTGAACAACTCGCGATCGACTACGCGGGCAAGGCCAAGGTGGCCAAGCTCGACGTCGACAACAACCAAAAGACCGCCGCGCGTTTCAACGTGCGCTCCATCCCCACGATCCTGTTCTTCAAGGACGGGAAGCTCGTGGACCAGGTCGTCGGCGCAGTGCCGCGTCCGGCGCTCGAAGCCAAGTTCAAGGAGCACGCCTGATCCACGGGGTATCTGCCCGTTGCAGCATCAGTGCCCGGGGCCATTCGCTCCGGGCACGATGCGTTGTGGGTGCGGTGGCGAACATGCGCGCGAACCAAGTGTCGAGTGGTGAGTTCGAGTTCCGAGTTCCCAGTCTGGTTCGGAGTTGGTCGTGACTAACCAGTCCCAGCCCCCCGAGCCAACTCAAAACCCGGAACTCGAACCCACCACTCACCACTTCGCGGTTGGCCCGGAAGCCGGCCCGTCCAGCCCCCTCGCCCCGCAGATTGCCGGCTTGTCCGCCCAGCTGCTCCCCGAAGCAGCAATCCCCGGCGCCTTGCACGTAGTCTCCACCCCTATCGGCCACCTCGGCGATATCTCCATCCGCGCCCTCGCCGTCCTTCGCGAAGTCGCCGCCGTCTGCTGCGAAGACACGCGCACCTCCCGGACGCTGCTCACCCGGTACGGCATCTACACGCCGATGGTCGCTCTCCACGGGCACAACGAAGCGCAGACCACGCCGCGCATCCTCGAACGACTGCGCCTCGGCGAATCGATTGCCCTCATCAGCGACGCGGGAACTCCGCTCGTCTCAGACCCCGGCGCGCGCCTTGTCGATGCTGCCGTCGCAGCCGGACTCCGTGTGGTCCCGATCCCGGGCGCCTCAGCGACCCTCGCGGCGCTGGTTGCCTCCGGCATCACGCCGCATCCCTGCACGATCTTGGGCTTCCTTCCGCGAAAGGGGGGCGAACGCGCCGATTCGATCCGGCTCGCTGCCTCACTCCCGCACGCGGTGGTACTGTTCGAAGCGCCCGGACGGGTCGCGGGCACACTGAAGGATCTGGCCGCCGTTGCCGGTGGCAGTCGCGCCGCGGCCGTGGCGCGTGAACTAACCAAGAAATTCGAAGAAATCCGTCGCGGAACGCTCGACGAACTCGCTGCGTATTATGAAGACACGGCGCCACGCGGAGAGATCGTGCTGGTACTCGGTGGAGCCACCATCGTCGCTCCGACGGAAGCAGATCTGGCAACCATTGCCGCCGACCTGCGTGCCCAGGGAAAACGTCCACGTGACATCGTCCAGCAACTCATGGACGAGCACGGGGCCAGCCGAAACCTCGCGTACCGACTCGCTCACGACAGCTGAGAGGCTTCAACTTTGATGCAGCGTTTGCGTACCGTTTTCTTCCTCGCCACGCTTGCATCGACTGCGGTCGCGGCGACGCCGTTCGTCGCTGAGCCGCCTGCGAACCACACGACCCGAGGCGGCCCCGGTCGTCTCGCCATCGCGCGCCTCCAATACGAAGGGGGCGGCGACTGGTACGCGAATCCCTCCAGTATTCCGAATCTGCTCGCCGCCATCGCCGAACGCACCGCGCTGCCGGTCGAGCGCACCGAGGCGAAAGTCCGCCTCACCGATTCATCGCTCTTCGATTTCCCGTTCCTGCACGTGACCGGACACGGCGCGATCAAGTTGAGCGACGTCGAAGTCACGCGCCTGCGCGAGTACCTCACGCGCGGCGGTTTTCTGCACGTCGATGACAACTACGGGCTCGACGAAAGCTTTCGCAAAGAGATCAAGCGCGTCTTCCCGGATCGGCCGCTCGTCGAGGTGCCGTATCGGCACCCCATCTACCATCTGGTCTACGACTTCCCGAGTGGCCCGCCCAAGGTCCACGAGCACGACGGCAAGCCCGCGCAGGGGTTCGGCATTTTCATCGGCAACCGGCTCGCCGTCTACTACACCTATTCCGCCGACCTCGGCAACGGATGGGAAGACGTGGGCACGTACCCTGATCCACCGGCTCTCCACGAGGCAGCCATCCGCATGGGTGTGAACCTGTTTACCTACGCGGCCACCAGCCGGGTACAGCCATGACCGCGCCAGCGCTGCGCGGTGGTGTGTCGGCAACTTCAACGCTCGAGGAGCGACTCAAGCGTGAGCAGTCGTCGTTGCGTACGCGTTCAATGGCGGTGGTGGCGCTGACCGTGGTCGGCGTCGTCACGTTGGTGCTGGCGATAGGGTCGCTGGCGCTCGGCGCCGGTCGATGGATGTCGTTGCCTCGCCCGATGCCGTTGCTCTTCTGGGGAGTCGCTGCACTGCTGGCCGCCGTTGCGACCCGCTGGCTTCGCGTGCGCGATGCGGAGACAACGTCGCTTCCCGCGTTGGCCGGAGCGGTCGAAGCAGAAATGCAGTTGCGCTCTGGCTCGCTGCGCGGTGCCCTGGAGGTCGGGCGCGATGGGGTCCTCGGTGCACGCGCGGCGCAGGATGTCGCCGGCCGGCTTGCGCCTGGCGTTCTGGCACCCGCTTTGGCGCAGCGTAGTACGCGCGCGTTAGGTATTGCCGGTGTCGGCGCCGCCGTGACCATGGTCGCGCTCAGTTTTTCGGCCCGTGGCTCGCGCGACGGATTTGCCGCGGTGGTGAATCCGATTGCGGCATGGCGCGGCACGCTGCTGCCGCCGCTTGGATTTGATCGTCTGCCAGCATCCGTGCCGCGCGGGATGCCTCTGGTCGTTCGCGTTGAAGCGGCGGGACGCAAGACGATCGTTGTTTCGCATCGCGCGGCCGGTGAAGCGTGGCACGACACCACACTCGCGGTGCTGGGGAACGGCGAGGGGATCGCGACGCTGGCGCTGGGCCCGGTGCGCGCGGCGGTCTCGCTGCGCGTGAGTGACGGGCGCGCGCCGGTTGCCGAAGCGACCGTGAGGGTGGCTGATCGCGGTTGGATTGGCGACGTCGCGCTGTTCGCACAGTATCCGACGTATTTACAGCGCGTGAACGAAACCATCGAGGCAGTCCCGCCAATTCGCGTACCCCGCGGAACACGCGTACGCGTGACGGCGAATCTCCGCGGTGGTGCCCGATCGGCGTATCTCACCGACGGCCGGGACACCGTGCGATTTGGCGGTGACACGGCAGTGTCGGCCATGCTCGCGCTCGACCACGATGGCAAATGGTGGTGGAGCGCGGAGACCACGACGCGGGATGGCGCGGCAACGCTGCCGACCGAGTTGCCCGATGCGCTGGCCTTCACGGTTGTCGGCGATCGTTCGCCGGACGTGACCATCCGCGCGCCCGTGTCGGACACGGCAATCGGCGCCAAGGGAGTTGTGCCCATCATCGTGCAGGCAAGCGATGATCATGGAGTGGGCAACATCGCGCTTCAGATCTGGCGTGAAAGCGCGGGCGCGACCGAGAAGGAGAACGTTGCGGCAAAGGCCAAACGCGAACGCATCGATGTCGCCGATCCTGCGGCGCCGATCTTTTTCGGCGGTGCGACGGTCGCGCTCGATGGACGCGATCTGCAGCCCGGCGACAAGCTGCACGTTGTCGCTGTGGCCATCGACGATTCGCCGTGGCGTCAGGCGACCGTGAGTCCCGAAGTCATTCTGCGCGTGCCAAGCTTGAGTGAGCAGCGTTCTCTCGCCCGGTCGCTTGCTGACTCACTCGCCGCGCGCGCCGCGCAGATGGCGCAACAGGAAAAGCGTCTGCAACAGAACACGGTCGACGCCTCACGCAGTCGCGAACTGAAGGAAGGCAACAAGGCCAGCTCGCCGCCCAACGGCGGGAAGTCGCAGCAGGGCAAGGACAACAAAATGAGCTTCGCCGCTGCAGAGAAGGCGAAGCAACTTGGTCGCGATCAGCAGCAGCTCAGCTCAAAGGTCGATTCGCTGCGTTCGAGCGCCAAGGAACTCGAAGAGCGTCTCAGGAACGCAGGCGCGCTCGACACCGCGTTGGCCGCACGCATGCGCGACGTGCAGAAGATGTTGCGCGATGCCATGTCGCCCGAAATGCAGAAGCAGCTCCAGTCGCTCGAGAAGAGCACGGAGCGCTTGAGTGGGACCGAAGCGCAGCAGTCGCTGGAACAGCTCGCCGCGCAGCAACAGCAGATGCGGCAGCAGCTGGAGAAGAGTGCCGAGATGCTCAAGCGCGCAGCACTTGAAGGCGCGATGAGCACATTGCGCGACGATGCGCAGGAGCTGGCGAAAGCTGAGCAACAGCTCGCCGACAAGATGGACGGGAAGAAGCAGAACAACGGTGGCCAGCAATCGGGACAGAAGTCCGGAGAAAAATCGCAGAGTGGTCCGGCGATGGATCCCAAGACGCTGGCTGAACGCTCGCGTGAGTTGGAAAAGGAAATCGAGAAGTTGGCCAAGCGACTCGAAGAAGCAGGCGCCAAGCCCGGTGCGTCAAAGACCAAGGCGGCGCAGCCGATGGTGAATCAGGCGGCTGACGCGATGCAACGCGCGGCCGAACAGGCTGCTGATGAGGCGTCGCTTGAAAAAGCACTGAACGCACTCAAGGACGACGCCGCGAACGCGCAGGCCGGCAAGAAGCCCGATCCCAAGATGGCGGCTGGTGCTGCAACGCAGTCCGGCAAGGACGGCGAACAGCAGAAGGGCGCGCAGCAGGGTGGCTCAAAGGATGGTCCGCCAACGCAGTCCGAGAAGGGGCAGTCGAAGGACGGCCAACAAGGGCAGCAGGGCGGAGAACAGAGTGGCGGTGGCGGAGGCAGCGACGCACGCAAAGCATCCGACGCGATGGACAAGGCGGCCAAGCAACTCGCGGCTGCGCGCGAAGCGCAGGTGGACTCGTGGAAGACTGAACTTTCGCAGCAGCTCGATCAGTCCATCAACGAAACGATGCAGCTCGCCCGTCAGCAGCAGCAGCTCGAGCAGAAGGCGCGTCAGCAGGGTGGCACGCAAGGCATGCAAGGTGAACAGGGCGCGTTGCAGCAGGGTGTACAGAAGGCTGCAGAGCGTCTCGAGAAAGCCGGACGCAGTTCCTCGCTGTTGTCGCAGCGTTCACAGAAAGCCATGGCCGATGCCCAGCGTCAGGTTTCCAACGCCACACAGCAGATGGGCAGTTCATCGCAGGCCGGTGGCTCGCAGTCAGCCCAGTCGGCGATGAAGGACGCGAGTGAAGCGCTCAACCAGGCACTCAGTTCGCTCGTGCGCGATCGCGAAAAGGTGAACAACGCGCAGTCGGCGTCTGGCTTCACTGAGATGATGGAGCAGCTCAAGCAGTTGGCACAGCAGCAGGGCGCGCTCAACGGACAGATGCAGGGGCTGAACCTCATGCCGGGCGGCGCACAGGGGCAGGCTGCACGCGATCAGGCGCGCGTGCTCGCTCGTCAGCAGCGCGAAGTGGCGAAAACGTTGGCCGACGTCTCAGACGCCGACCAGACCGGTCGTACCGACGCACTGGCCAAGGAAGCGCAGACGCTTGCACAGCAGATGGAACGCACTGGCGTCGACCCGGCAACCGCCGCGCGCCAGCAGCAGCTCTACCGTCGATTACTCGATGCCGGACGTTTCCTCGAGCAGGATGAGCGCGACGATCAGGGGCCGCGTGAAGCCAAAGCGGCGAACGCAAGCGGTGCGAAGGGCACAGTTGACGGTCCGCAATCAGGAAAGGCGGGGAGCAAGTTCGCGCCGCCCACCTGGAACGAATTGCGCGGACTTGGCGCTGACGAACGTCGGCTGGTGATCGAGTATTTCCGTCGTCTCAATGGCAGCACGCCCTAGTCTGCGCACGTACTTTCGCACGGCCGCGATCGGACTGTTCGCGGCGCTCGCCTGCATGGGAGCGCCGAGTGCGCGCGTGTCCGTCGCGCACGCGCAGGGCAAGCCCGCTTCAGCGACAGCGTCGGCCGCCGATACCACCGACTCACTCGGCATCGCGCTCGATGCCGAAGAAAAGGGCGAACTGAAAAGGGCGGCGCTCGCCTACCGTGCGGTGTTGCAGCGCGCGCTGCAGCCCGGGGGCGCCGAAGGTGATCGCGTCGCGCTTGCGCTGCTCGGACTCGAACGGGTCTGGGCCGAAACCGGCGCGCGCGATTCCATTCTCCCCGTTGCGCAACGGGTGCTCTCCCTGCGCCCGGCCGACCCCGTTGCGCGCGGTATTCAGCTTCGTACGCTCGTGGGACTTGGCCGAGACGAAGATGCACGCGTTGCGTTCAACGCGTGGCGGCGCGCCGTTGGTAGCGATGGTGCGCCGTTCCGTGAGTACGCCCGCCTGCTGCTTTCAGCGGGCCGAGCCCAGGCCGCCGACTCTATACTCTCCGAAGCCGGTCGCTTGCTCGGCGCTGCCGGCATGCTCTCCGGAGAAGTCGCGCAGTTGCACGTCGCGCTTGGCCGGTGGAGTGCGGCGACTGCTTCGTTCCGCGAAACACTCGCGAGTCAGCCGTATCTCGAAACGGCCGCCCTCTTTGCGTTGCAGCGAGCGCCGATCGCAGCGCGTGATTCCATTCGTACGGTCCTCATGGCCCAACCGGTGGCGCTGCAGCCGCGTCGTCTGCTTTCGTCGCTTGAACTTTCGTGGGGTGAACCACGTCGCGCGTGGACATCGCTGTCGGCCGTACGCGCAGACGATTCGACGGCGGCTGCGTGGCGGGAGTTTGGTGAGCGGGCGGAGTTCGCACAGGCTTGGCCCGTGGCGCGGGAAGTGTGGCAAGCCGTCTTTGAACGACGTGGCGATCTCGAAGCGCAGACCCATTCCGCGCAGGCGGCGCTGAACGCGGGTGATGCAAACGGTGCACTCGATCTTGCAACGCGCGCGACCAAGCCTGCGTCGTCGCGGGACATTGCGGCGCGCGATCCGTCGGCGCGCATTCGAGCACTGCTTCCCATCGAGATTGCCGCACTCGGCGAGCTTGGTCGCCCAAAAGACGCTCAGGCGCGACTCGATGCGAGCACTGCCACACTCGACGAAGCGTCGCGCGCCGCAATGGCTCGCCCGTTGGTGGGCGCGTGGCTTCGGTCGGGCGACGTCGAACGCGCGCGAGCGGCAGTGAAGGGAAGTGATCTTGCGGACGACGACGAAACCGCCGGCTGGCTCGCGCTCTACGAGGGCGATCTCACCACCGCGCGCAAACGGCTCGTACGCGCGGACACCAAACGAAGTGAGCTGGTCGACGCACTTGGACTTCTGGCCCGCACTCGCGTACAAACATCAGTCGCACTTGGCCAGGCGTTTCTCGCGCTCGCTCAGCACGACAGCGCGGCGGCATCAGCGCGCTTCGTGGCGCTGGCAGACTCACTTGGAGAAGCTGCACCAGCCGTGCTCTCGCTCGCCTCACGCATCGAAGGGGCCAAGGTCATCAAGGGGGCGAACGAAAAACCTGCCGTGCCACCGAAAGCCATGGTGCTCTGGGATCGAATCGTGGCGCAGTACGGCAAGTCCCCCGAAGCGCCCGAAGCACTGCTCGCGTCTGCGCGCGCACTGCGCGATGCGGGGGACAATCCTGCCGCAATAGCACGTCTCGAAACGCTGCTCGTCGATTATCCTGAGAGTGCGCTGTTGCCGCAGGCGCGCCGAGACCTTGAACGTCTGCGCGGGCAAGTTCCGCCATCCGGTTTTCAGTCATGAGTGTTGGGTTATGAGTGTATCGAGGCAGGGATGGTGGCGCGGCATTGCGCTCGTGTTGGCGCTCGCCCTCGCGAGTGGCAAAGTCGCGCGTGCGCAGAGCCTGCTCGTTCCCATGGACGATGGGCAGCGCAATCATCTCAAGGCGTACGGCGTCACGTATCTGGCGCTCAAGACCGGACAGAAGGCGGAGTGGCTGCTGAACTATCGCGGCGGTGCATTTCTGCTCCCCGATGCCCCCGATCTTCGCCGGCGAGCGGCCCTTGATGGCGTAAGCGTCGAAGCGATGAGCGATGCAGCCATTGCGGCGGCACGGGCTGAAATCGCCGGCGCGAACATGGACGTTGTCGTGCTCGAACGAGCGCCCAGAATCGCCATTTATCGTCCTGTCAATCAGCCGCCCTGGGACGATGCCGTCACGCTCGCGTTGACGTATGCCGGTATCGACTTCACGTCGGTGTGGGACGACGAAGTCATGAAGGGTGACCTGTCCAAGTACGACTGGGTGCACCTGCATCACGAAGACTTCACGGGCCAGTTCAACAAACTCTTTCTTGCATATCGCGACGCACCATGGTTTGTCGCACAGCGTGATCGTGATCTCGCGATGGCCAGAAAATTCGGCCTGCCCGACGTCCCGGCGCTCAAAAAAGCAGTTGCTGACAACATCCGCGGCTTTGTCGATCGCGGCGGGTTTCTGTTCGCGATGTGCGGGGCCACCGAATCACTCGATCTCGCGATCGCCTCGTTCGCCGTCGATATCGCCGGTCCATTCTCCGATGGCACACCGCCGGCCCCAGATGCTGACGCGCGCATGATCTGGACGCGTACACTCGCCTTCACGGGCGCACACATCGAACCGTCGCCGTACATCAACGCACTCTCGGATATCGACGGACATCAGGTGAACGTGCCCGCGCGTCGTCAGCCGCTTGGCAGCTTCTCGCTCTTTGATTTCTCCGCCAAGCTCGACCCGGTTGCAACGATGCTGGTGCAGAACCATCGGACAGTCGTTCCCGACTTCTACGGTGTCACCACAAGCTTCAACCGCGCCGTCATCAAACCGACCGTCACGGTGCTCGCGGCAGAAGACGGAGCGCCGTGGACCAAGTACCTCCATGGCGACTACGGCAAGGGCTCGTGGACCTTCCTCGGCGGGCACGATCCGGAAGATCCGCAGCATGCCATCGGCAGTCCGCCAACCGATCTGTCTCTGCGTCCGAACTCGCCGGGCTATCGGCTCATCCTCAACAACGTTCTCTTCCCCGCCGCGAAGAAGAAGCCACGCAAGACGTGAAGGGATCACTCCGGCAAACGCCGCCACCGATCGGCGAAGCACGCCTCGCGCGCGCTGCCGCTGCGGCAATGCGCACCGCCATCCGTCTCGCAGGCGGCAACGAAGTGTGTTTCGTCGCCTCGTTGGACGACGACGGGATCATCGCGAATGCCCGCCCGGTCGCGCGCGGTGATGTGCGCAGCGTGCTTGCAATCCCGGGGGTGGCTGAGCGCGGCGAGATGTTGCTGCATAACCATCCGTCGGGCGAGCTGACGCCGAGCGATGCCGATCTTGAAGTCGCGCATCGTGTGCATATGAACGGTGTCGGCTTTGGGATCATCGACAACGATGCCACGCGGGTGTACGTGGTCACCGAAGTGCCAACGTCGGCGGCTCTCGTTCCTGTCTCGCCCGAGGATGTCGACGTGGTGCTCGGCCCCTATGGCGCGGTCGCGCAGTCCATGCAAAAGGCGCTCGGCGCGCGCGCGTACGAAGACCGGCCCAGCCAGCGCGCGATGGCCGCAGCGGTAACGGACGCGTACAACAACGGCGGTGTCGCGTTGTTGGAAGCGGGCACGGGCGTCGGCAAATCGCTGGGCTATCTGGTGCCTGCGCTCCGTTGGGCTGCGGCCAACGGGCAGCGAACGATCATTTCGACTAACACGATCACGCTGCAGGAGCAGCTGGTTACGAAAGACCTCCCGTTTCTGCAGCGCGCGCTCGGCGATCAACCGGTGCGCTTTGCCCTGCTGAAGGGCTGGCGCAACTACCTGTGTCTGATGCGGCTTGAACAGGCGCGTGGCGCTGGGGCGGCGTTGTTCGAAGACGGAATCGTCGGTGACGTGGAAGTGATTGCGCAGTGGGCTGAACGCACGCGTGATGGTTCGTTGTCCGACTTACCGGTGCAGCCGCGGAGTGAGGTGTGGGATGAAGTCGCCGCCGAGCCTGATCTGTGTGGTCGCCTCAAGTGTCAGTTCTACGACAAGTGCTTTCTCTTCAAGGCCCGCAAGGAAGCCGCGCAGGCCGATGTCGTTGTAGTCAATCATCACTTGCTGCTGTCCGACGTTGCCGTGCGTCGTACATCGCAGAACTGGGACGACGCGGCCGTATTGCCTGCATACAAGCGCCTCGTGGTCGACGAGGGTCACCACCTCGAAGACGCGGCCGCGTCGCACTTGGGGGCATCGGTCACGCGTCGTGCGCTGGCCCGACTGTTTGCGCGCATCGAACGGCGCGGCAAGGGACTGTTGCCGGCACTGTCGGCCAAGCTCGGTGGGGCGAACGATCTCTTGAGCGTTGCGAGCCTTGATCTCGTTCGCCAGCGGTTGGGGCCAAGCAGCGCCACGGCGCGCGATCGGTCGCAGCTGTTGTTTGAATTGCTCGACATCGCGTTGCAGGAAGCAAACGCGCCGATGATTCGCCTGACCGAAGATTTTGCGTCGCATCCGGCATGGAAAGGCGGAATCGAAAAGACGCTCGATGAGTTGCTGACCGAGATCGGTATGTTGTCGGATGGATTGCGACTCGTGCGCGAACGTCTCGAGAGCGATGAGCGTCGCAGCGAGCAGTTGGCGCCGTTGGTCGGTGAACTGCGCGGTGTTGCACGTCGCCTCGAGAACGCCGGCGACGCACTCGCGCGGGCACTCCGCACACCGGCGGCGGGTGAGCCTGTGGTGCGATGGATGGAGTTCACCGGTAAGCAGGGGCCCGAGCGCAATCTGTCGCTGCACTGCGTGCCACTCGATCTGGCCCCCGTGTTGCGCGACGATCTCTTTGCGCGGGTCGACACGGCGATCGTGACGAGTGCAACACTCACCACTAACGGCGGCTTCGGATTTCTCGAACAGCGCTTGGGCATCGACGAGATCAAGAAGCCCACCACGACCGCAATCTTCCCGTCGCCATTCGACTACCCGCGTCAGGCACTGTTGGTAATTCCGTCAGACCTGCCTGCGCCGAACGAAGATGCACGCGGTCACTTCGTGGCTGTCACGCGCCAACTCCGCGATCTGATGGCGGCAAGCGACGGTGGACTGTTCGCGCTCTTCACCAGTCATCGGGATGTGCGCGAGATGGCGCAGCTGCTCCGCGAGTCGGGGCACGATGCGCGCTATCCGTTGCTGGTACACGGCGAAGAGAGTCGTGACATTCTGCTGCAGCGTTTCCGCGACGCCGGGCGTGCCGTGCTCCTCGGCACCGCGACGTTTTGGGAAGGCGTCGACGTGCCTGGTGATGCGCTTCGCGGACTGCTCATCGCCAAACTGCCGTTTCGCGTGCCCAGCGAACCAATGGTGGCGGCTCAGTGTGAGGCCATCGAAGCGCGTGGCGGCAATTCATTCGGCGAATTCATGTTGCCGCATGCATCGCTGCGTTTGAAGCAGGGATTCGGTCGGCTCATTCGCACCGCAACCGATCGTGGTGTGGTTGTGCTGAGCGATCCGCGCGTGCTGACCAAGCGGTACGGGCGCGAATTGCTCAATGGCCTCCCGCCGGCAAAAAGGATCACCGGGACATGGGCCGAGCTGCGGGGGCAGGTGTCAGAGTTCTACGCGGCGAAACCACGACGTCCGCAGTTGTGAGTTAGAGTTTCCAGTCTTGAGTGGTAGCTTTTAGTGACTGGTAACTGGCCACTCCAACTCACCACTCGACACTGAGTGGTTCACCCTCCAAGCCTCCCATGCGCTCCCCCTCCAAGATCGTCTGCATCGGCCGCAACTACCGCGAGCACGCCCGCGAGATGGGCAACGATGTGCCAAAAGAACCGCTGTTTTTTCTCAAGGCGCCGTCGTCGATCATCGCTGCCGGCGACAACATCGAGCTCCCGGCGGGATCTTCGCACGTTGAGTTTGAAGGCGAGATCGCGGTCATCCTCGGCACACGGCTCCGAAAGTCGACAGAGGCAGAAGCACGCGCTGCCGTCACACACGTGGTCGCCCTGAACGATGTGACGGCGCGCGACTGGCAAAAGGGCGATGGGCAGTGGACGCGGGCGAAAGGGCACGACACCTTCTGCCCGATTGGCACACCCGTCGCGGCCCCGGCCGATCTGGAAGCGATTACGCTCGTCACGCGAGTCAACGGCGTGGAGTGTCAGCGTGCGACCGGCTCCGACATGGTCTTTTCGATTCCCATGGTGTTGGCCTACATTTCCCAGTACATGACGCTCGAGCCGGGCGACATCATCGCAACGGGTACTCCCGCTGGCACAAAGGCGCTTCACGCTGGCGATGTCGTCGAAGTCGAACTTGTCGGTCTGAGCTCAGTTTCGAATCCTGTCGTTGCAGCGTCGTAGCCGCGTCCTGAATAGCATCCCCCTCCGAATGAGCACTAGCCCCAGCGCTCGAAGTCGCAGGCACACCGTCGGTTTGTCCGGGTAGCAGCAACCACATGGCCGAGTCGCTCCCACCTTCGTCGTCACCGCGCGACGTGCCGCCCGAAGAGGTTCGCACAAGCGAGTCTCGGGCCGCGCGTCGGGCTCGCGGCAGTGTGAGCGAGCGCGCTCGGACAGGCGGACAAGGGACTCGCGAACCGCGGTCGACCAAGTCACTGCTCATCTCGATCGGCGCGCACGTCGTCGTCGGCATCGCGTTGCTGCAGTTCCTGACCTTCGGCCACGGCTTGGCCGGTTTCCTCGGCCTCAACAAAAGCGCCGCCGACCGCGAAGAACGGCTCACCTTCCTCTCGAAAGCAAAGCCCCAGCCCGTCGAAAAGCCCAAGGTCGCGCCAAAGCCGAAAGTGACCGAGTCGTCCGACGCCTCGCGACTTCGTGCTCCGATAACAGGACCGGAACTCGGCGTTCCCGCGGCCGCACCGCCTGAGCCAGTTGCGGCACGTCCCGACACGGGCAGCGGTGCCCCGGGCGACAAGGGTGTTGGCGCGCTCGACCCAAACCTGACCGGCGTGAAGCCCGGCTTCACCGACGTCCGCGTCTGGCGCGGTTCGGGCGGGGGCGGGGCAGGTGTCGCACCCGGTCGGAACGGCGCTGAAAAGCTGGATAGCGTCATGCGGTGGGCCATCACGAGCGCCGCAGATTCGCTCGACTCGTTGGGGCGGGCACAGGGTCGCTACGGCAAGAAGCCGGGAGACTGGACCAAGACGACGGCCGATGGTCAGAAATGGGGCTGGGATGGCACCGGCATCAGACTCGGCAAAGTGGTCATCCCGAACGCGCTTCTGGGGCTGTTGCCGCTCAATGCGCAGCGGGGCATGTCCGGCAACTTCACCGAGATGAATCGCGACAGACGGCTCGCGCTCGCGCGTGAAGACATCATGCGCAACTCCGAGCGTGCGCTTGGCGAGCAGGAGTTTCGGAAACTCGTGACCGAGTTGCGCGATCGGCGAGAACGGGAGCGGCGCGATCGCCTTCGCGCGCCCGATGCGTTGGTCGCGCCGGCGAAGTCTGGTACGCCGGACAATAGGGACTAGGGGCACAAAAAAAGAACGAGGTAGACGCAAAACGAATCGCGCGTACCTCGTTTCAGTTCACGCCTCCGATCAGAACCCCGATCTCAGCCCTCGATCGTCGGATCCTGCGCGAGATACTGCACCGCAGCGGCAATACGGCCGAGCGACCGCTCGCGGCCGAGGTAGAGCAGAACGTCGAAGATGCCGGGGCTGATGGTGAGTCCCGTGAGCGCGACCCGAAGCGGCTGAAATATCTTGCCGCCCGAAACACCCAGCTCTTCGGCGAGCTTGCGAAGCGCATCTTCCATCACCTGCGGCTCCCATGTCGGGAGCGTCGCCAGCCGCGCGCGCGTGGCGGCCAACACGCTGGACGTCGCCGAAACATCACGCCATTGCTTGGTGACTGCTTCGGGATCGTACTCGATGTCGTCGCGGAAGAAGTGGGCGGCAAGGGAAACGATCTCGTCCGTGGTGCGCGCGCGAACGCGGAGTAGATCGATCAAGCCGAAGTACCAATCCTTGCGCGCATGCAGTTCGGCCGCGGTCGCGAAGCCGGCGCGTTCGAACGCCGGCGTTACGTACGGCTCCAGCTGTGCAGGCGTCATCATCGCGAGATGCTGACCATTCATCCACTCGAGCTTCTTGGTGTCAAAAACCGCCGCTTTCTTCTGCAGCCCCTCGACATCGAATCGCTCGACTAGCTGCGCGATCGTCATCACCTCGGTGTCGTCGCCGGTGGACCAGCCCAACAGCGCCAGGAAGTTGAGCATCGCGCCGGGGAGCAGCCCTTGATACTGGTAGTCGCCAACCGCCGTCGCGCCGTGGCGCTTTGACAACTTCTTTCCGTCGCCGCCCAGAATCATCGGCACATGCGCGAACTGCGGTACGTCGGCATCGAGCGCGTGATACAGCAGGATCTGCTTGGGGGTGTTCGAGATGTGATCGTCGCCGCGCATGACGAGCGTGATCCCCATGTCGATGTCGTCGGAGACCACGGCCATGTTGTACACCGGCGTCTCGTCCGAGCGGAGCACGACAAAGTCTTCGATGTCCTTGTTGGGGAACGCGATCCGGTCGTGGACGAGATCGAGCCACTCCGTGGTTCCGTCCGGCACCTTGAAGCGAATGACGAACGGCTCGCCACGAGCGAGCTTCTCCGCCTCTTGCTCCGACGTGAGTGCGGCCATCCGTCGGTCGAAACGGAACGTCAGTCCGCGTGACTCCGCGTCAGAACGCATGCGCTCCAACTCGGCCAGCGGCGTGAAGTCGCGATATGCGTGTCCGCTCGCGAGCAACCGCTTGCCATCGGCCTGATGACGCTCGATGTTCGAGCCTTGGTAGACGACTGTCTCATCCCACATGAGACCGAGCCACTCAAGCCCTTCGAAGATCGCGCGGGTACTGTCGTCGGTGCTGCGGGCGCGGTCGGTGTCCTCGATGCGGAGGAGGAAATCACCGTCATACTTCCGCGCATACAGCCAATTGAAAAGTGCGGTTCGGGCACCACCCACGTGCAGAAATCCCGTGGGGGAGGGAGCGAAGCGCACGCGGGGGCGCTTGGACACAGACGACATATGACGAAACCGGACCGGAAGGTCAGGGGGAACTGTCGGGACTGGGAACTGACGATTGGGTGCTACAAACGACAACGCGGGCCCGCCGGCAAGAGCAGCGGACCCGCGGAGCGGAGGAAGCGGGATTCGAACCCGCGATAAGGGTTGCCCCCTATGCCGGTTTAGCAAACCGGTGCCTTCAGCCTCTCGGCCATCCCTCCTCTGACTCGTCCACAGGTTCATGGCTCGGACAGACGTGCAATCTGACCGGGTGGCCCGCTCTGGTCAACTACTTCGAGGCACTCAACCACGCGCGTCTCGATACTCCTCCCGCGTGAGCCGCGCACTCCGTGGTTGCGCTTACCTGCATACGGATATCCACGGTGCGTGCGCTCAGCGTGTTTGCGGTTTCGCAAGCCAAGGCGCAAACCACGACCATGGATTTTTCCGGTCTGGGCTTGAACAACTACGGCGCGATCCCGGCGAATCCGTCACCCTCAACTATCTCGACATCGGCAGCTACCCGTCCGCCAATGGAATCGGTCCGTCGCGCCCGTACGACGTTCGCGTTTACGACACCAATTGGAACTCGGTCTTCTCGACAACTGGAAGCCTCACGTCGACACAGCGCATCAACTTCGCGACGACCAGCACGACCGGACTCTACCTGCAGTGGGGGCCGTCGCAAGCACCACGCGTAGCCCACCCACTCCGCGGGCCTCTGCTGGAAATTGAAACGTCCGGCCACACTGGTCGGGCGTTTCCCGTTGGTGTCCGTTCCCATGTTCATGAAATCAGCGCTAATTGCCCACACGAAATCCCGAAGAGCCACAATATTCGATATCGGCGGCAGGTCCAGCGGCCAAAGGTCTTTTCAATGTGATACGACGAACCTGCAGCGGCTCTTGTCAACTTGAGGCGAGCCACACAACGTGGACGGGACACCACAGTCACGTGCGATCTGGATCGCGTGTGAACTTGATCGACTTATCGGCGTGGCTCGAATACTTCGCTGCCCGCCCGCGGATCATGAGCAACACCCGCTCAAGAAGTTGCCACTCGTCTGCCTTCGTGATCGAGAGGTTATGTCGAAATGGGTTGGTATCTGACAGTCATCGGCAAGTCGCTGGAATTCACGGGGCGCGCGAGTCGCGCGGAGTACTGGAATTTCTGGCTGGTGAGCAGCCTCATCGCATTCGCCTTTGCCGGCCTTCGCGATGGCGCGGCAATGCTTGGGCATGAGACGCTGCACCATTTCCTGCAGAGCATGGTTGGATTCTATAAGTGGGCGGTCTGGCTGCCGGGACTCTCGGCCGGCGCGCGCCGGATGCATGACACCGGGCGTAGCGGCTGGTGGCAGTTCGTGCCGGTCGTCGGTCAGATCATGCTGTTCTTTGATGGCGAGCATCACGAGAACGCGTACGGCGCTGACCCGAACGAGGAACTCATCGAGAGCCGGCCGGCCATTCCCAAAATCCGCTGAGCGATTGGCGAAACAACAAAGCCCTCACTCCGCCGTCCGGCCCCACTGATTGAACCCGTCCATGTTGATATTCGCGAGCGTCTTCTCGAGCGGCACCAGCGGGTTTTCGGCATAGTACTCGTACGTCCAGTGGCCGTAGTACGTCATCGCGTTGCCCTTGAACATCGTCGCATCGAGCTTGGTCGCGTCTTTGGGATCGGCGACGGCGGGATCGTTGATGAGCATGACGATGAATCTGCCCTTTGCATCGACACCCTTGTAGTCATCACATCCGTACTCCGGCGCCACGACACCGGATCTGCCCGCGGCCGCCGCGCGCAGGCGTGCGGCGCGAAGGGGGGGAATTGAGGCATAGTGATCGGTAGAGAGGTTGCTAGTCCCGGAAAATCAGACCCGCGCTCTGCGTCCGGGACGGCTCAGCGAATCATGCGTGATCACCAACGTGTTCCGTGGGCGAACAGCGGTTCCGGCGAGCGTATGCCGAACCCGACCCCCCTGCTCTGACAGTCCGACTGAACTGCCTGACACCACATGGCTACGCGCCGAGCTGAAGGTGGGTCGCATTCGGGCCTTCGGTGAGCTCTCTCCTCAGTATCTGGGGATGTCGCCCGCCAATCCGCGTCTGGAACCGTACTGAGCGATGGCCAAGGAGTTCGATATTCCCGTCGGGCTGCATATGGGTCCTGGGCCGGCAGGCGCGGCTTATGAGTCCAATCCAGTTCCGTTCAAATCGCCGACCTTTCGGATGGCGTATGGCGACCCGATGTTGCTGGAGGAGGTCATAAGACGGATGCGCTGTCACCGGAGATAAAGGCGGATATCCTCTGCAACAACGCGATGCGGTTCTTGCGACTGCCGGCATCGGCATGCGTGCCGTGAGCGACGTGACCGTGGGTTGAGCTCGTTGCTTCGGGCGCCGCTGGCTGCGCCGTGTGCGCAGGTGAAGCACGTCCGTTGCATGCCGATGTCACCAAACGGGCCGGTATGGCATGGTAACTGCCTGAGTCGTGGGCGAGTTGCGAGTACTGAGTAGACAGACGGCGCTTCGCTGATGTTGCGCGCGCTGTGGTACCGCACTCACCCAACACAGCACCGGAGTGCTCATGCACCACTCTTGTTCGATCAATCGCAAATCGCGAAGCGCAGGCGCGCGTATCGCAGCCGGTATCGTTATGCTCGCCTCGATTCCGGCTCTCACCTCGGCGCAAGGCGTTCGATTCACGCTGTCGCCATCGGCAGAATACACGTGGTGGGATAAGTCGCTGGGCATTGCCAACGGCGAGCTGCTTGGTGGCCGCGTCGGTGCCGATTTCGGCTCGCTGCTTTCCGTGAGCGGATACTTTCACACGCGCGGGGGCTTGGGCGTTACACGCGACAGCCTGCCTCGTGCATCGTCAGGGCGGCTTCCCGCGCGCAGCACGTCAACTGACGCAACGACCTATGGAATCAACCTCGCACTGAGACTGAGCCCGGGGCGCCTTGCGCCGTTTATCTCGGTCGGCGCTGGCGTCATGCGCTTCGATCCGGACAGTGCACCACGCATCGAGCAGATCAATTATCGATACGGCGCTGGTGTTCACTACGACGTGTCCCCGAGCCTGCGCGCCATGGCGATGGTCGAAGACTCGCGCTTCCGGCTTGCCCCTGGCGTCTTGTTTCGTGGTACGCCGGCTCCAAGGACGCCCGCTGCCGACGCACAAACGACGCGCAGCAACTGGGTGGCGAGTGCCGGTCTTGGCATCGCGTTCGGCGGCTCACAGTTCGGCAACGATCCCGAGGCCGATCGCTGGTCGTTGGCGTCCATCCCGGTTGAAGCATTCGCCGGACGTCTCGAGTTCGATGATCCGACGACGGAAAAGCAGGCGCTGATTGGTGTGCGCACCGGCATCGACGTCGGCAACTATGTGGGCCTTCGTGGATTCTACTGGCAGGGACGCAGCAGCGACTTGCGCACGAAGCAGTCGATGAACGGCTACGGCGCGGAAGCGCAATTCAACTTCAATGCCTCGCGCGGTATCGCGCCGTTCCTCATTCTTGGCGGCGGACGCCTGGACTACGAGCCCGAGTATCGCGACTCGCTGGGGCGCGGTCGCAAAGACGAAACGGCACTCATCCTCGGCGGCGGCATCGGGATTCGCTTGTCGGATCAGTTCCGCATCAATGCGGCGGCGCGGAACTACGTGCGTGGCCCGCAGGAGTTGGACAGTGTTTCGACTCTCAAGCAGCTCACCAATAACTGGATGTACACCGTTGGCCTGAGCTACAGCATCAATCGCTCGCGTCGCGCCGCCGAACGTGCGCCGGACGAGAAGCGGGAGCGCGGTGAGTGGTCGTCGGAAAACCGCGAGCCGCGAATGACTGCAGCGCGCATGCCGGGCCACATGAAGTCCGATAGCATCGTCCGCGATTCTCTGCGCACGATGCAGCGCCTGTCAGACTCTGTCCGTGTTGCGACCAAGACTGCCGCCCGCATCACCGACAGCCTGCTCACGGCGGGCGTCACACGGGTGATGACTATCCAGGTGCCGACGTTGGGCGAGGTGTATATCCGTTACGGAGACAGCACCAGCAGTACGATGCGGGTCGTCGCTCCGCGCGGCGTGATGGACAGTGCAGCGACGGCGACATCCGGGCGTGCCGCGACCGATACCGCCGTGCGACAGATGCAGTCTCGTATCGACTCGCTGACCGCGCGACTGCGGGATGTCGAAGCGCGACGCACGCCGCCGGGACGCGTGGATACCATCGTGGTTCCGACCATTGTGCTCACACCGCGCACCGATGTGCCCACGACGATGCAGCCCGGTCTGGCGCCACGTGCGACCTACCAGCAGCCGAACGCCGATGGATCGACGCGACAGATCCGCAGCGTTTCGCCGTACATCGCTGGGTTTGGTCAGATGGTGCTTGGTGCACAAGTGGATGCCGGTCCGATCTTCGGCATCGAGGCGCTACGCTTCGTACCGGATTTCGCGATCGGGTTTGGCAACGATCCCTCGGTGTCGCTCGCCGCTGGGGCGCAATACGACTTTGCGCCGTTGCAAGTCAATCCAACCTCCGCATTCCGTCCGCATCTACGCGCCGGACTTGGCTTCCTCGCCGCGAGCGGGAATCGCGATTCCGAGTTCGGTGTGAACGTCGCCTACGGCCTGACGTATCTCGGTGGCGGCAGCGCAGCCAATCCGCGTCGGCCGCTGCCATTCGTCGAACATCAGGGGATCAATTTCTTCAGCACGAATCGCTTCCTGCTGGGACTGCGCTGGAGCGTGCGTTAGTGGGGAGGGGGCGGTTTCGTGACAACGCCTCGCGTCAGAGACTTGGCGCGGGGCGGAATTTCAATAGGGGTTCGCAGAGGTGAGCGGCGCCGTTACTCCTGCAGGGCGAAGCCAGCGATCACAAAGTCCTGATCGAATCCGAACACCTGTGGCAGCTGCTCGCGCGACATCAGCTCGCAGGTGACGGCGTCGCTCAGTGAGAAGCGTTGATCAGAAAATCGCAGAAGCCAGTTTGTGGTCGCCGCTTCCATCAGCGCATCGTCGACGGCGCGCCACTGATACGCGGAATCTCGGCGCACCGCATCGAGAACCCGATGCGCAACGCGCGGATTGCTCCAGCGCAGCAAATGCCCGTGGAGTTCAGCGAGCACGAGCACGGAACCGACCCAGTAGCCACCGTTGGCGAGATGCGCCCTCGCGGTGGCTACGCCCGTGCATGGAACTGGTCTCGAGGCGACGCCAGCGCGAGCAGAGCGCCGGTGTCAATCGCTGCCGGTGGTGTTGACATCAGCATCGAGCCTCGGGTACAGGTACTCGTCGTGGCGCAGCGACAGGTCGTTGGGGATGTCGGCACCGTCGCCCAGCGAGCCAATCAGCGTGTGCAGCGAGCGGCCGGGCGCGCCGTCCACCTCAAGTTCCGCCGCAAGCCGACGGAGGCCGCGCCGCAGGAGCTCCGCGCGCGACAGCGAGGTGCGTTCTGCCAGTCGGTCGAGGAGCGCTTTGTCGGGGCTTTCGAGGTACACCTGGACTGGTTCTCTGACGGCGCGCGCAGGCTTGGGCATACATGTAAGATGGGGCGCATTGTACATGTAAGGCTACATGCAGACTGTGAAAATCCGCTGGGTCGCTCCGGTGATTACGGCGTCCAGCACGATGGGAGGTTCGTCCGCGAGTATGCGTCCGCGAGTGTGCGCCCGTGCCGTGCCTGGCCGGAATCGGTCAGACGGCAGCGTGAGGTGTACGTTTCCGCCGCGATGAGCCAGACGGAACGCCTCTTCCCGGACCAAGTGGCCGGCGGCATCGACGCCCTG
>Ga0105044_10002222_pt1 | contig 26425 bp, 33 predicted proteins | sample MAT01_FD_78092 | JGI IMG/M metagenome (GOLD analysis project Ga0105044, IMG submission 78092) | Freshwater microbial communities from Lake Fryxell liftoff mats and glacier meltwater in Antarctica - MAT-01 | ecosystem: Environmental > Aquatic > Freshwater > Ice > Liftoff microbial mat | place... | reverse complement strand
GCGTCTGCTATTTTTTTGACAGTACCAATGGTGGGGTTGGGAGTAGAGCCAGCTTCTATTTTGGCAATCGTATGAAAAGCCAGATGTGCTTTCTTTGAAAGCACATCTTGAGAAATACCAGCAAGTTTGCGGTATTTTCTTATATTGTTCCCAATTGTTGTTTTTTCGTTTGACATATTCGTATAGTTTTACTATATCAAAAATTCATAAAAGACGCCAATCAAGCCGACAAGGTGAATTGCGAAGCAAGAGAGGGTGTCCTGGGGCAAAAAAATACGCTCAACAAGAAAATCCCGTCGAGGGACGGGAATATCTGCAAAAGATTGGTTCGAACTTCCGCATTGCCGACCGCACGCTGGCGTGCGATTTCAAAAATGCCTTTAAAATTGCGGAAAAATACCATGCCGAGGCGCTTTGCGCCGAGGCTTCCAACCTTGATTTTTCGAAATGTGATAATTGGCGGAGAGGGCGGGATTCGAACCCGCGAGGGCTTTTAAACCCTACCTCGTTAGCAGTGAGGCGCTTTCGGCCGCTCAGCCACCTCTCCAATCGGCAAATGTTAGCATGTATTCAGTTTTTTTTTAAGAGCCCGAAATATTCTGTAGGGTGATAGAATTCCCCCATGAATCCTACTGACCTCATTCCTAAACATTTTCGAATATCCCCCGCACAAGCCAAAGCACTCAAAAAACTCGGCCTCGTGACTGTCTACGATCTCTTGTATCACTTCCCCGTTCGCTACGATACCGAAACCGAAGTCAAACGCATCATCGACATCAGCAAGGATGAAACTGTTACTCTGTACGGCCGAATCCATGGACTAAAAACTCGCAAAGCGTGGGTAAAAAAAATTCCCATGGGTGAAGGTATTCTCACCGATGAAACGGGTTCGATTGATATCATGTGGTTCAACCAACCGTATATCGCCAAAATGGTTCACGAAGGCCAAGCTGTTGAGGTTCGCGGCAAAGTCAGTGTTCGCAAAGACAAACTCTACCTTTCAAATCCGGAAATCAAACCTCTCGGCAATACACCAAGTCCGACTGCACCAAGCCACTCTCTTTTCAATGAATCTTCCACAACCTTTGGTCTGCCTGTCTACCCAGAAAGCCGAGGTGTCACTTCACGATGGATGTATTATTCAGTTCAGAAAATATTTTCTTTGGGTTTGCTTAAAAAAATTGCTGATCCAATTCCTGAATATATTTTAAAACAATACAATTTGCCGAGTCTCGAAACCGCCCTCGTCTGGATTCACGCACCACAAAATGAAAACGACAGTATCTCTGCGCGTAAACGTTTTGCATTTGAAGAAATTTTCATCATTCAACTTCACAAGCAAAAAGAACGCCTCGATGCTCACAAGCGTGATGCGTTTAGAATTTCCAAACCTCAAAATGATATCGAGCAATTTATAAAAAGATTTCCATTTGCTCCGACAAATGCCCAGAGAAAAGCTGTCACGGACATCCTTACTGATATGAGAAAAGGCCATCCAATGTCTCGCCTCCTCGAGGGGGATGTCGGCTCTGGTAAAACCGCGGTCGCTGCCACAACTGTCTATGCTGTCACCACAACCCCGCCACCAAACCAAACCTACGGCGCACTCCAGACTGCGTACATGGCCCCGACAGAAATTCTTGCAGGGCAACACTTCGAATCCTTTATTCAATTTTTTTCATACCTAAATATCAATGTCGGCCTCATCACCGGAAGCGGGTGTAAAAAATTTCCTTCAAAAATTAACCCAAAAAAATCCACCGATATTTCTCGAACCCAACTTCTCAAATGGGTTGAAAATGGTGAGATTCCAATTCTCATCGGTACGCACGCACTTATTCAGAAACAAGTGAAATTTAAAAATTTGGCCTACATCATCATCGACGAACAGCATCGATTTGGTACCGCACAAAGACAAAAACTCCGCCGCAAAGACGACTTCGCTCCACATCTGCTTTCAATGACTGCAACACCGATTCCTCGCACGCTCGCTCTAACTATTTATGGAGATTTAGATCTCACACTTCTCGATGAAATGCCCGCTGGTAGAAAGCCAGTGATCACTGAAATTATTTCTCCAGACGAAAGAAACAAAGTATACAAAAAAATCCATGAAGAACTTACTGCGGGTAGACAAGCGTACGTTATTTGTCCACGCATTAACGAGCCAGATCCGGACAAAGAAATGGCACTGAACACAAAATCTGTTGTTGAAGAAGCAGCGAGACTTCAAAAAGATATTTTTCCTACATATAGAATCGGTATCCTCCATAGCAAAATGACTCCGGACAAAAAAGAGCACGTGATGACGGATTTCAAAGAAGGTAAAATCCATATCCTTATCGCTACGTCAGTTGTCGAAGTTGGGGTGAACGTGCCCAATGCAACTGTCATACTTATCGAGGGCGCAGAACGTTTCGGACTTGCACAGCTCCACCAGCTTCGTGGGCGCGTGCTACGCAGTAGCCATCAGGCACACTGTTTCGTTTTCACCGAGCACAAAACCGGCAAATCAATAGACAGACTGAAGGCACTTGTCTCTGCCAAAAATGGTTTTGAGCTTGCGGAGTTTGATCTTGCCCAGCGCGGTGCAGGTGAACTCTACGGCCGCAAACAATGGGGCATATCTGATCTCGCTATGGAAGGCATTCGAAATATTAAAATGGTCGAAGCCGCGAGACGTGAAGCAGCACTTTTTCTCGAAATTAATCCTGATTTCAAAAAATTCCCCCTCCTCGGCGAGCGAGTCTCGCAAGCCGCGAAAGAAATACATTTTGAATAAATTGTGCGAGTACTTGGATTCGAACCAAGGACCGGGCGTGTATAAGACGCCTGCTCTACCAACTGAGCTATACTCGCAAAACTCTCCTTTAACTACCAAAACAGCTATTCTGGCAAAACTCTCCTTTAACTACCAAAACAGCTATTCTGGCAAAACTCTCCTTTAACTACCAAAACAGCTATACTCGTAGTTATTCTCGTACGATACACGTATCCGAGTGTATTGGCATGATAGCAAACAGTGCTCTTTTATCAATCAAAAAAATCAGAGATTTCATCTGATAATGTTTTTATCTTTACCACCCCATACCATTAACTAAAGCACGTTTCTACCCCGCGTGTTCAATATCCAGTTTTTTCTTTGGAGTGATTCCGCTCGCAATAAGAATTTGTTCAAACTCAGCGCGCTCGATAGTTTCAACTTCGATAAGTTTTTGGGCAGTAAGATCAAGAGCTTTTCGGTGCGTAGTCACAACGTCTGTCGCTTTTGCAAATGCTTCGCTCATTATTTTTGAAACCTCAGCGTCAATGTCACTACTGATTTTTTCAGAATATTCATTTCCCTCAATACCCTGCCCGAACAATGTGCGTCCGCGCTGACTTTCCAAAGCGATCGGACCAATTTTGTCTGACATACCGTATCGAGTAACCATGTCTCGGGCCAATGCTGTTGAAACCTGCAAATCATTTGATGAGCCAGTCGTGAGATCGTCAAAAACCATTTTTTCAACAACGTAACCTCCAAGTGAAACAGCAATGTCATCTAAAAATTCTTTCTTCGACTGGAGTTTTCTATCTTCTAACGGTAATTTTAGTGTATATCCTGCAGCACGACCACGAGAAATAATAGATATTTTGTGTACAGGGTCTGCGTATTCGAGAACAGAAGCAATGATCGCGTGACCAGCTTCATGATATGCGGTAATTTCTTTTTCTTTTTTAGAAAGAATGTGACTTTTACGTTCTGGACCAAGCATAACCTTTTCAATAGAACGAATGAGGTCGTACTGAGAAATCTTTGTGCGGTTTTCACGGGCGGCGAGAATCGCACCTTCATTCATTAATGAATATAAGTCTGCACCAGAAAAACCTGGCGTGCGTTCGGCAATCACCCTAAGATTCACGTCCTCTCCAAAAGGTTTCTCTGTTGAATGAACGGTGAGAATTTGTTCACGGTCATTTCTATCAGGAAGATCGAGTACTACACGTCTATCAAAGCGCCCAGGTCGAAGAAGAGCTGGGTCCAAAACATCCGGACGATTTGTTGCTGCCATAACAATAACTTTTTCATTTGGCTCAAAACCGTCCATTTCAACAAGAATCTGGTTTAGAGTCTGTTCACGTTCATCATTACCACCACCTGCGCCAACTCCCCTCACTCGACCAACAGCATCAATTTCATCCATAAAAATAATTGCAGGAGAGGCTTGCTTTGCAACCTTGAAAAGATCGCGGACACGCGACGCACCAACTCCGACAAACATTTCCACAAACTCTGAACCAGAAATAGAAAAGAAAGACACCCCGGCTTCTCCGGCAACTGCCCGCGCCAAAAGAGTTTTACCTGTTCCTGGTGCACCCATCAAAAGCACACCCTTGGGAATTCTTGCGCCAATCTCAATAAACTTTTTAGGATTTTTAAGGAAATCAACAATTTCTTTTAATTCTTCCTTTGCTTCTTTGTTTCCAGCTACATCCTTGAATGTTACTCGCTGTTTTTTATCATCAGGAGAAACGAGGCGGGCCTTTGATTGACCAAAAGAAAATGCCTGCATACCTGCACCACGAACCTGTCGAGTCATAAACCACAAAAACAAAATAATAAAGAGGAGCGGAATAAGGATCGGCGCAAGGTTTATAAACCAAAATCCAAAACCATTTTGATTTTTAACCTCAATAGAAACCTTCGCAAGATCTTTTTGAGTGAGGCCGTAGTTAACAAGGGTTTCGGTCAAGCCGACCGACACTTCTTTTTGAGAAGTTTTCTGGGTGTTGTCTTTGTATGCAATTTGCAACATTTCACCCTCAATAGAAATCATTCCGACCTTGTCAGCCGCAATGTCTGTCGCAAGCTGCGAAAGAGGAATATTTTCGGGCTTCGGAGTTGTTGTATTTACAACCGAGTATAAACTAATAATTACAACAAAAACCAAAAAAGCGGTGAGGATATTCTGCCAAAAACGATTTCTCTGACTCCCGGCAGGACCAGACTTTCTTTTTAAAACGATTTTTGTTTTTGGTTTCTTAAGTTCTGACATGTGTATATAGTTACAATAAAAGAGCTTATACAATATACTCTTTTAAATAAAAAAACCACCGAATCCTAAGATCCGGCGGCCATTCTTAAAAATTAACTCTATTCTCTTTTCCTTTTGAGGTGACGCCAAGCCACCCGAAGACTTACCCAACACGACACCATTATTGGAGAAAGAACAAACAAAGCCACACACATCATCTGCTTTTTTTTCACCTTGCCTCCTTGCTAAAGGTTATATTTCCTTGGCAAATAATAGCTAAAAAAGGTAAATGTATCAAGGCGAACTGTTCTGGTATAGTTAGCACGTGCCTGACCTAATATTCAATAAAAAAGCTGGATTTAACTACGAAATCAGCGATACACTGACAGCGGGTATCGAGCTTTTTGGATTTGAAGTAAAAAGCCTGAGAAAAAACCAAGGATCTTTAGATGGTTCATATGTTGTAGTGCGCGGTGGTGAGGCTTTTCTTGTTGGTGCCCAGATCCCACCATTCCAACAAAACAACACCCCGAAAGAATACATGGAACGTCGTGAGCGACGCCTACTTTTAACAAAAAAGGAGATAGATTTGCTTATGGGTCAAAAGTCTAAGGCTGGTTTGACAGCAGTGCCAATTTCAGTGTATAATTTGGGTCGAAAGATCAAGGTCAAGATTGGCTTGGCACGAAATAAAAAGAAATTCGACAAACGCGAAATTATTAAAAAGCGTGAGGTCAACCGGGACATTAGCCGAGAGTTCAAAGATCGTTGAAAATTTAATACCAGTCAGTCGTCATTCGCCTTACGTGGTGTTTGTACAATAAACCACAAACAAAGACCCCGTTAGGGGGATGATCGGCCTAGACAGGAAATGACAAACGCTTGTGCGACGCGGAGCTCCACTGCCTCCTTAAACCAATGGAAACAACAACTGCAAACGTAGTTGCTAAAGCCAAGTCCGCTGTGTCGCCATATTTTGGCTCACACGATTTCGCTTTCTCTTACGCAATAGCGTAAGGAACATTGCCTTCGCCGAAGCTTGTTACGTGAAGAGCGGTGATATAACTTCAAGCTTTGAGTGTCTGCCTTTCTCGACAGACACCGAGACAATAGAGAATCGATTTGCTGATATTTTGGATATTTTTTAGTCAGCAAATTTAAATCTTAAAATAGCCTACGCGTTGTAGACTCACCTTTTGTTATTTTTTGCACGGCGGTTCGATTCCGCCCATCTCCACATCCACAGAGCCAGAGGACTCAATTTCCTCTAAAACCCTTTTAAGGACTGTATATTTTGGTGTTCGATAACCCTCTTTTTTGTCGTACTCCAAATTCACCTCAAAAAGGAACGAAAAGAACTTCTGTTGTCCGAAAACATCGAACTCTGCCCAAGTAGGATAAGGGTTTTTAAGCACGCCCATTACTTTATCCAAGGCTGTTCAATAAGGCACGCCATAGTCGTACTCGGCAAGGCTATCTGATTCCAATTGCTCTAGCTCGGCCGCCAACTTCTCAATTTTCTTTTCATATTGAGCAATTACTGACGGGACCTTTGCTTTGCCAGCTCGCTCGGTATAGTTTTCAATGTCTGCCTCACATTCCTCTTTTCGTTTGGCGTACGTTTTCTTTTCTAAGACTGACTCTTTTTCATCAGTCTCTTTTGCGTCTATGAAAACAGCTTTTGCGAGCTCGACAATGTCATCGTCTGTCGTCATCTTTTGTAAGAGCTCATTGAACTTGTCTTCGAGGTCCTTTCTTCGGATAACAGAACACTTGAGTGGACACTTTTTATTCTGACAAAAATAATACGGGTACAGTTGTTTTTTGCCTTTGGACCATGCGCCCGTGAGTTTGCCTTTACACACCGCACAGCTCACCAAACCACGCAAAGGAAAATCAGGGTTGATATCCTGTCTCACTTTTACCACATTGTAATTGCGAGTGATTTTCTTTTGGACCGCCTCAAACAATTCAGGGCTGACAGTCGGCTCATGTATTCCTTGCCTTCGAGATACTTCCCATTTTGGATATTCTAAAAAGCCGGCATAGAAAGGCTGTGTGAGAATACTTTTGATTGTCTCAATATATTTTTCAGGGTGTGCTTTCCCGAGCACTTTCATTTCTTTAAGAAAACGAAGTCTTAGATAAAGCAGAAACCGCCATTGCTGGCGGTTTCGTATGCTCCTTCTACACGTGGTAGATGAGACAATTAGAGTATACCTCGGTTCGGGTTAAATTTCAATGAAATGCAGTTTTCTGGGGATATCTAATATGACGGTTGGAAATCGAAATAATTACTCTGTATTTTTATAAAAGTACACACCGCTGGGCGAGCCATGCGGTGTGTTAAGGTGCGTTACTGATGTAACGCCGAGATTCCCTGCAATCTCGAAAGTGTTTAGCCATTGGCCACTTGGGTCTCGTTGAGCGGGAACTTTACATCCAAATCAGTGAGGGGTCCCGACAGACAGAGTGTCCCATTGTTGAACAGATGGTCAATGGTTTCCTTGGTTGTCCGAACCGTAATGGTTTCCGCAGTGTGTCGCAGATACACACAGAGCAATTTCTTGCCCTTGTGAGTGAGCGTCACCATGGACGACCCCGATTTGAGCGATGCCAAGTAATCTTGGCGTCGCTGAACGAGATTGCCGACAAGTGCATTGTTTCGGCGCACCTGATTAAAGCCGTTTAAATTCCAATGTTCTAACTATGGTAAGCATATCATACTATGCTATATATGTCAATAGCCAACACGGGTGAACTACGTCTAATTCACGAGGCCTAAAATACCCTTATTTAGAGCCGTTTTAAAAATCGCAACAATACGAAAAGAAACAGAAAATACAAGCAATTTTATATAAGAATTAAGATACCTTCTGAACGATTTACCCTGTACTTTTCACCGCTAATTGCCCGCTAATACGGCAAAAATCGCTTTTTGAAAAAATTTCGCGCCAGTACAAGAAGAAAGAGAAATACATACAATTCTAATATGAGAATTGTGGTACTAATAAAATATTTTTACTTACAAGTTTCCCGTATTTACGGGAATCGAGGAAGTGATACCACTCAAAAACAAAGGTTTTAATGGTGTTCGATGTTATACTGCAGACGTACACAGAGTAGTTCTTTACACAGACACAGACACAAACCCTTATACGAAGGAATGCACACATGGGAACGTCTGATTGGAAACCAGACCCAGAAGAAATCAGAGGAAAGCTTACAGATATCCTGAGAAAAGTAACTTGTGACGAAAGCCTTGTGGTAACGAATCAATCGCTTGTGACTCTACCGCTTGATTCCCTTGATTCCCTTGATTTTGCAATTCAAGTCCAGGACGCTTTCGACATAAAAATCAGTAACAGAACCCAGCAATCTTGGAAAACTATCGACAACGTGGTGGACTCTGTAACGCTCAAACTCTTAAAAAGGAAAATCAGGGATTGGAAAAAAGCCAACAAAAAACTAGACGGCCCGGGGCGCAAGATCCTGGCGACAGCAATCCGAAAGACGCGGCAAATCCTACAAAGAAGCAATAAGCACACCCCTAACGAACCCCGTGTATAGACACCGGGGTTTTTCTTTTACCTTTAAATATTTACCATGCTAAAATACACAGACTATGGAGCACATCACGCACAAAAAATTACACAGAAGCAAAACCGACAGAATGTTTGCTGGTATCTGCGGTGGACTTGCAAAATATTTCGACGTTGATTCCACAATTCTCAGACTAATCTGGGTGCTCATCGTTGTCTTTACTGGCTTTGCCCCAGGTGTACTTGTGTACATTATTTCGATCCTTATTATCCCCTCAGAAAGATAGGGGTCATTGAACAATTCGCAGAAAGGAATCTTTGTGTGCTATACTTTTTAAGTAAAACTATCATAAATAATAAATACCATGGATCAAATGCCCAACGGACAAATGAATAGCAAGAACGTGTGCTCATGCAAACATCACAAGGTTAGCCCTATCGCTCTTATTGTTATCGGTCTCGTAATTGTCGCGCAGAGCTTTGGTATTTTGGTTGGTGGTCCACTCGCAATGCTTATTATTGGAGCAATGATTATCCTTATCGGAGTAATGAAAATGATGGGATCAAAGTGCAAGTGTTGCTAGTCACAAACAATCATATGTCGACACAAAAACATCCGGAAGGGTGTTTTTGTTTTACTACTTATTCACCTCAGACTGCGCGGACCCGATCTCAACATGTTATTATAATAAGATAAATTAGTAATTTAATTAAAAAAATGGGTAATAAAAATATTTGCGCTCACGATCACCACAGCATTATTCCTGTATTAGTCATATTGTTTGCAACAAGCTTCCTACTGCAATACCAGGGTGTACTCGCCCCTCACTCCGTAGAAATAATCTGGCCAATACTCGTTGGTATCGGAGGTATGGTGAAACTGGTTGAAGATAAGTGTAAGTGTTGCTAAGCAAACTCAACAAAAAAAACGTCACGAAATGGCGTTTTTTTATTTTCCAGTATACTTGCAATATATGAATGAGCAGAGTCCCCACTTCTATCTATCTGGTCACGAAACCTTCACAGCCATGCTTAGTCTCTGCACAGCTGCACAAAAAAGCATTGAACTTGAGCAGTATATTTTCTCTAACGATGAGATCGGTAAAAAATTTGTTGAAGTCCTACGCGAGCGAGCGTGGGCTGGGGTAAAAATCAGAATACTTTGCGACACCGTTGGAAGCTGGTCCCTTTATACTTCCGACCTACCCAAACTTATGGAAAAAGATGGTATCGAGATCCGTTTCGTAAACCCTGTTGGACCCTGGAGGATGAATAGCTTCTTCTCTTGGTTTTTTAGAGACCATCGAAAAATTCTAATTATCGATAAAAAAATTGGTATCACAGGTGGTACAGGTATACGAGACGACATGCATACCTGGCGAGACACCAACGTAGAGGTTCACGGAACAATCGTCCACGAAATGTCCGTCGCATTTGAGGAAATGTGGGAAAGAACTGCGAACAAGGATCTTGTCTCAAGAATTCAACGAGCGAGGCAATACACCCGAGGTTTTCAATTCATCACGAGCGCACCGTATCTCAAAAAACGATTCCTGTACTACAGCGTCATGGATGCACTTCGAAATACCAAGAAATACGCATTTATAACAACACCGTACTTCATTCCCGACAGACGGCTCGTGAGAATTCTTAAACTCGCAGTCAAACGTGGTATAGATGTGAGAGTTTTGGTTCCGTCAAAAGGTGTCGAACCATTTGTTGATCGCGCCTCCCGCTCACATTACGAACCCCTACTTAAAGCCGGAGTGAGGATTTTTGAATATCATTCATGTTTTTTGCATGCGAAATCAATTGTAATCGATGATGAATGGTCTTCAGTCGGTAGTTTTAATCTCGACAGTCTTAGTTTTATCTATAATTACGAAGCGAATATAGTCAGTACAGACGAAGCCTTTATCCATTCATTAAAAGGACATTTCTTAACCGACCTTAATAGTACAAACGAAATACACTACAAAGAATGGGTGTCCAGACCACGAATCCAAAAGCTCAGAGAATTAGCGGTTATGCCAATTCGGGGGTTCTTGTAGAAGGTAGTCTTTTTTTAAAACCTTCCTACCCGGATACTATTCGGTATCAAAGAGGTAAAAAGATTGCTATTTGCCATTAATAGTGCTATATTTCTGACACCATAAATTCGTTTCAAAAAACCCACATTGGCTATTTACGTAAGAATTAATCATCAAATCCGTGCCCCAGAACTCAGGGTTATTGGCGAAAATGCCGAAAACTATGGTCTTCTGTCACTTTCTAACGCTCTAAAAAAAGCTGAGGAAATGGGTCTTGATTTGATCGAGATCTCACCAAATGCCGTGCCACCGGTTGCGAAAATCATGGATTATGGTAAATTCCAGTACGACGCTAACAAGAAGCAGAAACTCGCTAAAACAAGGACTCATACGGTAGAAACCAAAAATGTTCAGGTTAAGGTGGGTACGGGGGAACACGATCTCGATCTCAAGGCAAAAAAGGTCTCCGAGTGGCTGAGAGAGGGTCATCGAGTAAAAATTGACCTCTTTTTACCGGGCAGGACGAAGTACATGGACTTCAACTTCCTCAAGGAGCGTTTGGGTAGAATTCTCAAGCTTGTTTCAGAAGAATACAAGGTTGCTGATGAGCCAAAAAAGAGCCTAAAAGGTATCACCACTGTCATCGAACGAGCCGCAAAGAAAGACACAAAAGACAATGAAAACAAATAAATCATTTTTAAAAAGACTTAAAGTTACCCGAACAGGTAAGGTTTTGGGACGTAAACCTGGAAAAAATCATTTTAATTCCAAAGCTTCCCGCCGAAGCCAACTTAACGACAAACGTATGTTACCTTTTTCTGTAACAAACAAAATCAAAAGTCGTTATCTTATAAATTCATAATTTTTTAGTAATACCATGACGCGAGTAAAAAAGGGTGTTAATGCCCTCAAAACCAGACGAAATATCCTCAAGCAAGTTAAAGGATTTCGACATGGACGAAGTACCAAAGAACGTCAGGCATATGAAGCAATCGCCCACGCTGGTACATACTCTTTTGCCCACAGACGAGACAAAAAAGGCGACTTTCGTCGTATTTGGAATGTTCGACTCAACGCAGCACTTCGTGAACACGGCCTCTCATACAGCAAGTTTATTGGTGCCATGAAAAAGAAGGGGCAAAACCTCAACCGCAAAATGCTTTCAGAAATCTCCCACTCAAGTCCCGAGACATTCAAAAGAATCATCGAGACCGTTAAATAGGCAGAAAAAAAATATTTAAAACCTCCCAAATGGGAGGTTTTAAATTAATACTCAATATGGTTTTACAAAATCTTAAGTAAATGCCCCCGGAATTTCCGAGGGCATTTATTCAACCCAGAAGTTTTTTGAGTTTGCGGGGCAGAAAAATTCGCGAGTGGGCCGGGATGCGAACCGTTCTACTCGGCAGGTAGCACGCCATATTCCATCTTTTGCTATCCACAGCTGAACAAACATCAACAACGCGTTCACGAACAAAAAAAAGATTGGCGGCGCTCACGGGGTCCCGAGTAAAAAGCTCCCCACCAGATTTCAGACATACAAATGCATCGTAAACCTGTGTTTGGTGTGGCCCGCAATTACCACCGATTTTTTCTATCAGTACGGGGAGGTCGACATCCTTCAACAAGGTGTGAGCATAGATCTTGTGTGGGCCAACAGCTTCACTGTAACCTGGACGAAAAAATAGTGTTTCGAACAAATTTCCGACGCTGTGGATATTGAACTTCGGATCATAACAAAAGCTATGCCCAGGACAAAAGCGCCTTCTGAGCCCGGGGACGTTGAGTGAACCAACATGTTCTAAAAGATCCGGTTTGGGCTTTGCCCTAGTTCCTGAACCAAGTCGACAAGTACCAGCATCCGTGTGCGACCTAACGAGCGTAGACATGATCCCAACTCCTTTTAAATGAAACGTAGAGGGGTGTAATTCCACACATCAAAAGAACAAATACGAACTATATCGTTGCACAAAATTCTTCTACTTGTCAAATCAGATGTTGATTTCGTACTCTTTTGCCCTTTCTGGACACAGTGCGTCAAGCCCCAAATAATCGCGAATCCGCTGAACAAGAAAAAGTGAGCTCTTTAATTCACCGTGCACAATAAACACCTTTTCCAAGGTAACCGCCGAATTTTCAACAAACTCGACGAGTGCGGGCAGGTCCTTGTGCGCAGAAAAACCTTCGATGTTTTCTATTCTTGCTCTTACAGTTACCTTTTGTTTATTAATGATGACTGCTTTTTCACCTTCAGAAATTGCCCTACCAAGAGTACCGGAAGACTGATACCCAGTAACAAGAAGAGTTGTGAGAGGGTCTGGAAGTAGATTAATCTCATGAGCAGGAATTCGTCCACCAACCGACATACCCGAACCCGCAATAATAATTTTCGGGTTTGAAATTTTTTCTATCGAACCAGACTCGAGGTTGTTTGCCACAACTCGAAGTCTAGGAAAAGAAAAAATATCATCACCATTGTCCATTTTTGCCCTTACTTCGGTATTTAAAATATCTCGCGATGCCTGGTATATAGGCGTTAAGCGTGAAGCCATTGGTGAATCAAGAAACACTGGCACTGATTCTATTTTGCCATTTTCCACTAGATCATTGAGGATATATAGAATGATGTGGGCGCGTTCAAGGGAAAATGCCGGAATGAGCAATGTTCCCCGCTCTCGTATCACACGAGTTACAATGTCCACAAATTTTTGCTCTGCCACTTCCCTTGTTTGGTGAGTTCGATCACCATATGTACTATCGAGAACAAGGTAGTGTGTATTCGAAATTTTCTCAGAATCACGCACTATCGGGGACGGGGAATTGCCAATGTCGCCAGAAAAAGTTATTGATCGATCATTTCGAGTTATCTTAATCATTGCTGATCCGAGGATATGACCTGCATCAAGGAATTCTGTTTTCACTGATGGAAACACCTCAAACACTTCATGATATTTTTTTGTCTTCCACTGGGAGAGTGTTTTTGAAATATCATCACGGCCGTACATTGTTTGCCCGCCCCCATGCCTTTTCGTATCTTCCTCCATTATTTTTAGTGCATCGTCGAACATTATTGATGCAATTTGCCGAGTCTGAGGTGTAGAAAAAATTTTGCCCTGAAAACCATCTTTGACAAGCTTCGGGATCCGACCAATGTGGTCTATGTGTGCATGAGTTACCAAAAGTACATCAATTTTTTCTGGGCTATACGGAAAAGCTTCATGGTTTTTTTCATAAGCCGAACCACCCCCTTGAAATAAACCACAATCAATTAGTATTTTTCCAACCTCAGGCATTTCTAATAAAAAATTAGAGCCCGTTACCGCTCCGACTCCACCATAAAAAAATAGTTTTGATTTAGACATTTATAAATAATATCAGAGTATGCATGATTCTATACCCCTTCACACAGTTCACCGATATTTGTCCATTAAGGTTTGAATTTTTACTACATTCTTTGTAATTCAAATGTAGTTTATGGACCAAACAAAACACCCACCTTGCGGTGAGTGACTTGTAGGGTTATTTAACGATATTCCCCTAGAGATTATCTAGGTGGGTGTTCTCAGCTGGACTTATCAGAACGCGCCGAAGCGTGCTCATCCGAGTACAGAGATATCGAACTCCCTGAAAAAAATTTAATCTAGAAAATACCGCAAATAACCCTACATAAAGTATAGACCACCAGGTTTAATTTTCAATAAGGAGCGCGCATTCAGACACGCCAAGAAAAAAATTCAATTAGATACCTTAGGGGCGAGTTGATGAGGATGCAGGAATATTCAATGCAAAAGCTTTCAAAATTGATACACCCCCACCAGAAGCACTAAGGGTAAAGTTATGCATTCCTACTGCCTGCGACTGACCACTGATTACCACCTGATACCTTTCTCTGTTTGCACGATCAATACACTCTTGCGGCACTGGAAAAATAGCAACGCACGCACTCGTAAACCCTGTGAGAGCAAGACCTTGTGGCAAACTTCCTGAGACAATTTTCCACGTTACTTCATCTCCAGAAAAACCATCAACGGTTAGAACTTCGTAATATGAGGCACCCAGCACCACGGGTGGCAGTGTATCGGGAGTGATTTTGAGTTGACTGGTTGGTTGTGGAACACTAGGATTTTTACTATTCAAACTTGCGCGGGTGAGCACCCCAACAATACCTGAAGCGTAGACGCCCTTAGCAATCTGATACTTAACAACAGCAGATTTTGTCATCTGACCGAAGTATCCCTTGGCAACTGCCGGTGGAAATACAAGGAATCCTTCAGTAATGAGCCTATTTTGAAGTGCCACGACATCGTCACCAACACTACCTAATGAAAGATTGGTATCAAAATCATACGCCACACCACCAGAAAGACTTGCGAACTGTGTCTGCAGAATTTTAACCTGTGAGAGGAGCTCTAGAATTCTAACCTCCAGCTCTGTCGGCTTAAGAACAATTGGCTGCTCAGCAATTACAAAAAATGGCGCAAACAAAAAATAAAATATTAGTGCGGATCCAACAGCAAAAAATTTAAGCTTTGTTTGGGTTGAATTTCGCACGTAATTATTCAAGAATCCCGTCTAAATTAACATCGTAAATCATTTGCTCCTGGACAAGTCTGTAGTCAATTATTTCATCAGACTTAAACCAGTGCTTAATTTCACCCTCAGCTTCAGACGCATTACCTGAAGCATGAATAAGGTTTCGAATTGCGCGACCATCTGTATCAGACATTGTGTATGAATCGAGAACATAATCACCACGGATTGTACCCACATCAGTAGAAAGCGGTTCTGTGCCACCGACTATCTTTCGCACAATAGATGCTGCGTGTGCGCCCTCCCAGACCATCATGACCACTGGGCCACTTGTCATATACTTCTTGAGGTTCTCAAGAATAACCGCGGTAATTTCTAGAGGATTATCTGAAGGTGGTTTCTCACCCTTGTCTAGGGCTGATTTAATGCGTTTTTCACCAGTTATTCGGCGCCAATTTGGATCAAGCGTATAGTGTTGCTCAACCATTTCTACCGTCGGAATTCCCATTTTAATTGCAACCAATTTCAACCCCACTCTTTCAAAACGCTGGGTGATTTCACCTATAAGTGAACGCTGTACTCCGTCTGGTTTTATAATTACTAATGTTCTTTCTTTTTTGGGATGTTTTGTGTGTGTCATATAGACAGCTAGTATAAGTGGGATTCTACGTCTCGGCAAGTTTGAGTAGATAAAAAAATGGAGCGCGTACAAGGTCATACGCGCTCCACAGATGAGGGAGAGTAGCTAAATAAAAATGATTCTACATTAAATAGTACGCCGACTAAATATTTTCACAACTACCTTGTCAACACCAGATTTCCGGTTTCTGTAATCGCAATAGTATGTTCAGAGTGCGCACTTCTCTTTTTGTCTTTTGTTCGAACGGTATACCCATCTTTATCAAAAACAACCTTGCCCGTACCCTCAGTAAGCATGGGCTCGATAGCGATAACCATACCAGGCTTCAGGACAGCGCCTTCACCTTTTTTACCCGTGTTCGGTACATACGGATCCTCGTGAACCTTATACCCAACGCCATGACCCGCCAAACCCTCTGCCTGTCCGAAACCTAAAGATTTTACATATCGCTCTATAGCAAAACCAATATCACCAACCGTTTTTCCAGGAAGGGCTGCGGCAATTCCTTTTTCTAGAGCTGTGCGGGTTGCGTGGACAAGTTTTTTTGCTTGCTCATCCCCTTTACCCACAATAACCGTAATAGCAGAATCAGTTATTAAACCACCGTGAACGAGCCCCATGTCGAGTGTGACGACGTCTCCATCATTAAAAATCTTTTCAGCTTTCGGAATACCGTGAACAACCTCTTCATTTATTGAAATACACACACTTGCTGGGTATGGAATTTTTATGCCGGCTGGTCGGTACCCCAAAAATGCAGGCTTATCTCCACCATCCAAAGCAAGCTGGTGTCCGAGCGCATCAATTTCCAAAGAAGAAACACCGGCAGCAACCCGCCCCGAAAGCACTGTTAAAATAGCGGCCAATCGACGACCGCCTTCTCGAAGCACCTTTATTTCTTCTTGAGTTTTAATCGTAATCATTCGTTAGAAAAATTTAAGGCCGGCTAAAATTTCTCCATGAACATGGTCAATCGACTGTTCACCATTTACCCGTATAAAATTATAGGCTGGATTTTTTTCAAGATAATTAATTGCGGGCACCACATCACGTTCAAACCAATCAAGCCGCTTTGCAATCTTAGCAACGGTTGAATCATCCTCCCTCCCACGTGCGAGAAGTTGGCGCTCTGACCACTGCCGACTTACGTCTATATAAACGACGTGCACGTTTCTTTTGTAAAAATCGAGCGCACCCAAAAGTACCGACGCCTCTGGAAGAGACCTTGGAGCGCCATCAATGATGAGGTGCTCTTTGCCAGTTAGGTTTTCAACGAGTAAATGAGTCCACATCCAGATTGCGAGGAAGTCTGGTTGGCGGTCAACGTGGTCATAAATTTCCTTAGAAAGTTCGCCAGTATACGTGCCTGTCTTAATAAATTCTCTGAATTGGGCGCCGGTTTCGACATAAAAAACTGGCTGTTTTTGGGGATCATTTTTGTGTATATACGACTCGACAAGTTTGGCCTGGGTACCCTTCCCACAGCCCGACCTACCGATGAAGATTATGGTTTGAGGAGACATGGGATAATCTTATATCTAAAATCTTAAATCTCAAATCCAAAAAAAAGAGACTGCTGTCCACTCCCCCGTGTTGGGCCTAAAATACCAAATTCAAAATTTTAATACTCTCGAATAGAAACCTGGGCATCAATTTTCTTTACAAGATCAATGAGCACAGAAACAACGATAAGAAGTGCTGTACCACCGATAGCAAATGTGGCTGTACCAGTAATAGCCTGCGTTACAAGAGGTAGAACAGCGATAAGACCAAGAAAAGATGCACCGAAAAGGGTTAGGCGTGTAAGAATGCGCGCAACATGCTCTGAAGTAGAAACACCCGGACGCACACCTGGGATAAACGCTCCGCTCTTCTGAAGGTTTTCAGCAATCTGATTTGGATCAAAAGTAACTGCTGTATAAAAGTATGTGAAGGCAAAAACAAGAACGAAATAAAAGATTGCGTAGATCCAGCCATTTGCAAGGGTTCGTAGAAAGAAATCAGCAGTAGCTTTAACTGCAGGAATATTTACATTCGAAAGAAATTGAAAAATCATCTGCGGAAAAAGAAGAATCGAAAGAGCAAAGATAATCGGGATAACACCCGCCTGATTAAGGCGAAGTGGTAAATACGTAGAGACACCTCCATAAACCTTCATGCCACGGACACGTTTAGCGTATGTAATAGGAATAGGTCGCTCAGCTTCAGTCATAACAACAACACTGACAATAACAGCAAGCGCAGCAGCAAAAACTCCTAAGTACAGTGGGATTTGGGCAGGATCGTATGTAAAGAAAAACTGATTAGCCACAACTGGCAAACGAGCAACGATACCGGCAAAAATCAAAATTGATACACCATTACCAATACCAAACTCATTAATAAGTTCACCGATCCACATGAGGAGAACGGACCCGGTCGTGATTATCATGACGTTAAAAATATACTCATACGAGCTCAACGCGCCGATTGCACCTTGGTTCTGAAGCAGAGCCAAAAAACTGTAACCCTGAATGATCGCAAGAGGAACCGTAAGTATGCGGGAAAACTGAGCAAACTTCCGACGACCTATCTCGCCTTCCTCCTGGTAGAGGGCTTTCAGGCGAGGAGACATGATTGTAAGAAGCTGCATGATAATCGAGCCCGTAATATATGGGCCGACTCCAAGCATGATAATAGAAAGGTTAGACAAACCGCCTCCAGAGAAAATATTTAGAAGACCGAAGAATTGATTATTGGAAAGAAAGGCTGCGAGTCGAGTAGTGTCTACCCCTGGAATAGGAATAGCCGCAAGCGCTCTAAAAACAACGAGTGCACCAATTGTAAAAAGAATTCGTTTCCTAATCGCTGTATCGCGAATGATGAAACTTAATTTTGTGAAAACGGTTTTCATTTAAACTATCTATTTTATCGTGCTACCAGATTTTACTATTTTAGCTTTTGCGGACTCAGAAACCTCAACCCCTTCGAACATAAGTTTTTTTGAAAGTTCACCTGTAGCAAGAATTTTAACAAACGGGAATTCACCATTTACTCGACGAACAAGGCCAGCAGCCAAAAGAGTTTTTGGGTTTACTATATCTCCCGCCTTGAATGCTCTTTCAATATTTATAAGATTAGCAATTTCAGTTTGAGTGTTGAAACTCTTGTTACTATTTTTACCGCGACCGCGGAGTTTTGGAATACGCTTAATAGTGTCTCGAATTTCAGGTCGAAATTTTGCACCTGCGCGAGCTTTTTGACCCTTGGTACCACGACCAGCAGTTTTACCACGTTTGCCACCGCGACCCACATAACGCGGTTTCATTCGGGGTGTCTTTGATTGTATCTCGTGAAGTTGCATGATTTTAATTTAAACAGTTACTTCTTTAGTCATAACTACCTTTCCCTCCCTTGGTTTGGAAAGCATTGAAAGAGCGGTAATGGTACATCGGGCAATATTGAGTTTGTTTTTGCTTCCAGAACGAACCTTTGCTCCAACGTCCTTAACACCGGCAAGCTCAAGAACAATGCGTGCAGACGAACCAGCGATAACACCACGATCACGTGCGGGCATAATAGTAATTCGTGAAGAAGAGTACTTCGCTGAAACTTCGTGAGGAATAGACATGTTCTTTGTAAGATTCACAGTGACCATGTTTTTCTTTGCACTACTGAAAGCCTTTTCAATAGCAAGCGACGTATCCCCTGCTTTTCCAAGGCCTACTCCAACAGAGCCCTTTTTATTTCCAGCGACTATTGCAACACTGAAGCTGAACCTGCGGCCTCCTGTCACAACTCGAGCAACACGTCGAATACTAATAATTTTTTGATCAAATTCAGGTTTAACTCGACTTTCACGGCGTACTGGGCGTCGAGTATTCTTTTTAAAATCTCTCGGCTGACGTTTGTCTACAGCAACAGATGCGGCTGCAACCTCAGTGACGGGTGTTGTAACCCCCACCCTAGCCAGTGTTCCTTCTGTAGTATTTTCTGTTTTAATTTCAGGTTCCATATTTATTAAAATGTAAGACCTCCTTCTCTTGCACCATCAGCGACAGCCTTGATCTTACCGGTGTAAATGTAACCCCCACGATCAAAAACAACCTTCTCTACTTTCTTTCCCGCCGCAAGCTTTGCTAATTCTTTGCCGATTTCGTGCGCAGCAACTAGTGGAGTTTTGCCCTTAGTTTTCTCTGTAGAAACGTAGGCAAGAGTTACACCAGCTGAATCATCGATAATCTGGGCATATACAAATTTATTTGATTTGAACACAGAAAGCCTTGGTCGTTCTGTAGTTCCAAAAACCTTCGCTCGAATTCGAGTTCTACGTCTTTGTCTTTGGGCTACCTTATGTGCTGATTTGTTCATGTTGATTATACGGTCTTCTTACCCTGCTTTCGTCGGATCTTTTCACCCTCGTACATTATCCCCTTACCTTTGTAGGGTTCAGGTTTTTTGAGCGATCGGACGTATGCAGCAAACTGACTCACTTGCTCCTTATCGATACCAGAGATCACAATAATGTTCTTTTCAACTTTAACCGAAATACCCTGTGGAATAGGTACGTTAACCGGATGAGAAAAACCGAGACCCATCACAATCTTGTCACCTTTGACTTCGGCACGATAGCCAATACCCTCAACAACAAGTCTTGCACCGTACGCCTTCACAACTCCTTCTGCCATGTTTGAAATATGAGATGCGTACGTGCCCCAGAGCGCAACAACATCAAGACTCTTACGTGTTGGTTCCAAGGTGATTGTTTTTCCTTCAATTTTTATTAAAATTTCAGGTTTAAAAGTTTTTGAAAGAGTACCAAGTGGTCCAGTTACAGTAAAAACATTGCCCTTCATTTCGGCTGTCGTGTTTTCTCCTAACTCTATTGGTTTTTTTCCGACTCGTGACATATATGTGTATTACCAAATTTGAAACAAAACCTCGCCCCCAACGTGCTCCTTACGAGCTTCACTGTCTGTAAGAATCCCTTTTGGTGTTGAAATTATTGAAATACCGTAACCACGGCGAACAGGACGGAGGTTTGTAGATTTTTCGTAGACTCTTCGAGAGAGCTTTGAAACTCTACGGACCTGCTCAACCTTCGGTTTATTACCCTCGTACATAAGCTCGACTTCAAGGGTCTTATTTACACCCTTACCCTTTTTAATAGAATAGGATTTCACAAAACCCTTTTGCTCGAGTTTCTTTAGGATTGATTCGCTAAGTTTTGTAAAAGGTACAGAAACAGTCTGGTGTCCAACGACACTAGCGTTCTTTATTTTTATGATGAGGTTTGCGACTGAGTCCATATTACCAAGATGATTTTTTAACGCCTGGGATTTTACCTTCGTTTGCAAATTCACGAAAACAAACACGGCATATATCGAACTCTCTCATATAGCCACGCTTTCGACCGCATTTAAAACAGCGACGAACGACTCGCGTCGAGAATTTTGGCTTTTTTTGAGATCTTGCAATTACTGATGTTTTTGCCATACATGTCTCGCTGAAGCCCCAAAGGAGCGAAGGCGGATGAAAACTAACCCTTAAACAAAAAAGCTTGAAAAAGCTTGTGGGCTACATAGTAGCAGAGAACACCGAAAGCTGTCAAACAAAGGTTTTTGGCCAGTTTTAAGACACCCGTCTTTCGCAAGCAAAGCTCACCTTCTACCAAGTAAATTCAGTATCCTTACCGTGACAGCGAGTGCTATTTGCACCCTAAAAAACAAAAGCGGGAAGAAAAAACACGGGCACCGTTCACCTAACAAAAACCCCGCTTCGTGCGGGTTTTTTGTTAGGTGAACCTTAAATTATTTATTCTGCCTTTTCTTTCTTTGGTTTCTTATCTTTTTTAACTTTTTTGCCTTGGAGTTCTTCTTTTTTAAGAAGACTGAACGGGAAACCGAGATGCTCAAAGAAAGCTTTTGCCTCTTCTTTATTCTTTGCTGTTGTAACCACTGTTATAGCAAGGCCAAAAACGTCCTTTAGATCTTCATCAGCTGTCTCGGGGAAAATAATGTGTTCACGAATACCGAAGGTGTAATTTCCCATTGCATCGATAGCAGAAACAGGGATACCACGAAAGTCTTTTGTACGCGGAAGGGCAATGTTAATGAGCCTATCAAGAAAATCATTCATTCTATCTCCATGCAAAGTAACCTGAAAACCAACAGGGTCTCCCTGGCGAACCTTAAATGCTGCAATAGAAACCTTCGCACCTTTTTTTGCTGGCTTTTGTCCAGTAATTTTATTGAGGCGATCCTCAACAATGGCAAGTTTCTTTTTATCCTTAAAAGATCCGACTCCGCTACTTACCACAATCTTTACAAGCTTTGGAGCCTGCATCGGGTTCTTGTAACCGAATTTTTCTTTCATACCCTCGAATGCTTTTTTGTTTTTTTCTTTTACTGAAATCATATAAGTATTATGAAAGGGTTGAGCCACTTTTCTTTGTTACTCGCACCTTCTTACCCTTCTCCTGCTTCATTCCAATACGAGTTGGCTTACCGGTCTTCGGGTCAACAAGCATAACGTTTGAAACAGAAATAGGCATTGCTTTATCAATAACTTGACCCTTTGAGCCACTCTTTGTTGGACGCTGATGATGTTTAACAACATTAACGCCGGCAATAATAACCTTTCCAAGACGAGGAAGTGCGGTTGCAACCTTCCCTGTTTTACCTCGGTCCTTACCAGAGATTACTATTACATTGTCATCTTTCTTGATTTTCATATATTCGATTATGTATTACACAACCTCAGGCGCACGGGAAATAATTGTCTGGAAATTTTCACTTAACTCACGAGGAATCGGGCCGAAGATGCGTCCAGCAATAGGTTCATTGGTACCCTTATCAATAATAACCACCGCGTTTTCATCAAAACGGACATACGAACCGTCTTCACGACGGAAAGCTGCTTTCTGACGAACAACAACACCACGAAGAACGTCCTTCTTTTTTACAGTCTTTCGTGGAGCTGCCTTCTGAACTGAAAGCACAACGATATCTCCGATGCGAGCATAGCGCTTCTTTGAACCACCAAGAACCTTAAAAATGCGGCCGATCTGGGCGCCAGAATTATCAGCTATTACAACTATTGAGCGAGGTTGAATCATGATACTATTTTAAATCTTTTGTGGCGTGATATTGGCGCACATTCTTCGATCGTTACTGCGTCACCAATCTTTTTGGTATTACCAGCATCGTGAGCCATAAACTTTTTACTACGAGAAATAAATTTTTTGTACTTAGGGTGTTGAAAATATCTTTTTACGACAACAACAACCGTATCTTTCATTTTGTCAGAAGAAACAACACCCTGAAATTGCTTTCTGGTTTTTACTTCTGCTGGCATTTGTTTTACTGTCTCGTTTTTCATTATTTTGTTTGGCGATTTTTTTCAGTCAAAATCCTCGCAATATCTTTCTTTAGATTCTTACCCTCCTTAACATTTCTGGTTGTACTTCCAGCGGTACCGAATCTAAAAAGCCTCAAGGACTCACGCTTTCCCGCAAGCATTTCTGTGAGTGTCTTTTTGTCTTTATTTAAGATGTTCGCTGATTTCATTGAAGTGAAGTTATATCCCAGTTTTAGCTCATTTGCAAATTATCTAGCGACAAACTTAGATCGCAAAGGTAATTTGGTACCGGCCTTTCGAATTGCCTCTCTTGCGATAACCTCGGTAACACCGTCAACCTCAAAGATCAAACGGCCAGCCTTAACAGGAACCTGATATCCTTGAGGGTCGCCTTTTCCCTTTCCAAGCTTAACTTCCGCAGGTTTCTGAGTATATGGCATGTCTGGAAAAATACGGATCCAGACGCGACCGTTTTTACCGAGCTCTCGAGACAAAACCTTTCGAGCTGATTCGATCTGGTTTGATCGAATTCGCGCTGGAGAAAGTGCCTTAAGACCATATGAACCGAAAGAAATTGTTGAGCCACGAGTTGTCGGACCAACCTTCTTTGGGTTCTTTCGGAAAGTATGCCACTTTCTGTATTTAACTTTTTTTGGAATGAGAGAGACCATATTATTAAGAATTACGCGTTAGTTTTTTGCTTATCAAAAATATCGCCCTTGTATATCCAAACCTTAATACCGATCTGGCCATATGTCATTCTGGCTTCGTAGCGACTAAAATCAACATCGGCTCGAAGTGTCTGAAGTGGTACTCTACCCTTTCGAAGTTTCTCCACACGGGACATTTCAGCCCCACCAAGGCGTCCTGAAAGCTCGATCTTTGCACCCAACGCTCCCTTATTTGCCATAATTTTTTCAAGTGACTGTTTTACCACTCGGCGGAAAGGTAGCCGTTTTTCAAGACCCTCTGCAATCATCTGAGCAACAATGTGGGCATTTGTCTCTGGGTATCGAACCTCCTTAATATCAATCTTAACTTCCTCCTTTGGAGTTATACCGAGCTTTTTTGCTCTTTCAAGTAAATCCTTCTGAAGTTTTATGGAGCCTTCGCCGGAACGACCGATAATGAGACCGGGGCGAGAGGTTTCAATAATGATTCGAAGAGTTTTTTGTCCTCGCTCGATTTCAATATTGCTGACATACATACCACGAAAACGTTCTTCCAAATACTGACGAATAAGAATATCGCTCTTGAGATTAATCTTGTAAGAGTTCTTTGGAGAAAACCAGCGCGACTTCCAGTCGCGGATGATACCTAGTCTATGGGCGTATGGATGAACTCGATGTGACATATATATTATTTATTTTTTGTGCGCTTTGCTGGTGGTGCAATTACAGCTGCTTTTGTTTCAACGTGGACATCTTTTGCTGGAGCCTTTGGTGACTTTCTTTCCAAAGTAACTGTTTCTGCCATTTTTACAGTAGGTTTATCTTTTTTTACCTTTGTGGTAGTAGAAGTTTTGACTCCACCCTTCACCATTCCTTCAGAAACAGAAACGTGGATATGACTTGTTCGCTTTCGCATAGTAAAAGCACGGCCACGTGACATGGGTAATCGGCGGTACAAAACATTACCAGCATTCACGGTAATTTTATCAACCACAAGGACATCAGTATTCATGCCCATGTTTTTTGCATTTGCGACCGCAGATTCAATAAGTTTAACGATCGGGCCAGCGGCGCGTTTATTAGCAAAACGAAGAGTAGAGATAGCGTCTGAAATCCTTCGACCTCGAACTAAGTCAGCGAGCAAACGCACCTTTCGTGGTGACTGTCGGTGAGTATTAAGCTGTGCGGTTGCTGCTTCCATTGAAATATATAAATATTATTTTTTAGCGGTGACAGTTGCAGCCTTTGCAGATTGAGCAGAAGCAATTTCGGCTTCTTTCTTTTTTGTTTCAAGTTCCTTCTGCATTTTACCTCCGTGACGAATAAACTTTCGAGTTATTGAAAACTCACCGAGGCGATGGCCGACCATGTCTTCTGTAACCAAAACAGGGATATGTTCCCGGCCGTTATGAACACCAAAAGTAAAACCAACCATTTCTGGAGCAATCTGACTGTCTCTTGCCCATGTCTTAATAACCCCCGCTTCACTGGTTTTTTTGCCAGCAATCTTGAGAAGTAATTTTTCGTAAACGTATGGTCCTTTTTTAAGTGATCGGGTCATTTTAAAATTAAACAAAAAACCTGTCCTACTTCGCCCTACGGGCTACTCATGACAGGCCCAAATGCTAGTAAAGCAAGAAGGGCACGCTAACCTGCGTACCGGATATAGTAACAGAACCGAGTTTAGAGTCAAGAATTTAATCCAAAAAAAACCCCCGCAACCTGCGGGGGCAAAAATCGTCCTCATCTTCTCCCATTCTTACTTTCCTATTTCGGCCGGACACCTGCAACAGGCTTCTTTTTTGCAGAACCCACCGGACGGAAACAAAGAAAGGCAAAGGCGTCCCGACATGGCCACTGGAAGCTCAGCAGATCAAAAATGTGTGTGTTTTCCGTCTGATTCACCTTTACAGAAGGGACATGGTACTGCCCCTCCAAACTAGGAATTGATCCCTGTTTGTCGAGTGACATGTATCGAAAGCCGTGCTTCATCTTCTCACGGCTTTGTTCAAGTACCATAAGCACTCCTTGTGCACCAAGGATAAGAGAAACTCCAGACCCGTTGCAGGCCTTACCGTGACTCGAGGAAGCTTGCAGAAAATATCCACAGAAAACTGGCGTCCAGGAACCAGAAGCTCCGCATCGCTCACCCGCGAAAAGTTTGCATCCGTGATGTGACGATTCATGTGCACCAACCAAGGTGGTTTTGTCGCCCTGAAGCTGTCCAAGCACAAATCGGGTCTGAAAGTCGTTGGAACGGTCACGGTACCGAGAGAACCACCGTAGCTAAACAACTTCTTCCATTGGGTTTTTGGGGCGATAGTTTTTCGTGTACACAGAACAGTAACGGACCGCTTCAGACAAACCGGCGACATTGACCCTCGTGCCCCAAGACTATTTACCCCACCGCCAATACGTGGCGTGGCCCGATTAGGACTCACTCTTCTTTCTAACATAACTGTGTTCAATGCACATTCCTTCTTTTGTTGAACATGTACTCACCGGAAATTGCCGGTTCATTCGCAAGTAATTTTTGCAAATTCACCTTTGAATCCGAACACTCGTAGAATGAACATATGAGCAACTTCACACATTTAAATTTGTACGAGCGACAGAGAATTGAGAAATATGTGTGCAAAAACAGGAGTCGGCGATT
>Ga0105044_10002220_pt1 | contig 26430 bp, 28 predicted proteins | sample MAT01_FD_78092 | JGI IMG/M metagenome (GOLD analysis project Ga0105044, IMG submission 78092) | Freshwater microbial communities from Lake Fryxell liftoff mats and glacier meltwater in Antarctica - MAT-01 | ecosystem: Environmental > Aquatic > Freshwater > Ice > Liftoff microbial mat | place... | reverse complement strand
GCTGATTCGTAACCCTCAAAACACTGCAGTTTTCCATACTATTTTTTACTTGTGATATTGAATAAGTATAACTATTTCCTGCTAAAAAATTGATTAGTATAATACGATTTGAGGAAAACTCGTCCCTTAAAGCTATTTGTCGCAAACCGCTTAATAGGTCACAACTCTTTATGCAGTTCCAATATTTCCAACTTTTATATGAAGTTGCAAATCCTGAATAATTGCTACTGTTGCTTGCAAAACCTAACTTGGCTAGCCTTGAACCAATTTGAGTTAATTGTAGAAAATTAAGTATTGTGCTAATATTGATATTCATATGATACTTTTCACATATTTACAAGCCTAAATGTTATAAACAGAGCAAAGATACAAATACTTTTCATATTAATAGTATTACTATCATTTTAAAGTGTTAAAGTATCTTAAATATTAGCATTACTATTATTTTCAATTTTTTAATTATCTTTGCAGGAAGAAAGGTTAAAATGGAGTTCAAAATATCATTCAATGTTAACGAGTCAGTCTACTTGCGCAATCCAGAAAGCAGCGAATTGGGGAAAAATATAGTAAAAGCAAGCATAGACCTGATTTACAATTTAGGTTTTGAGGCTTTTACTTTTAAAAAATTAGCTTCTGAAATTGGTACAACGGAAGCATCTATTTACAGGTATTTCGAGAATAAACATCGCTTATTATTATACATTATAAGTTGGTATTGGTTTTATATAGATTTTCTAATTGATTTCCAATTGCAAAATATTACAGACAATAAGCAAAAGATTAAAACCATTCTAAAAATTCTCACCATCGAATTGCCTGAAAGCAGTGGTAATTTGGATTATAATAAACGAATGCTGACCCAGATTGTGATTTCCGAAAGCAGTAAAGTTTATTTGATAAAAGAAGTGAATGAAATAAATCAAAATAAAGTTTTTAAACCCTATAAAGATTTATGTGCGAAAATTGCTAATGTATTAACAAACTACAATAATAACTATGCATTCTCTAAATCATTAAGCAGCACAATAATAGAAACTGCTCACTTTCAACAATTCTTTAGTCAACACCTACCGCGACTTACGGATGTGACTCCAGAAAATAATAAAAATTATACTTATGATTTTTTAGATGATTTAGTTTTTAAAGTTTTAGATTAATTCCATTGCAAATTATATTCCAAAATCATCATTACAATTCAAAATTTTGTGCATACTTCAAAATGACCTGCTTATCTATTGTTTGTTCCATATCCACCCTGAATAATACTCGTAATTTTGTATATTGATGAATAAAATTTTCCGATTGTGGCGTATGAATACCATTAAACACAATACCTAACACCGGTATTTCTCTTCGACGTAATTCCTGAATTGTAAGCAAAGTATGGTTAATACTTCCTAAATAATTTCGGGACACTAAAATAACGCTTACATCTAAATAGGAAATTAAATCTGCAATTAAAATTTGGTTGTTCAGCGGAACCATTAAACCACCAGCACCTTCAATAATTAAATGATTGTCAGTATTTGGAAGCGAAAAATCCTTTAATTGGATTTTTACTCCGTCAATTTCTGCTGCAGCATGCGGCGATAGTGGCTGATGCAGCTTAAATCTTTCATGATGAAAAACAGTTTTGGAATTGGAAACTAATTGTTTCACTTTCATGGTATCTGTATTATCCAGTTCGCCCGCCTGGACTGGTTTCCAATAATCTGCTTGTAACGCTTCTGTTATAATAGCTGATATTACAGTTTTCCCTATATCTGTTCCATTACCTGTAATAAATATTCTTTTCATATAAAAATTTAATTTGAAATTTGCAATGCTTCTCCCTTAACAGTTTCATCAAAATGACCATCGTCGTAAACCAAATTTCCGTTTACAAAGGTTTTGATGACTTTACTTTGAAAAGTTGTTCCTTCTAATGGTGACCAACCACATTTATATAAAATATTATCTTTTGCCACAGTCCATTTTGAATTTAAATCGACTAAGGTTAAATCTGCATAATATCCCTCTCTAATAAATCCTCTTTTTGAAATATGATAAAGTATTGCAGGGTTATGGCACATTTTTTCTACAATCTTCTCCAACGAAATGATTCCTTGTTCGTAAAACGCCAACATACAATTTAACGAATGCTGCACTAAAGGTGCTCCAGACAATGATTGAAAATAAGGTTGTTGTTTTTCTTCCAGAGTGTGTGGTGCATGATCGGTAGTTATAATATCAATTCTATCGTCCAATAATGCTTTTAATAAACCTTGCCGGTCTTTTTCAGTTTTTATTGCAGGGTTCCATTTAATTAAATAACCTAAACGTTGATAGTCATTTTCAGAAAACCAAAGATGGTGTACAGCAACCTCTGTTGTTATACTTTTTTCACTTAAAGGAATATCGTTTCGGAATAAATGCGTTTCAGCTTCAGTAGTTAAGTGCAAAATATGTAATCTAGCGTTATGTTTATTTGCCAAATCAATTGCTTGTTTGGTTGCTTCATAGCATGCTTGCTCACTTCTAATTAATGGGTGAAACTCAATTGGTATATGCTCACCATATTGCGCTCTGTAAATTACTTCATTTGCTTCTACTATTTGCTCCTTTTCAGCATGGATAGCAATTATTGATTTGCAGTTTGAAAACAATTTTTCCATAGTTGCAGGATTATCTGCAAGCAAATTCCCTTTCTTTGTAAAATACAATCCATCATCAGAAACACCTATTAACTTTGAAGTATCTGTTTTAATTATTTCGTCGATATTATCATCATTAATACCCAAAAAGAAGGAAAAATTTGCCAATGATTTTTTCGCTGCCAACTCATATTTGTCAGCAAGCGTCTTAATAGTCAATACGTTTGGAACAGTATTAGGCATATCTATAAAGGAAGTTACACCACCTGCTATAGCTGCTTTACTTTCAGAATATAAATCTCCCTTGTGTGTAAGACCAGGATCTCGAAAATGAACTTGCCCGTCAATTATTCCTGGAAATAAATATTTGCCTGTTCCATCAATAACAAAAAAGCCCGGTTCCGCTTTTATGTTGCCAATTTTCTGAATAAGACTGTCAAATATGAGTATATCACACGTAAACCTTTGACCTTCATTTACAATGGTTACACTTTTTATGAGATATTTTGAATTCATGATTAGCATTGTCTATGCGTTTTATTGGGTATGCTTACTACTGATTTCACATTAAAATATAACAACACCAGAAAACCTATAGATTACACTATTAATATCACCATTTTATAAATAGGTTACATCGGATTGCATCTTTAAACTATGTTTATTAAACCCGGATTAAGCAATAGAAATAATACCATTTTATATTTTGTAATAAAATTAAATGTTTCAAGCAAAATACATGCTCGTTTCAAATTGTTTGCTATTCAGTTTAAACCCAACTAAATAGATGGTTTTTTTTGGTTTGCTAATGTTTATTGATTAATTTGGGTAATAGTAATGTGAAAATCCGATTACGTATTCTTTTTGTGCATTTATTATGGAAGCAACCTCCTTATCAGGATTAATTTGAGCGTACTTAATTGCAATGTTGTTTGTTTTAGAAACGAAATAGCCCGCTTGAATCATAAAAGTATTTCCAGCAATATCATAATTACTTTGCGTTGAATCTGCGTTGTTTGTAATTATAGCGTTGTCGGAATTTCTATTGTAGAATTCTGATTCAAGAGAAAAGCCTTTATATTTAAAGAGCAAATCTGCACCGTAATATTGAATATTTGCTGTTTCTGAGTTGTATAAAAAATCGCCAAGTTGCGCCATTGTTCTGGTTGCATCAATGTTAAAATTATATACACTTGCAATGGCAAGCTTTGGTTTGCTTTTTATTTCAATGTCTGCTTCAACATAGTCTCCAGCTTTTGTAAACTCACATCGCGGTAAAAATTCCAATCGGGCCGCGTAACTTAATTTGCCGTTTTTAGCAGATACAATTCTGTCCTCACCACTTGAAATTGCGCGCGTAGATTTTAACACTGTTTTATTAATATCGAAATTGGTATATAACCATATACTTTTATCTCTATCTAATGTAAAATTATTATTTGCAATAGAACGTTCCAACAATTGAAGATTTGCAGATGAGATTTGTCTTTGACGATTTCCCGGAAGTTTTGTCTGACCAAAACCAACTCTGAACCATTTGTTAGGTTTGTAAAAAAGTATGGCGTCTCCCAATATTAAATTATTCTGCACCACACTATTGCCTGAAGTAATATCACCGTGAGCAAAACCCAGTTGAATTCGACATGTAAATTGGGGATTAAATACAATACCTTGAATATTTAAACGGCACCTTCGAAGCAAAAAGTCGGCACCTGTAGCTTCATTAGTAATATTGCTTTTAGCTTCAAACAGACTTTGAATTCTTCCTTCTGTTGCAATTGTAAACATTGAATCAGCAGATGTAAATTGAACCCTTTTTCCAAAATCTATTTTAATAGCAGAATCTTCAGCTTGAGATAAACTATTGTTGCTTTTTGCTAAAAAACAAATAATAATTGTTGATTTTTTCATTTCTGCTATTTCAATCAATTTTGAGAATTGGAACTATTGGTATATTTCTATCATAAGTTGGATATTAAATGGCATCCTTATTTATGTTGAAACACAAATATACTAAAGGTAAAAGTATTATCAAATGTATAAACGCCCACCTCAACCAATACAAAACCAATGAACGCTGCAAACTCAATACCTTTTACAAAGGCAATAACGAAAAAAAATAGGAAGCATAAGCGACTTTGAAAAAAGTCGGAACCGCGTCTAATACTAAAATATTGGCAGCAGCCTTTATTGCTCTGACTTATTTGTCAAATCAAAATTAAAATTAGCGTTTAAAATAACACCCTTATTATTTTGAAATACATTCTTTCCTTCTATCTGTCTGCCGTATTGTACTATTTGATTTAGATAGCCTCCTTCAATTCTAACACTTTTATTAAAGCGATAGCCCAATAAAATGCCTGTCCTATTTTGGTCAAATATATTAGCATTTACATTTTCACCAAATCCTATAAATACCTCATTGTAAATTGCAAAATAAGGTGTCTTATCTTTCATCTCTTTACCTTTTAATGGCACTTGAACTCTAACCATATATCGCATTCTGTTTAGTAGTGGAAATTCGTCCTCTACTAATTCGTCGGCTGAACTATACTTGCCCACGAAGCGCTGTTCTAACATAAATCGATGTGAAAAATCCACAATACCTTCCTTGTGTGAAAGTTGCACCATTTCAAAAATACGGTGTTCCGTAAAATCTCTACCCAAACCATTCAAAGGTATTTCTCCATAAGCAAAGGTTTCAATCCAAGCATAACCTGTTCTAAATAATACCCTTGGATTTAAATTATAATTTACACCTACTCTCAACATGCTTTGCTGCCAGTCGGTAACGTAATCATTCCTTCGCCATTGGTATTCGGTGTGAATTCCAACTTTGTCAGATACTTTAAACGTTCCAAAATAATTATACCAACCAATATTATTGGTAGTAGTTAATCGATTGTTCTGCGCATTTAATTCATTAAATAGGCAAGAAATAATAAGTACGAAATTAAGAATATATATTTTTTTCATATCAAAAAGAGTTAGGCTATCAATTCGACTTTAGCCTTTAATAGTTAATTATTGGGGTTAAATGGTAGGGCTGACTTGTGAACAATAATGCGTAATTTTCCGTCTTTACCTTTTTTGAAAACCCAGGTTTTATCTACCATCACTTCCTTTCCATCTTTTGCTGTTACCCACACATTTCCCATGGTAATTGCAATAGACCCATAGATTTGTATGCCTTCATTACCATTACCTGTATTATCGTATCTTGCTTTTACCCAAGGTGTCAATGCAAAACCTTTGTCATTTGGATAATCAGGATCGCTGCCTATAAAGTAGGCTAATGCTCCCTTTTTATCATTTCTGAATGTTTGGTCACCATACGCTAATGTTGGTTTAAAAAACACCTTGCCATGGTCATAATTATATGCTTCTGAAAGCACTTGTTCGGCAAACGCTTTGTAGTCTCCCCCTTCTTCTTTTAACTTACCTATTTTAACCAACGCATCGCACCACGCTTGCTGAGCTGCATTCACCTCATCGTATGTAATAACGTCTTGCGCTCCTTCTTCAACATAAACCAACCCCAAATCATCGATTGTCTTTTGCACTTTTTCGTTGGTTTGAGTAACTACTTTTTGTGCTTCCTGATTGGCTTTTTCTGAAATTTGATCACAAGATGCAGCAGACAGAAATACAACCAGTGATGCTAAAAATAGATTTTTGTTGTTCATTTTTTTCATGTTTAAAAAATTTGGTCTACTTTGTAAAATGGTGTTAAAATTTTCCCTATGCAGGTCTAAACAACGAAAATTTCAATTTGTTCATTCCATTTCATAAAAATTTGAGGCAATACCTCTGTGAAAAGATGCCGTAAATACAACTTTACCATAACTAACATTTAGACTTAGTTAAACCCAGAATAAGCAATAGAAGTCGCAACATTTTATAGTTTATACTAAAATTAGATGTTTCCTGACAATAACATGCTCTTTTCAAATTGTTTTCTACACAGGATAAGCCCAACTAAATCGATAGTTTGGTTGATTTACTAATGTGTATTGATTAATTTGGGTTAAAAGAACTACCTTACAAAAGGGTGCAAGAGGAATTTAACACCACATAAAAACCATTAACAGATGACATTTGGGTGCTTAGAGGATGAACCCAGAATAAGCAATAGAAATCGTAACATCTTTTAATAAGTAATAAAATCAGCTGTTTGCTTCCAATAACATGCTCTTTTCAAATTGTTTGCTATTCGGGTTAAACCCAACTAAAGCTATAGGTTTGTTAATTTGATTATGGCTAATGATTAATTTGGGTTAAATCCTTTTGGGTTAAATAGCGACATAACACAATTCTAATAATAATTGTCAGTGAATGTAAACCACAACTAGAAATTTAATACCGACCATCAACTTAATCACTTCTCCCGCTCAATCACCTCTTTATAATACGCTTCATACATTGGCAAAATGTTATCCAGCGAAAATTGGTTTGCCTGTTTGATTGCGTTTTTGCGGAATTGAGCTAGGGTTTCTTCATTGCTTAAAATGTGTATGGCGTTTTTAGCCATGTCGTCGATTTCGCCAACATTACTGAGATAGCCAGTTACACCTTGGATGTTGATTTCGGGAATGCCACCAGTGTTGGTAGAAATTACAGGCACCCCACAAGCCATTGCTTCAAGCGCGGCCAAGCCAAAACTTTCGGTTTCGGAAGGCAATACAAATAGGTCGGCAATGGCGAGCAGTTCTTCTACAGCTTCTTGCTTACCTAAAAAGTAAACATCGTCTTCCGTACAAACTTGGCGCGTCAGTTTCTCAACGTTCTGCCGCTCAGGGCCATCGCCAACTAATAATAATTTTGCCGGAATCGATTCCTTTATTTTGCAGAATACTTTTACTACATCTTCCACGCGTTTTACTTTGCGGAAGTTGGAAGTATGCACAATTATTTTTTCGCCATTTTTAGCTATTACTTTTCGAAAATGTTCTTTATCTAATTTTTTAAATCGACTGAAATCAATAAAGTTTGGAATAACCGCAATGTCTTTGGTAATTTCAAAATTTTGATAGGTTTCATCTTTTAAACTCTGCGAAACCGATGTAATGCCATCGCTCTGATTAATAGAAAAAGTAACAACAGGAATAAATGTTTCATCTTTTCCAACCAAGGTAATATCCGTTCCGTGTAAAGTAGTTATAAAGGGGAGATGATAATTTTTCTCTTTTAATATTTGTTTAGCAATATAAGCGGCACTGGCATGCGGAATGGCATAGTGCACATGCAGTAAATCTAATTTCTCGAATAAGGCAACATCTACAATTTTACTAGCAAGCGCCGTTTCGTAAGGCGGATATTCAAATAATGGGTAATTGCTGAAATTCACTTCATGAAAAAAAATATTTTCATGAAACGCGTCCAGTCTAAATGGTTGCTTATAAGTTATAAAATGAACTTCATACCCCTTGTCAGCCAACGCCTTGCCCAATTCTGTTGCAACAACACCGCTTCCTCCGTAGGTTGGGTAACATACTATACCGATTTTCATGTTGTGAAGTTAGTGACATATCCAATAGAAATAAATAAACTTTTGTTCGCCAAAACAAAAATAATTATCGGTTTACACCAAAGTAACTTACAACAGCTTAACCAAATATGCCGCAACAAGCATTTCAATAACTCGTAATAAATAGCGAAATTTGCACTATAATATTATCAATATGTCCATTTTTGATCAGGTTAACGAAGGCATTAAAGTTGCCATGAAAAATAGAGAAGAATCTACATTGCGCGGATTGCGTGGAATAAAATCTGCCTTGCTTATGGCAAAAACAGAAAAAGGTGCTGCGGATGAATTAACGGAAGAAAAAGAAATTCAGGTGCTCACCAAATTAGCTAAGCAACGCAAAGAAAGTTTAGAAATTTACACTGCTCAAAATCGCCCTGAATTAGCTATTGTAGAAGCAGAAGAAATTGCCGTAATAGAAAGATTTTTACCCAAACAAATGGATGAAAATGAAGTGCGCACTATTTTACAATCCATTATTACAACAATTGGCGCAACTGGTCCACAAGATATGGGTAAAGTAATGGGCGCAGCATCAAAACAACTAGCAGGTAAAGCCGATGGTAAAATGATTTCTACTTTGGTAAAGGAATTATTAACGGCTTAAAAAAATAAATAATTTGAAATTAATAGTTGCCAATTATTGACATATTTTTAATTATACAACGCACAATTTCGCAGTTATGACAATCGATATCATATTTGCCATAATGCTATTATTAGCGCTCATTAACGGGTATAAAAAAGGCATTGTTCATTCTATTGTTTCGCTATTGGCATTAGTAATTGGAATTATTGCAGCAGTAAGGCTGAGCGAGGTTGCTGCATTTTACTTAGACAGCTGGTTCAATATTACTTCTAGGTATTTACCACTCATTTCGTTTGTTGCTGTTTTTTTAGGTATTTATTTATTATTTCGATTATTAGAACATGCGCTAGAAAGTTTCTTCAAATTAATAAAATTAAATTTTATTAATCAACTTGCTGGTGCGTTAGTGTGGGGAATTATTTGGACAATGTTGTATTCCACTATTTTATTTTATTTAAATAATATGGAATTAATTTCCGAAAAAAATAAAAAAGATTCCATCGTTTTTGAACAAGTTGCTCCTTTTGCACCAAAAACAATCGAGTTAGTTGGCAATATTATCCCTCCTGTGAAAAATGTTTTTAATACTATGGAAACATGGTTCGATGAATTTAAAATGAAACACACTACTGACACCGAACAATGAAAATTTTATTGCTCGATAACTACGATTCATTTACCTATAATGTGTACGATTATTTATCGCAATGCGGTGCCGAAGTTTTGGTGAAAAGAAATGATGCCATCTCTATTGCTGGCATCTCCAATTTAAATACTGCAGGCATTGTAATTTCTCCCGGCCCAAAACGTCCAGAAGATGCCGGTATTACCATGGACCTCATTCATCATTTCCATACTCGTTTGCCCATTTTAGGTATTTGTCTCGGCTACCAAGCCATTGGCGCCTATTTCGGGGCAACTGTTGCCCGTTCACCCGTACCATTTCATGGAAAAACTTCCGTAATTGAGCATAACCTACAAGGTTTATTTGCAAATATTCCTTCCCCAACCGAGGTTATGCGTTACCATAGTCTCAATATTAGCGATATGCCTACATGCCTTAATATAACAGCATCTACCCAAAAAACCAATGAGCCGATGGCTTTGCGCCATGTTGATTTACCCTTAACGGGAGTGCAATTTCACCCAGAATCTATACTCACACCTTGCGGAAAGCAATTACTGGCCAACTGGTTAGACACTTTTAGCCTTTGATTTGAAGATAAAATCTCTAATACCGAGTCAAAATTCATATTTTTGTGATTCACAGATAGGTATGAATCACACGATAATTGAAGAAAACGGATTTAAGTACGTAGAAGAGGGCGAAGGCGAAGTGCTGATGTTGTTGCATGGTTTGTTTGGTGCCCTCAGCAATTTTTTTGATATAATTGAAAGTTTCAAGCAAACACATAAAGTTGTTATTCCTATTTTACCACTTTACGATTTGCCAGTTGAAGAAACTAGTGTTGGCGGTTTCGTAGATTATGTAGAGCGCTTCGTTGCCTATAAAGGATACGACAAAGTTACAGTGCTAGGCAATTCGCTGGGCGGACATATTGCCTTGATTTATGCTTTAGCCAATCCAACCAAAATTAAAGGTGTTGTACTCACTGGCAGTTCAGGTTTATTTGAAAGTGCCATGGGCGATACTTATCCAAAGCGCGGCGATTACGAATACATCAAGAAAAAAGCTGAACTCACCTTTTACGACCCGAAATTTGCTTCAAAGGAACTGGTAGATGAACTTTTTGACATTGTAAACGACAGAAATAAAGTTATTCGCGTTTTAGCAACGGCAAAAAGTGCTATTAGACAAAACCTGACAGAAGAGGTATCAAAAATTACGGCACCAACTTTGCTCATTTGGGGTAATAACGATACGATAACACCGCCATTTGTAGGCGAGGAGTTTCATAAGTTGATTCCCAATTCGCAACTATTATTTATTGATAAATGCGGACATGCACCAATGATGGAACAACCTGAGGCGTTTAATCGTTATTTAGGTAAGTTCTTAAACGAAATAAAATAAAGTGCTAGCAAAAGACATTATATCGGAAAATATACCACCGTTAAAAATAAAAGATACCGGCGACAAGGCCATCGAATGGATGTATGAGTTTAAACTCTCACACCTGCCTTTGGTTGACCATCAAAATTATATTGGCCTCGTTAGCGAGGAAGATATTTTAGATTTTAATAACACCCACGAACAGCTCGGTAAATTTCTTAAAAACTTGTACAAGCCTTTCGTAAAAGATACAGAACATATTTACGAAGTGTTGCGTGTAGCAGCCAACTTAAAAACTACCGTAATTCCCGTAGTTGATGCCGAACAACATTATTTAGGATTAATTACACTACAGAGCTTGTTATACAATTTCGCTAAAATGAGTTCTATAAGCGAGCCTGGCGGCGTAATAATTATCGAGTTAAATAATAAGACCGATTACGTATTAAGCGATATTGCCAGAATTGTTGAAGGCAACGATGCTCATATTCTTAGCTCGTATTTTAATATTGATTCAGAAACAGGAAAATATGCTATAACAATTAAGGTAGATAGCACCGAAATAAAACATATTGTGGCCACTTTAGAGCGATATAAATATGAAGTGAAAGCGTATTTCCAGGAATCAGATATGGTTGAAATTATTAAAGACAGATACGATTCACTCATGAATTATCTCAATATTTAATTATGCAAATTGCCATTTACGGTAGATTAATTAAAAAAGATGCCTTGCCTTATGTGCAGCAACTTTTCGATTTATTATACGCCCGTAATATTCGCTTTTTAATTCATGAAGATTATTATCCGCATTTAATTAATAACATTCAATTTGTTGAGCAGCCTAGCATATTTTACGAAAACGATAAAAGTGCAATTGCTGCTATCGACTTTATGTTTAGCGTTGGTGGCGATGGTACTTTATTAGATACCATTACCATTGTGAAAGATACTAATGTGCCAATTGTCGGTATTAATATTGGTAGATTAGGATTTTTGGCAAGTATTGGAAAAGATGGTATTGCTAATATGATTGAGGCATTGGAGCAAGGAACATTTTCTTTAGATGAACGCACACTTATTCACCTCGATAGCAACTTACCCAATTTATTTAGTGGCGATAATTTCGCGTTAAACGAATTTACTATCCATAAAAAAGATTCATCGGCAATGATAACCATTCACACTTATATTAATGGTGAATTTTTAATGAGTTACTGGGCCGATGGTTTAATCGTATCAACGCCAACGGGTTCAACTGGTTACTCGTTAAGTTGCGGAGGGCCAATTATTTTTCCATCTTCCGAAAACTTTGTAATTACGCCAGTTGCGCCACATAATTTAAATATTCGCCCTATAGTTGTTTCCGATCTGTCTGTTATCAGTTTCGAAATAGAAGGTCGTAGTGAACATTTCTTAGTTACATTAGATAGTCGCTTCGAAACAGTTGATGCTTCAGTGCAATTAGCGGTGCGTAAAGAAAATTTCACCATCGCACTTATTCGCCCTAACGAACAGAATTTTCTGGATACCCTTCGCAATAAACTCGGACTTGGAGTTGATCAGCGGAATTAAACTTTAATTTTTACTTACTTTCAATTTATTTAACCGCCTTTATTTAAGGATGACAATAACTGCTTTCAAGTAATTTAGCCATTCAAACCACTATACCATTTAAAAGGGTACATTTGCCTAGTTAACATATTTAACCTGTAAGAAATTAATTTACCATGTCGCACAAAAAATACAAAATAGGCATTACACTTTCGGGTGGCGGCGCAAAAGGCGTTGCGCATATTGGCGTATTGCAGGCATTAGAAAGTGCAGGCATATTTCCCGATATTATTTCAGGCTGCAGCGCTGGGGCAATGGTTGGTGCATTATATGCTGCCGGTTTTTCGCCGCGCGATATCTATAAATTAATTGAACACCGCAGTTTATACAGCATTATTAAAATGGGCGTGCCCGATAAAGGCATGATGGAACTCGGCTACTTCAAAAAATTACTCACCGAAAACATTCCACACGATAGTTTCGAAAAATTAAATATTCCTTTTTATTGCGTGGTTACTAATTTAAATACTGGTAAGTATGAAATTGCAAGCACAGGCAATCTTATAGATTATGTTATTGCATCGCAGTGCATTCCATTAGTATTTAAGCCCCAAAAAATTGGCGACTACTTATATGTTGATGGTGGTGTTTTAAATAATTTACCTGTTGAGTGCATTCGCAATCAATGTGATGTATTAATTGGTGTTAATGTAATTCCAGTAACTTTTAGCGATAAATTAAGTGGTATGCGCGATGTTGGTTTTCGAGTATTAAATTTATCGTTAAAACTGAACATGGAAGAGCGCATAAAACTTTGCGATTATATAATTGAACCGAGCACTGAAGATTTTTCGATTTTTGACATCAACAAATCAAAAACTATTTACGACGCCGGTTATGAAGCAGCGCTGCCTGTTGCCGAAATATTAGCTGCGCAAATTAACTAATTCATGTCGAATTTTGTGCTAATTATTATCTTTACAAAACAAAAAAATACACTATGCCATTAATACTTCCCGTAAATAATAAAGCGCCGCAATTTGGCAAAAATTGCTACTTAGCAGAAAATGCAACGGTTGTAGGCGAAGTAATTATGGGTGATGATTGCAGTGTATGGTTTAACGCAGTTGTACGCGGAGATGTAAATGCAATTATAATCGGCAATAAAGTAAACATTCAAGACAATGCTGTAATACATTGCACCTATCAACAAGCAGCTACAACAATTGGCAATAATGTATCTATTGGCCACAATGCTATTGTGCACGGCTGCACTATTCACGATAATGTATTAGTTGGCATGGGTGCAATTGTTATGGATAACGCTGTAGTGCATACCAATGTGCTAATTGCCGCAGGCGCAATAGTATTAGAAAATTCAATTTTAGAAAGCGGATTTATTTACGGTGGCGTGCCTGCAAAAAAAATAAAACCACTGAGCGAAGCAACGTTCAAACAAAATATCGACCGTATAGCCAATAATTATGTTATGTACGCAGGCTGGTTTAAAACTACTTAATGCAGTTACTGTTCGGTTGGATCATAGACCCAACAGGGCCGGTGATTAGAAAGCAACTATTGATTACAGCAGATTATATTAAAACTGGATTGCTATTTACGAAGCAGCATTATTTTCAAAACTATTCCATATCTGTGCGAATAGTTCCTTGTGGTTTCTTTATAATATATTTAGTAAGTTGCTCATCGGCCTCCATTCCTTCGCCATAAATTACCTGATCGGGTGTGGTAATTTTTACAAATTTTTCGGAATAAATAATATGTCGCTTTTCATCCCATATTAATTCCTCGGTGCTGAGGTGCTCGTTATTTTCGTTTACAACTTGCACATCGTTGCGCAAGATAGTTTTGGCCTCACTTTCATACCTAATGCCGTAGTTTGCAGTAAGCCAACTGGTAACGCGCATGCTATCATTATAAAAATCGACACGCAAGCCATTATCAAATTCGGTATAAGGTGGTGGCGTTAAAAATCGGATTACGGTTGGTGCTGTTACTTTTACTTTTACATCGCCATACTCACTATAAAATAATTCGATATCTTTTCCGCGCTCTATGCCAGGTTCGGCCAGCTTGGCAGTTTTATTTACTTCATCAATATCATTTACGCATGCCGACAAAAAAACAACGCTACTTATACAAATAAATAGCAGATTAATAATTAATCGGTTATGCAATTGGTATAAAAAAAGTTTGCTCATTGTTTTACTGTTGTAATAACTAACACAATAAGTCAGTTTTTTAAACTACCTAAAATGTAAGCAGTATTAATTAAGTTTAAATTCTTGGAACCAATTTAAGTCGATAAACGTAACACCAATGCCAAAATTATAATAGGTTTCGGTAATTGACGTATTACTGCCGCGCTGACCTGCATTTAAAAATAAATTCAATCGTGAATTTCTAAATGTTGCCTGCACTTCTTTACCTACACCAATTGGTATGGCAACACCTGCTGTAACACCTCTGTCGTTTAATTGAACGCCGTCGATAATTAAATTACTTTGGCCTGTATACGCACCAAACCGTATAGCATATGGCGATTTATTATAAACGCGTCGTGATTTATCGCCAGTGGTTGCATTTTTCTTTACCTTGGTTAATATTTCTGCACAAACAGATGCTCTCCAACTATCGCCCAATGTTCCAGCATCTTGAAAGCCTTCGTATTGGCTCCACATTGTTCTTGCGTATTGTGCGCCGATGGTAAATTGATTTTTCTTTTTTGTGGTGAAAAAGCTAAATGATAATCCACCCTGAAAAGAAGCTGGAATAATAATATTTCCCGATGTATCAGGCTCAGCATAAATGGTGTCATTAACGGCTTCGAAATTGCCAATTTTAATAATGTTTGTCCACGTAACCGATTGCCTACCGCTAACACCAATTTCAGGACTCATAGACCCGCCAAAACACCAAACAAAATAATCGCGGGTTGATGCTTGTTTTCTAATATATTGTTTTTGATACGCGACACCATAATTATAAATTCCACCGCTAATTCTATTATCGCGGGTTAATTTAGTTGTTTGCGAATTAGCTTGATCGGGAAACGATGCATAAGTAATATTAAACAGCGAACCGAAAACCTGCGCCGCATTTCCACCTACGCTGAATAAATTAGTAGAAATAACCGTATCCAGATCACCCTTTATTTCTTTAGTACGCTGAACGGTATCAGTGGTGAACTTATATCCCAACCCTCCATAAAACTGATATAATTTGCCATTACCTACATAATTATATTCTATAGTTCCTAAAAGTGGATCATCGGTTGGTTGTTCTTCAATAATATCATATTGAAATGCGCTATAAGGAATTAAACCAAAACTCATTCCCAATTTATGATTGCGCGATTTTTTAAGAATTGGAAAACCGAAAGCTAGGTAAGAAAGATTTCCATCTCCAGACGTAAACCTTTCGACATCATCTTCAAGTGTAATTACATTACCATAAGCGCCAACATCGAAAGTTGCAAAACCCAATTCACCATAAGATGCTGGATTTTGATAATTAATATTTGTTGGCGTAAAATAGGTTGCTGAAAATCCCGCCATGCCGCTAGAAGCACCAAAAGTGGTTGGAAAAATATTGCCCAAACCATATCTTGAATAAGGTGAGTTAACTTGAGCGGAAAGTGCTGTTATTGTAAAAAATAAAACAAACAGGGGAATACGTCGCAATTGCATTAGTTATCGATATTATAATTAAGAATAGTATTTAAACCTTCCAAAACGAGATTTGGGCGTGCAAATATGCGGCTTTTCGCATGCAATTCAAAGAAAGCAGCATCTCCGCCGGTTATAACTACCACTAAATCGCTATATTTTTCCATATAAGCCGAAATTGTTCCATCCACTTCAAACAAGGCGCCATTTAAAGCACCAGATAACATTGAAGCGTTGGTATCGTTGCCAATTAGCTTGTTCAAGGGTATTTCAGCTAAGTTGGTTGGGACTATTAACGGCAATCTTGCTGTAAAATTGTGCATTGCCCGCAATCGCATGTTTAAACCAGGAGAAATGGCACCACCATGATAAACAGCTTGGCTATCAGTAAAATCATATTTTAAACAAGTGCCAGCATCAATACTTAGTACATTTTTACCTGGAAACAGTGCATTTGCGCCAACTGCAGCCGACAAGCGGTCTTTGCCGAGCGTTGTAGGTGTGGTGTAGGCATTCGTAATGGGTAATAGCGTAGTATGTGAAAGGTGAATAAAAGGGATGTTTTCGCCCAAAACGGTAGCTAAAACTTCGTCATAATGGTCTACCGAACATAAAATCGCGTTGGTAACAGAAAAATTTTGGAAAGCTTGTTCCAGATGTTCAGGTAGTAATTGCTCGGTTATTTCGAGCGCAACCAAGGTATTGCCGTCAAAAATGGCCAATTTATGTTTGGTATTACCGAGGTCTAGAACAAGATTCACAGTGCGAAATTCGCTAAAAAATAGCTATCAACGCAAGATAAATAACGTAGCTAAATTTTATTTGCGTTTGCCAGCTTCGCTTTTGTAGGTGGTGTAGCAGATTACTAAATCGGCTTCGCTGCGCCATTCGGTAAAATAAATCATTATATCGGCTTCTGTTTTCCATTCGGTGAAGAACCAAATACCTGAATCATCGGCAGCATCGCTTTTCCATTCACTTTTAAATACTATAACATCGGCTTCGGAAGGCATGTCTGTAACATAAACTTTTTTGTTGGCTTCGCTTTTCCATTCGGTAACATATACTACCTGGGTCTTAGCGGCAAAAGTGGCAAAAAAGAAAATTGCGGCAATCAATAATGGTAAACGTTTCATTTGGTATGTGCTGATTTGGTTTAAAGTTAGGTCAGTTTAGCTAAAGGCGCAAATTGCTGTAGGTTAATTTTGATTTTTGCAGCGGTGCAAACCTTTTTGCATGGTTTTAATAACCCACTAATGACTAATTTCGTGCCAAACTAAAGACAATTATATGGGCAAAACATCGCAAATAGAGTTAAAAATTACATTAAATGAAAGTAATGTACCTGAAAATATAACCTGGATGGCTAGCGACAGCAATATGACAGTTCCCGCCAATTGCAAAGCGTTTATGCTGAGTTTATATGATGAAAAAGCTGAAGAATCGCTTAGAATCGACTTGTGGACGAAAGAAATGCGTCAGGATGAGATGGATAAATTTTTCTTTGAAACATTCATGACTATGTCTGATACCTACAAAAGGTCGAATCAAAACGAAGAAATTGTGCATCTAATAAGAGATTTCGCATTTAGTTTTGGCGAAAAAGCAGGACTCATTAAGCGAAAGTAATTTTTTTGGGCAAACTACATCGAACAACAAAACCTTGATTTTGATGTTTATTATTTAATAATGCAGATTTAACCTAAACTAATTTACGATGAACGGGTACTTAAAATTGATGAAGATTTTCGAGGTAATGTGGCTTATTGTAGCCTTTATAGCACTTACCTTAGCTATTACCAAAGCCATTAACGGCGAGGCTTACGGCTCTTATGTATACATCACCATTTTTACTGCTGGGCTAGCTTATTTCATGTACCGATTTAAGAAGAAAAACAGGAAATATCTCGAAAATTACTACCGCAAAAAACAGGATGCAGCGCAGGCTGACCAATCGCAAACACCAAATTAGTTCAAAAAATCACCTACAATGGGCTTGGGGTTTGGTTTTCCACATCGCTTCCACTACCTTTGCAACCCCAATATAAAATTAAAATCTGACATTATAATATGCTAATTTCTAAGATTCGCAAGTATTCATGGGTAGTCGTAGGCTTGATAACCCTGAGTTTAGTATTGTTTCTGGTGCAAGATGCTACCAACTCTAATACAGGCATTTTCAATAAAAACAAGGCTCCAAAATTTGCTGAAATAGCTGGTGAAGAGGTAAATCGAGATGAGTATGCCGAGCGCCGTGGTAAATCGATTTTGGAATACCTGACTTTTAATAATCAGGTTATAGCTTACGAGCAAGGCCAATATCAATTGGACCCGAAAACCGAATTCAGCATAAGTGAGCAATCATGGAATGAGTTTGTTAATGAAAAATTAATTGATAAAAACCTGGAAGCTTCCGGTCTCGCCGTTACGCCAGAAGAATTTAGCAACCTTATTTATGGTCCAGATCCACATCCTGCCATCAAAAATTATTATATAGGTCTTTCACAAACTGGCCAATACGATCCATCTATTTTACCTGGATTTGTTGATAATATTTCAAATCAAGAAACTCAACAAAATAATCCACAGGCGCGTCAGGAATACTATCAATTTATTTCCCGTGAGCAAGTTGCTAAACGCGATTACAAGCAAAGCAAATACACAAACTTGTTTACAAAAGCATCTTACGTTCCTGAATGGATGGCAAAACGCAATTATTCAACAAGTAACACTAGAGGCACTTTTGTATTTGTAACATTGCCTTATGCATCAATAGTAGATTCTACTATTACAGTTACTGATGCTGAATTAAAAAAATATTACAACGAGAATAAAAATAAATACAAGCAAACTGAAGGTCGTGTGTTAGAATATGTATCATGGGAGTTTTCACCTACTGCTACCGATAGCGCTACAACACTAAAAGCACTTAACGAAAGTGCAACAAAAATGATGGCTGCAAAAAGCGATTCAGTTTATATTGTTTCACGCTCTGATGATCCTGATAAATTTGGTAATTCAAATTACAGTCGTACCGATTTATATGCTCAAGGCCTTGATTCAAATATTGTAAATCAATATTTTACAGCTACAGCAGGCACATTTGTAGGCCCGTTCGAAAATGGTGGTATGTATCGCATGGCTAAAATTAAGAGCCGTGATATTATGCCAGATTCAGTTAAAGCCCGTCACATTTTTGTTGGTATAACCGCTGAACGCGATAGTGTTACTGCTAAAAATTTAATCGACAGTATTAAATCTGTAATTGATAATGGCGGCGATTTTACAGCACTTGCCATTCAATATTCAGAAGACCAAACTACGGCTCAGCAAGGTGGTGATTTAGGATGGTCGACTCCTGCAATTAATATATTGCCTGAATTAAAATCGTATCTATTTAAAACTGGCACAACTGAAAAAATAGAAATTGTTAAAACAATGTATGGTTACCATATTATTGAAATTAACGAAATAAAAAACAGAAAAGAATTTGTTAATGTAACTTACCTAAGTAAATCAATAGGAGCTGGTAAAGAAACTATCGATTCGATTGAGAAGCAGGCAAGTTCATTTTATGATAAATATCAAACAGCTGAAACTTTTGAGCAAGGTGCAATTGATATGCAATTGTTTAAACGTGTTACACAACCTTTAACAAAAAGCATGTATGAAGTTCCAGGTCTGGAAAATACGCGTGAAATGATTACATGGGCTTTTGATGCTAACAAAAATGATTTTAAATATTTCAATATGTCTGACCGCGTAATTGTTGCATACGTAAAAGATGTGCGCGTTAACGGAATTGCAGAATTGGAAAACATTAAAGAAATAATTGAAGTAGAAGTTATTAAAGAGAAAAAAGCGGCGCAATTAGGCAAACAAATTACCGATGCAATGAGCGCTGGTAGTTCACTCGATGCCATTGCAGCAAAAATTGGCGCAAGAATAGATACAGTGCGCAATGCAAGTTTTGGTTCTGCAAATGCACCTATCATTGGTCGCGAGCCGAAAGTAATTGGTGCCGTATTCGGAACTGAACAAGGAAAAACCACTGCTGTTATTGAAGGTGTTCGTGGCGTTTATATTGCTCAGCCAATAGAGTTTTTGCCTATTCCAGAGGTTGCTGATTATAACATCAACAAAAATCAGTTGACTTATGCTATGCAGAACAAATTTCAAGGTCAGACTTTATTAACTGAATTAAAAGAAAAAGCTAAGGTTACCGACAACCGTTATTTTTACGGGGAATAAAACTTTTTAGCATAAATTACCGTTACGAACTAAAGCAGTTCTTAACAATTGCTCCCGCAGATTACGTCGACCGCAGCCGAAAAGCTGCAAAACCGGCGCCATCTGCGGGAAAATTTTTATGTGGAATTACGTAGTTTTGAATTAATATAAATCCGAAAAAGTGGAATTCGTAAACAAAGTAGCACAAAGCGGCATCATTTCTTTCGACCTGGAAACCTATTTTCCAGATGAGAATCAAATTGCCTTATTCGACTTAAAAGACTATTTGTTCAGAGGGTTGATATTGCGCGAAAAAGATTTTAGAGAAGCATTAGCGGCTATTAATTGGGGCGACTACACTGATAAACATTTGGCTGTTTATTGCTCCGCAGACGCAATTATTCCCAATTGGGCATGGATGCTTATTGTTGCCAATGCAGAACCATTTGCTAAATCAATTACGATGGGCGATAAATCGACTACCATTAAGCAATTAATTTATGCAGCATTAGCAAACGTAGATAAAGAACAGTTTCGTGATCAGCGCGTAATAATAAAAGGTTGCAGCGATAAACCTGTACCACCTGAAGCATATCTCGAAATAACACGGTTGCTTCGGCCGTTAGTTAAAAGTATTATGTATGGCGAACCCTGTTCAACGGTTCCAGTGTACAAGAAAAAATAATCAAAATGAAAAAAATTCATTACATCCTCATTGGTGCATTTGTTGGTATTGGTATTTTTATTGGCTACGCGGTATCAGGAAATAACAATCCCGACAGCATTGCACAGCCCAATGCAACCGACACCTTGCGCACCCTTGCCGACGATGTAAATACCATTCGCTATTATGCGGCTAAAATGCCCCCTGCTGTTACCTTTGCTGGTGAGCCACTTCCACTTAACGATTTTGAAGTACGCGAACGCCTCGACCGCGAATTAACCGTAAATGGATATTGGCATTCAAACATGATTCAAAATTTAAAATTAGCCAATCGCTGGTTTCCTGTAATTGAACCCATTTTAAAAGCAAATAATATTCCCGACGATTTTAAATATCTCGCCATAGCCGAAAGCGGTTTACGCAATGTTATTTCTCCTTCGGAGGCACATGGTTACTGGCAATTTTTAAAGGCAACCGGCTTGCAATATAATTTAACTATTACGGCTGAAATTGATGAACGTTACGATATGGAAAAATCGACATTGGCAGCTACAAAATATTTAAACGATGCTTATGCAAAATTCAATAATTGGACGTTAGCAGCTGCAAGTTATAATGCAGGAATGGGCGCAATTGAAGGAGCCATTAATTACCAAAAACAAGACGCTTACTACGACTTATTTCTTAAAGATGAAACATCACGCTATATTTTTAGAGCTGTTGCCTATAAAATCATTTTCGAAAATAACCAGAAGTACGGTTTCTTTCTAACACCCGAAGACCTTTACAATCCATTAGCATACAAAACCGTAAAAGTGAATACCAGCATTGCTGACCTTGCCGTTTTTGCAAACGAACATGGCACTAACTACAAAATGCTTAAATTTTACAACCCTTGGCTGCGCAGCAACTTGCTAACAGTTAAAACAGGTGCTTCTTATGAAATTAAATTGCCTACAACATCAGTAGTTAAAGGTGGCACACGTGAACAATAAGTGCAGGCAACGCTTTCCCTTTACCAAGTAAATACTTTATTTTTACCCTCACAACAATATGGGCGTAAAAAAACTCAGTGTAATTGTGCCTGCCTATAACGAAGAGGCAACAATACATACTATATTAAGTACTTTGAGCTCCGTGCAGCTTGCGGAAAACATAGCTATGGAAATTATTGTAGTAAACGATTGCTCAAACGATGCAACTGCAATTAGACTGCAACAATTTATGGAAGCAAATCCTAATTTAGATATTCGTGCATTTCATCATGAAAAAAACAAAGGCAAAGGTGCAGCATTGCATACTGGAATAAAAAATGCAACTGGAGATTATACTATTGTGCAAGATGCCGATTTAGAATACGACCCGAACGAATTTAATATCCTATTAAAACCTGTTTTAGAACGTAATGCAGATGTTGTTTATGGCAGCAGATTTTTGGGTGGCAAACCGCATCGCATTTTATTTTACTGGCATTCAATAGGAAATAAATTTTTGACTAACCTTTCAAACATGTTCAGCAACCTTAATCTTACCGACATGGAAACGTGTTATAAATTAGTGCGTACGAGCATGCTGCAATCTATTACACTAAAAGAAAATCGTTTTGGTTTTGAACCCGAATTAACGCAGAAATTAGCAAAGATTAAAAATATTAGTATTTACGAAGTAGGCATTTCCTATTACGGCAGAACGTATGCCGAGGGTAAAAAAATAAATTGGAAAGATGGCATCAGAGCCATTTATTGTATTATTAGATATGGTATTTTTAAATAAACGTGGAACAACAATCGCTTGATATTATTTTACCTTGTTTTAATCCAATTGTTGGTTGGAACAACAATATTATTGAATCATTTAATACAATTAAGCAGCAATTACCCGATGTTGATATAAAATTAATTTTAATTAACGATGGAGCTTCTAAAGGCATTAACGATTTATTAATTAATGAAATTGCTAAAAGTATTACTGCATTTCAATACATTAATTATACTGAGAACCGAGGAAAAGGCTTTGCACTTCGGCAGGGTGTGGCTGCTTCTGCTGCTAACTATTGTATTTATACCGATGTTGATTTTCCCTATACCAACGAAAGTTTTTTAAAGGTATGGGACCTATTATCAACCAATAAAACTGATATTGCTGTAGGAATAAAAGATGAAAACTATTACAAACATGTTCCTGCTTTTCGGAAATTTATTTCTAAATTATTGAGAGCATGCACAGGTTTTGTTTTGCGCTTAAAGGTAACCGACACACAATGTGGGTTGAAGGGATTTAATCAATCAGGAAAATCAGTTTTTCTCACTACTACAATCGACCGATATTTATTTGATTTAGAATTTATATTTCTGGCTTCACGCCAAAAAAATATTCGCGTTCAACCAATTCCTATCGAATTAAAAGAAAACATACAATTCAGCAGCATGCGCGCCCGCATTTTATTTGCTGAATCAATTAATTTTTTGAAGATATTTTTCAGGAGCTTTTAAATGAAAAATTATACCCGCTTAAAACCGATATATCTACTTGCTGTAATAAGTCTGATTATTATTTTTGGTGCGTTTAGTAAAATTGCTTTTCATCCGAATCAATATTTGTTGAGCACTGGTGGCGATGCTTTTAAAAACTACTATACTCCCGCCTGGTATGTTGCCAACGACAACGGAACACAATTCACAGGCATGAATTATCCTTATGGTGAACATGTGGTATTTACCGATAATCAGCCAATGATTTCGTGGATTTTAAATACTATTGATAATAACATCTTTCCTATACATAATTATACCATTGGCATACTTAATATGCTTTTGCTCTTATCGCTTTGGGGTGGGATATTAATACTATTTAAAATATTGCGTCATTATCAATTACCAGCGTGGTATGCTGCAATTATGGCCATACTAATTGGCTTGATGAGTCCGCAACTGGATCGTTTTTGGGGACATTTTGCCTTAGGCTATGCCATGTTTGTTCCGCTAATTTGGTGGCAATTGATAATAATTAAAAAGAAGCACTATGCATTGTTACCGCTGTGCATTGCAACACTCACTATTATTTTTTTCGGACTCATCCACATGTATTATGTTTTAATAGCTGCGTTGTTTATTGGATTTCATGGTATTGTTTTATGGTTCAGCAATAAAAGAAATTACAGCGCCGTGTTCAAATTATTTGCTGTTGCTGCGGTGCCTTTGTTGAGTATAATGTTATTTATGCATTTTACAGATAGCGTAAATGATAGACCCGAAAGTCCTTATGGTTTTTTCAGATATAAAGCTTCGTTTCAATCGGTGTTTTTGCCAAACAATGGAACACTTACCAACCAGGCAAGGAAAATTTTTCATTTTGGGCAATCTAATCCCGAGGGATACGCATACGTTGGTTACACGGGATTAATTTTCTTATTTATAATTTTATTTATTTATATCAAACGGTTGCGATTTAAAAAATCGATTGTTCGTGCAAGTATTCCATTACCTGGCGATATGGGTAAATTTTTATTTTCTGCAGTATTGATGTTATTATTTTCGATGACATTTCCATTTAATTTAGGCTTGCAATTTTTATTGGATATTATCACACCATTAAAACAATTCCGCTCGCCAGGACGATTTGCCTGGGGATTTTATTATGTATATATGGCGGTGATTGCTGTATTGATTTTCATGCTCCATAAAAAAATTAAGCTGCGCTATGCCAAACTTGCTTATTTATTTTCCATATCGTTAGTTGCTTTAATGGCAATTGAAACTTACATTTGGTTTAACGGAACTGCAACACGCATGCAAGAAAAAAATGCAGAAAATCCGTTTAACGGAAAAAACACGTATTTCTCCGACATGTTTTTAGGCACATCTTATACTGCCGACGATTTTGACGCAATTGTTTTTTTACCCTCATTTTTTCAGGGCTCCGAAAAATTATATATCGATCGCACACGCGGCAATTTTGCACAGGCAATGGAAATGTCGTATCAAACCGGATTACCATTGGTAAATTATATGTCGAGTCGCACTTCATTTAGTCAGACGTTAAATAATGTGCAGTTAGTATCGCATCCATATATAAATAATAAAACCGAAGGAGGCGTATTTAACACAAAGCGATTATTAATTATTACTAAACCTGCGCCCATGACAGCAGGGGAACAATATATAATTGATCATGCTGTAAAATTTAGCACACGCGAAGCGTACACATTGTACGCATTTGAAACGAGTGCACTTACGCAAAAAGGCGATGCATTAGCAATTGCCGACTATCTAACTGTTAGCGACACGCTTCAAGACTATATTTCACCAACTGGAACACCGTATCGCGCAGAGCAGCCCTTAACCATATTTTACCGCAACGGTTTCGAGAATTTTTCAGGCGGATCGGCATTTATTGGTTCGGGAGCCTTCTGCAGCGATAAAAAGGTGCTTCCAATGGCCGAAATACCTGTTGAGCCGCATGATACCATTTGGATTGAAATATCATTTTGGGCAAAAAGCGACATTAATAGCATGGCATATCCTTACATAGACTTAGGTTACTACGACCAAAATGGTAAATTACTGCGTGAAAGCAGTGTAGCGCCAACGCAGAGCACAGATGTTATGGACGGCTGGGTTCGCGCTTCCGAAAACTTGGAATTATTACCGGATGTTTGCCTAATAAAAGTGCAATGTAGTGATGATTCTCCCGTTAATTTTGATGAATTAGTAATTCGCCATACGGCATTCAATGCTTACTATGACGTAGTTTCCGACAAAAATTTTATGGTAAATAACTTTAGAATTGGAAAATAAACAGCTAAATATTACCTTTGCCTTCCGAAAGAAAACCGAATGGATGTGAAATTCGGCCAAAAACGGTGCGGTAGCTCAGTTGGTAGAGCAAAGGACTGAAAATCCTTGTGTCGACGGTTCGATCCCGCCCCACACCACAGGAAACCCTTAACTCTATTGAGTTTGAGGGTTTTTTTATTGTTTTTGTGGAAGCTCAAAGTCGCCAAATCTTTTATAACGGGGTGTATTGTCTGTATTACACCAAAATGAAATAATAATTAGTCCAAATTAGGAAATCTGGATTTTTTCCTTACTTTGGACTATAATATAATTCACTATATGGCATTACCAAAACAAGTTGTTGTAAAAGAAACGCTCACAGAGCTGAAAGCTTTATTGAAAAAGGCATCTCCATTAATTGCTCTTCGCCTTAGCGTATTAATAGAAATGAAAAAAAATGAAAAAGCATGAATTTCGAAAAGAGCTATTGCTGCATTGGTTGGGGTTGATCCTAACAGTGCGCAAACATGGCGAACAAAGTATTATCAAGGAGGTATAGAAGCTTTACAAAAGCATGGAAAAACTGGCTTTAGACCATCTGTTTTCACAAAAGAAGAACATAAAGCTTTAGAGAACAAATTGAAGGACCCGACTAACGGACTTCGTGGTTATTCGGAATTACTAATCTGGGCAGAGCAAGAGTTTAAAAAACAGATAAAGTACAATACCTTAATGAAGTACAGTATTAAAAATTTTGG
>Ga0105044_10002218_pt1 | contig 26443 bp, 22 predicted proteins | sample MAT01_FD_78092 | JGI IMG/M metagenome (GOLD analysis project Ga0105044, IMG submission 78092) | Freshwater microbial communities from Lake Fryxell liftoff mats and glacier meltwater in Antarctica - MAT-01 | ecosystem: Environmental > Aquatic > Freshwater > Ice > Liftoff microbial mat | place... | reverse complement strand
GGAATAATGATTTCCCCTTTCTTAGGAATGTTGATAATGCCTTTGCATTCTGGGTAGCTAGTACATCCTAAAAACGCTCCAAAACGACCATGGCGCACTTTCATGTCGGATTGGCATTCTGGACATTTTTGGTCCCAATCAAAATCCGCGGCATAGTCTTCTCGATTAAAAGCAATTTCTTCCAATGGGGCAGTGAAATTGCAATCTGGATAGCGTGAACATCCATAAAAATATTTAGATTTAAACCAAATTTTCTGCAATTTAGAACCGCAGGTTGGACAGTCAATATCCGTCATCACTTTCGGTACAAAAGCGGATTTTTCAGCTTCCTCTAAAGTAGGCAAAAACTTAGCCCAGAAATCACGAATAAGCCCTTTCCAATCCTGCTGATTTTCAGCAATGGCTTCCAAACCATCTTCCATTGATGCTGTAAAACCAATATTCATAATTTCCTGAAAATTGTTTTCAAGCATCTGAGCGATAACAGTCCCAAGTTCGGTAGGTTTTAACCGTCCGCTTTCTTTGGTAGTGTAGTCGCGGCTCTGGATTTTATTCATGATCGCCGCATAGGTCGAAGGACGACCTATCCGACATTTTTCCAGTTCTTTGACTAGCGAAGCTTCAGTAAATCTTGGTGGAGGGCGTGTGAAAGCTTGTTCTGATGTCAGTTCTTGCAATTTAAGGAATTGTCCTTCGGTTAACTGCGGCAGCATGCGGGCTTCATCGTTCTTATCTTCGTCATCTTCTTTTTCTTCGTAGATGGCTAGAAACCCTTGAAATTTCATGATGGAGCCGGTGGCTCTTAGGATGAATTCTTTGCCGGCAGCAATATCTGCGGAAACTGTGTCGTAAATAGCTGGCATCATTTGCGATGCAATAAAGCGTTTCCAAATGAGCTGGTATAATAAAAATTGTTCGCGCGAAAGAAAATCTTTGATTGCTTCCGGAGCATGCATTAAATTGGCTGGTCGGATGGCTTCATGGGCATCTTGCGCACTTTTGCTGGTGGAATAATTTTTTGGTTCAGCCGGTAAAAATTCTTTGCCAAACTGTTTTAAAATGAGACTGCGCACTTCTTCGATGGCTTCGGGTGCTATACGTACGGAATCTGTACGCATATAAGTAATCAAACCTTCCGCGCCTTCATTGCCTAACTCAACTCCTTCATAAAGTGTTTGGGCAACATTCATAGTTTTGGCCGAAGAAAAACCATAATGGCGGCTAGCTTCTTGTTGCAGTGTTGAAGTGATGAAGGGGGGAACCGCATTGCGTTTTTTTTCTTTTTTCTCGACTTTGGCAACTTGGAAAGATTGACCTTTTAAGCGCGCGAGAATTTCATCAGCTTTTTCTTTGGTGTCGATTAAGATGACCTCTTTGCCTTCGATCAGCTCTTTTTCGATTCTTTTTCCACCGACTAAGTGGAGATAAGCTCGGAAATTTTTTGGATCTTCATCGGTTTTGAGGATAGCTCCTAAATTCCAATATTCAACAGGTTTAAAGGCGATAATCTCTTTTTCGCGATCAACGACTAATTTCAACGCTACTGACTGGACGCGGCCGGCGGAAACAAAGCCATCTTTGCCTCGTTGAATGCGGCGATTAAGAATGGGGGAAATCTTATATCCAACAATTCGATCAAGTAGCCGGCGCGCTTGCTGAGCATTTACTAAAGCAATATCAATGCTGCGTGGGGTCTCTAGAGCTTTGACCACAGCTTCTTTGGTAATTGAGTTAAATGAGACACGCTTAATTTTAGTTGAAGCGGGTAAAATTTGAGTGATATGCCAAGCAATCGCCTCTCCTTCTCGGTCGGGGTCGGGTGAGAGATAAACAATGTCACATTCTTTGGCGGCTTTTCTAAGGTTCGCAATCACCTTTTCTTTATCGGGCATGACGACATATTTGGGCTCGAAGTCATTTTCAATATCAATCCCAAATTCTTTTTCAGGTAAATCTCTTATATGTCCAATGGAAGATTCGAAGAGATAGTTCGCCCCTAGAAATTTCCTTAAGGTTTTGATTTTCGCGGGTGACTCCACGATGATCAATGCTTTACCCATTTGTTTACTCCTATAATATTAGTATTGGGTCAGGGAAAGATCATTCACTACAGAACATCTCATCAAATAGGCAGTCTTAGCTGTTGTTCTACTGCCATTTGCGGTTTAATGCTAAGATGTCGAATGATGTCCTGCGCATTTTCTACCAAGTCTGCCCGCCTTTCCTGCAAAAGGAGACGGTTACCTTGGCTCTTTTCGTCATCTCTCCCTGGAGTGACAAATAACTTTTTTCCTTGCGACCAGCCAATGCGCATGGTATGCATAGCCCCACTTTTCTCTGGCGCTTCTATCAGAACCACTGCCTGAGCTAAACCACTCACAATCCGGTTGCGCAATAGAAAGTTGCGGCGTTCAGGGGGAGCCATCAATGAAAATTCACTTAACAAAGCCCCGGTTTGGGTGATTTGCTCTGCTAAACAAGAATTTTCCCGAGGATAGATATGCATTAACCCTGAACCCAAAACGGCGATGGTTTTACCTGTTTTGAGAGCCCCTCTATGAGCTGCACTATCAATCCCTTTAGCAAGCCCGCTGATGACAGTCATTCCAGCTGCGGCAAGGTCGCATGCAAGCGTCTCTGCTAGCTCTTTTCCATATTCACTTGCCAAACGCGTGCCAACGATCGCCACGACATTTGAGAAAAGTGTGTTGTCCCTCAATCCCTTATTATACAATAAAACAGGAAAATCAGGCACCTTAAGCAATTGTTTTGGATATAGGTCGCTTGTATAGGGAATTAACTGAACCCCTTCTTTTGCAGCAAGCTCTAAATTTCTCTGCCATTGATCATGCGCTTTACTAGCACCCCATGCGGATAAAAGCTGGGGTCCGAAACCTCGCAACATGGCTACCTCTCCGACCTCAGCTTGCAAAGCGTTCACGGCTGATCCAAAATAGTTGATCAATAGGCGAATTTTTACTGATCCCAAATAAGGAATTTGCGTTAAAGCGACAAGTGCTTCCAGCTCATCCACGCGAAATTTCTCTTTTTGAATTTTCCAAATTAACAACTTTGATGACTTTGCCCTTTTTTTGAACAACAATCAAGAGGATTTTTATTTCTTTACAGAAGTCTTCTCGGAAAGAAATAACTAGAAAGAGAAAGCAAAAAAACAAAGAAAGCCGAAATTGCATGGAAAAAAACATTTTACGGAAAGCGAAATTAATGCGCAAGTCCAACAGACTAAGAACTATTCTTCTAATTTCTTTTTTTCTGCTTGGGAACGAGGGAAACCCGTCTAACTTTTTCTCTGAAAAGTGTCCTACGAGGTTCTAGTTGAAATTACTACAGATATAAATGAGATTAATAAATTATAAGATAAAACCTATAATAAAAACCTACTAGTTAGTGGAAATTATAAAAAAATTAGATTTTAAGGCTCATCGAAAATTTTAACAGGCATAAAATCCACATAATCCCCTGCAACCAGCCGATATTGAATCCCATTTTTTGAGCCAAACATCGGGAGATGCATATTGACATTATGCAAATGTCCAAAAACACAAATGTTTACACGGTATTTTTCTAGTAGTGTCGAAACACTAGAGGTAGCCAAATCGGCGCCGATTGGCGGGTAATGCGTCATGACAATTCGTATCCGATCAGATTCTTTAAAATCCCTCAAGCTGATTTCCAATCGTGCAAGCTCACGCTGAAAAATTTTTTCCGCTTCCTTAGGATCCTGCTCCCAAGCGGTAGTTTTTTGCACGGCTGGATTTTCGGCATACGGGATATATTTATCGAAATTATAAGCTGAGGTATCCCAAAGACGCGCACCGCCTACTCCAATACCTTTGAAATGAAAGACGTTATTTTGGACGACATGCATTGATGGAGGCATGATTTTTTGGATCTTACTCAAAGATGACCACCAATAATCGTGGTTGCCTTTCAGTAATACTTTAGTTCCAGGAAGCTGTGCGATCCACTCTAGGTCTGGACGGGCCTCTTCAATTTCTTTACCCCAGGAAATGTCCCCAGGAATCAAAACTAAATCCTCACTGGCGACTTGCGCGCGCCAATGTGTCTCAATTTTCTGGGTCCAGTTTGCCCATCTCTCTCCAAAGACATCCATTTGCTTATCGGGAACTCCAAAGGATAGATGCAAATCTGCAAGGGCCCACACGCGCATTTAAACCTACAAACTAAATCCATCAGGCAAGCTTGCCCCTCGAGGAACGACAATAATCCCATCTCGAATATAGACTTGCTCACCATCATAAGTGGTTAACTGATTTTTATTTATTAACTGCACACCGTCTCCAATTTTCACATACTTGTCGATGATGGCGCGCTGTATTAAACAGTCCTTGCCAATGCCTACGCTAGCTGGTCGGTTCTTAACCTGAACGGGAGGGGTGTAAAATTCATTTCCCATGATATAAGATTCGCGAATTATAGTCCCGCTTTTTACGATTGCACGGGGTCCTAGTATGCTCCGATCCACTTCACAACCTTCGACTAATGAACCTTCACAGATGATTGATTGATTCACCAAAGCATGGTTGATTTTTGCTCCAGGCAAATGAGATTGAGAACAATAAATTGGAGATTGTTCGTCATAGCAATTAAACTTAGGATTTTTTTCAGTCAAACCGATATTGGCTTCATAAAATGACCCAATAGTTCCTACATCTTCCCAATAGCTGTCGTGTGGGTATGCATAAACCCCACCCAATTTTACCTGACTGGGAATCAGATGCTTGCCAAAATCTTCACGTGGATCGGCCATGAGTAAATCGAATAAAGCTTTTCGTTTAAAAAGATAAATCCCCATTGAAGCCAAATAGTTTTTGCCAGATGCATTTGGAAAATAAAACGGGGAAAGCTCTGCTTCCGTTTGAGGTTTTTCGATAAAATCAGTGACACATAGGTCTGAATTTACCTTCAAAACTCCCATTCGCGAAGTATCCTTTGCTGGAATAGGCAAAGAAGCCACCACTAAGTCTGCGTCTGTTTGCTTGGCAAAATAAAGCAGTCGTCGGAAATCCATTTGATAGAGCTGATCCCCTGAAAGAATCAAAAAGTAATCCACAGGTGTTTCCGTAAAAAAATCTAGGCTTTGACGCACCGCATCGGCAGTCCCTTGAAACCAGGTTTTTTTTTGGGGTTTTTGCTCTGCCGGCAAAAGCTCAATGTAACCGCCGGAAAATGAATCAAATTGGTAAGTTTTAAAAATATGCTGGTGCAAGGAAGAAGATAAAAATTGCGTGAGTACAAAAATTTTTTGATATCCTGAATTCAAAGAATTTGAAATGGAAAAATCAATCAGCCGGTAGCATCCTCCAATTGGAATAGCGGGTTTGCATCTAGCTAAAGTCAAGGGGAATAGCCGAAGGCCTTCGCCTCCTCCTAATATAATAGAGGCTACTCTGTCTTCTTGAAGTTTGTTGCAAAAGAATGATTCAAGTGTCGTTTGTGCATTTTGGCGAAGCGGTTGTTCAGTTAGAAGAGGCATTCTTTACCATAGGGTTGAAATTAAAAGCTTATCAATACTCCTTAAACGGCAGTTCAGCTAGCTGAACTGCCTTTTCATGGTCACCTTATGAAAAAAAATTGTTTTGCGCAATTATAAAACCCACTTTTTAATCTTTCTAAATTCAGGTTAAAAATTTTCCCATTCCCTTATTTTTCTAGGACTTAAAAAAAAACACACTAAATCTAATGCCTTTATAAGAAATCTACAAGGGGTTGTAGATCAACTTTGTGGTTGCAAAAATGTAAAGTGGTGGTTTATTAATAGAGCCGATCTTTTTTTCAAATCATATAAATACTCATTCATATGCAGGAGTGAGTTAGAATCTAACAGGAGTTGACCTATGAAATTTCGCTGGCCTACACTATTTTCCACCATTGGGTTGGCAACGACTTTATGCCTAATGACATCTGAATCTCACGCGCTAGTTCTAAGTGTGAAAGCCACAGGTATGGCTGCTACTGGCGTTGCCTATCCACAAGATGCTCTTGTTGGGGGTTATAATCCTGCCGGAACAACCGAAGTTCCTGATCGCGTCGATGCAGGAGTCGTTTGGGGCAGAGACACACAAAACTGCAGCATTCGAGGAAATTTAATCCCGGTGGTTAACGGACGTTTTAATGGCGACCATGCTAAAGATCCTTACTCCCCTGATTTCGGTGTGATTAAGCACATCGGAAATGGCATGACGATTGGTTTGGTAGCTTATGACCGCAGCTATATCAAAACTGATTACAAGGCTATTTTCCCACTTTTTGGGACATCCCCTCTGGGTTTAGAATATATTCATGCGACAGTATCCCCTTCGTTTGCGGTAAAATTCTGTGAACAATACTCTGTCGGAATTTCGATCAATTACATGGTTCAACGTTTGAAAGTAAACGGATTGCAATTAATTGACATTCCCACTCGCACTTCACACCTAGGCCACGTAACCAATCGCGGATATGATTACTCTCAAGGAGTTGGCTTTACGATTGGCGGCCTCTGGGATGTAAACGATTGTATTAAAATTGGAGCAACTTACCAGCCGCAAACTTGTATGAGCCGTTTTAAGAAATACAGTGGTTTTATTGCGCAGAGAGGAAGATTCGATATTCCTAAAAAAATATCTGCGGGAATTTCTTATCGCTTTGTACGCTGTGCTACTGTTGCTTTTGATGTAGAATATATCGGCTGGTCTGATATCAAAGCTCTTAAAAATCCTTTAAAGCCTTCTTATGTCACAACGGACAATCCTTTAGTTCCAGGGTTTCTACCAAGCAAAAGATTGGGCAGAAACAGCGGGATCGGATTTGGCTGGCGCGATCAAGTATTCTACCGTATCGGTGCAGATTATGCCTTCAGTGAAAGTTTGATTGTCAGAGCAGGATTTCGTACGACATGCGCTCCAATCCGTCGTTCACAAACTGTAACCAACCAATTATTACTCGATACTGTGGAAAACTTCCTCACGATTGGAGCAACTTGGAAATTTACTGCTTGTCATGAAATCTCGGCCTATTACGCCCACGGATTTCAAAATAAGATTAAAGGAAAAAATTCAATCCCTCTGCCATTTGGCGGCGGCGAATCTAATATTGAACAAACCAAAGACGCAGTTGGTTTATCAATAGGTTGGATGTATTAAACCCCATCATTTCCACTTAAGGAGCAGAGAAATCTGCTCCTTTTTTTTTCCAAGAGAATCCCATTTACAAGAATATCTTCAGCAAGTTATGCTAATTCTTCAAAATGATGACTAAGGAGAGAACATGGCATTTAAATTCAGCAAAGATTTAAAACTTATTCTACATCCTTATCTTTTTGTTCTAAAAGAAGGTAAAGAAATTCAGGATGATTTACTTGATTACACCCTGATGATGTTATTAGTAAGCTGCCCAGAAACGATTAAATCTCCCTCCCATACAGCTAAAACCCCTTCACTAACTGGGCCGGAGATAGATTTTCACCCAAATACCGCTCGACTTTAATCTAATTAGATATAGAGTGCTATCATGAATGTTATGGATTATATAGATCACCTTCTCGATATTGCCATTGAGGAAGATATTCGAACTGGGGATGTGACCTCAAAGGCTTGCATTCCAGATGGATCTATGGTCTCAGGTCGTTTTATTCTCAAACAAGCCGGCGTTGTCGCAGGTTTGCCTTTTTTAGAACCGCTTTTTAAAAAAATCGATCGACTCATTGAAGTTCAGCTCTTCGTTCCTGAAGGTTCTTTCCAAAAAGCTGGAACTTTAATCGGAAAGGTTTTTGGACCAGCTCAAGGCATTTTTAGCGGCGAAAGAGTTGCCTTAAACCTGATGCAGCATACCTCGGGAATTGCTACCTTGACTAACCAATATGTAAAAAAAGTCAGCGGTTTCGACTGCTCGATTCTAGACACAAGGAAAACTCTTCCAGGTTTACGCGCTTTAGAAAAATATGCCGTAAAAATGGGCGGCGGGGTCAATCATCGTTTCGGACTGGACGATCGACTGATTATCAAAAGTAATCATTTAGCTTTTTTAAGAGGGATCACTCCTCATCCAATCAAAGAAGCAGTAAAACGCGTACGAGCGCATCGCCAAAATCTTCCTATTGAAATTGAAATACAAGACATTGAACAACTGCATGAAGCACTGAGCACTGAGGTGGAAACCATTATGCTTTGCCGCATGCCTCCGCATGAAATTAAAAAATGCGTCCCTCTTATTCGCAGAACCGGGAAAAAAGTTTATATCGAATCTCTCGGAACAATCACTCTAGAAACAATTCAAGCCTATGCGGAAACAGGCGTGGATGGAATTTCTCTTGGTTCCCTAACCCTTTCATCTCATGCTTTAGACATAGGCATGCGTCTAGCATCAAGTGACTAATATATAGAAACCTCAAGGAGAAAATACTCACATGTCTTCAACACCAAAGCAAATTATATTTGAAGAAGAAGCCCGCGAACTTTTGCTTGCCGGCATAAAAAAACTCGCAGACGTCGTCGCTTTTACCCTCGGCCCTAAAGGGCGTAATGTGGGTTTAGAAAAAAGTTGGGGCGCCCCTACTATCACTAACGATGGCAGCAGTATTATCAAAGAAATAAACGTCAAATGCGTTTATGAAAACATGGGCGTTTCCATGGGAAAAGAAGTTGTCCAAAAAATTAAAGAAAAATGTGGCGACGGGACAACTACAGGCATGCTCCTATTAAACGCTTTAGTAGAAAATGGAGTTAAACTCATAGCTTCCGGCGCTAGCCCTATTGGAATTAAAAGAGGGATCGAGAAAGCAGTCGATGCAGTTGTAAAAGAAATTACTGCCACAGCAATTCCAGTTAAAAGCTCTCAGGAAACACGGCATATCGCAATTGCCTCAGCGTCTGGAAATGAAACAATTGGCAATATGATCGCAGAAGCGATGGAGAAAGTGGGTAAATCAGGTGTGATTACAATTGAAGAAGCTAAGGGGATTGAAACATCAATCGAATTAGTGGAAGGCATGCAATTTGACCGCGGTTACATTAGTGCTTACTTCTGCACTAATACCGACAAAATGATTGTTGAGATGAGCCAACCGCAAATCTTGCTTGTTGATCGCAAAATTACGAGTATCCACGAATTACTTCCTGTTTTACAAGCTTCAGCTTCCACCGGCAAAGAACTACTAATCGTGGCAGAGGATATCGAAGGAGACGCTCTTTCCACACTCGTGGTCAATAAATTACGTGGCACGCTAAAAGTTGTGGCTGTAAAATCACCTGGTTTTGGAGATCGCCGCAAAGCTTTATTACAAGATTTAGCCGTGCTAACAGGCGCTACGGTGATTTCAGAAGATGCTGGCATGTCTTTAAAAGAAATTCCTCCATCTGCCCTAGGCTCAGCGGAAAAAATCATCGTCAGCAAGGAAACGACCATTATCATCCATGGTGCTGGGACAACCAACGATATCGCTTCTCGCATCAAACAAATCGAAAATGAAATCACGCTATCCAAAAGCTCTTACGACAAAGAAAAACTAGAAGAGCGCAAAGCCAAATTGAGTGGCGGGGTCGCTGTCATTCGTGTAGGAGCAGCTACTGAACCAGAGCTAAAACAAAAAAAACAAGTGTTTGAAGACAGCCTTAACTCAACTAAAGCTGCCCTTGAAGAAGGAATTGTTCCTGGCGGCGGCGTGGCTCTACTACGTGCTAAAGATGCCATCCGTAAATTAAAGTTGACTGACGATGAAGCGATTGGTGCTTCGATTGTGGAAAAAGCTTGTGAAACTCCTCTTAAACAAATCGTCAATAATGCGGGTCAAGATGGATCTGTGGTTTTGGCTGATGTGTTAGCTGCACCTGCGAATTTCGGATACAATGCGGTCACTCAAAAAGTGGAAGATCTTATTGCTGCTGGTGTCATTGACCCTGTTAAAGTTGTCATCAATTCTTTAATCCACGCTTCATCTGTTGCAGGGATTGTCTTGATTTCAGAAGCTTTGATTGCCGATGCTCCTGAAGATGATGAAGATGAAAGCAAGTAATCTATAATAATGCATAGGGAATTTATCGCCATAGTCTGCTGAAAAGTGCACTGTGGCGATAATACCTAAATGAGTCTTCCTTGAAACCTTCTTTGCGCAAGCGTTTATTACCTTATTTTTTAGGCGGATGTTGGATCGCTCTCTGGTGGCTCTCTCCGTTTTTTATCCATCCTTCCGTCAAAATTTCTTTGCCTAACACTTGCCTAAGCGGTATCGATCGAGAACTTTTGAAAAAAAGTTTGGCAGGTGACATCAATAGCATGCATCGTTTACTCAAAGAGTGGCATCGTAATGAGGCCGATGAATTAGTTTACCAAGAGGCTCTTGCTGCCTTGGAAACAGTGCAAAAAACACCTCCACAAGCCTCAGAAAAATGCTTTTTCCCGCAAACGTATCCTTCGGCATGCTTTTTGATGGCTCTCGCCTCTTCTCAATCAATTATCTCCCTGCCTCGCGGATTTACCCACCGAGAAAAGGTTTTTGAATTAACTGCGAACATTCCAGAGTTTCCCCACAGCTATGCTGAGTTTCTCTGGAGACGAAAACCTTGCTGCAGTTTTATTTCGGTCTATTCAAACCCTTCTTTTGTGACCACTTTGAGAGCACTGCAAATCCCCTATCAAAAAGCAAAAGCTTGTCACAGCATCCAAGAGGTATCTGCTGGCATTCGCACAGTCGGCCAACTCACTTATAGTTCAGCGAAAGCCGAATTGCTCATCTTGTTTATGCAAGCGGCGCTTTTAGCAATCGATCAAGAGCTTAAATTAAGCTATGTTAAAAGAAAAATTTCGCCGCAGTCCCTTCGTAAAGTTTTTTTATTTCATCACTTGCACTACACTCTCCCAAACGCCTCCTCTTTAACTGGAGAATTGTTAAAAAGACTCGATTTTACAGATTTAGGAAACCATCCAGGATTTCAAGATACACTTATTCATTTAGAGCAATTGCATGCGATGGATCCAGATCTTTTAATTATAGCCAGTGCCGATCTGCGACACTTAGAAAAAGAACTTTCTACCACACCATTATTTGCAAGACTGAAAGCGAGTCAAAAAAACACAATTTTTTACGTAAATTCGATCATTCAACATTCTCCCACCCAATTTTTAGTATTGGCTTATTATGATATTGTCCAAGGGATGCTTCATTTTCTTAATCAAAAAGAGAGTCTATGTCATTAGTCATTTCAGATTTTCCTAAACGAATTTATTATGGGTTCTGGTTATTGATTTTAGCCTATTTAGGCATCGCCGGCGCCTCCTTAATTTATGGAGAAGCGACCCCTTGGAATGAGGTTTGGCAGGATGCTTTGCTTAAATTAAAATTCGAATCCTCCGCCTGGAATCCTCTATTGGATTTGCGCCTTCCTCGTTTGCTCATTTTAAGCTGCACAGGAGCTTCTTTAGCTGTCGCAGGATGCGTAATGCAAGCTCTTTTCCGCAATCCTTTGGCTTCGCCAAGCGTTTTAGGGGTTTCAGCCGGTGCAAGCTTAAGTATCACTATCATGTTTGCTTGCGGGATTCACGGCTTTTCAACTCTAACTCTCCCCTGTGCAGCGATCACCGGGGCTTTATTGAGCCTCTTTTTGGTGCAATTATTCAGCCGCGCCCAAACTGCACACGGACTCATTTTAGCCGGTATGGCCATCTCAACCTTATTGATAGCCACTCAAGACCTTGTGCTTTATGCTCTTCGCTATAAGTGGGAACTGCTTCAAACACTGACAGAATGGCAGAACGGTTTTTCAGGCAATTTAAATTGGCAGCATGTTTTAATGCAATTTCCTCTCTCATCTTTAGGCTTATGGGGGTGTTGGCACTATCGCCGCGAAGTAGATCTGTTTGCTTTAGGAGAAGAGCAAGCCTCCGCCCTAGGCGTTGATGTTCCGAGAATAAGGTGGAAGCTATTTATGTGCGTCGCTTTATTGACAGGCAGCTCAATTGCTGTCTTGGGGGTGCTTCCCTTTCTTGGACTCATACTTCCCAATGTGATCCGCCAAATCTACATCTGTCAGGCCCGCGCCCTGATTCCCTGGTGCATGATAGCTGGTGGATTTTTATTAGTGGCGATGGATTATTTATTGAGATCTTTGGCCCTTACTGAAATTACCCTGGGAACAATTACAGCTCTGCTGGGCGGGGGCTTTTTTTTATTGCTGCTCTTAAAGCCGAATGGAGAAAAATCCTCATGCTAGTCGCTTCTGCACTTACTTATCGCGTTAAACAACGCGCATTAATCAATCAAGTCTCGTTTGAATTTCATCCCGGTAAAATGTACGCGATCTTAGGACCCAACGGCTCAGGTAAATCGACCTTGCTTAGGCTCTTAGCTGGACTTTTACCCCCCTCTACTGGTCATGTTTCTTTGAACCAGCAGAACTTAGCTCGAGAACAACGCCTTTGGATTAGTCAGCACATCTCATTCATCCGTCCAACACTCACCTTACCCTACCCTTACTCAGTCGCCGAAATTGTCCAGATGGGACAGTATTGCACACTTTCCAATCAGGCAAAAAGTGTTCAGGCATGTTTAGAAGAAGTGAACGCGACGCATTTAACTCACAGAATATTTAATACGCTTTCGGATGGAGAGAAGCAACGCGTTTTAATTGCCCAATCCTTAACGACTAATACAAATATTTTATTATTAGATGAGCCCACCAGTCATCTAGACATTTTCCATCGCTCAGAGATGTGGGTCTACCTTAATCATCTCAAACAACAGGGAAAAATGGTTATTGTGGCCACACACGATTTATCTTCCTGTGAACAATTTTGCGACCAAGGAATGCTCCTGCATCATGGAATTTGCGAAGCGACAGGAGATTTTAAAACACTCTCATCCTATTTTTCAAAATTGTTTTCAAAACCTTATTAAGGAAAAAAATGATGCAGAATCACGATTCAGCGCTAATTTTTCAACCTCGGGCATCTTCCAAGGAAGTATTAGAAACCATCGATCCTTTGAAGACATTTGAAAATGAACGCTTTCCCAACGAACTTTTCTACAAAATTTTCGACTTCCTTACAGCAAAGGATCTTCTCAGCGCCTGGCGTGTTTGTAGAAAATGGAAATACCTGATAGAAAGTCCTTTGCCTTGGAAATGCTATCTCCCTTTTGCTGAATCAAAGACTCCGGATAAATTTCCTCATTGTGTTTTTGGATTGACTTCGACTCTTTTAGATCAAAAAAGAGCCATGCCAAGCGAAAAACTAAATCTGGAAAGCCACTTCTTTAACCCTGCTTCTTTTTTTCACGATTTTAACATCGAAAGTAAGGCCATTGCGACGCTAGTAAAAAATCCAAACGCTTTTCTCGTAAAATCCCATGAGCCACCCCATACAAATCTTTTAACTCGAGAACTAAAAGATTTTGCTTATTCACAATATGCTTATAGCGGTGAATGGATTGTCACGCTAGAAGGGTTCGAAGGGGGCGCCTACCTTTCGTCTGTCGGTTCTACGGGAGCCAATTTAATTAGAGCATTTAAATCCGAAGAGGGAAATGTTCCTGTTTTTTTTGAAGTTTTCGAAGACATACTCATTTATCCTCAATCTGAGCAAGAAGTTGTCCTATACAATTTAGCTGAACAAACAACAACAGTGCTGCCAATAAGTCCTGTATGGTGCTATGTGCAGGCTGCAACCCCCCGCTTAGCGGCACTGGATGGATCTAAAACAAATATTTGTATTTATGATTTAGATAAGCTGCATTCTCCAAAAATTACCTTAAAAGCTCCTGAAGATCTTTACAGGTTGAAAGCTACAGCTCAATTTATAGTGGGCCTGCGTTTAGGTGGAGGTTTTATCATCTGGAATTTAGAAGCCATGGATTCAGCAAGTCACTTTTCAGAAATTGCCGCATCAGATTCAGAAATCGAAGATTTTTTTATCAATGGAGTTCATCTCATTGTCTGTGAAAAAAATGACCTGGTTAAAGTTTACCATCTCTCAAGTCAAAAAATAATTTCCCATTTCCCTCTTTTTAGTCCTTTGTTTTCCAAAACTGCCCAAGGTTCGACACAAAGAGAAGTTTATCAAAATTTGCTAATCGTCAAGTTTGCCGACAACTCTTTACACATTTATGATCTTTTATTGGGAAAATTGGCTTTAAAAAACCCTAAAATCGCTTTTCCAAAGGCGTTCTTGAAGATTCAAGTGTTTGGAGATAATCTTTATGGCATGCATGAGGATGGCCTTTACAAATACCCTTTAGGCTGAAATCAATGAAAAAGGGCTCGACTCAATCGAGCCCATTCTTCAATAAACCATCAGGAAGGGGCTCGAAGCGTACGTCTTCTTACATTTGATTTTTTTGGAATTACATTCAATGTAAGAGATCCATTTAATCCTTCACCGTCTTTTAGGGATTTGGCTTCTTCTTTCTCCATTTCTTTTCGAAGAGATTGCATGACCTTTCTTTGGACATGTAGACGATGATGGGTAACGTCTTTCATAAAATCCTCCTAGAGTTAGGTTTGAACTTAGAAAGTAGGCAAAAATTCTGCCCCTGTGTAATCATTATACCACAAATACAGTTTAAAAAAAATAGATGTATTTTTTTATGTATTTTTTTATTTTTTTGTAAAAAAGGTGTCGATATCGATTAAACCGCTTGTTTGCAGCATAATACACCCAATTGCTATAGGAGCGAGCCAACGAATGAAAAAACGCCAGGGACGCCATGTCCAGGGTAAGGAAGTTCCTGCACAATACTCGATTTTTGAAAGATTTCGATCAAAAACCCAACCTGCGTAAATCGCGACTAAAAAACCTCCTATAGGAAGCAACCAGACCGAAACTAAATTATCAATTGTTTCGAAAAACGATTTCCCATACAAAAAACTCCAGTTGGCAAAAAGTGTATCTGTGCGCGAAAGAGCACTTGGAATGCCAAACAATGCACAAGAAGCCCCTACAATCAGCACAGCTTTTTGACGGGACCAGCCTAATAAGTCCATAAAGTTAGCCACTATCACTTCTAAAAGAGCTACAGCGGAAGTTAAGGCCGTAAAGCAAAATAGTACGAAGAACAATGTTGAGAGCACTAGAGCTCCAGGAAGCTTAGCAAATAATACGGGAAGAGTTTTAAAAACTAGGCCAAATCCTTCTTGGGGCTTAAAACCAAAGGTAAAAATAATAGGAAAAATCATTAAAGCGGCCAAAATCGACACGCATACAATCATCACTCCAATGATTAATGCCATTTTTGGAATGTCTTCTGTGCGACGCATATAACTTCCATAGGTAAGCATGATCCCTTGCCCTAAACTTAAAGTGAAAAAAGAAAGCCCTAAAGCTTCTAGTGCACTAGAGGGTCTGAAATTCGACATGTCTGGATAAAAAATAAAATGCACTGCATCGCTAAAGCCTTCTAAAGTCATGCTGTATAAAAACATTCCAATGAGTAAAATTAATAGACCGCAGGTCATTAACTTACTCCAATATTCCACACCTTGTCGAATTCCTTGATAAACGACGGCCACCGTAACGGCCGTAAAAGTCATATGCCAAAATAATGTAATATCAGCTGACTGTGACAATACATTAAAAACTTCCCCAATTTCTTGCGAAGTACGACCTAAATAAAATTGATTGAGGCTCATAAACACATAATTCAACCCCCAACCTGCAATCACACTATAAAAAGACATAATCAAAAAAGAAGAGATAACTCCTAACCAACCAATAATCTGCCAATTTTTGGAATTTTCATCCAGCTCAGCAAAAATGCCTACTGCCCCTCTTTGGGCTTTTCGTCCAAGCATTAATTCTGCAATAAAAACAGGTATTCCAATAAAAAAAGTGCAGAAAATATAAAGTAGGACAAAAATTCCTCCCCCATTAGCGCCTGTTACATAGGGAAATTTCCACAATGTACCCAATCCTATAGCCGAGCCCGCCGCTGCCAGCAGAAATCCTAAATTCGAGCTCCAGTGTTCCCTTTGCTTATGCATAATTACTCCCTCTTGTGAAGGAAAACTTAGCAGACCCTTTTTTTCCTCACAATCCTTTTCATGCCAACATTTGCTTAATTTTAAAATTATTGATTTGCATCACATTTAGTTAACAATTTATAATAAGAATAAAAATTAACTTAGGCTTTTTATGATTAAAAAAATCGAAAATGAACTAAGGGATTTTAAAATTGGAGCTGAGCTACCTAAAAAAACTGGTAGCATAGGCACACGAAATATCACGGTTTCTCAGGCAAGTAAAGCCGTGGGTGGAAATTTCGCAAAAAATTTCTTTCAACGAATCAAACTATTTTTTGGTGTAGGGGAAAAAAAAGAATGGTTTCGCAAAGCAAATATCGAAGGACGCCTTAGTCGACTGGATACGAAGGAACTCCATAGATTAAATAGTCTTTTTACTCTGTGTTTTCCCGATGAACAAAAAATAGAAGATAAAAAACTCGTTAAGTTGATGGATAATTTTGTGCGTCCGAAACTTTATCAAAAAGGTCTCGAGGATTTTTTCGGGGATGAAGATCCAGCTCTGTATCACTTTCCTAAAGATAATAAAATCGCACTTAATAATATCTTAAAGCTGGCTGAGGCCGGTATCGATTTGCAAACTCTAAAAACCAAAACCACCTCCTCAGAACCATTAGATCTCAGAAATTTGGCACATAAAGAGGCTGGACAAGTCCTCTTAAACCTTTTTGGGCTCACCCAGGAGTATGCTGCTCAAGTGGAAAATTTCGCCACGCATCCCGCTCTGCAGACCGAACTTTTTCGCGTATTGACGGATACAGAGAAAGAAAATTTAGCTAAATTGATGATTCTTAAAGCGAAGGATGTAGATTTTGTACGCAGTATCAAACCCGATGCAACTGCTGAAGAAATTCCAGGTATTTTTCTACGAAATCTTGAAGATACTCAACGCGTAGTTGAGTTTCTCCACAAATTCAGCCCTATAAGTCCAAGCCAAATTGAGCCCAATGAGCTTAAATTATTACAGTTTTTTACCCCCAAGGAAGAATTTCAGAGTAAATTGTATAAGACTCTCTCTGAAGAAGAATTTAAAAATATGACCTTGCTTGTTGATGCCGGAGTGACTGCAGAAGAATTTGCTGCATTTATCCTAGGCAAAACTAATCCTAAAAAAACTGAAAAAACTGTCCTAGAGAATCTAATGTATGAGGATAGCGTACAGGATTGTGTGGCACTTCTCAGCGAAAAAAAATTCTCCAAAGAAATGTCAGAAGCCCTGTTCACCAAACTGCCAGTTCCTTCCCAAACGGAAGAAAATAAAAAATTTCTAGAAAATTTTTTTTCCATTCCTCCTATTCCAGCAGCTAAAAAAGAAGCCATGCTCGCATCTAAAGATGCTCATTTAGCCGAAAATATTGTTGCAGCCATCAGCTACAAATATCCGCTTCACTACAATGATTTGCAGAAGTTTCTTTCTACTCATCCCGAGATTCCTGCACAAGACCCATTAGAGGCTTTAACAACGCATTTTGCAGTCTTTAAAGAAAAACTTTACGAAGGTTAACGCTATGATTAAAAAAGTCGGTGATGAATTTAAAGATTTCCATTTAGGGAAAAATATCCCCGCAGATGAGACCAAAAAGCAAAAAGCTGTGATATTTGGGAAAACTATTACTGTGAAAGATGCCAAAAAAGCCGTGGGAGGCAACACCATTCAAAACTTTTTTGCTCGTTTGCAGCTTTTTGTTAAAAATAAAGGGTGGCTGAAAGATAAAAATATTAATGCACGACTAAGCTCTCATGAACTAAAAGATTTAATGAGATTGGAAAGTTTATTTAACAAAGCCTATCCCGATAAAAGCAAGGTGGAAGATAAACGTTTACTTAAATTTATGGACAAATTTGTCAGCGAAAAAATTGCTTCCCATGTCAAAGAAAAGTTTTACGAAGGAATTGATCCTGAAGTTGTGAGTTTTGTAGAAAAAACAATAGCAGGCCCAGATCCCGAGGCAGCCTCTAATCTATCAAAAAATATAAGAAAGCTTTATGCTCTAGGCATTACAGGCAAAGATCTATTGAATAAGTACGCTGGCGGCAGCGAAAGACAGATCTTAGGGAACTTATCCATTGAAGGCAAAGTAGATAAGGTTATCCTCCGAGAGTTTGGATTGACACCAGAGTATTTTGCCAAATTGGAGAAATTTTCACCAAACGCTGAAGTCCAACTTGCCTTATTTAAATTCATGCCTGAGAGTGAGCGCAAAAATTTGGAAAGCTTAATCGATGCTGGTGGAAAAGCGATTGATTTAGTCACGACAAACAAAGATACAGCTACTCCAGCAAAAATTTTAGCTGCAGTGAAAGAGGCAATTAAAACATAGAAATAATATCAATCTTCCTCTGAAGGGGAAACCAAACAAGGATTTAAATATGATTAAAAAAGTTGGTGACGAATTTAAAGATTTTAAATTGGGACAAAATGTAGCTGCAGATGAAGCCAAAAAGCAAAAAGCTGTAAAGTTTGGAAAGACTGTTACCGTGAAAGAGGCAAGTAAGGCTGTGGGAGGCAACACCATCCAAAACTTTTTTGCTCGTTTGCTGCTGCTTGTTAAAAATAAAGGTTGGGTGAAAAATAAAAATATTGCAACACGCTTAAGCACACATGATCAAGCAGAGTTACTCAAATTGGATAGACTATTCAATCGAGCTTACCCCGATAATAGCAAAGTGCAGGATAAGCGTGTTTTAAAGTTTATGAATGAATTTGTGCGCCCTGCAATTAATTTAGGGGATAGATTTACAGCGTCTCTAGGTGATAAAGATCATTTTCTAGTAGTAAATTTAACACCGCATGATGTTGTAAGAAACAATACACTACGCCTTTATGAAGTGGGTATCAAAGGCAAAGAACTGCTTGAACACTATAAAATTGCTCCAGAGACTCCAGAATCGGAAAAGCTATTTAAGAGATTGGGCGACAATAATCTAACCGATGAAATTCTCAAAGATTTTGGGCTAACTCCAGAATTTTTTGGCAAATTAGAAAAATTTTCTCCAGACCCAGAAGTTCAACTCGCATTGTTTAAAGCAATGCCCCCAGCAGATTATAAATGTTTAGATAATATGCTGAATAGTGGTCTAACGATTACAGATTTCGTCCCAGAAACTGAACCCAAAAAAACAGCAGAAGAGACTTTAAAGGCTCTTTCCCTATATCTTAACGCGTTTTCTGTATTACCTGATGCTGAACAAAAAGTGCATCTGGTTAATTTTAAAATCAAAAAAAGGGTTGGTGATGATGTAGTTAAACAACCATTCTTAGCTAAGAATGACCCTGAAATCGAAAACTTTTTTAAAGATCTTTCTCCAAAATTCATGGAAAATTTAGGTTCATACATCAAACAAGATCCTAGTAATGGCACTTATGCCGCTTTAGATACTTACTTGAAGGCAAATCCCCAGTACGGAACCCCTTATGAGGCTTTAACAACAAATTTTGATGAATTTAAGTTAACTTTTGTATCATAAAAACTTCATCCCAAAGCGGGAAAACCGAAGCCTCTATCGGAAATTACGATAGAGGCTTTTTCTCTGATTTTAAAAATCAATCTACTTGACAACCACCCTCCGATGTTTTACCCTTTCTGCTTTGCAACTTTATCAGGAAATCCTCATGAAAACTCATCTTTTGGGTAATTTGTTTGTTGAAGCGGCCGTGGTGGGTGTTGTATGCATTGTTTTTTTAATTTTATTTGTCGTCGCGGGAATCCGACAAATTTACAAAAATCGGGAATAAAATGTCTGAAATGCCTAAGAAATTGCTGCCAATGCTGAATGAATCTGATTCTTGGTATGCAGAAGGACTAAACTTTGAGTGCACTGGCTGCGGGCAATGCTGCACAGGGGCTCCAGGGTACGTTTGGATATCTAAGGCTGAAATCCTTCTCTTGGCCGAACATTTAAATCTCTCTGTGGAAGTTTTTTCTCAACGTTATGTGCGCAAAATCGGCGACCGTTTTTCTCTCACTGAACACCCTAAGACCTATGATTGCGTTTTTTTGAAAGAAAAAAAATGCCAAGTGTATGCTTTGCGTCCTAAGCAATGCCGCACTTTCCCTTGGTGGCCGCAGAATCTTAAATCTCAAGCAGAATGGCAGGAAGCGGCTAAACACTGCGAAGGCATTCGGCTGGATAAACCTCTTGTCTCAGCTGAAACGATCCAACAGCAACTTGCTCACCAGCTGGAATAATTTAAGATGCAATCCCGCGCAAAACTTAGTCAATTAACTTATTTAATCGGTTCTGGGAAAGGAGGGGTGGGGAAATCTACGGTAGCTGTCAATCTAGCTGTCGCCTTAGCTAAAAAAGGACTGGCGGTTGGATTGCTTGATGCGGATTTATATGGTCCTTCAATTCCAATTATGATGGGACTCCGTCGCCTCACCCCTCATATCGATGTCGATAAAGCGGGAGGTGAAACAATTACTCCTTTTTATAAGTTTGGCGTCAAAATTGCCTCCCTTGGATTTTTCATGGAAGAAGCGCGTTCCATCGTGTGGCGCGGCCCAATGCTGCATGCAACGTTGCAAAAATTTGTTCAAAATGTGTTTTGGGGACACTTAGACATTCTTTTAATCGATTTGCCTCCAGGGACAGGCGATGTGCCTCTTTCCCTTTCGCAACTTTTACGTATTGATGGTGCGCTCGTTGTTTCCACCCCGCAGGAAGTCGCTATTTTAGATGTCGTTAAAGTTTTAAATGCTTTTTACCAGTTAGACATTCCCCTGATTGGTTTAATTGAGAATATGGCCCCATTTGTGGCACCGGATACGGGTCACAAATATGCTCTTTTCGGTGAAGGTAAAGTGGCAGAGCTTGCGCAGCGTTTTGAAACTTCCTTATTAGGCAGCATTCCCTTTCATCCAATGACTCGTATAGGTGGCGATGAAGGATTCCCGGTAGCTCTGCATGACAATGCAGCTGGCACTCCCTTTCACTTACTCGCTGAGCAACTTCTCGAATACGCTTCGATCTAAAATAAAGATCTGCTTAGACCATAATTTCACGTTTGTTATAAACTCAGTCTTTATCTCTAAAGTGATGAGGCTGCATGAAACAAGATTTCGTTCTGGATCCAGTGACGCAAGCGAATGTCGATCGATGGCTCTCCGAAGCCTATGATGCAGATACAAAAACCGTTATTCGTCAACTTCTTATAGAAAATCCTCAAGAAATACTAAATTCTTTTTATACAAATTTGACTTTCGGGACTGGGGGGCTGCGAGGGGTGATGGGGGTGGGAACCAACCGGATCAATTCCTACACGGTGCGAGCAACTACTCAAGGAATTGCCAACTACTTGGTGCAAGAATTTAGAGAGGATGAAAAGGCGGTATTTATCGGCTTCGATTCGCGAAACCTTTCGCGTCAATTTGCCGAGGATACAGCTAGAGTATTCGCTGGAAATGGAATCAAAGTCTATCTTTGCAAAAATATTCGGCCAACTCCTTACGTTTCATTCGGATGCCGCTTTAAACAGTGTCAAGCAGCAGTGATGATTACGGCTTCCCATAACCCGCCTGAATATAATGGATACAAAGTTTACTGGGATGATGGGGGGCAGGTTCTCCCTCCTCATGATAAAGCAATCCTCTCTTTCATTAATAAGATTACAGGTCTCTCGATGATCCATCAAACCCCCGATTTAGATAACTCCTTGATTGAATTCGTAGAAGAGCAAGTCGATCAAGCATACCTGCAAGCCATCTCCTCTCTTCAGCTTTATCCTGAGGAAAATCAAGTTCAAGGCTGCGATCTCAGCGTGATTTATACCAGCTTGCATGGCACTGGCATAACGCTGATCCCTCAAGCTTTAAAATTATGGGGAATAACAAAAATAGATTATGTCGCCGATCAAATCATTCCAGACGGAAATTTTCCCACAGCCCATTACCCAAATCCGGAAGAAATAGATGCTTTGAATCTTGGAATTCAACGTTTGGAGGCGACACAAGCAGACCTTTTAATTGCCACCGATCCCGATGCAGACCGTGTAGGGGTCGCTGTTTTTCATCAAGGTAAAGTCGAAACCTTGACAGGTAATCAAGTCGCTTGTATTTGCTTAGAACATGTGTGCGAGGCTTTAATCCAACAAAATCGCATGCCTGAGCGTGCAGCTTTTGTCAAAACAATTGTTACTACCGAACTTTTTAAAAGCATTGCCGAAAGCTTCCACAAAACATGTTTTAATGTTTTGCCCGGATTTAAACACATTGCTGGGCTGATTCATGGATGGGAGCTAAATTCCAAAGGATATGCATTTGTTTTTGGAGCTGAAGAATCTTGTGGCTATCTCTTAGGAACCCATTCAAGGGATAAAGATGCGATTCTTGCCAGCGCTTTAATTTGTGAAGTGGCGCAACATGCCAAGAATAAAAATAAAACCTTAGTGGATCTGCTTCATTCTCTCTATCGCAAGCACGGCTTTTATTTGGAAAAGCAATTATCGCTGCAATTTGAGGACACCAAAACCGGCAGGGAAGAAATGACTAGAGGCATGTTCAAGCTGCAATCATCCCCTCCGGATAGTATTGAGGGAATAGATGTCCTGGCCATTGAAAACCTCTCTACTTCTGTAAAAACTTTTCTTAAGACTGGCCGCACCGAACCCCTTTTTATCCCTAAATCAAATCTACTAATATTTTGGTTAGCAGATGGCAGCAAAGTCATTATACGACCGTCAGGAACCGAGCCTAAGATAAAAATATATTGCAGCATTAAGCAGAAACATTTTGAAAATCTTGAACATGCTCACTCAACCTGTCTGCAAGTCGCAGATCGTATTCTGTCAAAATTTAAGGAAATTTTAGGTAAAGCGACTTAAAGGTATTGCACGGAGTATGATCGAATTCCAAAAAGGAAATTTGTTGACAGTAAAATAATAAACCAATACAAACCAATCCTTTCAGCAAGTGCATTTTCAATTTGTTATCTATTCGAAAATGCTACTGAAAAAATTAACTCACTTATCGAGTTACTTTATTTATTTTACTAAAGGAGCGAAATGAGTACGACTGCAATCTCAACATTCCAAAGAGCGGAACAATTCACGATTGGTTCTGTAAAGCCCGTCTCCGTTAAAAATGCACTTAATTGTGTCAGTAACAAAAATCCTGTCTTTAAACTTTGGCATAAATTTTTATGTATTTTATCCCGCAAAGGTTTTATTACGAAAAACCGTTTAGTTAAAGCTATGCACGATGCGGATCTGCCAACTTTGAAGAAAATTCAAAAACTTTTTGATAAAGCCCAAAAAATTGCTGATGAAGATTCTAAAGCTGCTGATCCTGCTAAAGCTGCTGAAAAAAAAGCAGCCCTAAAATTTTTAGCAAAAAGCAAAAACAATGAAGTCTTCCTAAACCTTCTTAAAGAAGAGTTACTATTAAAATTTGCTGGAAACGACCCTGCTGTACTATCTTTATGTAAAAGCCTGCCAGAACCAGCTAAAAAAGTTATTTTCGAACTCTCTAAAGAGGGCATAACTAGCACATATCTTGCGACAAAATACTGTAAAGGCGATGAACCTGCTGCAGAAACCTTAAAAACATTATTTGCAGTTGAAGGTTTTGAAAAAACCTTTGATGCAGACTTAAAAGGCTTATTTGCACCTAAAGCTGATACGATTCCTCCAATGGAAGACCTCCTTAAATCCCTCAATGGCGGTTTAATCGGCATTATTAACAATGGTTGCAAATTGCAAAAAGACCCTTCTAAAGATTTTGTCAAAGCAGTCACTTTTAAAATTGGCGACCAAACTGATAAACCAAATTTAGAAACCCTTTTGGTAGCTCCAAAACCTACGAATCAAAACGAAACTGCTGAAATTTTCAAGAAAGCTCTAGCTGAGAAATCTTCGCACATCGTCACTTTGGATTATCCTGAGTATCTTTCAATGAAAATTCATGTTGAACAGAAACTAGGTGATTCATCGATCTCCCTTAAATTAATTTGTCAGGAATTAATCGCATTAGATACTAAAGACCCTACCGCTCATGCAATTAAAAAAAATTTCCTAATCACTGATACATCTGTTAAGGATAAGCCTGTTGAAAGAACAATAGCTGTATTAGTCTACCCAAACTGGGGTAAAGACGGTACGTTTAAAATCAATGAAATGACTGGCTTCCTAGCTTCAGATCAAGGCATAGCGGCTGCCCAACCAGATGAATTCAAAAAAAATCCTCTTTTTATTGGTTCTGACGGTTTCGCTCGTTTAGCAACATATATCACTTTACGTAAAGTAGAGCCTAGCGCTACTGGAAATTTACCCATTGTTGAAACTTTTCGCAATATCAGTAAATTTTTGGGAGCATCAGCTCTACCCACAATGCCTGAAGAGGTCGCAGCTATTTTTGCTAGGTTTAAGCAAAACCCCACTCCAGAAGAGTTGGCATTACTAAAACCTCTCAAAACTGAATTTACGCAAGAAGAGTTAGCAAAACATCTTCTTGGGCCAGATGCGACTCCTGTGCAAATTGCGGATAGAGTTCGCGAATTAGATTATTTAAAACTAAATCCTAGCCTACTTTCATTAGCCGCCTTTCAATATACTAGCCTTCTTGAAAAAGATAAGATAAGTTCACAATCTATACACTCTTTCATTGACGAAAAATCTAAGGCTTATGGAATCCCTCAAGGAACTTTCAAAGAATTTCCTGAAGTTGTAGACGAAATTATTGTTGAATACAAGAAAGCGTGTGCAGAAAAAAGAGCAGCTCTTGCAAAAGAAATTTTTAAGGATGCGACTGCAGAGGCTTTAAAGGCTAAAGAAGAAATTTTATCTCAAATCATTTCAGATCCAGTCGTTCTTGAGGAATTCAAAAATCCAGTTTATCATGCTGGAATCAAAGAACTTATTGAGAAAAAAACTTCTTGGAATGAATTTAATCTGCTAGTGGATGAATTCAAATCAAATATCTATAATGGACTTTCCGATGCCTTCAAAAAGAAGGATGCGGATGGAGCATTTACTACTCTCAATGGACCATTTGATCTTTCATTAATTTTAAAAGATCATGAGGCCTTTAAAGAATTATTGAGTGCCCTTTTGGCGGCGAAAGCTGCTAAGGTGTAATATTCATGTGCGAGGCGGGTCTTCCGCCTCGTTTCTATCCACCCATCTACTCCAGCCAGATTCAGACCCAGATTTAAATTGACACCCTGCTAACAAATCGCTTAATCTTATCAATTAATATCCGTTTATAATCTATTGCAGTGGAACTTATAAAAATCGCGGAACAAACTACCTTAACTATAAAACGAGAGAAAAATGACTTTAACTGCCATTTCAATATTCAAAGAAGCAGAACAAGTAAATCTTGGAACTAAGAAACCTGTTTCAGTAAAAAATGCACTTAACTGCGTTAGCCACAAAAATCCAATTGTTAATATTTGCCATCAAGTTTTGTGCTTTTTAACTGGAAAAGGCATCATCACCAAAAAACGTTTAGTTAAGGTTTTACATGAGGCCGATCTTCCTACTTTGAGTAGAGTGCAGGCTCTTTTTGCGAAAGCAAAAAAACATGCTGTCGAAGATACCAAAATAACAGATGCAGCAAAAGCTACCGAAAAAAAGGCAGCTAATCAATTTTTAAGCCAAGCAAAAAATTATCAATTGTTTTTAGATCTTTTAGCGGAAGAATTTCTGATCAAATTTGCTGCCAATGATCCTGCGCTTTTGACACTGATTAAAAATCTGCCAGCTGAAAACAAACAAGGCATCCGAGATTTAGCTAAGGCAGGAGTCACTGCAGCTTACGTGGTGGAGTGTGTACGCACTAACCCCCAAGATTCTGCAGTTGAACTTTTAAAACCTCTTTTAGAAAAAGAAACGTTTGCTAAAGAATTTAAAGCAGATTTAGACCATAAGATGAATCCTAATATCCATGCCCTTCCTAATTTGGCAGAGCTTTACGAAGAACTGAATAAGGGTTTATTTGGAGTGGTTCAAAATGGCTTCAAACTACCTAAAGCTGGTCATCGAGAGTTTGTAAAACAAGTCAATTTCACAATTAAGGATCAAACTAACAACCCTACCGTAGAGACTTACTTTGTCGCTCCTAAGCCTACTAATCCTGAAGATACCGCTGAAATTTTCAAAAAAGCGTTGGCCGAAAAATCATCCCATATCGTGGCTTTAAGTTATCCATCCTATCTGGCAATGAAAGCCAATACAGATCACAAACTAGGAAATTCCTTCATCACTCTTAAGCTGCTAAGCCAAAAAACCATCTGCGGAAATGAATTTATAGTGAAAAATTTTCAAGTCACTGATGCTTCTGTGATAGATGATGGGGTCCGATTCACCGACATAGGTAACACTTTGATTCACCCACATAGGTAACGCTTTATCAAAAATGCTATAATTATCTCATCCTTAAATAGGAGGGCGTTATGGCATGGGAGAACTATAAAGT